>Ga0307409_100001585_pt1 | contig 11353 bp, 10 predicted proteins | sample 322Ometagenome_2_FD_203888 | JGI IMG/M metagenome (GOLD analysis project Ga0307409, IMG submission 203888) | Maize rhizosphere microbial communities from greenhouse at UC Davis, California, United States - 322HYB-O-2 | ecosystem: Host-associated > Plants > Roots > Rhizosphere > Soil | place...
GGATCATGTCGCCGCGCCGGCGCTCGTCGAAGTCCAGGTCGATGTCGGGCATCTCGTTGCGGCCGGGGTTGAGGAACCGCTCGAACATCAGCCCGTAGGCGATCGGGTCCAGGTCGGTGATCTGCAGGCAGTAGGAGACGCACGAGCCGGCCGCGCTCCCCCGCCCGGGCCCGACCCGGATGCCGTGCTCGCGGGCGTGGCGGCACAGGTCGGCCACGATCAGGAAGTAGCCGGCGAAGCCGAGCTGGTTGATGACCTGGAGCTCGTAGTCGAGCCGGTCGCGGGCGTCCGGGGGCAGCGGATCGCCGTACCGGGCGGCGGCGCCCCGCTCGACCTCGGCCCGCAGCCACGACTCCAGGGTGTGGCCGTCGGGCACGTCGAAGTGGGGCAGGAGGTTCTCGCCGAAGCGGAGCTGGACGTTGCAGCGCTCGGCCACCTCCAGGGTGTTGTCGCAGGCCTCGGGATGGTCGGCGAACAGGGCCCGCATCTCGGCCGGGCTCTTGAGGTAGAACTCCTCGCCCTCGAGCTTGAAGCGCTTGGGGTCGGCCAGCACGGCGCCGGTCTGGATGCAGAGCAGCACCTCGTGGGGGCTGGCGTCCTCCCGGCGCGTGTAGTGGAGGTCGTTGGCGGCCAGCAGGGGCACCCCGAGGTCGCTGGCCAGGGCGATCAGGTCGGGGTTGACCCGGCGCTGCTCGGGCAGGCCGTGGTCGTGCAGCTCGGCGAAGTAGTTGCCGGGCCCGAACAGGTCGCGGAACTCGGCCAGGGTCGCGGCCGCGCCCTTGCGGTCGCCCTTGAGCAGGCGCTGGTTGACCTCGGAGCCGAGGCAGCCGGAGGTGGCGATCAGTCCCTCGCCGTAGCGCTCGAACAGCTCCCGGTCCATGCGGGGCTTGTAGAAGTAGCCCTCGAGGGAGGCCGCCGAGACCAGCCGCAGCAGGTTGGCGTAGCCGGTCTGGTTCTCGGCCAGCAGGGTCAGGTGGCTGTAGGGCTCGGCGACGTCGCGCCGCTGCTTCTCGAACCGCGACCCGGGGGCCAGGTAGGCCTCGGCCCCGAGGATGGGTTTGACCCCGTGCTTCTGGCCGGCCAGGTAGAAGTCGACGGCCCCGAACAGCTGGCCGTGGTCGGTCATGGCCAGGGCGGGCATGCCCATGCGGGCGGCCTCGGCGAACAGGTCGTCGACCCGGGCGGCTCCATCGAGCATCGAGTACTCGGTGTGCACGTGGAGGTGCGCGAAGCTGCCCGGCATGACTGCTGCTGCTCTCCCCTACCGCTGGTGCGATCGCCGCTGGACCGGAGTTTCCCACAGGCTGTGGACAAAATACACGGATGTAATTCCGGGCCGGAGTATACACCGGCGGCCCCGGCGGCAGGGCCAGGACGACGAGAAAGTTGGCTGTCCGAAATCGTTGCGGCGCAACGGTTTCGGAGCGAAGCACCAGGTTGGCGACTTGTGATCGGAGGGTCCCGTGAGGCGGCGGCCGGGGACAGGGCGGCGGCCGTCAGCCGCGCCATTCGGGCGCAGGCGTGGCGGGCGAAACGGCGCTGGACCCAGCGGCCGAACACCCGGAACCCAAGGCGGATGACCGGGTTGGGGATGTGGGCGGGGCGGGAGAAGGCGTGGATGCGGAACTCGACCTGGCCGCTGTCGAGCCACTTGCGGACCTCGTAGTCCATCTGCCCCATCTCCAGGTGCCCCTGGAGGGTGCGGTAGCTCCAGCCCCAGCGGCGCACCGGGCGGCCGTCCACGGTCGGCTCGTCGTCGACCAGGCCGCCGACGCGGACCCCGAAGTGGAACCGGAGGCCGTAGAAGCGGCCCTCCAGCAGCATGTCGCGGGTCTCGAAGGGGCAGTCCGCGGCGTAGACGGCCCGGACGATGGCCGGGTCGGCGAAGGCGTAGTCGCGCATCAGGCGCTGGGCGACCTGGAAGCTGCCCCCGGGGCGGGGCGGGCCGGGCGGCTCGGGGGGCAGCGGCTGGAGGTAGTCGTCGATCTTCCAGCCGTTGGCGGTGGTGACGTGCTCGGCCTGGTCGGGGTCGAAGTTGAAGCCCTTGCCGGCCAGGGCAGCCAGGGCCCGGGTCACCCGGTCGGACCGGCGGGCCGGGCTGCCGGAGCTGCCGGGGCGGTCAGCGGCCACGGGCGCCGGAGACCTCGACCCGGCGGGTGTCGATCTGGATGCCGCCGCGGATCGGGCCCTTGGCCAGCTTGGCCGCCCGCTCGCAGAAATGCGTCCACATGTGCAGCTGCATCTCCTTGGCCAGCCTGACCCGGTCGAACAGCAGCCCCGAGAGCCGGTTGCCGCTGCGGGCCCAGGACTCGATCTCGAAGCGGACGGCGTCGCCGTCGGCCGCGGTCCGGAACTCGATCTGGCCGGCCTCCAGGTGGCCCTCCAGGGTGGCGAACCGGAACGAGGTCGGGGTCCGGTCGACCACCACCACCGGCCCGTCCCACGGCCCGGGCATGCGGACCACGAACTCGTCGCCCACCCGCAGCGGCCCGGAGCCGCCCCTGGTCTTGCGGAACACGGCCACCTCGACCGGGGCGGCCCGGTTGGGCTCGCGCAGGACCTGGCCCATCAGCTCCTCGGGGCCGAGCCACCCGCCCTCGATCCGGACCCGGTAGCGGCGCCGGAACAGCGGCCCCGACCCGTCCTCCAGCCGCTGCAGCCGGTCGGAAGCGAAGCCGTCGGGCAGGGGCGGGGGCAGGTCGCGATCGGGCGACCCCTCCTCGTCGCTGCGGTGCAGGGGCATGGTCCGCCACAGGTAGCGCCAGAAGGCCAGCCCCATCCCGACCGGCCACCTGACCACCGTGCCGGCCCGCCGGCCCAGGCTCGCTTCCGCTCCCATGTTTCTCCTTTTCGTGGTGGTCTACCCCCGCGGTTGCCCCCGACACGACCAAAGGAGAGACACCATGCTGGTCAAGGCGCTGCACGCCGCCGGCCTGCGCAGCACCTACCTGCAGGCGGCGTCGCTCGGCTCGATCGCCCTCTGCCTCGGCCTCTGGGTCAGGGCCAAGACCGTCGACCAGGACCACCGCGACAACGCCGAACGCCGGGCCCTGTTCGTCGGCCTCTGGCCCCCGATGTTCTGGCTGATCGGCGACTCCCTGGAGCTGCTGGAGGACTGAGCGGGTGGCTCACAGCCGGGCGAGGAACGCCAGCACCTTGGGCCAGCCGTCCCGCCGGGCGGCGGCGTCGGCCGGGCGGGTCCCGCCGAGGGCGAGCAGCTGGCCGCTGATGGGATGGACCAGGATCGTCCCGGCGGCCACGAAGGGGAAGGTCCCCAGGCCGTGGCCGGCCTGGGGGTAGACCAGCGCCCGGTGGGAATGGCCGAAGCGGTGGGCATCGAGGCGATCGGTGATCTCCCGGGCGTACAGGGCCGACGTCCAGAGCTTGTCGTCGCCGCCGGCCAGCAGCAGGATCGGGCCGTCCAGGCGCTCGACCGGGATGGGGCTGCCCGCGGCGACGGGCCGGCCGGCCCGGGTCCAGGCGGCGCCGTCGGGGAGCCCGGGCCCGGCCCTGGAGGTGGGCGCGTAGACCACGACCCCGTCGACCAGCTCGGGGAAGTCGGCGCCGAGCAGCATCGCCGCCTCGGTGCCGCGCGAGTAGCCCAGGGCGGCCACCCGGCCCTGCCGCAGGCCGGACTCGGCGGCCAGGCGCCGCGCGGCGGTCGCGAAGTACTCCAGCGGGATGTCCCGGAACTGGCCGGGCCGGCCGGGGTAGTGGAAGTAGGCCAGCGCGAGGGTGGGATGGCCGTGGGAGGCGAGCATGCCCGCCAGCGCCGCCAGGCCGGCGCCGCCGTCCGAGCCGCCGACGGCCAGCACGGCGACCCGCGGCGGGCTGCCCGCCGGGGGGAGCGCCAGCAGCCCGGCGACCTGGTCGGTGTCCATGCGCAGCGCCCGGACGGTGACGCCGTCGCGGCGCCGCCGCCGGGTCAGGGTGCGGGTGGCGAGCTGCCGGCCGCCGGCGGCCACGGTGAGGTCCACGGTGTACGACGCGGCCGACGCCGGGACATAGAGCGCCTGCTCCGGGTCGCCATCCGGCGGGTTCATCGACCAGAACAGGCCCATGCCGTCGATGCCCTGGTAGGTACCTGAGGTCGGCCGGTCGCGGTCGAGGTCGACCACCCCGCCGCCGTCGGCGGTGAACTGCGCCTGCGATCGCCAGACCTTGCCGCCGGCGTCGGTGGCCTGGGCGGAGATGGTGACCTCCTCGCCGCCGGCCAGCCCCCCGACCCGCAGGTGCACGGGCGCGTCGGCCAGGGCGACCGGCCTGTCGACCTCGATGCTCGCCCGGTCGCGGTGCGGGGAACAGGCGGCGACCCCGGCCAGGGACAGGGCGACCACGACGATCGGCCAGCTCCGCGCCCGCATCCTGCCGCCCGCCAGCGCGGGCCGCCGGGCGGCGCTGCGCTGCCCGTTCATGCCCGCCAGTATGCCCCCGTCGTCAGCCGGTCGTGGCCCGCAGGCGGTCCAGGACCCCCTGGAGGTCGTCGGGGAGGGGCTCGGTGAGCTCGACCCGGCGTCCGTCGGCCGGGTGGGTGAAGGCGAGGTGCCAGGCGTGGAGGAAGGGGCGGGTGAGGCCGAGGCGGGTGGCCAGGGTGGGGTCGGCGCCGTAGGTGCGGTCGCCGGCCAGGGGATGACGGAGGGAGGCCAGGTGGACCCGGACCTGGTGGGTGCGGCCGGTCTCCAAGGTGGCCTCGACGAGCTGGACGGCGGGGAAGGTCTCCAGGACCTTCCAGTGGGTGACGGCGGGGCGGCCGCCGTCGACCACGGCCATGCGCTTGCGGTCGCGGGGGTGGCGGGCGATGGGGGCGTCGACCGTGCCGGTGCCGGCACCGAGGCGGCCCTGGACCAGGGCCAGGTAGCGCCGCTCGACCCGGTGGGCGGCCAGGTCGCGGGCCAGGGCCAGGTGGGCGGCGTCGTCCTTGGCCACCAGCAGGAGGCCGGAGGTGTCCTTGTCGAGGCGGTGGACGATGCCGGGGCGGTCGGCCGCGCCCCCGCCGCCCGACAGGCTGGTCCCGGGACGGCCGAGGAGGGCGTTGACCAGGGTGCCGGTGGCGTGACCGGGGCCGGGATGGACGACCAGGCCGGCCGGCTTGGCCACCACCAGCAGGTGGTCGTCCTCGTAGCGGACGGCCAGGGGGCGCTCCTCGGCCACCGGCTCCCCGGCCGGCGGGTCGGGCGGCGGGGACCAGGCGAGGCGCTCGCCCCCGTGGAGGCGGTGCGACTTGGGCCGGGGGCGGCCGTCCACCTGGACCAGGCCGTCGCCGGCCCAGCGGGCCGCCTGGGCCCGGGAGGTCCCGGCCAGCTCGGCCACCACCTCGTCCAGCCGCCGCCCCGCCGCCTCCGGCCCGACGGCGGACTGCTGGCCGGCCGGAGGGGTCAAGCGCGGTCGGAGTCGGCCGGCGTCTCCTGGTCGGCGTCGCGCTCGGACCGGCTGAGGAGGAGCGCCAGCAGGATCCCGCCGACGACCACGCACGAGTCGGCCAGGTTGAACACCGGCCAGATGCCGACCTTGACGAAGTCGACGACCTCGCCGCGGAGCAGCCCCTCGCCCCGGAGCAGCCGGTCGGTCAGGTTGCCGAGGGCCCCGCCGAGGATCAGGCCCAGCACGATCAGCATGGACAGGGGCCGGGCACGGCGCGACGCGTAGACGATCCCGCCCACGATCAGCATGGCCATGATCCCGAAGAACAGCGGGGCCCCGGTGAGCAGCGAGAACGCCCCGCCGGAGTTGGTGGTGTAGCGGAGCTGGACGAAGCTGCCGACGAGGTCGACCGGGGGGCGCCCGGCCAGGTTGCTGACGACCAGGTGCTTGGTGAGCTGGTCGAGGGCGAGCACGGCGGCGGCGGTGCCGTAGATGGCCAGCACCCGCCTGGTCCGCGCCCGCGAGGCCACGGTCAGCGGGGCCGGGCCCGCGCGCGGGCGTCGGCCAGGCACAGGGTCGTGTACGGCAGGGCGTCCAGCCGCTCGGCCTCGATGGCGTCGCCGCAGGCCTCGCAGCGCCCGAACCCGCCGGCGTCGATCCGGGCCAGGGCGTGCTCCACCTTGTCGATCAGGTCGCGGGCGTTGCCGGCCAGGGACAGGTCGCGCTCGCGGGCGAAGGTGAAGCTGCCGGTGTCGGCGAACTCCTCGTCGAAGCCGACCTCGCCGCTGTCGGCCAGGCTGGCCCCGGTCGACTCCTCCAGCTCGGCCCGCTGGCCCTCCAGCTCGGCCAGCTCGGCCTCCAGCCGCCTCCGGTAGGCCTGGAGGTCGCGCTTGGTGACCAGCGAGCGGTGCCCGCGGGCCCGCGGCGCCAGCTGTGCCCCGGCCGAGGCTCCAGGGGATTTCTTGCGTGCCATGGCGTCCTCCGACGACGGCCTATCCGATTGCCTGTCCGGGGTAGACTGACGATACAGGCAATGACGGGAACGAGTAGGGGGCGGCACGGCCCCAGCGAGCCGGGGATGGTGGAAGCCCGGCGGCACGGCCCCTCGCGAACATCCTCCCCGAGCCGCTGCCCGAACGGCGCCCCTGGCGCCCAGTAGACGCAGCCGGGTCAGCCCGTGACAGCTGAGCGGCCATCCGGGCCCGCCGGGCGGCCGATGAGCGGTCGGAGGCCGTGAGGCCGCCGGCACGAGGGGTGGTACCGCGGGGCCCCGTCCTCGTCCCTTCGCCGAGTTGAGCCGAGTTCGACGACGCGAAGGAGACCGCCGCCGAGATGGGACAGTTCCCCGAGGTCGACCCCGACCTCGACCTCCCCGCGCTGGATGCCCGCATCCTGCAGCTGTGGCGCGACCGCAAGGTCTTCCAGCGCTCGGTCGACCAGCGGGTCGGGGCCGAGCCGTACGTGTTCTACGAGGGCCCGCCCACGGCCAACGGCCGCCCGGGCGTCCACCACGTCGAGGCCCGGTCCTTCAAGGACCTGTTCCCCCGGTTCAAGACCATGCGGGGCTACCGGGTCGACCGCAAGGGCGGCTGGGACTGCCACGGCCTGCCGGTCGAGCTCGAGGTCGAGAAGGAGCTGGGCCTCGAAGACAAACGGGCCATCGAGGCCTACGGGGTCGAGGCGTTCAACGCCCGCTGCCGCGAGTCGGTCCAGCGCTACGTGGACGTCTGGGAGGAGCTGACCGAGCGGATCGGCTTCTGGATCGACACCAGCCAGCCCTACCGGACCATGGACACCTCCTATGTGGAGAGCGTCTGGTGGGCCCTGGCCGAGCTGTACCGGCGCGGCCTGCTGGTCGAGGACTTCAAGGTCACCCCGTGGTGCCCCCGGTGCCAGACGACCCTGTCGGACGCCGAGGTGGCCATGGGGTACGTCGACATCGAGGACCTGACCGCGTACGTGGCCCTGCCCGCGACCACCGGCCCCCTGGCCGAGGAGGGGGCGGCCCTGCTGGTCTGGACGACCCAGCCGTGGACCCTGGTCCCCAACGTCTCGGTGGTGGTCGGCCCCGAGATCGACTACGTCCTGGTCGAGGCGGCCGGCGAGGACGGGCGGCCCCGCAAGCTGGTGGTGGCCCGCGAGGCGGTCGAGCGGGCGGTCGGCGAAGGTGCCCGGGTGCTGCGCGAGGTGCCCCTGGAGGAGCTGGTCGGTACCCGCTACCGGCGGGCCTTCGATGTGATCCCGATCACCGAGGAGGAGGCGGCCCGGGGCTGGACGGTGGTGGCCGACGGCTACGTCACCACCGGCGACGGCTCCGGCCTGGTCCAGACCTCGCCCGCCTACGGGGCCGAGGACCTGGCCGTCGGCCAGCGCTACGGCACCCCGGTGCTGCACCCGGTCGGCCCCGACGGCACCTTCGGGCCCGAGACCGGCTGGCTGGCCGGCCGGTTCGTCAAGGAGGCCGACGCCGACCTGGTCGAGGACCTGCGCGACCGCGGCCTGCTGTGGCGGTCCGAGCCCCACCGCCACGCCTACCCGCACTGCTGGCGCTGCGGCACCCCGCTGATCTACTACGCCCTGACCTCCTGGTACGCCCGGACCACGGCCAAAAAGGACCGGCTGCTGGCCGAGAACGCGGCCATCGGCTGGCGTCCCGAGCACATCCGCGAGGGCCGCTTCGGGGACTGGCTGGCCAACAACGTCGACTGGGCGCTGTCGCGGGCCCGCTACTGGGGCACGCCCATGCCCCTGTGGCGCTGTCCCGACGGGCACGTGACCGTGGTCCAGAGCCTGGCCGACCTGTCGGCCAGGGCCGGCCGCGACCTGTCCGGCCTCGACCCGCACCGGCCGTTCGTGGACGAGGTCGCCTTCGCCTGCCCGGACTGCGGCCAGGAGGCCCGCCGGGTCCCCGACGTGCTCGACGCCTGGTTCGACTCGGGGTCGATGCCGTTCGCCCAGTGGGGCTATCCGCACACCCCGGGCAGCAAGGAGGCGTTCGAGGGGGCGTTCCCGGCCGACTTCATCTCCGAGGCCATCGACCAGACCCGCGGCTGGTTCTACTCGCTGCTGGCCGTGAGCACCCTGCTGCACGACCAGACCTCGTACCGCAACGTGGTCTGCCTCGGCCACATCGTGGACCGTGACGGCCGCAAGATGTCCAAGAGCCTTGGCAACGTGCTCGACCCGTTCCAGCTCCTGGACCGCTACGGGGCCGACCCGCTGCGCTGGTTCATGCTCGCCACCGGGTCGCCGTGGGTGTCGCGGCGGCTGTCGCCCGAGGCCGTGGAGGAGATCACCCGGTCGTTCTTCCTCACCCTCTGGAACACCTTCAGCTTCTTCTGCCTGTACGCACGACTTGAAGGCTTTCAGCCATTGACCCCTGGGGGGGCGGAAAGCGCCCCCCCAAGACCCCCCCTGGACCGCTGGGTGCTGGCCGAGCTGGCCGACACCGTCGAGCAGGTGACCCGGAGCCTGGACGACTACGACGCCACCGGCGCCGCCCGGCGCCTCGCCGGCTTCGTGGACGACCTGTCCAACTGGTACGTGCGGCTGTCGCGGCGGCGCTTCTGGCGCGGCACCGGCGACGACGCCGACGCCGCCTTCCGGACGCTGTGGACCTGCCTGCGCACGGTGACCCTGCTGCTGGCGCCCTACGCGCCGTTCACGGCCGAGGAGCTGTGGCAGGGGCTGGTCGTCTCGGTCGACCCCGAGGCGCCGGACTCGGTGCACCTGGTCGACTGGCCGGAGCCGGACCGGGCGGCCGCCGACCCCGGGCTGAGCGCGGCCATGGCCGAGGTCCGGCGGCTGGTCGGCCTGGGCCGCCAGGCCCGCACCGAGGCCCGGACCAAGGTCCGCCAGCCGCTGGCCCGGGCCCTGATCAGCGTCCCCGACCCCCTCCGGGACGGGGTGGCCGGGCTGCTGGACCTGGTCGCGGCCGAGCTGAACGTCAAGGAGGTCGGCTTCGCCGAGGGCGAGGCCGGGCTGGTCGCCTACCGGCTGGCCCCGAACTTCCGGGCCCTGGGACCACGCTTCGGGCGCGACGCCCAGGCGGTGGCGGCCGCCCTGCGTTCGGCCCCGGCCGAGGTGGCGGCCGTGCTGGCCCCGCGGCTGCGGGCCGGAGAGCGGGTGGAGCTGGCCGTGGAGGGGCTCGGGCAGGTCGAGCTGGGCCCGGAGGAGGCCCAGGTGGTCGAGGAGCCGGTGACCGGCTGGCGGGTCGTCCGCGACGGCCCCACCGCGGTCGCCCTCGACCTGGAGGTGTCGCCCGGGCTGCGGCTCGAGGGGCTGGCCCGCGACCTGGTCCGGGCCGTGCAGGACCTTCGCAAGGCGGCCGGGCTGGAGGTCGCCGACCGGATCGAGCTGGCCGTCAAGGCCGAGGGCGGCGACGAGAACCAGGTCGCGGCGGCGGTCGAGGCCCACCGCGACTACCTGCTCGGGGAGACCCTGGCCACCAGCCTGCACCGCGCCCCCCAGGGCGACGGGCACGACGCCCGGGTCGACCTGGACGGCCAGGAGGTGCGGATCTGGCTGCGCCCGGTGCGCGAGCCGGGGGTCCGGGGGACTCATGCCTAGTCCCCCGGTCCAGCAGGGGGCGGCGCGATGACCGACCGGGCCCGGGGCCCGGGGGCTGGGCGTCCGGGGCGGATCGACGACGTCGGGGACCTGCTGCCGGCGGCGCGGTCTGTGTGGGGCTATGTCTGGGCCGGGCCCAACAGCCTGGTCGGGCTGGCCGGGGGGTTGACCACCGGGAAGCGGCCGGTGCGCTGGCGGGGGGTGCTGCTGTTCGAGGACGCCCGGGGCGGGCTGGCCCGGTTCCTGCGCTGGCGCGGGTTCGCGGCCATCACCCTCGGGCACGTGATCGTGGCCAACCGGCCCCTCAGCGACGGGCTGCTGGCCCACGAGCTGGAGCACGTCGCCCAGCACGAGCGCTGGGGTCCGCTCTACTACCCTGCCTACCTGCTGGGCAGCGTCCGCGGGTACCAGCGCAACCCGTTCGAGCGGGCGGCCACCCGGGCCGCCACGGCCGTCCAGGCCGCCCTCGACCAGCGGCAGGGCCGGCGCCGCTAGCCCCCGGGGCCGTCAGGGGCCCGAGGAGGAGCGCCTGGCCGCGGCGCGGCGGCGGCGGAGCGCCGCGGCCAGCAGGGCCACGGCGACCAGGTCGGCGGCCAGCGAGGCCCAGACCAGGGTCAGCCCGTCGGTGCGGAACAGCGAGGCGACCAGGAGGCCAAGGGACAGCACCAGGGCAGCCAGCGCGCCAGCGACCACCACCCGGGACCCCCGGGACCGCTACTGGACCGTTCTATCGGTCAGTCGTCGTGACGCAGCCGGTCGACCCGGTCGCGGCCGTTGTGGCCGAGCTGGTCCGAGGAGCTGGCGTCGCGCAGGGCCGAGTAGCTGGTCTGGCGCGCCCCGGTGGACAGGGCCGGCAGGTCGTCGGCACCCGGCAGGGGCCGGGAGTTCCCGCCGAGACCGGGCGGCTGGGGCGGGGCCACGGGACCGGACGGGGCCGCGTCCTCGAGCGCCTTGAGCTGGCCCTCGACAAAGCCCCGGAGCCGGGCGCGGTAGTCGCGCTCGAACGCCCGCAGGGCCTCGATCGAGCTCTCCAGCTCCTGGCGGCGGCGGGCCACCTGCTCGGTCGCCTGGGCGATCTGCATCCGGGCCTGCTCCTCGGCCACGCGGGCGCGCGCCTCGGCCGACTGGATCCGCTCCTTGTAGCGGGTCTCCAGCCCCTCGGTGAGCTCGCGGGCCCGGGCCTGGGCGGCCTCGGTGACCTCGCGGGCGCGCATCTGGGCGGCCTCGGTGACCTCACGGGCGCGCATCTGGGCGGCCTCGGTGACCTCACGGGCGCGCATCTGGGCCTGCTCGGTCATGTTCTTGGAGCGGGCCTCGGCCTCGGCGACCATCGACTTGGCCTTGACCTTGGCCTCCTCGACCGTCTGGTCGGCCATCCGCTGGGCCATCACCAGGGCGCGGGCGATCGCCTCCTCGCCACCGG
>Ga0307409_100001587_pt1 | contig 11347 bp, 10 predicted proteins | sample 322Ometagenome_2_FD_203888 | JGI IMG/M metagenome (GOLD analysis project Ga0307409, IMG submission 203888) | Maize rhizosphere microbial communities from greenhouse at UC Davis, California, United States - 322HYB-O-2 | ecosystem: Host-associated > Plants > Roots > Rhizosphere > Soil | place...
GACGCCGCGTCGGTGCCGTCGCCCGGCATCGGCAGGGACACGACCTCGGTCGAGCGGTCCTTGCTGATCTCGGTCGTGATCGGGTCGCGCGCGGCACCCTTGGCCCTGGCCTGCTCGCGCATGTCGGCGATCGCCGCCTGAACCTTCGGTGACGTCACGTCCTCGGCCCGCACGACGACCTCGGCGGGAAGCGGTCCGCCCGGGAATGCGGCCTGGATGCGGTCGTAGGTCTTGATCACGGGGACGTCGCGGGGCAGCGACTCGAGCGAGGGGATCTCGGTGTGCATGCCCAGCGCGGGGATCGCCAGCGCCACCAGCACGCCCGCGGACAGAGCGGCCGCGATCTTCGGCCGCCGCATGACGCGGGTCACGAGCGCGCCCCACGCGCGCGACTCACCGCCGCGGCGCACCCGGCCGAGCCCGGGCACGCGGCCCTTCTCCACCCGGTCGCCCAGCGCCGACAGCACGGCGGGCAGCACGGTGAGCGAGCCGACCATGCCCGCGGCCACGACCAGGATCGTCCCGGTGCCGAACGACGCGAACGTCGAGTCGCCGGCCAGGTACATGCCGGCCATCGCGATCATCACCGTGAAGCCGGAGACGAGCACGGCGCGGCCGGAGGTCGCCGCCGCGGTCTCGAGCGCCTCGCGCGGCGAGCGGCCGGCAGCCCGCTCCTCGCGCTCGCGGCGCAGGTAGAACATCGAGTAGTCGACGCCGACCGCGAGCCCGATCAGCAGCAGCACCGACGAGATCGACTCGCTGACCGGGGCGATCTGGCTGACCAGCCCGACCACGCCCAGCGTGCCCATCACCGCGGACAGCGCCAGCAGCAGCGGGATGCTCGCGGCGACGAGCGCGCCGAACGCGACGACCAGGATCAGCAGCGTGATCGGCAGCGACAGCGTCTCCGCCCGCTTGAAGTCGTCCTCGTACGACTTGGAGATCCCCTTGTCGGCGCTGGCGTCGCCGAACTCCTGGACGACGAAGCCGGGGTGCGCCTTCTGCGCGGCGGCGACCGCGGCGAGCGTCGCGCCGACGCGGTCCTTGGCCTGCTCCTCGTCCCCCGCGATCTTGAACTGCACGAGCGCGGAGCGGCCGTCGGGCGCCAGCTGGCCGGCGTTGCCGCGGTCGAGCGGCGAGCGCACGTCCTGCACGTGCTCCGTGCGCTTCAGACGATGGGCCACGTCGTCGATCGCCGCACGGAACCTCGGGTCGTCGGTGGTCGACGTGCCAACCGCCTGGACGATCACCTGCTCCTCCGCGGTCTTCGGGAACGCGTGCCCGATCGCGCGGTCCGCGCGGCCGGACTCGCCCACGCCCTGCTCGTCGGAGGTGAGTGTGTTGGTGCCGAGCGCCGAGCCGATCGCGAGCGCGGCGATGACGAAGGCCAGCCATCCGAAGATGGCCTTCTTGCGGTTGCGCGCGGACCAGCGGCCGGCGCGCGCTGCTATGTCGAGGGGGCTGTGAGATCGCATGCCCTGAAGGTCGCGCGCGGGCGTGCGTCTGAGAATGCGGCGGTCTGGCGTCTGGGGGGTGCAGATAACCCCCGGGTGGGGCTGGGGCTATCCGCGTAGGTAGGCCAGCACCGCGAGAACGCGCCGGTGGTCGGTCGCGGCCTGCGGCAGGTCGAGCTTGTTGAAGATGCTCGTCACGTGCTTCTCCACGGCGCGCTCGGAGACGATGAACTGCGCGGCGATCGCCGCGTTCGACCGGCCCTCGGCCATCAGCTCCAGCACCTCGCGCTCGCGCGGGGTCAGCCGCTCGACGGGGCTGTCCGGCTGCTGGCGGCCGACCAGGTGGGAGACGACCTCGGGGTCGAGCGCCGAGCCGCCGCCGGCCACGCGCTCTACCGCGTCGATGAAGTGCTCGACGTCGGAGACCCGGTCCTTCAGCAGGTAGCCCACGCCCGCCGCGTTGCCGGCGAGCAGCGCCTGCGCGTAATCGGGCTCGACGTACTGCGAGAGGACGAGCACGCGCAGGTCCGGGTGCTCGGCGCGCAGCTTGATCGCGGCCCGCAGCCCGTCGTCGGTGTTGTCGGGCGGCATGCGCACGTCGATGATCGCCACGTCCGGCCTGTGGGCGCCGACCTTGCGCACCAGGTCGTCGGCGTCGCCGGCCTGGGCCACGACCTCGAAGCCCGCGTTCTCCAGGACGGCCACCACGCCCTGGCGCATCAGGACCGAGTCGTCGGCGACGACTAGCCGCACGGGATGTCGGCGCGCACCACGGTGCCGCCGCCGGTCGGGGACTCGACCTCGAGCCGGCCGTCGAGCGCGGCCAGCCGGTCCTGCAGGCCGATCAGGCCCGTGCCGCGCGCGGGGTCGGCGCCGCCGACGCCGTCGTCGCGCACCTCGACCACCGCGTGGCCGTTGCGGCGCTCGACGGCCACGCTCGCGCGCGACGCCTGCGCGTAGCGCGCGACGTTGGTCAGCGCCTCGGCCACCACGAAGTAGGCGGCCGCCTCGACGGGCGCTGGCAGGCGCTCCTCGGGCGCGCTCCTCACCTCGACGGGCAGCGGCGCGCGGCCGGCCAGCGCGCTGAGCGCCGGTTCCAGGCCGCGGTCGGCCAGCACCGCGGGGTGGATGCCGCGCGCCAGCTCGCGCAGCTCGGCCAGTGCCTCGTCCAGCTCGGTCATCGCGCCGTCCAGCATCTGCTGGGCGGCGGACGGGTCCTTGCCCGCCCGGTCGCGGGCCAGGCGCAGCTGCAGCCGCAGCGCGACCAGGCGCTGCTGCGCGCCGTCGTGCAGGTCGCGCTCCAGCCGGCGGCGCTCGGCCAGCCCGACCTGGACGATCCGCGCGCGCGAGGCCTGCAACTCCTCCACCCGGGCGCGCAGCTCGGCTTCGAGCCGCTCGTTCTCGAGCGCCAGCGCCGCAGCGGCGCCCGCGGCCTTGACCAGGCCGGGCTGCTCGTTCAGGGCGGGGTCGTGGACGATCGCCGCCACGCAGCGGCCGTCGTGCTCGATCCTCGTGACGGCGCGGCCCGACGACGGCTCCGGCAGGTCCATCGTGCGCCCGTCGCGGTCGACGTATGTCTTGCGCTCGGGCAGCCAGTAGGCGAGTTCGATCGTCGGGTCGCCGACGCCCTCGGCCAGGGCTCCCCGCACGTCGCCGCTCCTCGTCAGGACCTCGCTCACCGCACCCGCTCGGGCCAGGCTCGTCCGCAGCAGTCCCAGGAGGAACGCGAACGGCACCGTGGCCAGCACGACCACCGAGACCGCGTTCAGCGCAATGGCGACCGTGTGGCTGGCGATGTCGGTGACGAACGTGAGCGCAGTCAGCAACATCGTCGCGCCGCCGGTGAGGTAGAGCGCGCCGAGCGTGCGGCGCAGCGCAGGCGACGCGGCGCGCCACCGGCGCGCAAGGATGACGGCGACGCCGATCAACCCGAACACCGCCACCACGCCGTAGATCAGGAACAGGACATCGCCCACGCCGGAGTTGGCGATCAGGAGCGGATTGGAAGGGCAGTCGTCGCAGCCGTTCTCGCCGTGGGTCTGCGAGAAGAGGATCGCGATCGGGCCCAGCACGGCGACGTCGAAGTACGCGACGGCCACGAAGACGCGCGCCCAGCGCCCCTCGACCTGGCCGGCCGGGAACGCCAGCAGCATGTGGATCAGCACGCCGAACGGGATCGCGCCGAGCATCACGCCGGCGATGAAGACGCCCGGCGTGTCCGACAGCGCGAGCGCCCCGGCGAACCACGTGAAGCCGACCAGCGTCATCAGCGATCCGAAGCGGTTCTCGGGCCGCCGCCACCAGGCGATCAACCCGGCGGTGATGAATGCCCAGCCGATCACCGGCCCAAGCGCGAGGTTGGCCGTCCGGTCGTCGCGCGACCAGTCGGAGGTCAGCACGAGGGCGATTGCCACGAGGCCGGCGGCGAACCCGGCTACGCCGATGCCCAGCAGCGCCCGGCGGAGGCTGGTCATCCCGTGAGCGCGCGGAGCCGCTCGCCCGAGAGCTCGGCCTTGGGGATGAACCCGCGGGCGCCGCTGCGCTCGATCAGCGGGCCGAAGTCGGCGCCGTCGCGACTCGAGGTCAGGACGATCATGGGCCCATCCTCGCTGCCCGTGAGCCGCGCGGCAACGTCGAAGCCGTCGGTGTCCGGCAGGTTGACGTCGAGCAGGACGAGCTCGGGCCCGAGCTCGCGGGCCTTGCGCAGCGCGGTCATGCCGTCCTCGGCCTCGCCGACTACGCGAAAGCCCTCGCTCTCCAGCAGCAGCCGGGCCGTCAGCCGGAAGGTCGCGTGGTCGTCGACGATGAGGACGGTGGGGGTCATTGCAGGCACAAGTGTGCCCGGACTCGGTTGTGGCGCCCATACGGGTAGCCGTACCTAAGCCTGCGGAGCTCTACGGAAAACTTCGTAGCGCGCCCGCGCGCGCGGCAGCACGCTGGGGCCATGCTCCGACTCGTCGCCGTGCTGATCGCCGGATCGCTGCTCGTCACCTGCAAGAAGAGGAAGCCGCCGAAGCCGCCGCAGACGCAGGCCGGGACCGGCACGGGCACACAGACCCAGACCGGGACGCCGAGCGACCCGCAGGAGGGCACCTACGGCTACGGCGAGTACACGTGGAACTTCTGCGCGGGCGGCGCCTGGTCCTACCGCAGCTACTACTACGCGGGCAGCACGGTCGAGTCGAACAACGGCGGCTACCGCTTCGGCGTGGAGCTCCGCGGGAGCGGCGGATACATGAAGACGAACGCCAAGGACTTCGAGGAGGGGACGTTCACGCGGCAGTTCGGCGCCGCCGTCTGCTGATCTCCTGCCCGCTGCAATACGTCTTGCAGCTCTGGCGACGGGCCTGGCTAGGGTCGACCGCCTCAGTATGGCCGCACGGAAGTGGTTCGCAGGGGTTCTGGCCGCGCTGTGCCTGCTCGCCTTCGGGGCGGGTACGCCCAGCGTCGCGCATGCCCGATCAAGCAACGCCAACACGGCGGCGCTTCAGACTGCCCTGAGGGCGCTGCGCCACTACACCGGCGGGGTCGACGGCGTCACCGGCCGGCGCACCCGGCGAGCGACCCGCCGCTTCCAGCGCGCCCACCGCCTGCACGCCGATGGCGTCGCCGGGCCGCGCACCCGCCGGGCGCTCGGCCGCCGCGGCGCCCCGCTGCTCGGCCGCCGCATCATGCGCCGCGGCAACCACGGCTGGGACGTCGCCGCGCTGCAGTTCATGCTGCGCCGCCGCGGCTTCGACCCGGGCGGGGTCGACGGCGGCTTCGGCCGCGGCACGCAGTCCGCGGTCAAGCGCCTCCAGGCAGCACGCGGCCTGCACGTCGACGGGCGCGTGGGCCGGCAGACGCTGCGCGCGCTCCGGCGCAGCCGCATCACCCGCGGCACGAGCGGCGGCGGCGGCGGGGGCGGCGGCTCGCCCACCGGACCGGTCCGCTTCCTGCGGCCGGTGCGCGGGGCGATCGGCGACGGCTTCGGCTTCGTCAGCGGTCGCAACCACACGGGCCTCGACTTCCCCCAGCCCGCCGGCACCTACATCGGCGCCGCCGGCCGCGGCGTCGTGACGTTCGCCGGCTGGAACTCCGGCGGCTACGGCAACCTGATGGTGATTCGCCACCGGCTGGGCTACGAGACCTGGTACGCCCACATGTCCGGGTTCGCGGTCGGGACGGGCGCGAGCGTCGCGGGCGGCGTGCGTATCGGCTACGTCGGCTCGACCGGCCGCTCGACCGGCCCGCACCTGCACTTCGAGGTGCGGCACAACGGCGCGCCGATCAACCCGATGCCGTACCTGCTGAGCGCCACGTCGCTCAAGCCGTTCGCGCCCAAGGCCGAGCCGATGGGCCTGGAGTGCTCGGCGACCCCGCAGATCCGCGGGCCCCAGAGCCGGCCGGACGACCCGCGCCGCGCGGTTCTCGAGCCCTGCGGCGGGGACGACTAGGCCGCGACGCCCGCGTCCTCGCTGAGCATGGTCACGATCGCCGGCACGTCGGCCTGGTCGATCGCACGCATGTAGCGGTCGACCCTGATCTTCAGGCAGGGGTTGCCCGGCGCCGGCTGGTCGGCCCGCGCGGGCAGGCGCTCGTCGACCACCTTGCGCGCGCGCTGCGTCGCGCTGTACACGGATGTGGGCGTCGTCTCCAGCACGTCGGCCGCCTCGCGCGCGGAGAAGCCGAGCACGTCGCTCAGCACGAGCGCCGCACGCTGGCCTGGCGCCAGGTGCTGCAGCGCCGCGGTCACGGCCAGCTCGACGGTCTCGCGCTGCTCGTAGCGCGCGGCCGGCGACAGGACGGTGGCGCGATCGGCGGGCTCGTCGTCGTCGCCGGGCGCGATAGCCACCGGGATGACCGCGCTGGCCCGGCGCTTGAGCGCGTCGCGGCAGACGTTCGTGGCGATCTGGTAGAGCCAGGGCCGCAGCGGCGAGCGGCCGTCGAAGCCGGCCAGCCCGCGCCAGGCGCGCAGCAGCGTCTCCTGCAGCGCGTCGTCGGCGTCGTGGACCGAGCCCAGGCGGCGCCGGCAGTGCGCGTGCAGCTTGGCCCGGTGGGGCTCGATCAGCCGCCGGAAGGCGACCTCGTCACCGCGCCGGGCGGAGTCGAGCAGCAGGCGGTGGTGCAGTACGGGTGAGGGGTACACGGACATCGCCCCAGCACCTTGCGCTTTTGCCTGGTTTGAGTCAACGTCCAATTCAGCCATGCCGGAACAGACCAATTCCGAGCTCGAGGGATTTCCGAGCGACGTCCTGGTGGACCTGAGGGCGGGCAGCGGCCGCGGGCTGCGCGAGCAGCTCGAGCACGGGCTGCGCGCGGCGATCCAGCAGCGCCGGCTGGCCGCCGGCACGAAGCTGCCGCCGACCAGGGTGCTGGCCGCCGAGCTCGGCGTCTCGCGCAGCGTGGTGGTCGAGACCTACGCGAACCTGCGCGCCGACGGCTACCTGGAGGCGCGGCAGGGCGCGGGCACTCGAGTGCGGCTCGACGTGCAGAACCTCAAGGGCCGCGGCAAGAGGACCCGCTTCGACCGCGACCTGTTCTTCGAGCGCCCGCGGCAGGCCTCGCCCCAGGGCGCTCCCGCGATCCGGCTGATCGGCGGCCTGCCGGACCCGTCGCTGTTCCCGCGCACGCGCTGGGTGCGCCACTACCGCGACGCGCTGGCCGAGCTGCCCGACCCCGAGTTGACCTACCCCAGCACGCTCGGCGCCGAGCCGCTGCGCCGCGCGCTGACCGCCTACCTGGGCCGCGTGCGCGGCGTCTACACCGCGCCCGACCGCATGCTGCTCTGCACCGGCTACACGCAGGGCGTGACGCTGATCGGCCGCGCTCTCCACCGCGCGGGCGCGCGGCGCGTGGCAATGGAGGACCCGTGCTTCGGCCTGCACCGGCGCGCGCTGGCGATGACCGGCATCGAGCCGGTCCCGATCCCGGTCGACGAGATCGGCATCGACCCGAGTCTGCTCGACGACCAGGCCGTCGACGCGGTGCTGGTCGCGCCCGCCCACTCGTACCCGACCGGCGGAACGCTCGACGCCGAGCGCCGCGCCGCGCTGATCGCCTGGGCCGAGCGGCGCGAGGCGCTGATCGTCGAGGACGACTACGACGCCGAGTTCCGCTACGACCGCGTTCCGGTCGGCGCGCTCCAGGGCCTCGCGCCCGACCGGGTCATCTACATCGGCGGGGCCAGCAAGACGGTCAGCCCGGCGCTGCGGCTCGGCTGGATGGCCGCGCCCGCGCACCTGATCCGCCCGCTCGAGCGCGAGAAGCGCTACGACGACATGGGCTCGCCGCTGCTCGAGCAGCTGGCCTTCGCCCGCTTCGTGGAAAGCGGCGACTTCGCCCGCTTCCTGCGCCGTGTCCGCCCGATCTACCGGCGCCGGCGCGACGCGACTATTGCCGCGCTCGAGGAGCTGATCCCCGGGGCCCGCTGGCAGGGCGAGGCCGCCGGCCTGCACCTATGGGTCGAGCTGCCGGCGGGCGTCGACGAGCGCGAGCTGTCCGTCGCGGCGTTCGAGCGCGGCGTGCTGGTCGAGGACGCGGCCTGGCACTGGGCCCGGCCCGGCGATGCGCCGTCCTCGATCGTGCTCGGCTACGGCTCGCTGAACGAGGCGACGATCCGGCGCGGCGTCGAGCTCATCGCCGCCGCGATCGGCGACGTCACGGCGGCCGCCGCCTGACTTCCTGAACGGCCGGTCAGTTAGGCGTTTCGCCGCCGCGGGTACTGGTGACTCACGTCTACGCCACAGGGTGTGGACACGAGCTTTGCCGCAACACGGGCACGGGAGGAGTCGCTGTGAGCAACAGGGTCCGAGGGGGAACGACTGCTCTGACGGGCGCCGCGGTCATGGCCCTGCTGACGCCGGGCGCCGCGATGGCGCAGGGCAGCGGCAGCGCGCCGCCGGCGGGCGGCGGTGCGACCGACCAGGTCGTCGTCGGGACGATCGTCGCGATGATCGTCACCGGGCTGTTCCTGGCGATGATCGCCGCGCACCGCAGCGGCCGCATCCAGTTCCTGGGCAACCTGGCCGCGTTCTCCCAGCGCGTGTCGGGCCTGCCGGGCTGGGTCGCGCTCCCGCTGTCGGTCGCCGGCGGATCGCTGATCATCGCCGTGCTCGGGATGTACTGGGACATCTCGATCCACCTGGACCAGGGCCGCGACGAGGGGCCGTTCGCCAACGCCGCGCACTACCTGATCATCGTCGGGCTGTTCGGGATAACCGCCGCCGGCCTGCTGGCGATGGCGCTGCCCAAGGAGGCGCGCCCCACGCCCACCTCGGTGAAGCTGCCGAACGACTGGCAGGTGCCGCTCGGCGGGCTGCTGATGTTCGTGTGCGCGGGCTTCGCGCTGTCGGCGTTCCCGATGGACGACATCTGGCACCGCATCTTCGGCCAGGACGTGACGCTCTGGGGCCCGACGCACCTCGTGCTGTTCGGGGCGGCCGCGCTGTCCACCGTCGGCACCTGGATCCTGCTGATCGAGGGCATACGATCGTCCGAGGTCAACGACTTCCCGCCCAAGCCGCGGTTCCACACCGCACTGCAGATCATGATGGGCGGCGCGTTCCTGATCGCCCTGTCGACGTTCCAGGGCGAGTTCGACTACTCGGTGCCGCAGTTCCGGCTCGACTGGCATCCGATCCTGCTGATGATGGCCGCGAGCATCGGCCTGGTCACCGCGCGGATCGCGATCGGGCGGGGCGGCGCGCTCGGCGCCGTGGCGTTCTTCCTCGTGATCCGGGGCCTGCTGTCGCTCTGGGTCGGCCCGCTCACCGGTCACACAACGCTGCATTTCCCGCTCTACATCGCCGAGGCCCTGGTGGTCGAGGCAGTGGCCATGCGCGTGCCGCGCGAGCGGCCGATCCGGCTGGGCATATGGGCCGGCCTGGGCATCGGCACGATCGGCCTGGCCGCCGAGTGGGCCTGGTCCTACGCCTGGTGGGAGCTGCCCTGGACCGAGTCGATGCTGCCCGAGGCGGTCGTGATGGCGCTCGTCACCGCGGTCGCCGGCGGCGTGATCGGCGCCTTCGTGGGCCGCGCGCTGGCCTCGCCGTGGGTCCAGCCGGTCTCCCGGCCGCGCCGGCTCGTGCCGATCGCGGCCCTCGCCCTGGTGGGCGTGTTCATATACGCCGCGCCGATCGGTACCGGCGACCCCGTCAAGGCGACGGTCGAGCTGAACGACGTCACTCCCGCGCCGCAGCGCACCGTGAAGATGACGGTGCGCGTCGATCCGCAGGACGCGGCCGACGACGCGCGCTGGTTCACGGCCACGGCGTGGCAGGGCGGCGGCAGCGTCATCGACCGCCTGAAGGAGGTCGCGCCGGGCGTCTACGAGACGACCAAGCCGATCCCGGTCTACGGGCAGTGGAAGACCACGCTGCGCCTGCACAAGGGCACGGCGGTCCAGGGCGCCGCGGTCTACTTCCCGGAGGACCCGGCGATCCCGGCTCCGGCGGTCGACGCGCCCGCGACATTCACGCGCGACTTCGTGCTGGACAAGAAGCTCCTCCAGCGCGAGCAGAAGCCCGACGTGTCACCGGCCCTGACGACGTTCGCCTACATCGTGGTGCTGGCGATCGCGCTCGGGCTGCTGTTCTCGCTGTCCAAGGGCCTGCGGCGGCTCGACCGGGTCAGCGCCCAGGCCCGTGTGAAGCCCGGCAGCGAGGTGCACGAGACGCACGTCGGGGCGAACGCGCGCCGCTTCCAGCGCGACGGGAACGGCGACGGCGCGGGAGCCGAGGAGGAGAGCGCCGAGAAGGCGCGCAGCGGCAGCTCGTAGAGCCTGTGGGTCAAGCCCTGGCGGTTCAGGCCGCCAGGGCGATGATCACCGCGACGATCGCGACGATCGCGACGACGCCGAGCAGGGCGGTCGCGGCCGCCTCCTGCCAGTGGTTCTGCCAGAAGCCGGGGTTCGCGCGGTCGCGCGTGTAGTGGCCCTCGGGCGGAGTGCCGACCCAGTCGTCGTCGTCGTCCCAGCGGGGCTTGCTCATGCCGAGACGGTTGTACCCGGGACGCAGGCTTCCGCCACTTCGTGCGCGCGGTCTCGGCGCCGGCCGATGACGGCAGCAGGGCCATGCCGCTCACACGGGCTTGAGCCTACGAAGTTGCGGACAGAGGGTTAGGCCCGAGCGCTTACGGGGGAGGTGGTCTCCATGGGGAGCGGGAGGAGGCGCGCGGCGGCAGTGCTGGTGCTGGCTGCGCTGGGCTTGACGGGCTGCGGCAAGAAGCAGCCGACCGACGCCGACCGGGGCGACCGCGCGTCGTCGAAGGTCATGCAGGTCGAGGGCGTCCGCGTCTGGCTCGACCCCGACGGGACGAAGCCCTACGACGACTCGGCCGTCGCCGTCGTGCGCAACACCGGCGACAAGATCGCCAGCGGCGTGACGATCAAGCTGACCTGGCCGAACAAGTACAACACCAAGCAGGACGAGGCGATCGACGTCCCGCCGGGCAAGCAGGGCGTGTTCGTGCTCGGCCCGTTCAAGGCGCCGCCCGACACGAAGGGCGAGCCGAAGGCCGAGGTCTTCGTCGACTCGCTGAAGGGCGGCGGCCAGGACGTGCCGGTCAAGCTCGCCGGCTTCAAGCAGTCGGGCTGCTCGCTGTCGGGGACGACGTCGAACACGTTCAAGCGCCCTCACCCCGGCGTGAACGGCCTGGTCGCCGGGATGAAGGACGGCAAGGTCGTCACCGGCGGGTCGATCTTCTTCGAGGAGCCCGGGCTGACCCCGGGCGATTCCGGCACCTTCAAGGCGACGATGGAGCCGCTCTGCCCCGAGGGCAAGGTCGACGAGTGGGTGGCGTTCCCGAACCTCAGCGTGGCGGACCTGCAGGATCCGTGAGAGCGGCGCTTCGCGCCTGCTGAGCGGCTTCGCCTGCTTAAGCGGCTTCGCCTGCTGAGCGGGCCTGCGGCCCTG
>Ga0307409_100001589_pt1 | contig 11342 bp, 10 predicted proteins | sample 322Ometagenome_2_FD_203888 | JGI IMG/M metagenome (GOLD analysis project Ga0307409, IMG submission 203888) | Maize rhizosphere microbial communities from greenhouse at UC Davis, California, United States - 322HYB-O-2 | ecosystem: Host-associated > Plants > Roots > Rhizosphere > Soil | place...
TGGGGGAGCGGCTGCGGGGGATGATGCCGTGGATCTCGGCCGGCAAGCAGCGCGTGCAGGACGCGTCCGGCGGCTGATCCTTAGCCCAGGCGCTCCACCACGTAGTCGACGCAGGCGGTGAGGGCGGCCACGTCGTCCGGGTCGACGGCGGGGAACATGCCCACTCGCAGCTGGTTGCGGCCGAGCTTGCGGTAGGCGTCGATGTCCACCACGCCGTGGGCTCGCAGCACGTTCGACACGGCGGCCGCCGGCACGGCGTCGTCCAGGTCCACCGTGCCCACCGTGGGGCTGCGCAGGGCCGGCTCGGCCACGAAGGGCGTGGCCCAGTCGCGCTCCTCGGCCCAGCCGTAGAGGGTGGTGGCCGACCGCCGGCAGCGCTCCGCCGCCCACGGCAGGCCGCCGTTGTCCAGCAGCCATCGCAGGGTTGAGTCGAGCAGCACCAAGGTGGCGATGGCAGGGGTGTTGTAGGTCTGGTCCTTGCGGCTGTTGTCGAGGGCGATGCCCAGGTCGATCGACGCCGGGCACCAGCGGTCGCCGCCGGTGAGGCGCTCGATGCGCTCGACGGCGGCGGGGGAGCAGGCGGCCAGCCACAGCCCCCCGTCGGCGGCCAGCACCTTCTGGGGGGCGAAGTAGTAGACGTCGACCTCGGCCGGGTCGAAGGGGATGGCGCCGGCGCCCGAGGTGGCGTCGACCAGCACCAACGACGAGTCGGCCGTCGTCCCCTCGGGCCGCCGCAGCGGGGCCACCACGCCGGTCGAGGTCTCGTTGTGGGTGAGGGCGTAGGCGTCGACGTCGCTGGCCTTGGGCTCGGGGCACGTCCCCGGCGGCGACTCGATCACCTCGGGCGGCCCGAGGTGGGGGGCGGCGGCCACGGCGTCGGCGAACTTGCCCGAGAACTCGCCGAAGACGGTGTGCTGGCTCCGGCTCTCGACGAGGCCGAAGGTGGCGGCGTCCCAGAACACCGTGGTGCCGCCGTTGCCGAGCACCACCTCCCAGCCCTCGGGCAGGCCCAGCAGGTCGGCCACCCCGGCCCGGACGGCGCCGACCAGGGACTTGACCGGGGCCTGGCGGTGGCTCGTGCCCAGCAGCGAGCGGCCCACGGCGGCCAGGTCGGCCACCGCCTCGGGCCGCACCTTGGACGGCCCGGAGTTGAACCGCCCGTCGGCGGGGAGGAGGGCGTCGGGGATGGTGATCTCGGGTGGAGCGCCGGCCACGGTCTGCCACCATGGCAGGCGACCCTCCCCAGGAGCGAACCGCTTGTGACGATCTCGATCAGCAGCCGCGTCGCGGCCATCGCCGAGTCGGCCACCCTCGCCGTCGATGCCCGGGCCAAGGCTCTGCAGGCGGCGGGCGAGGACATCGTCGTCTTCGGGGCCGGCGAGCCCGACTTCCCGACGCCCGATCACATCGTCGAGGCTGCCGCCAAGGCGTGCGCCGACCCCCGCAACCACCACTACACGCCGGCCGGGGGGCTTTCGGAGCTGCGGGCGGTCATCGCCGAGAAGACGAAGCGGGACTCGGGCTACGACGTGCGGCCCTCGCAGGTGCTCGTCACCAACGGGGGCAAGCAGGCCATCTTCGAAGCGTTCGCCGCCATCCTCGACCCAGGCGACGAGGTGCTGCTGCCGGCCCCCTACTGGACCACCTACCCCGAGCCCATCGCCTACGCCGGGGGGCGGGCGGTGGTGGTGCCGACCGACGCGGCCAGCGGCTACAAGGTCACGCTCGAGCAGCTCGATGCCGCCACCACCGAGGCCACCAAGGGCCTGGTGTTCGTCTCGCCCTCGAACCCCACCGGCGCCGTGTACAGCCCCGAGCAGGTGGAGGCCGTCGGCCGCTGGGCCTTCGAGCGGGGGCTCTGGGTGCTCACCGACGAGATCTACGAGCACCTCACCTACGACGGGCGGGAAGCGCCATCGATGCCGGTGCTCGTCCCCGAGCTGGCCGATCGCTGCGTGGTGGTGAACGGGGTGGCCAAGACCTACGCCATGACCGGTTGGCGCGTCGGCTGGGTCGTCGGTCCCGACGCGGTGGTGGCCGCCGCCGCCCGGCTCCAGTCGCAGCTCACCTCCAACGTGGCCAACGTCTCGCAGCGGGCCGCCCTCGCCGCTCTCGAGGGCGGGCTCGACGACTTCGTCCGCATGCGGGAGACGTTCGACAAGCGCCGGCGGGTGCTCCACGCCGGCCTGGCCGGCATCCCCGGCGTCGAGTGCCCCCTGCCCGAGGGGGCGTTCTACGCCTTCCCGTCGTTCGAGGACCTCCTCGGCCGCACCATCGCCGGCCGGCCGGTGACGACCACCCTCGAGCTGGCCGCCGTCCTGCTCGAGGAGGCCCGGGTGGCGGTCGTGCCCGGCGAGGCCTTCGGTGCGCCCGGCCGCGCCCGCCTGTCCTTCGCCCTGGCCGACGAGGCCCTGGCCGACGGGGTCACCCGCCTGCAGCGGGTCCTGGCGCCGGTCTAGGAGGAGGCTGCCGGTCGAGCGGCGTGCGGATCGCCGAGCTGCGAGGACGCCGCCGGCGGCGGCGAGAGCCGGCGAGGCGTGCGCCGGAGTCGGCCGGCAGCCTCCTCAGCCGCGGGCGTCGCGGAGCCAGCCGCCCCGCTCGCCGACCAGGACCCCCGTCGAGACGACCAGGACGGGGAGGGCCACGAAGCCGACCCGGGCGGCGTCGGGCACGGCGGCGAAGGCGCGTGCCCCGGCGGGGATGGTCAGTCCCAGCGACTCGGGGGCCACCTCGTTGCTGACGTTGAGCTGACCGCGCGCCCGGAACAGCCACAAGCGGTAGCGCCGCCACGGGCGGAGCTGGACGCCGTAGGTGCGCACCACGGGCCGGTCCTGCACGGTGCCGCGCTCAACCTCCGAGACGTCGAGCAGGTAGTCGTCGCCGTTCCGGGAGGCGACCCGGGCCCGCACGATGGCGTCGGCGGCCCGAGCACCGGTGTCGCCGCAGAAGCAGTCCGGGTTCTCCCCCTTCGCCCCCAGGGCCATGAGCAGCACGGCCAGCACCCCCACCACCACGAGGGCGCCGCTGAGCAGGGCGAGCGGCCAGGCGAGGACCACCAGCACCCGGCGCACGACGGACCAGTCTGGCCGTCCGCCCCTGTTTCTACGGGGACGGGCCCTACAGGTAGAGCGTGCGCCGGCGGGCGCTCCCCACCGCCCGCCCGGCGAGCAGCGCGGCCCGCCGGAGCCACTCACCCCGGGACGACGGGACCAGCAACGACGGGGCGGTGACGACCACCTTGGCGACGCTCGCCGCCATGCGGGACCACGAGCGCCGGGGGCAGCCGGCGGCCCGGAAGTCGCGGTAGAGGCCGGGGTCGGCCTCGCCCCAGGCGAACACCTGCCGCATCGTCGCCCAGGTCGAGCGCCGATAGCGGTAGTGCACGACCGCGTCGGGCACGAACGCCAGGGACCGACCGGCCAGCTGCGCTCGCCAGCACAGCTCGGCATCGCCGCCCACCCAGTAGGTCTCGTTCCAGCCGCCGAGCTCGGCCAGGGTGGTGGCGCGGATGCCGAAGTTGGCCGACGTGGCGTAGGGGAGGAAGTCGAGCAGGACGGGCAGCCGATCGTCCGGGTAGGGCCGGCGACGCTGGGCCGGGGCCGGCCCGTTCAGCGCGGTCCCGTCGACGTAGCCGCCGACCAGCTCCGCGCGCCGCGCCGCGGCCGCCATGGCCGCGAGCCAGCCGGGGGCCACCACGTCGTCGGCGTCGCAGTAGAGCAGGACCTGCCCGCCCGCCGCCTCGGCGCCGCGGTTTCGCGCCGCGGACGCGCCGCACTGCGACCCGAGCGGCGTGAGCCGCAGGGCGGGCAGCCGATCGGCCCACGCCGCCACCGCGGCCTCGATGGCGTCGGTGGAGCCGTCGTCGACGACCACCACCTCCCAGGTGCCGTCCACCTCCTGGCCGGCGAGGGCCGCCAGCTGGTCGCCCACGAACCGGGCCGCGTTGTGGGCGGGGACGATGACGGACACGTCGACCGGCGCCGTCACAGGGCGACCACCCGGCGCTCGAGCGAGCCGGCCACGCGCCCCAGAGCGCCGGCGGCCTCGCCCACCCACCACCCCCGCGGCCCGGGCCGGAGCAGCCGGGGAGCGCGCACCACCAGCCGGAGCCAGTTCCACGCCACCCGGCGGAGGGGCACGGGAGGGAGGCCGTGGCGCCGGAAGTCGGCCACGAGGTGCGCACTGGCCCGCCCGCCGTTGTAGGCCTGGCGGGCCCACGACCGCAGGTCGCTCCGGTAGCGGTAGCGCACGACGGCCTCCGGCGCGAACCCCAGGCGGTGCCCCCGCAGCTGTGCCCGCCACGAGAACTCGACGTCGTTGCCGGCGGCCACGTAGTCCTCGTTCCAGCCTCCGACGTCCTCCAGCACGCGCTTCCACACGGCGCAGTTGGCCCCCGCGGCGTAGGGGAGGAACCCCCGGATCACGGTCGGCCCGTCGGTCGGGCGCGACGGCCGCCAGGTCTTCACGGTGGGGGAGTTCAGCGAGTCCTCGTCGAGGCGCCCGGCCACGACGTCACACCGGCCGCTGGCGGCGACGACAGCGGAGAGCCAGCCGGGCTCGACCACGTCGTCCCCGTCGCAGATGGCCAGTAGGTCGGCCCGCGCCGCCGAGGCGGCGACGTTGCGGGCGTGGCTCACCCCAGGGCGGTCGTCGGCCCGGACGACGCGGAGGTCCGGCAACCGGTCCGCCCACTTCCGCACGACGTCGAGTGTGGCGTCGCGCGACCCGTTGTCGGCCACCACCACCTCCCACTGCCCAGGGAAGTCCTGCGCCGCCAGCGCCGCCAGCTGCTGGCCGACGGTTCCCCGCACGTCACGCACGGGCAGCACCACGCTGACGACGGGCGCTGGTCCCGGCACGGAGGCAGTACGGTACGCGCCGTTCGCACGGGTTGTGCCTCGGGGAGGGTGCGGTGCCGGCCGATGTCATGGTGATCGGGCTCGACGCCGCGGAGGCGACCCTGCTCGAGCGGTGGGGCGCGGCCGGTGTGCTGCCCACCTTCGGCGAGCTCCTGCGGGACGGGGCGACGGCGACGCTGGCCAACAGCCTCGAGACGCTGCCCGGCGCCATCTGGCCCGAGCTCGTCACCGGCGTCTCCGGCGGCCGGCTGGCGCTCTACTACCACCCGGCCCAGCTGCGGACCGGGGAGGCGGTGCCCCGCCCCGTCGGTCCGGACCTCGTCGACCCGAGCCGGTACTACTGGTCCGTTGCCAGCCGGGCCGGCCGCCGGGTGGCGGTGGTGGACCAGCCGCAGACCGTCCCGAGCCCCCACCTGCGCGGGCTCCAGATCTTCGAGTGGGGGCTGCACGACCGCAACTTCTCGGTGGCCAGCGACCCGCCGGACCTCCTCGACCGGCTGCTCGGCCGCCACGGCGACCACCCGGTGGCCGCGTGCGACACCCACCACCGATTGGAGCCCGCCGGCTACCTCGATCTCCGGCGGGCCCTGCTCGACGGCGCGGTGGCCAAGAGCCGCATGGCCGTCGAGCTCCTGGAGGGCGGCGACTGGGACCTCTTCGCCTGTACGTTCGGCGAGTCGCACTGCGTGGGCCACCAGTTCTGGCACTTCTTCGACCCGAGCCACCCCCGCCACCCTGCCGACGCGCCGGAGGACCTGCAGCGCACGCTCCCGGACGTGTACCGGCGGCTGGACGAGGGCGTGGGGGCGCTCATCGAGGCCGCCGGGCCCGGTGCCCGCGTCCTCGTGGTGGCCAGCCACGGCATGGGCACGAAGATCGGCGGTCCCCAGCTCCTCCCGGAGGTGCTCATCCGCCTCGGCATGGGCGCCGTGACGGGCGCCCGCCTGAAGCTGCGGTCGGCCATCCCCCCGGGGCTGCGGCGGGCCATCCACCGCGCCCTGCCCAAGGGCACGCTCGACCACGTGCCCCTCGACGTGGGGGACTCGCCCTACCGCCTCGACTCCCCGAGCAAGCGGGCCATCACCGTGCACAACAACCGGTGCGGCGGCGTCCGCTTCAACGTGGCGGGCCGAGAGCCGGCCGGGGGCGTGGCGGCGGAGGACGTGGTCGACCTCACCGAGGAGCTCCGCACCGAGCTGCTCGACCTGCGCGACCCGGCCACCTCCGAGCCCATCGTCGAGCGGGTCACGACGCCCGAGGAGGCGTTCGGCCCCGACCACCACGCCGACCTCCCGGACCTGATCGTGGTCTTCCGCTCGGACCTCGGTCCGCTGGAGGCCTGCACCTCCCCGACGGTGGGCCGCATCACCCGGCCGACGTTCGTGCCCCAGCTGCCCCGGACCGGCGACCACCACGTCGAGTCCCGCCTGTGGGCCCGGGGCCCTGGCGTGCCCGCCGGCGCCGCCCTGGCGCCCGCCAACGTGCTCGACGTGGCCCCGACCATCCTGCGCCTGCTCGACGTCGAGCTCCCCGGCGACCTGGACGGCCGCCCGATGAAGGACCTGCTGACGGGGGAGACCGCTCCGACCTGACCGCTCCCGTTCTTTGGTTCTCTCCCTACCTGAGCGGTGGCTGGACGGCCAAAGAACGGCGGGAGAGCCCATCCCCACCTCGTAACCTCGTCAGGTGGCCCGGATCCTCGTCACGGAGAAGCTCGCGCCGGCCGGCATCCAGGCCATGGCCGACGCCGGCCACGAGGTGGACGAGCTCCTCGGGCTCTCCCCCGAGGAGCTGAAGCAGGCCGTCAAGGGCGCCGCCGCCCTCGTGGTGCGCTCGGCCACCACCGTCGATGCCGAGCTGCTGGCCGCCGGGAAGGACCTCGTCGTGATCGGCCGGGCCGGCATCGGGCTCGACAACGTCGACGTGGCCGCCGCCACCCGCCAGGGCGTGATGGTGGCCAACGCCCCGCAGTCGAACACCCTGTCGGCGGCCGAGCACACCATGGCCCTGCTGCTGGCCCAGGCCCGCAACGTGCCCCAAGCGCACACCGCACTGCGTAACGGCAAGTGGGAGCGGTCGCGCTGGGAGGGGGTGGAGCTCCATGGCAAGACCCTCGGCATCGTCGGCCTGGGCCGCATCGGCGCCCTCGTGGCCCAGCGGGCCTACGCCTTCGGCATGCGCCTGCTGGCCCACGACCCCTACGTCTCGGCCGACCGGGCCCGGGCGATGGGGGTCGAGCTGGTGGGCCTCGACGAGCTCGTGCGCCGGTCCGACTTCGTCACCCTGCACGTGGCCCGCACGCCCGAGACCGTGGGACTCCTCGGCAAGGACCTGTTGTCGCAGGCCAAGCCCGGCCTCCGCATCATCAACGTGGCCCGCGGTGGCATCGTCGACGAGGAGGCACTGGCCGAGGCCATCCGCAACGGCACCGTGGCCGGGGCCGCCCTCGACGTGTTCGCCACCGAGCCCGCCACGTCGTCGCCGCTGTTCGAGCTCGACCAGGTGGTCGTCACCCCCCACCTCGGGGCCAGCACGGCCGAGGCCCAGGACAAGGCCGGCGTCACCATCGCCGAGCAGGTGGTGCTGGCCCTGGCCGGCGACTTCGTGCCCTTCGCCGTCAACGTGGAGGCCAGCGAGGCGTCCGAGACGGTGCGCCCCTACCTCCCGCTGGCCGAGCGCCTCGGCGCCCTCTTCGCCGGCCTGCACGAGGGCGTGCCCCCGGTGCTCGAGGTGACCTACCAGGGGGCGCTGGCCGACTACGACACCCGCGTGCTGACCCTGGCCGTGCTCCGGGGCATCTTCAGCGGTGCCCTCGACGAGCCGGTGACATACGTCAACGCGCCGCAGCTGGCCGCCGACCGGGGCGTCGAGGTGCGGGAGACGAGCACGTCGACGTCGACCGACTTCGTCAACCTCGTGCTCGTGGCCGGCGGCGGCCACAGCGTGGGCGGCACCCTGGCCGGGGTCCGGGGCGAGCCCCGCATCGTCGTGCTCGAGGACCACAGCGTCGACGTGCCCCCGGCCCGCCACATGCTCGTGGTCCGCAACGACGACCGCCCGGGGATGATCGGCACCGTCGGGAGCGCGCTGCGGGACATCAACATCGAGGACATGGACGTGGGGCGCTCACCGGAGGGCGCGGCGGCGATGATGGTCCTGGCCACCTCGACGCCGGTGCCGGCCGAGCTGGTCGAGTCGCTCCGGCGGGCACCGGGCATCCGCTCGGTGCACGCCCTCCGGCTGCCCTAGGTCAGCGGCGCGGCGCCCGCAGGCCGTCGGCCTCGGCTGCGGCCACGTCCCGGTAGCACCGGTCCGGCTGGGTGCGGTCGTAGAACGCCGAGCCCGGCGCATGGAAGATCCCGCTCTGCACCTTGGCCTTGACCGGGTGGCTGAGGGGGCAGGCGCCGTCCTCGGGTTCCACCCACGCCGGCGGGGTCTGCGCCTGGCCGGGGGCGCGGACGGGGGAGTGCTCGGGCCCGGGTGCCACGGCCACGTCGGCCAGCGGTGGCCACGACGGGGGTTCGGCCACGGGAGCCGGCTCCTGCTGCCGCCGGCGTCGAACCACGGCGATGACGGCCGCGACCACGACCAGGAGGAGCAGTGGGCGGCGCACCCGTCGGGCCATCGCCGCGGGAGAGTACCGGTGATGGCTTGACCCGGGCCCCCACCCCCCGGTTACCCTGGTGCGGAATGCTCGAGCAGCTCACCACCTCCGTCCTCCTCCTTACCTGAGGCGAGCACCGTCCCCGGTGCTCGCCGTCCGCCTCCTGCGCCTCCCGGCCCAGGAGGTTTTTCTTTGCCCACCCACCCGTCCACTCCCCGAGGGAGACCGTCATGGCCGACAGGCTGACCATCTTCGACACCACGCTGCGGGACGGCGAGCAGTCGCCGGGCATCTCCCTCGATGCCGGTGAGAAGCTCGAGATCGCCGAGCAGCTCGCCCGCCTGGGGGTCGACGTGATCGAGGCCGGCTTCCCGGTGGCGAGCGAGGGCGACTTCGAGGCGGTCAAGGCCATCGCCGCCAGCGTCCACGGACCGGTCATCTGCGGGCTCTCCCGCCCTCACCTGTCCGACGTCGACCGCTGCTGGGATGCCGTGCGCCTGGCCGAGCGGGCCCGCATCCACGTGTTCATCTCCACCAGCCCGAACCACATGGAGCACATGCTCAAGATGACGCCCGAGCAGGTGCTCGCCGCCACCCGCTCCGGGGTGGCCCGGGCCCGGGAGCACACCGACGACGTCGAGTTCAGCCCCCAGGACGCCACCCGCACCCCGCTCGACTTCATGATCGAGGTGCTCCAGGCCGCGGTCGAGGCGGGGGCCACCACGCTGAACATCCCCGACACGGTCGGCTACGGCATCCCCTGGGACTTCGGCGCGCTCATCCAGTACGTGCGCCGGGAGGTGAAGGGCGACTACATCACCTCGACCCACTGCCACAACGACCTCGGGCTGGCCACCGCCAACTCGCTGGCCGGCGTCCAGGCCGGCGCCCGGCAGGTCGAGGTGTGCGTCAACGGGCTGGGGGAGCGGGCCGGCAACGCCGCCCTGGAGGAGGTGGTCATGGCCATCCGCACGCGGCCCGACCAGTTCCCCGGCGTCGAGGTCGGTGTGCGCACCGAGGAGCTGGCCCGCAGCAGCCGCATGGTGGCCCGGCTCACCGGCTACCCGATCCAGTACAACAAGGCCGTCGTCGGCCGGAACGCCTTCTCCCACGAGAGCGGCATCCACCAGCACGGCGTGCTGTCCGACCGCAGCACCTACGAGATCATCGACGCCGGCTCGGTGGGCAGCACCGGCAGCCAGATCGTGCTGGGCAAGCACTCCGGCCGCCACGCCTTCTCCAACGCGCTGAAGGAGCTCGGCCTCACCGTGCACGGCGACACGCTCGACGCCGCCTTCCGCCGCTTCAAGGAGCTGGCCGACCGCAAGGTCCAGCTGACCGACGCCGACCTCGAAGCCATCGTGGCCGAGGAGCTCGGCACCCACGTGGGCGACGGCTTCGAGCTGGAGTCGCTCGAGGTGCGGGGCGGCACGGTGGGTACCCCGGCGGCCACCGTCGTGATCCTCCGGGGCGGCGAGAAGCTCGAGGCCACCGCCGAGGGCGACGGCATGATCGACGCCGCCTGCCAGGCCATCAAGCAGGCCACGGGGGTCGACGGCCGGCTCGTCGAGTTCAACGTCTCGTCGGTGACGGGCGGCGTCGACGCGCTCGGCGATGTCGTCGTCCAGGTCGAGGCCGACGGCGTGCGGGTGTCGGGTCGGGGCCTCTCCACCGACGTGGTCGAGGCGTCGGCCCGGGCCTACCTGAACGCGGTGAACCGGCTCCTGCGGGTGCGCGACCGGGCCGAGGCGCGCCGGGCGGTCGAAGCCACGCCGTAGGGCGAGCCTCGCCGCAGACTGGGGGCCGTGGGCGGGAACGGCACCAACGGGAACGGGCGGCACCCACCGGAGCCGGAGGCCGACCCTCCGCTGCAGCAGTGGGTGCCCGGTCCCGGCTGGCAGCGGCGCCCGCACCCGGCCCCGCGCCGGCGGTGGGACCGGCGCCGTCTCCGCCTCGTACTGGCCGGGACCGGCGCCGCCCTCCTGCTGGTGGCCTGGTCGCTGGCCTTCACGAACGGCGTCCGATCGGTCGAGCCCACCATCGAGGACGAGGACTTCGTCGCCGACGCCGAGGACCTCTGCACCGACGTGCGGGACCGGCTGGCCGACGCCGCCGCCGCCCGTCGCGACCGCGAGCTGAGCCCGGCCGAGCGGGCCGACGCCGTCGACGCCACCGTCGACGCCCTGGCGGACATGGTGCGCGACCTGGGCGAGATCTCGCCGGCGGGGGAGGACGGCGAGGAGGTGGCGGTGTGGCTGTCCGACTGGGAGCGGGTGCTCGAGTCGGGCCGGCGCACGGCCGACGCCCTCCGCCGCGAGGACGACGACGCCGCCGAGCAGGCGGCGCGGGACGGCCAGGACCCGGCCCGGGCGGTCAACGCCTTCGCCGGCGCCAACGGCCTCCCGGCGTGCGGGACGACGCCGGCCTAGGACGTCGTCGGGTGCCAGTCCTTCCGGCGAGCCTCGTGGGCGTCGATGTGCTCGGCCTTCTGGAGGGTCAGCCCCACGTCGTCGAGGCCCTCGAGCAACCGGTGACGGGTGAAGTCGTCCAGCGGGAACTCGCACTCGATGTCGGCCGCCGGCGCGGAGACGACCCGCTTCTCGACATCGACCACCACCTCGAGATCGGGGTCCTGATCGACCGCCCGGAGCAGCGCGTCGCCCACCTCCGGGGGCACCACCACGGGGACCAGGCCTGCCTTGGTGGCGTTGTTGCGGAAGATGTCGCCGAAGCGGGGCGAGATCACCGCCCCGAAGCCCCAGTCGGTCAGCGCCCACACCGCGTGCTCGCGTGACGACCCGGTACCGAAGTTCGGCCCGGCCACGAGGATGGACGCTCCGGCGTGGCACTCGCGGTTGAGGCAGAAATCCCGGTCGGCC
>Ga0307409_100001590_pt1 | contig 11342 bp, 7 predicted proteins | sample 322Ometagenome_2_FD_203888 | JGI IMG/M metagenome (GOLD analysis project Ga0307409, IMG submission 203888) | Maize rhizosphere microbial communities from greenhouse at UC Davis, California, United States - 322HYB-O-2 | ecosystem: Host-associated > Plants > Roots > Rhizosphere > Soil | place...
GATCCGCTTGACTGACGCTACGTCGTTGGCGGCGCAATTCCTTGATGACGAACAGCGGCCTCCCCTTGGCCTCGATGAACAGGCGGCCCAGGTACTCTCCAATAATTCCCAGCACGAACAGCTGCGCGCTGCCCAGGATGAGCACCGCGCTCATGAGGCTCGTCCATCCGATGATCGCTCCGCCCGTTACCCACACCCACAACGTACGCAGGAACAAGGCGACGCCGAACACGCCGAACACGGCGCCGATATAGGCCGACAGGCGGAGTGGCTTGACCGAAAAGCCGGTAATCGCGTCGACGGCAAAACGCACCATCTTGCTGAGCGGATACTTCGTCACGCCGGAATGCCTCGGCTGTCGCGTGTACGGGATGGGCTGCTGGGGGAACCCGATCCAGCTGACCATTCCGCGAACGAACCGATGTTGTTCCGGCATGCTGTTGAGCACGTCCAGCGCCCGACGACTGATCAAGCGGAAATCGCCGGCATCCAGCGGGATGCCGATGTCGACCAGGTGCCGGAGCACACGGTAGAACGCCTTCGCGCTCGCGCGCTTGAACCACGTCTCGCCGACACGCTCGGTTCTCTGTCCGTAAACGACGTCAGCGCCCTCGTTCATCAGGCGGAACATATCCGGCAGGATCTCGGGCGGGTCCTGGAGGTCCGCATCGATGATCAGAATCCGCTCGCCGCTGCAGATGGTCAGGCCGGCACTCAACGCGAGCTGGTGGCCATGATTGCGCGACAGATCGACGCCGACGACGTGAGGATCGTCATGGGCGAGTGTCGCGATTCGCTCCCAGGTGCGATCGGTCGAGCCGTCGTTTACCAATACAAGCTCGTAGTTCTGCCCGGCGACGCGTGTCGCGGCCCCGGACAGGCGCCGATGCAGCGGAACGATGTTGTCCTCCTCGTTGTAGCAGGGGACGACGATGGACAAGGCGCACGGAGCGCCTCGCTCGCGGAGAACAGGGGGGCTCTGAGTCATGAACGCTGCTCGCCACCAATCGGGGAACGTCGCTCCCGTTACCTGGAACCGGGTGAACCGTCGACGCCGTTAGGTAGCCGTTTCGCCTTTTTCGCGCGGTCACGTCGTGATCGTCAGAGTCGTGCGGTCGATAGCGCGAGCGGAGGCACAACCCGTGCCTGCGAATACGAGCCACCTGCATCGGCCGTCGCGGACCTGCGACACCCTGTCGCGACGCGGCTGCACTCGCCGGCCGGAGAGAGTCGCATCCACCGTCAAATGCCGAGCTCTCTGCACGCGGGATCGCGAGGATCCGTTCGCCGGTGATTTGCTTCGGTTCATGGGTCCTCCTCAGGGACGACCCTCACGATAGGGCGACCGGTTAGAGGGGTCGGTCATCCGCGTGATGAAGGACCGTTGGCTGAATACCTGGTCGTCCGCTCGACGCGGAGTCGGGCTACGCAGGCGAGGCACCGGGCCGGAAAGCAGGGGTGGTGTTCGGCAGTACGCCCTGCGCACGGCCGTCGCGCGACGGGATTGACGCGGCTATCATGAGGCGCGTCGATGCAGGAGAGGACTACGATGGCCAATGACGACCTCACGCGCAGGGACTTCGTGAAGACGACCGTGGCTGCGGGGCTTGCCGCCGCCGGTACCAACCTCGACGCCGCACAGCAAGTGCTCGAGCAGGCGGTGGAGATCAAGACGCCCGACGGCACATGCGACGCCGCGTTCATCCACCCGTCCGCCGGCTCGCACCCGGCGGTCGTCATTTGGCCCGACGCATTTGGCTTGCGCCCGGCCATGCGCGACATGGCCACACGTCTCGCGCGCCAGGGCTATTCGGTCCTCGTGCCGAACCCGTTCTACCGCGTGGCAAAGGCGCCGGTGTTCGAAAACGCATCGAACTTCAACTTCGCCGACCCCGCGCAGCGCTCGAAGCTGGCACCGCTGATGGGGTCGATCACCGCGGACGGCGCTGCCGAACGGGACGCGGCAGCATTCATCGCATGGCTCGATGCGCAGCCTGCGGTGAATCGCAGCAAGAAAATCGGCTGCCAGGGGTACTGCATGGGCGGCCCGCTTGTCGTGCGGACGGCGGCCGCGGTGCCGAACCGCGTCGGCGCGGGCGCGTCCTTCCACGGCGGCGGCCTCGTCACCGCAAGTCCCAGCAGCCCACACCTGCTGGCGCCGAAGATCAAGGCGCAGATGTATTTCGCCGTGGCGGCCAATGACGATGCACAGCAGCCCGAGGCAAAGACGGCGTTGAAGGAAGCGTTCGACAACGCGAAGGTACCGGCGGAGGTCGAGGTGTATCCGCAGGCGCAGCACGGATGGTGCGTCCCGGACATGCCGAAGCAGCAGAACGGCCAGCCGACCTACAGCAAGCCCGATGCTGAACGCGCGTGGACGAAGCTGCTGGCCTTATACCGGGTCCGCCTCGCGTGATCGGCTGAACGTCCAGCGCGACGGCGGACGAATCTGCCGTCCCTGTGGTTCACCAGAGCAAGACGCGTCACGCCATCACGGTGCGGACTCCTTCCTCTTGACTCGGCGCAGCGCGCCGAGCGCCTGCCGGAGATCGGCCGCGCGTCGATCCTTCGCTGCGGCAGCGGTCGGCTGCCGTGGACCTGGTGAATGGCGACCGTATCCGTGCGATCCGCTGAGCTTTCGTTCTCCACGCGAACGCCGCATACTCCTGCGGAAGGAGGCAGGCATGCGACGTGTGCTGCTGGCGGTGCTCCTCGCGGTTCTGGCACTCGCGCCGACCACGGGCGAACCATCACATCCTGACTTCTCAGGCACCTGGGCGATGGATGTGCAGCGGAGCGTCTCGCCCACCTACCCCGAATTCGGCGGCGCGGTCACGCTCGTCATCCATCAGAGCGACACCGAGATCACCATTGAGACGAAGCGCGGGGACCGCAGTGCCACCGTCACGTATCTGCCCGGCAAGCCCGGGACTACCCCGGCATCGGGAGTCGATAGCGTTGGACCCGCGTCGCCGCCCTCACGCTATTACTGGGAGGGCGCCACGCTCGTCACCGAAACCGTTCGCCTCGCCTCGGATGCGCCCGAAGGCACCTTCCGCACCAAAGAGATGCGCACGCTCGAGAGCTCCGGCACGGTGATGATCGTCGAGACGATGCTGGTGGTCGAGCACGGCTACACCCTGAAGGGCACGAAGAACCACGAAACGGGCAGGGACGTGTACAAGAAAACCGCTCCGTGACCTGTCCGCCGACAACTGCTTCCGTTCGACTGTTCCTCGCGCGGCTGGAGTCGGGTGCCCATGCCCGGTGAGGTATGCCGCATGCCTGAAAGCTTTGGCGCCCGATTGCGCCGCCGACGTGAACAACAGAACGTCCCGCTCGTTACTATCGCCGAGCAGACGAAGATCAAGCTCTCACTCCTCGAGGCGCTCGAGCGTGACGATGTGTCCCGCTGGCCTTCAGGAATCTTCCGGCGCGCCTACATTCGAACCTACGCACACGCGATCGGCCTGAGTCCCGACGAGGTCGTACGCGAGTTTCTCGAGACGTACCCAGATCCCGTGCAGGAGCCGGAACCGGTTGCGGCCATAGCCGCCGCACAGGGCGTCGCGCCCACCGGCGGTGCTCCGACCCGATTGCACTTCCTGGTCGGCTCCGCCCTCACATCGCTTTCCAGGCTGACGCGAGGGTCGGTTGCACCCGCGTCTCCGGGTCATCCGACCTCGCTGCCGACTCGCGCGCCGCGGAGCACGTCCGAGGCGGCGACGATCACCGAAGGCGGCACCGAGCTGGAGCCCGCAGACGCGACACGCTCGACCGCATGTCCCGACGTCGTTGACCGTCAGGTGCCCTGCGCGGCGGAGCAGCAGGGAGTCGCGGCGGGCGGGTCACGTGCGCGCGAACCGCGTCTCCTGGACTTGGCGAGCGTGTGCACCGACCTCGCCCGGATCGAGCGCGCCGATCAGATGCAGGGCTGGCTGCAGAGGGCTGCCGATGTTCTCGATGCACCGGGACTGATCGTCTGGGTGTGGCACGAAGCGGCTCGCGGGCTGATTCCTGCGCTCGTATACGGATACTCAGACCAGGTGATCGCCCAGCTTCCCACCGTCGCCATCGATGCAGACAACGTGACTGCCGCGGCGTTCCGGGCCGGGGTCCCCTGCATCGAGCCGGGAACCGAGCATGTGCCCGGGGCACTTGCCGTGCCGCTGCCCACACCGGCGGGTGTGAGCGGCGTACTCGCGCTCGAGTTGCGAGACGGCGCGGAACGGACGGATACGGCGCTGGCGCTCGCGTCCGTCTTCGCGGCGATGCTCGCACAGGCAATCGGAGGAGGAGGCGCGGCGCAAGCTGAAGGTGTCGAATTGAGGCCGATCGCGCGGTAGCTGGCATCGGGATTGTAGCGATCTGGCTGGTTCCGGATGAACCGCAACCCACGAAGAGTGAGGAGCACACGACATGGAAGGCGGTCTGCACGATGCGTTCGTCGACGAACTCAAAGATGCCTACGATGCTGAGAAACAGCTGATCAAGGCTCTTCCGAAGCTGGCCACGGCGTCGAGCGCCGAGCCGTTGCGCACGGCGTTTCTGGAGCATCTCGAGGAAACGCGCGGCCACGTCGTGCGTCTCGAGCAGGTGTTCGCGTCCCTCGAAGAAAAGGTGGGGGGCAAGCATTGCGACGGGATTGCCGGCATCATCGAAGAAGGTAAGGCGGTCATGCAGGAGGATTTCGATGCCGCCACGATGGACGCCTGCCTGATCGCGGCGGCGCAGCGAAGCGAACATTACGAGATGGCCGCCTACGGCACGTTAGTCGCGTGGGCGAACGCGATGGGCCACTCCGAGGCTGCGAGGCTGTTGCAGAGCATCCTCGACGAGGAGAAAGCCGCGGACGAGAAGTTGAACCGTATCGCGGAAGGTGGCGTGAACCGCGAAGCGGCAGCGGCGGCCCGCGACACCGATGACGAGGGCGAGGACGCTCGGCCGGCCGCCGCACGGAAGCGCGCCAGTGCACGCGGCGCGTCCAAGCGTTCGTCCTCGGGATCGAAGAAGAAGAGTACCCGGAAGCGCTGACGTCGCCAATGCCCCATCAGGGGGCGTCCGCACGCAGACGCCTGGGGGCAGGCACGGCACCGCGCTGGCTGAAGTTGAGCCGCGTCGGGCAGACGATCACCGCCTCCGCATCCCTCGACGGGCGCACGTGGACGGTCGTCGGACGGGACACGTTCACGATGCCGTCGACCGTCTTCGTCGGTCTCGCCGCGTCCAGCCACGATGTCACGCGGCTCGCGACCGGAACATTCGCGAACGTCGCCATTTCGACGGCGAGCGGGTGGCGGTCGCAGGACATCGGCGCCGTCGGGCAACTCGGATCGGCGTCGGAGAGCGCCGGCGTCTTCACCGTCAGGGGTGCGGGGGCGGACATCTGGGGCACCGCCGACGCGTTTCACTTTATGTATCGACCGCTCACGGGTGACGGGACGATCGTCGCTGAAGTGACCTCGGTCCTCGGCACGCAAGCGTGGACGAAGGTTGGCGTGATGATCCGCGCCACGACGCAACCCGGCTCGGCCCACGCGTTCATGCTCGTCTCAACGGCAAAAGGTCTCGCGTTCCAGAGGCGCACGGTTGCCGGTGGCGTGTCGACGCATACGTCCGGCGGGGCAGGCACCGCACCGCGCTGGGTGAAGTTGACCCGCGTCGGGCAGACGATCACGGCCTCGGCATCCGTCGACGGGCGCACGTGGACGCTGGTCGGGCGTGACACGTTCACGATGCCCTCGTCGGTATTGGTCGGTCTCGCGGCGACGAGCAATGATGTCACCCGGCTCGCCACCGGCACGTTCGCGCACGTCGCCCTTTCCACACCGCCGGCAATTGCTCTTGATCCGCCGCTCACCGTCGACGGGATTGGTGCCGGCCAGGGCGCGGAGGTGCGCGATGGGAAGGTGTATCTCTACGGCGATGCGTCCACCGGGGTCATCCGTGAGTACGACGTCCAAGACAATCGCTCGCTCCTCTACACCGGACGCCAGATTCGACTCGTGGCCTCCGGGCGGGATGTCGTGTCGCATCCGACCGGCCTGACGACGGCACCCGGACTCGGCACGCTGATCGGCACCACCGTCTCGCAGCAAGGCACGCTGTACTTCATCGACTGGGCGCGGGCACTTGCTGCCGGGACGCTCGAAGGCGCGATCCAAGCGACCATCGCCGACGATCTGGCTGTGAACGGAACGAGGCCGGAGTTCGTTCGGCTTGGGGACCGGTGGCTGGTCGCGACGGCGGATTACGGCTCCGTAGGAAACGAAATACGTTTGTACGACCCGGCCCGGCTCGCCGCAGCCGCGCGCACGAGCGAGCCTGGCGTCCTGGTCACCCGCTTCCGCAGCTCACCTTTGGTTCAGACACTTCACTGGCTCGACGAGCCAGGTCTTCTCGTTCTCGTCCAGAACCGCGGCTGGGCCGCGGGGTGGCGGCTTACAGTGATCGATTTGGCTCGTTCCGTACAAGCGGGCGCGCAGGTGGTTACGTTCACGGTGGACCTGCCGCCACCCGACGAACTCGAAGGCTTCCACATGGTGGCACCCGGGCGCGGCTTGTTCGTGACGAGTTCCGCGGCATCGAACGTGTACTTCGGGAACGTACGGCTCTACTGAGTCGTGCCCGCGTCGTGCTGCATCACGTCCGCTGGCGGCGGCGAAGGCTGGAGATGGGAAGAAAGCGGCCCGAGTGTGAAGCTCCGGCGGCTCGCCTGGTTCACAAGTAGCGCGCGGTTCGATTGCCGCCAGACTCGCCTTCGGCCGTGAAATCCTCGAACGGGACTCTGAACCGGAACTCTCAACTGGGGCTCTGGTGCGCGGCAGAACGGTTGAGCTCACCCGGTTTTTCCTAGTGTAACCACCCCGAAGTTTCTCCCGGCGATCGAGCCTCTTCCCGCTATCGCACCCCTCGACATCCTGCCTATCGTGGCACGTCGGTGAGACCAGTGTGCCACCGGCGACGCACGTCGCGACTCGATCCGGTGTTCGCGGCGTGGCAGCGGTCACCCGACGCGCGTGTCGCGGCGAACTGCATTCATACGGTCACCAGGACCTGGTGGAGATTCATATGCGCACGAAGTTCGCGGATGTTCTGACGGCCGCGCTCACAGCAGTTGTGATCGCGGTACCGTTGGCGGCGGACGGGCAGACGATCCGCTATCGCGTCACGCAGTTGGCCGAGCCGGCCGGGGCGGGCCTGTGCGTGCCCACAGCAATCAACGTCAACGGCGACGTCGTCGGCTCCTGCCAGGACAACGTGGGGTCGTTCGCGGTGGTGTGGCGCAACGCAATCCCGCAGGCGCTTGGCAAATGGAGCGGCGGCACCTACACGGAGGCGCTGGCGATCAGTTCGTCCGGTCAGATCGTCGGCAAGGGCGACGAACAGGGGGATCCCGCCTCGCGGGCGCTCGCGTGGGCGGGCGGACGCTGGGTGCAGATCGACGGGTCGGGCGGTAGTTCGCAGCAGGCGTTCGGCGTCACCGTCGACGGGGTGATTTTCGGGAACTACACGACGACCGGCAGTCCGGGGAGCCTCGACTGGGACCCGGTCTACTGGATTCTGGATCCGGGCAACGGCAGTTATCGCCGCAACGACCTGCCGAAACCGGTGGGCCTGAACCCCGGCGCGTTCCTCTACGCGGCAACCGAGGGCGGGCTCGCCGGGGGCCAGGTGAGAACCGACTCAGGGGATCGGGCCGCGCTGTGGAACGACGACGCGTCGCATTCACTCGTGGTGCTCGGCACGCCCACGGGGTTCAGCTCGGCGGCTGCGTTCGCGGTCAGCAGTGCCGGCCATGCGGCCGGGGCGGCATACTTTGGCGGCACGAAGCAGACGGCCGTCCTCTGGCACAACGACGGAACGCACACGCCGGTGGCGCTCGGGGCGGTCGAGGGAGACGTGAAAAGCGAGGCGTTGGGCGTCAACGCGGCCGGCCAGGTGGTTGGCGACAGCGTGGATCCCTCGAACCTCGTTCGCGGCTTCCTCTATCGCGACGGCGCGATGTTCGCGCTCACCTCGCTGCTCGACGCGGTCGACAGCGCGTGGATCGTCCGCGACGCGATCGCGATCAACGACGCCGGCCAGATCGCCGCGGTCGGAGCGCTCAACGGCACGCTGCACGCGGTGTTGCTGACGCCGGTCGTCGTCGACCGTCCAAGAATCTCCGCCGTCACATTGGTCGCCGATCGCACGGCGCCGCAGGTCGCGGGCACAACCGTGACGTTCACGGCGTCCGCCGCCGGCGGCACCGCGCCGATCCAGTTCCAGTGGTTGTTGTACGACGGGTCGAAGACCCTCACGGTCCGGGACTGGAGCACGAGCGCAACGTTCGCGTGGAAACCGGCAACCGCGAACCCCTCATACCGCGTGACCGTGTGGGGTCGTAGCGACGGCAACCTCGCGGACGCGCCCGAGAGCGAAGCGTCGATGGCGTTCGCGATTGTCGCGCCGCTGCCCGCACCGCTGCCCACGCCGTGGTCCACGCGCGACATCGGCGCGGTCGGTGTCGCCGGCTCGGCGAGCTACGCCACGGGCACCTTCACCGTGAAAGGCGCCGGCGCCGACATCTGGGGCACGGCGGACGCGTTCCGCTTCGTCTACCAGTCACTTCCGGGCGACGGAGAGATCGTGGCGCGTGTCGCGTCGCTGCAGAACGTCGCGGCGTGGACCAAGGCCGGCGTGATGATTCGCCAGGGTCTCGACGCCGGATCGGCGCACGCGGTCATGCTCGTGTCGGTGGCCAAGGGGCTTGCGTTCCAGCGCCGCCCGCAGGCGGGCGGCACGTCGGCGCATACGTACGGCGGCGCGGGAACGGCGCCTGCCTGGGTGAAACTCGCACGGCGGGGTCAGACGATCACCGCGTCGCGGTCGACCGACGGTGTGACCTGGTCGCAGGTTGGCCAGGCGACAATTGCGCTGACCGGCTCGGTCTACGTCGGCCTGGCGGTCAGCAGCCACGACACGACGCGCACGGCTGCCGCCGCCTTCGACCAGGTCCAGGTCACCCTTGCCCCCCTGCCGGCCGGCTGGCAGTCACGCGATGTCGGCACCGTCGGCCTCTCCGGGAAGGCCACCGAGAGCGGCGGGACCTTCACCCTGAAAGGCGCTGGCGCCGATGTCTGGGGGACCGCGGACGCCTTTCACTATGCGTACCGGTCACTGAGCGGGGACGGCACCATCATCGCGAAGGTGGCGACCATCCAGGGCACGCAGTCGTGGACGAAGGTCGGGGTGATGATGCGCGCCGGAAACGCCGCCAATGCGGCCCACGCCTTCATGCTCGTGAGCGTCGGAAAAGGCCTGGCCTTTCAGCGACGGGCGGCGACAGGCGGTCTCTCGACCAACACGAGCGGCGGAGCGGGCACGGCGCCACGATGGGTGAAGCTGGCGCGGGTAGGCAGCGTGATCACCGCGTCTGTGTCGACCGATGGCGTCAGCTGGACAGTCGTGGGCAGCGACACGATCGTGTTGCCGGCGAACATCCTCGTGGGCCTCGCGGTCTCGAGCCACACGACATCGGCGCTGGCGACGGCGACGTTCACGAACGTGACGGTGCAGGACTGACCTGAGTACGATGCCGCGGCGCGGCGACGCCTAGCGGCAATGGCAAGGACGCATGGGCTCGCGTATGATGCGTGCTCACCTTGTCCATGTCCGCGAGCGTCGGCCTCGCCAGACGTCTGAACCTGTTCGACGCCACCATGCTCGTGATGGGCGGCATCGTGGGCGCCGGCATTTTCATGAACCCGGCGGTCGTCGCCCAGGAGGTCACGTCACCGGCTGCCGCCCTCGGCGCCTGGGTGGCCGGCGGCGCATTCGCGCTCGCCGGCGCGTTCATCTACGCGGAACTCGCCGCGCGACGACCCGCCGTCGGTGGTCAATACGCGTACCTGCGCGAAGCCTTTCACCCGCTCGTCGCGTTTCTCTACGCGTGGACGCTGCTCCTCGTGTCGCAGAGCGGCGGCATGGCGGCGGTCGCGATGACGTTCGCGCGCTATGCGCAGCAGTTGACGGGCATCGCCGCTGCCGACGGCATAATCGCGCTGGTCACGCTTGCCGCGCTCACGCTCGTGAACTGCCTCGGCGTCCGCGCCGGCAGCAATGTGCAGAGCACGTTCATGCTGCTGAAGATCGCGGCGATCGTCATGCTCGTGGCGTACGGCTTTCGGGCGCCCGCCTCGGCAGCAGTGACGACGGATGCTTCCACCACGGGCACGAGCATCACGGCGTTTGGTGCGGCGCTGGTTCCCGTGCTGTTTGCCTACGGTGGGTGGCAGACGTCCAGTTTCGTATCGGGAGAACTACGCTCGCCGCGACGCGACCTGCCACTCGGCCTGCTGATCGGCGTCACCGGAGTCGTCCTCCTCTACGTCCTCGTCAACCTGGTGTGCCTGCGCGTCCTCGGCATGGCGGCACTTGCGGCAACGACGACGCCGGCATCCGACGTGATGCGTGCCGCCCTGGGCGACCGCGGCGCAACACTCATCGCGGCGGGCATCGCGATCTCCACACTCGGGTTCCTGAGCCAGAACCTGCTCACCGGGCCCCGCGTGTACTTCGCCATGGCCCAGGATGGCGTCTTCTTCAGAAGCGTCGCCGCCGTCCATCCGCGCACGCGCGCGCCCGTCGTGGCCATCGTCGCGCAGGGTGCGGTCGCGTCGGCGCTCGTGCTCACGGGAAGCTACGAGCGGATTCTGGGATACGTGGTGGCGATTGACTGGCTGTTTTTCGGGCTGACGGCGCTGGCGCTGGTCGTATTTCGCCGCCGCGACGCGGACACGCGCACTCCCGCGGGATTCCGAGTGCCGGCACATCCGCTGACCACCTTCGCCTTCGTCATCGGCGCCTGGCTGGTCGTCGTGAACACCATCTATCGTTTTCCGCTCGATGCCCTGGCCGGGTTCGCCTTGCTCGCGGTGGGAGTGCCCGCGTATTACGCGTGGCGGCGCCGTTCGGGAGCGGTCACGTGACGCGCGTGGCGGCGACCCCCTACATCGAGTGGGCGAAAGAGAAGAAGGGCGCATGGAACCTCGCGGTGAGCGGCGTGCCGCACGCGTCGATCGCCGACATCGGCGCGACGCTCGCGGAGATGCCGATCGCCGGGGACAACGGGTATGGGTACGAGCCGCTGCTCGAGCGCATCGCGGCGCGCTACGACGTCGGTTCCAGACAGGTGGTCACGGCAACCGGCTGCTCGATGGCGACCTTCCTCGCGCTCGCCGCGCTCGTGCAGCCAGGCGACGAGGTTCTCATCGAGAGGCCCACCTACGAACCGTTGCTGCTCGCGGCAATGCATTTGGGCGCTGCGGTGACACGGTTCGATCGTGCTGCCTCGGATG
>Ga0307409_100001591_pt1 | contig 11341 bp, 12 predicted proteins | sample 322Ometagenome_2_FD_203888 | JGI IMG/M metagenome (GOLD analysis project Ga0307409, IMG submission 203888) | Maize rhizosphere microbial communities from greenhouse at UC Davis, California, United States - 322HYB-O-2 | ecosystem: Host-associated > Plants > Roots > Rhizosphere > Soil | place...
GCCTGCTGCCCGGCTTCGACGGCCTTCTCGGCGACCGCCTGCTGCGGACTCGCGATGTCTCGCATCGAGCCGAGCGTGCGCGCGTAGACCCAGGTGAACTCCGCGCCGAGGAGAAAGATCTGCGCCGAGTAGTAGACCCAGACGAAGACGATGACGAGCGATCCCGCGGCGCCGAATCCGGACGCGACGCCGCTCTTGCCGATGTAGAGGCCGATCAGGAACTTGCCGATCGTGAACAGCAGCGCGGTGACGACGGCGCCGATCCAGACGTCGTGCCATTGCACGTGCACGCGCGGCATCCACTTGTAGATCATCGCGAAGATCGTCGTCGTGAGGCCGAAGCCGACGATGAGATTGACGGCCTGGAGGAGCACCTCCCAGCCGCCGAACAGCGGCCCCCACCACTTGCCGAGCGCCGAGATCGCGGCGCCGATCACCAGCGAGACCATCAGCAGGAAGGCGAGGCCGAGGATCATGCCGAACGACAGCAGGCGGGCGCGCACGAGCGACCAGAGACCGCCTTTCTCGCGTGCCGGCGCGCGCCAGATGCGGTCGAGCGCGTCCTGCAGCTCGCCGAACACGGTCGTCGCGCCGATCAGGAGGACGACGACGCCGACGACGGTGCCGAAGACGCCCTTGCTCGGCTGGTTGACGCTGGCGAGCAAGCTCTCGATGGCCTTGGCGGCGTCCTCGCCCATCAGTCCCTGCAGCTGCGCGAACAGCTCGCCGCGCACCGCCTCGTCGCCGAACACCAGGCCGGCGACCGAGACGACGATCAGGAGCAGCGGCGCCAGCGAGAACACCGAGTAGTACGAGAGCGCGGCGCCCATGCTCGGCGCGTAGTCGTCGAGCCACGCCGCGACCGCGCTCTTGACGAGCGTCCACCAGGTCTTCAGCGACTTCTTGTCGGCGGCGGCGCGCGGCTCGCTCATGGGCTCCTCCTCGGGCGCGGCTACTTGGGCGGGATGCGCAGCTTCTGGCCGGGGTAGATCTTGTCGGGGTGCGACAGCATCGGCTTGTTGGCCTCGAAGATTTTCATGTAGGCGTTGGCGTCGCCGTATTCCTCCTTGGCGATCTTCGACAGAGTGTCGCCGGACTTGACCTCGCGGAAGTTCGACTCCTTGCCGCTGCCGCCGGCGACCGTCAACAGATCGTTGACCTTGGCGACCGACGACACGTTGCCGCAGCAGAGGACGATCTTCTCCTTCGTCTCCTGGTCGGGCGCGACGCCGCTGACCGTGACCGTCTGCGACGCGCCGTCGTACTTGACGTCGAGACCGTCGGCCTTCAGGCCCTGCGAGCCGATGTAGCGCTCGATCGCCTTCGCGGCGGTCTCGTTGAGAGCGGCGATGTCGGGCGCCGCCGGAGCGGCAGCGGCCGGTGCCGGCGCCGCCTTCGGACGGTTGAACAGCTTTTCGCCGGCGTCCTGGAGGAAACTGATCAGGCTCATGGTGTGGTGCTTTCAGGTGATGAAGGGAAGGACCCAGGTGGAGCGCACCGATCGAGGCCGGCGTCAGCCGACGACTTCCATGCCTTCGCTCATCTCGCTCATCAGCTCGGACTTGCGGGCAGCGAGCCGGGCGCCGATCGCGTCGAGATCGAGCGACGACGCGCGGCATTTCGGGAACAGCTCGTTCTCCTCCTCGGCGACGTGGTGGTCGACGTACTCGCCGAGCACCTTGACCTTGGCGTCGTAGAGCTCGTCGTCGGCGTCCATGTCGCGGATCTGCGCGATCAGGTCCTTCGCCGAAGCGTGCTCGACCTCGGCCTCGTCGAGGACGTCGGCGTCGATGCCGGCGGCGCGCGCCGCCGGGTAGAAGATCTCCTCCTCGATCGCGGCATGGACCGTGAGCAGCGTGCAGATCTCCTCGGCGAGCGGCCGCCGCTCGGCGCCGGCGGCGTCGGCCTCGGCGAGGTTCTCGTACTTGCGAAAGAGCGCGTGCACTTCGCGGTGGTCGGCGGCGAGGAGCTCGGTCGCGTCGACCGCGGCGTCCTCTTGCGGCCTCGCATCGGCGGGCGTGGCGGGCGACTGGCTGACGGCCATGATCGTTCTCGTGGTGCGGAAAGCGACCTTAGGCAACTGCGATCGCGCCGGGAAGGTGCGGGACACCCGAATGCGCCGCCGTCCTACGCTGCGGCACGTGCTTGCGGCGGGCGCGCGGCGAGCCTCATCGCCGCAGCGCGTCGAACAGGCGGTCGAGGACGTCCGCGGGCAACGACGTCGGCAGCTCGACGACGTCGAGGCCGTGCTTCAGGTCGTACGACGAGGCGCGCCAGCCGGCCTCGGCGCTTTCGCCGGCGGCGGGCTCGTCGTCGGAGTCGCGTCCCGGCTTGGCCGCGCCGTCGGCGGCGACCGGCAGGCTCGCCGCCGCCGTTCCGTCGGCCCGCCGGCCGGCCCGGCGGAACGGCGGCCGGAACTTGGGTTTGTGCAGAGTCATGGCGGTGCTCTCGCCGCTGATTCAGGGCAACGCCCATGCCCGAGGATGTCGGCGGCAGTTGGAGCGCGGGCGCACGAGCCTTGCCAAGACGAGGTCTGGCGCGAGCGCCGCCGGCGCAGGGCAGCGGGCGCTCGCCACGACAAGAACGCCGACGATGAACGCACCCGCCCCCACCACTCCGCCCGCAAACGCGAGCGGCCGCTTCGAGGTGCGCTCCGTCACCGGAGCCTGCTACACGGTCGTCGAGGAGGTCGCCCCGGACGGATCGCGCCGCTATCGCACCGCCTACGCGGGCCTGCCGGTGGTCGCCAACGACGACGGCACGTTCACGATCGTCGACACCCGCACCCGGCTCGTCCGCGTCGACCCGCGCCGATGACGCGTCGCCGTCCGCGCGCGGCACAGCCCTTGCCACCGCGACATCTCGGACCCGCCCTTTGGCAAAGCATCCAGCACCTGGCGTCCCTCCAACGCGCGACGGCGCGAACGGACGGCGCCCATCGAGCGCGAGCAGCGATCACTGGAAGCGCTTGCTGCGCCGGCCGGCGCGCGAGCCCGTCGCGCTCGATCCGCAAGCGTTCGTCGACGAGCTGAACCGGCGCCTGCACGAAGACTCGGCGTGGCGCGCCGACACGCGCTTCGTCGTCGCGACCGGCGACGACGGCGGCATCGTCGGAACGACCTGGGAAGGCCCGGACGCGATGAAGCCGGTCGTCGCCCGCATCGTCAAGAGCGTGATCGGCGAGTACGAGGCGGGGCAGCCGTTCTTCTTCGACCGCTGAGCCGAGTTCCTCGGCGATCGGGCGCCGCGTGCCGCCGTCCTCAAGCGGACAGGGGCCTGAAGTGCTTGCTGAGCTTGATGCCCTGGCCCTGGTACGACGAGCGCGCGCCCTGGCCGTAGAGGATGTGCGGCACCGACGTCAGCCGCTCGTAGGCGAGGCGGCCGACGAGCTGGCCGTGCTCGAGGACGAACGGCACCTCGTACGAGCGGACCTCGAGGACCGCGCGTGAACCTTCGCCGCCGGCGTCGCTGTGGCCGAAGCCGGGATCGAAGAAGCCGGCGTAGTGGACGCGAAACTCGCCGACCAGCGTGTCGTACGCGATCATCTCGGCAGCGTAGCCGGGCGGCACGCGCACCGCTTCCTGCGAGGCGAGGATGTAGAACTCGGCCGGATCGAGGATCAACCCGCCGCGCGCGGGCGCGCGCACCGCCTCCCAATAGTCGGCGGCATCGTAGTGGCCGACGCGGTCGATGTCGACGAGGCCGGCGTGGCTCTTCGCGCGATAGCCGATGACGCCGCCCGAGCGGCGCCCCTGCAGGTCGACCCGCACCGGGACGCCGTTGACGATCTCGACGTTCGGCGCCGTCCCGGCGTGGTCGGCGTCGACCGATTGCACCAGGCCGTGCTCTTCCTGCAGGCGCCGCATGAAGCCGTCGCTCGCGATCGGCCTGCCGCGCCGCACCCGCAGCTGGCTGAGCCGCGAGCCCTTGCGGACGAGAACGCTGAAGGTGCGCGGCGAGACCTCGGCGTAGAGCATGCCGCTGTACTGTTCCCGCACCTGGTCGAAGGCAGTGCCGCCGTCGGTGATGAGTCGGGTGAAGACGTCGAGGCGGCCGGTCGAGCTCTTCGGATTGCCCATCGCCGACGTGCGGTGGCGCAGGTCGAGGCCCTCGAGCAGCGGGATGATGTAGACGCAGCCCTTCTCGAGCACGCCGCCGGCGCCGATGTCCATCGCGTGCATCGCGAGCTCGTCGAGCTTGGCCTTGACGGTTCCTTTGCCGGGCAGGAAGCTGGCGCGGACGCGGTAGGCGGTCGCGCCGAGTCGCAGGTCGAGGCTCGCCGGCTGGAACTGGTCGTCGGCGATCGGCGCGAGGGCGAAGATCTCCTTGCGCAGCACCATCGCGCGCAGATCCTGGCTCGGCACGATGCCGGTCGAGTGCGCCGGCGCCGGGGCGTCGCCGCCGAACGGGTCGAGGCCGGCCTCGTCGTCGTCGTCGGACGAAAGCCTCTCGTCGGCAAGGTCGCGGCCGGTGTCGCCGGCCAACGGCGGCTGCTCTGGGATCGTGGGCATGGGGCGTGCCGGCGGCAATCGCCGGTGGTCGACCAAAGTCTAGCCGTGAAGCCGCCGCGCGCCGGCGATCACGCGCCTTCGGGGCGAACGCCGGTGATGCCCCATTCGAGCTGCGCCATCGGCTCCGGATCGCTGAGACCGAAGTCGACATACGTCATCAGCCTGAGAAAGATCGGGAGCTCGGGCTTGACCGGAGCGCCCGGCAGCAGCACCGGAATGACCGGCGCGCGGCGCGACACGAACTCGCTCAGGAAGCCGTACAGCTCCTGCTCCTGCCAGGGGCCGACGCCGGCGCGGCCGACGCAGACCGCGGCAGCACGGATGTTGCCTATCTGTCGCTCCAGCAACGGCTGCCACGGCTGGCCCGGCGGCAGCTCCCATTGGTCGAGCCAGGGCAGGAGGCCGCGCGCCTTCAGCGCCTGGGCGATGTCCTTGACCGCCGGCTTGTCGAGGTGGTTGTGGCAGAGGAAGACGTCGAACTGCCCCGCGGCGCGCTTGGCGGCGAGCACCCGCTGGATCTCCTGCAGCCGCCGCTCGCGCTGCGCGTGTTCGCTGTCGACCGCCGACGGCGGCGCGGCGGCCGGCTGCGACACGGCGGCTGGCGCTGCGTTGGCGGCGACGGCGGGCGGGCTCGCGGCCGCCGGTCGCGCCGTCAGCACGTGGCCGGGTCGAGCGGTGGCCAGGCGGACCGCGCCGCTCAGCGCCGGTTCGCCGACGAGCGCTTCGCGGGCTGCGGCGCAGGCACGCTCCAGGGTCGCGCCCCCCGCCAGGGCGCCGTAGAGCCGGCTCGCGAACCCGGCCGCTCGCGTCGACACGGCCGGCGCGGCGAGCGCGGCAGGAACGCCGAGCTCGAAGAGGACGGTGTCGAGATCGGCAAGCTGCTCGCTCGGCGAGCTCGGCTGCACGACGACGAGCTGCAGCGACGGTTGCTGCGCGAAGAGGCCGGCGAGATGTCGCGCGTTCACCGTTCTCGTGCCGCCGCCGGAGGCGTCGAGCTCGACGACCGCATGGTTGGCCGCCGCCCGGACCTTGCCGCGGCCGACGAAGTGCAGCACGTGGACGTCGCCGCGCGCCAGCCGATCGCGCAGGCCGCTTTCGGTGCAGTCGGCGAGCCGCTCGAGGTCGATCGCCGTGGACGCGCTCGCCAGCGTCGCGAACGCCGCGTCGGACTCGCTCCGCGGCCCGGGCAGCAGCAACAGCACGCGCAGGCGAGGCGGCGCCGAGCTCATCGGCTCAGGCCAGCGCGGCGACGGATTGGCCGCAACCCGGACAGAACGCCTCGGGTCCGGCCAGGCCATAGCCGCAGCGCGAGCAGAAGCGCTTCACGCCTTCGGGCAGCAGCAGCGGCACGACGTCGGGCGCCTTCAGCACCTGCTCGTAGCCGCCGTCGTCGACCCAGCTCAGGAACTGGTTGGCGCGCAGCACGGTCCAGGGGTGCGACTGGCCGGCACTGCTCAACCACTTCGCGATCCAGTTCAGCTTGTCGTTGTCCATCGCCTCGAAGGCGCGCGCCTGCGCGATGAAGTCGTCGACGTTGACGCGGTCGTAGTACTTCTGCGGCAATCCGGCCAGCTTCATCATGGCGCCGAGCGACGTCGTCACGTCCTGCGTCGCCAGCAGGCCGGCGCGGTCGGCGGTGAATTCCGACTTGCGCTTCCAGTTGAGGAGCGCGATCTGCAGGCCGGCGCCGAGCAGCTCGCCGATGCCGAACGTCGCCGAGCCGATGATCTCGCCGACGATCGGCAGGAATTCGGCGATCTGGTAGTAGAGGACGTGGCCGCTCTTGATGTGGCCGAGCTCGTGGGCGATGACGAAGAACAGCTCGTCGTCCGACAACAGGTCGATCGCCCCCGACGTCAGGACGACGATCGGCTTGTCGACGCCGGCCGTGAAGGCGTTGATCTCGCCGCTGCCGCCGATGTAGAGCTCGGGCTCGAGCGGCAGGTCGAGGGCGCGGCAGGCGCGCCGCAGCAGCTGGTGGATCTCCGGGAAGCTGTCGGCGGTGACCTTGATGTTGCTGCCGGTGAGCTGCACCCTGAGCAGCCGCTCGAAGCCCCATTCGTTGCACTTGCGAACGACCGTCTCCAGCCCGCCCGTGCCCTGCAGGATATCGAGCGCCTCGCGGTCGCTCGGATGCTCGTAGGCCTGCGGCTTCAGGCCGGCGAGCTCGCGCCGAGTGCCGGCGCGCGCGCTCACCACATCGACCACTTGCCGCTGGCGACCTGGTACGCGTCGACCATCGACCAGACCCAGACGGCGAACGCGACCAGACCGCCGGTCGGAAGCCCGAGGACGAGCGTCGCCGCGGCCATCGCCAGGCCCTTCTTCCAGTCGCCGTTGTAGAACTGGCCGCCGCCGAATGCGCCGAGAAAGATCGACAGCACCAGCGCGACCGTCGGGTTCTTGCCGGCGACGGTTCGCGTCGGCGCCGCTGCGTGGCCGCGCATCGTCGTCGTCTCGGGGGTCGGCGTCGGGCCCGGAGTGCCGGCGGCGGCGCCGAGCGCGGCGCCGCACTTGGCGCAGAAGGCAGCCCCGTCGTTGTTCGGGCTGCCGCATTTCGAGCAGAACATGCGCCGTCTCCTCGGCCGCAAGGCACGGCCTGTTCGATGAATTCTCGACAGAGCGTCTGCGAAAGGCAAGCTAGGGCCTAGACCGGTGCGACGCCGGTACGCCGCAAGCCTCGAACACCGCGCAAGAGGAAGAACGCGATGCTCAGGTTGAGCAGATTCCAGGCGATGCCGTTGAGGAACGCGGCGTGGTACGAGCCGGTGAGGTCGAACACCTTGCCCGACATCCAGCCGCCGAGCGCCATGCCGAACAGCGTGCTCATCAGGACCGTTCCGGTGCGCCAGCCCGCCTCGGCGGCGGGGAAGTGCTCGCGCACGATGATCGCGTACGACGGCACGATGCCGCCCTGGAAAAGGCCGAACAGCGCCGAGACGACGAAGAGCGACGCGAGCGAGTCGAACGGCAGGAAGAGCAGCAGCGCGGTGCCCTGCAGGACCGAGCCGAGCAGCAGCGTGCGCAGGCCGCCGATGCGGTCGCAGATCGCGCCCGAGACGAGCCGGCTGACGACGCCGCAGGCGAGCATCAGCGACAGCATCTGGGCGCCGCGCGCCGCGCCGTAGCCGAGGTCGCCGCAATAGGCGACGATGTGGACCTGCGGCATCGACATCGCGACGCAGCAGGCGACGCCGGCGATGCAGAGCAGCGTCTGGGCGCTGTGCTTCGACAGGCCGAAGGGCCGCTCCGCCGCCGCCGCCGAGACGTGCGCCGCGGGAGCGACGGTCGCCGCCGCGACGGCGGGTGCGCGGCCGCGCATGAAGACTGCGAGCGCTGCCATCGTCAAGCCCGCGAAGACGCCGAGGCCGAGGTAGGTCTGGCGCCAACCGACGCTGGCGACGAAGTGCTGGACGATCGGCGGCCAGATCGCGCCGGCGACGTAGTTGCCGCTCGCGCAGATCGCGACCGCGATGCCGCGGCGGCGCTCGAACCAGAGCGCGGTGTCGGCGACCAGCGGCGCGAAGCTCGCCGAGCTGCCGACCAGGCCGAGCAGCAGGCCGTGCGCGACCGCGAATGTCCAGATGTTGCCGGCGAGCGCCGCGGCGACGAAGCCGAGGCCGAGCCCGGCGGCGCCGATCAGAAGCGGGACGACGACGCCGCGGCGGTCGGCGAGACGGCCCATGAAGACGCCGCCGATGCCGAAGCCGACCATCAACAGCGTGTACGGCAGCGAAGCGTCGGCGCGCGCGGTGCCGAACTCGGCCTGCACGCTCGGCAGGACGACGGCGACGACGTACATCGCGCTGCTGCCGATCGTCATCAGCACCAGCGCGACCGCCAGGCGCATCCACGCATAACGCGAGTCGACGAGCCGTTCGTTGCTGGTCATGGACGGAAAGGTTCCTCGGGCGGCGGCACAAAGCCCGCATTCTGGGCGAGTGCACGGAAAGACCGGCGGCCCAACGCGGCGCGGCAGGGCGCCGTCAGGTCGACGCGGTTTTCGCCCTCGGCGCCGCCAGCCTTTTCCGCAGGACCGGCCAGAACCAGACCGCGATCGTCAGCGCGCCGAGCGTCGCCGCGATCGGCCGCGAGAAGAAGGCGAGGACGTTGCCGTCGGCCTTGATCATCGACGAGACGAAGTTCTCCTCGAGCATGCCGCCGAGGACCACGCCGAGGATCAGCGGCGTGATCGGAAAGCCGTTCTCCTCGAGCAGCCAGGCGATGACGCCGGCGACCAGCATGATGCCGACGTCGAAGGCGGTGTTGTTGATCGCGAACGCGCCGACGATGCAGAACAGCAGGATCACCGGCATCAGGATGTCGCGCGGGACGCGCAGGATGCGCTTGGCGACCTTGATGCAGAACCAGCCGAGCGGCAGCATGATGAGATTGGCGACGATGAAGAGCAGGAACACCGCGTAGATGTTCTGCGGGTTGGTCGTGAACAGGGTCGGTCCCGGGTTCATGTTCTTCATGTAGAGCACGCCGATCACGATCGCGGTGATCGAGTCGCCGGGGATGCCGAAGACGAGCGCCGGGATCCAGGCGCCGGCGAGCGCGCTGTTGTTCGCCGCGCCGCTCTCGACGATGCCCTCGACGTGGCCGGTGCCGAACTTCTCCGGCTCCTTCGAGAGCTTCTTGCTCATCGCGTACGACATCCAGGCGGCGATGTCGGCGCCGGCGCCCGGCAGCGCACCGACCAGCGTGCCGAGGACGCTGCCGCGCAGGATCTGCTTCGGGTACTTGACGGCGAGCGCCCACATGCCCTTGAAGACGTTGCCGATCGGCTGGTCGACGATCAGCGCCTCGCCCTCGATCCTGACCATGTAGCGGAGGATCTCGGAGACGGCGAACATGCCGATCATGAGCGGGATCAGGCCGATGCCGCCGAGCAGGTTGCTGCTGCCGAACGTGAAGCGCGGAAACGCCGCCGGGTTGTTGAGGCCGACGCCGGCGACGAGCAGGCCGATGAAGAGCGTCGTCAGGCCCTTCAGCGGCCGGTCGGTCGAGATGAAGACGGCGCAGGTCAGCCCCATGACGACGAGCCAGAAGTACTCGAACGAGCTGAACTTCAGCGCGAACTCGGCGAGCGCCGGCGCCGAGACCATCAGCACCGCGGTGCCGAACAGGCCGCCGACCGCCGAGAAGACGAGGCCGGCGCCGAGGGCGAGCTCGGCCTGGCCCTTCTTCGTCATCGCGTACGCCTCGTCGGTGTACGCGGCCGACGCCGGCGTGCCCGGCATGCGCAAGAGGCAGCCCGGGATGTCGCCCGAGAAGATCGCCATCGCCGTCGCGGTGACGATCGCCGCGATCGCCGGGATCGGCGCCATGAAGAACGTGACCGGGACGAGCAGCGCGGTCGCCATCGTCGCCGTCAGGCCGGGGACGGCGCCGACGAAGAGGCCGAACAGCGACGCCGCGAACATCACGGCGACGTTGTAGGGGTCGAAGACGAGGCGAAACGCCTCTGCCCAGGCGGGGCTCATGCCCTCGGCGTCACCACGCCATGCCCTGCAGCACGCCCCACGGCAGCGGCACCCGCAGCAGCTTGTAGAACGCGTAGTGGATGCCGAGCGTCATCACGAGGGCGACCGGCACGACGAGCGCCACGCGCACGCGCAGCACCCACATCAGCGCCGCGAGATAGACGAACGCGGTGAGGAGGAAGCCGAGCCGGTCGACGACGAGCAGATAGAAGACGTTGCTCGCGACCAGGACGAAGAACGCGAGCAGCTGCCGCGGCGAGCGGAGCCACTCCGGCGCCGCCGCCCAGCGCAGCGCGGCGCCTCCCGGGCGGCGGCGCGCGCGCAGCCCGCTCGCGATCAGGATGCCGCCGCAGACGACGAGCGCCGTCGCGACGATCCCCGGGAACAGCGCCGGACCGACGTTCTGCCCGGGGATGCGCGGAAAGCCCTGGACGTGCCAGAGGATCGCGGCGCCGAGGAGGGCGAGCAGCGCGCCCCAGACGGCGTCGTCGAGCTTCATGCCGCGAGATCCTTCGCTGCGCTCAGGATGACATTGCGACCAAGCGCCACGCTGAGATCCTTCGCTGCGCTCAGGGTGACGTTCGCGGCTTCGCCGCGAAAGTCACTTCGCGATGCCGACCGCCTTCATCGTCGCGCCGAGGTCGGCGTCCGACTTGGCCATGAAGCGGCCGAACTCGTCGGGGCCGAGGTAGACGACGCCGAAGCCGCGACTCGACATGAACTCGGTGTACTCCTTGCTCGCCGCGATCTTCCTGATCGCGGCGACGAGCTTGTCGCGGACGTCGTTCGGAATGCCCTTGGGCGCGGCGATGCCGCGCCAGGCGCCGAGCTTCCAGTCGCTGCCGGTGGCCGCCTTCAGCGTCGGCACGCTCGGGTAGAGGCCCGCCGGCGCGTCGGCCATGATCGCCAGGCTCTTCACCTTGCCGGCGTCGATCAGCGAGCGCGCTTCCGGCAGCGAGCACGGCACGACCTCGACGCCGCCGGCGACGAGGTCCTGCAGGCCGGGCGCGGCGCCGTTCGACGGCACCCAGGGCACTGCCGCCGGGTCGACCTTGAGGTCCTTCAGCATGCCGGCGATCGCGAGATGCCAGATGCCGCCCTGGCCGGTGCCCGAGGCCTTCAACTTGCCCGGATTGGCCTTGATCGCGGCGACCAGGTCGGCGACGTTCTTGTACGGCGCATCGGCGCGCACCTGCAGGCCCGCCGGGTCCGAGTTGACGAGCCCGATCGGCGTGTACGACGTGCCCGAGATGTCGGTGAGCCCTTGCCAGTGCATCATGCCGATCTCGACCGTGATCAGGCCGATCGTGTAGCCGTCGGGCGGCGCGGTCGCGATCGCCT
>Ga0307409_100001592_pt1 | contig 11338 bp, 12 predicted proteins | sample 322Ometagenome_2_FD_203888 | JGI IMG/M metagenome (GOLD analysis project Ga0307409, IMG submission 203888) | Maize rhizosphere microbial communities from greenhouse at UC Davis, California, United States - 322HYB-O-2 | ecosystem: Host-associated > Plants > Roots > Rhizosphere > Soil | place...
CGCGGTGATCAGCGACGTACGCGTGCTGTCCAAGTCTGGAGGCCGACGAGGTGACTGGACTCGGGAGGACGAATCATGAATGAGAGTGCGCTCGTGATCACCATTTCGACGCGTGCGGCTGCGGGCGTGTACGAGGATAGATCCGGCCCGATCATCGCGACTGCTCTTGATGATCTTGGACTCAGGGTGGAAGGGCCAGTGATCGTGCCGGATGGAGATGCGGTCGGCGTCGCACTGCGAGATGCGGTGCGGGCTGGTTATGCCGTGGTGATCACTAGTGGCGGCACTGGGCTGAGTCCTCATGATCACACTCCGGAGCAGACACGCGCTGTGGTGCAGCGTGAAGTTCCTCAGCTGGCAGCCGCGATCGCTCGATATGGTGTTGATCATGGTGTACCAACGGCGGTGCTGAGCCGTGGCGTCGTTGGTGTGGCAGGTCGCACCTTGATTGTCAATTTGCCTGGGTCGAGCGGTGGTGCACGTGACGGCATGGCCGTGCTCGGGCCGGTGCTTAGGCACGCGGTGAGTCAGTTAGAGGGCGGCGATCACTGAGATGGCGAGCCCGGAGCAGCCGCGCCACGGACTCCATGGGCTGGGTGGCTTCAATCGGCACCGCTGGCCAGTCACCCTGCGGCAGGGCCCCGTGATTCTCGCACCGCTGCGTAATCGGGACCGCGTCGCCTGGGAGCGAGTACGCCGCGAGAACGCGGCTTGGCTGCGACCCTGGGAGGCAACGCTGCCACCAGGCTCCCAAATGGGGCCATCGACGTACGCGGGCTTGGTCCGCTCGGTCACGCGTCAGGCTCGAGAGGGACGGATGCTGCCGTGGCTGGTGTACTACGACGAAGGGTCGAACCGCACCAGGCCTCAACTGGCTGGCCAGTTGACGGTGAGCGGCATCGTTGGCGGCTCGGCGTCCTGGGGTCAGATTGGCTATTGGGTTGATCAGCGGCTGGCCGGACGCGGCATCATCCCGACGGCCGTGGCGCTGGCGGTCGACTACTGCTTCCAGGTCATGTCGCTGCATCGGATAGAGATCGCAATCAGACCTGAGAACACCAAGAGCCTTCGTGTGGTGGCCAAGTTGGGGTTCCGGCCGGAGGGGCTGCGGCCGCGTTACCTGCATATCGACGGCGATTGGCGTGATCATTTGGTCTTCGCGCTAAACGCCGAAGAGGTGCCGGAGGGCTTGCTCAAGCGATGGGAGAACCTCCGGCAGCGCTGAGCCGCTGCTGCTCGCGCGACCTCCGCAACATCTGTCACATCCGTTTCTTGCGACACACCGCTCAAGATCACCTGGCGAGCGCTGCCAGGCCCGTACCGTCTGGGTGTGGGGACGACTGGTGTGATCTTCGCTGCCATCGCAGTGGCGTGGCTTGCCTATCTCGTCCCGCATTTCGTACGCCGGCGTGATGATGATGAGGAGCTAGAGGACTCCGACCCAGCGGACCGCTTCTCAGACTCGATGCGAATCGTCCGGCATGGCACCGCCCCACTTCTTGATCATGATCTTGAGGAGATCCCCCCCTTCGAGGTGTCAACGCCACAGACGAGGCACGCCGCGATAAATGAGCTACGCCGGCTGGAACGGCTGGCTGCGTCACGGCGGAGCCGAGTGTTGTTGTCACTGCTGGCGATGCTGAGCGGAGTGATCGGCTTCTGTGCGGTACACCTCGTCCCCTGGTGGAGCACCGCCATTCCGGGTGGACTGCTAGTGATCTTCGTTGTGGTCGCTCGGATCAGTGTCCGGATCATGCGGAGAAATCTCGACGCGCGCTATCGCGAGATCCACCATGGTGGCACCGAGTCCACGATCTTTCTGAGCCGCAAGGACTTCGCCAAGATTGCGACAGACGCCCACCGCCCGAGCGGCAAGACAGAGTCCTCGAAATCAGGCGCCTTATGGGATCCCGTCCCAATCACCATGCCGACCTATGTTTCCAAGCCGTTAGCTCCCCGCACCGTACGCACCATTGACCTGTCGGGTCCGGGTGTCGCGTCCTCATCGCGCCACGAGGGGCCGGTTACTGCGGATGCTCCGGCATCGGCGTCGGACTCCTCGAGCGGGATCGCTGGCGAGGAAACGCAGAAGTCTGCTTCCGCGTGACGGTGGTAAAGTCTCGATGCTGATCGGCCCACCCGGTCGCGGGGCTATGGCGCAGTCGGTAGCGCGTCTCGTTCGCAACGAGAAGGTCAGGGGTTCGAGTCCCCTTAGCTCCACTTTCTGTATTCCTGGGATGACTAGGCGCGACGTTAGATCCAAGTGCGAGTCTCATGCTTGTGATTCTTCGGCTCCTGGCTGGCGTGTGCCCCCTTTGTGCTCCCGGGCGTTCAGACGCTCCAAGCCAGCCCGATCAGCAGAGGTCCGAGGTGGTGCAGATAAAGGTTTGTGGTCGCGATAGAGGCGTGCCCCATCCATGCCTGCACGGTCACAGGGTCAACTCCACGCGCTAGCCATAAACACGCGGCCGTGTGCCGCAGGTCGTGGATGCGCCGGCCCTCGGCAATGGTGGTCCAAGCGAGTGTCCGCTTGAAGGCCGTGGCGTGGAGCTGGTGGCCGGACTCGGTCACGAACAAACGGGCATCTGCGTCCCGATCAACAGCCATGGCTCGCACGAGCGGCAGGACGCGGTCGGCAATCGGAACCCGACGAGTCCTTCCCGACTTGGTGCTCTTGATCTCAACGCCCTCGGGCTCCGCATGCTGCACTACCAAGATCGGCAGTGGAACCTCGACGAAGTCCCGGACACGCATAGCTCGCAGCTCCGACCAGCGCAGGCCAGTCCAGGCATCGATCAGCAGCAGATCCGCGAGTCGCTCGTCCCGCGCGGTCGCCCGCACATAGACGCGCTCGAGTTCGTCTTCACTGAATGGAAACATTTCGACACGAGGCGCTCCGGCACGCGGCACTCGAGTCCGGCAACTGGATTGACGGCAATCATCCGCTCGCGCACTGCCCAGGCAAAAAACGATGACAACGAGTCTCGGAAGCGCCGCACCGATGACTCGGCCAAGCCACTTTTGGTCAGAATGATCAACGCCCGAGTGATCTCCCGATCTGTCACCGCGTTGATCGATAACGCTCCTAACGCGGTCGGCACCAAGCGGGGGAGTGCGGCATCGGCCCTGTACGTCTTGGCAGACACCGAATGCTTCCGCTCGTCGAGCCAAACCGGTATCAGGGTTCGGACTATGGCTCGACCCGCCCGCGGGTCCACGCCTCCCGCGAGCGCCGCACGTTCACGCGCCAGCCAGGCCTGCGCTGCGCGCTTAGTGCCGAATGTTTTGCCAGAAACGTAACTGCGTCCGGATTTGAGGACTGCATAGAACCGGCCGGATGGCTGCTTCCGAATTGTCATGCGGCGGCGCGTTTCAGCCACCCGATCACGTCATTGCGCTGATACCGCGGGCAGGATGAAGATAACCACGTCACTCGCGGACCGGAACCCGAGCTGCGCCAGCGGCTGAGCGTCGAGCGGTCGACTCGAAGTACGGACGCCACCTCAGCAGTCGTCATCAGCTCCGGAAGCTCGGATGTCGTGAGATCCTTCATGATCAAACCTCTTTCCGATGGAACTTTGTGCTTAGGCTGTCCTGCGCGGCAACTCCAACGAGACCGGCCGCGAACGAAGCGAGCGGGATGCCGGGCTGCCGCGCGATGGAGCGATGCCATGAATGCATCGCACGTGTGATTTGGCCAGTTCCGAAGCGATCCTGTGCATAACTTGCGGCTGGCGCCGCCGCGTGAATAGGAGGTTTCATGCCTCCCATAAGGAGGTGGCGATGACCCAGGTGATCACTTCCAGCCATAGTGTTTACGACGACCGTGTCGGTCATAGATAAGCAGCCTTGCCGGCAAGCTTCACGTAGATTGGGTCGACTAATTGATCATGATTGAGGCCTGCGGTGCCGGGCTCTTGATCTTAGTGATGCGGACTAGCAGTTGCGCTGACTCATATGTGTTGGTGATCACTTGGCGCCTGTTGCTCGCATGGCGGCTAGCTCAATGGAACTGTTGGCCAGCACTCGAGTGATCTGCGCGATCACCTCGGAGTACTTTCCAGGACTCACAACAGTCGGCTTCTCCGGCCACATGATCAGGACGCGTTCGGGGCCATTGTCCGGCTTGACGAGCCACGCCGCCAGCACGGTGCCGCCGACAATCTCAGCGGCAGCAAGTTCTGTGCGGTCCATCGTGCGATTCCTTCCGATTGAGGGATTCCGCGGCCTGTCAGTGTTGCCATCGGGTGTACACGATGAAGGCAGCAATCTGCTGCACTCAAGGGATCATTCTGGGCAGCAATCTGCTGCCCTGTCAAGCGTGCTGCGATCGCCCGCCGCATGATTCGGGGGCGCTAGCTTTTGCCGTGTGGTGGAGCCGCTTGGTCCTGACTGGTGGACGATTCAGCAGGTGGCTCAGTTCTTAAGCATCCGGCAGAGCACCGCGCGGGCGTACGTGGCACGCCAGAAGATGCCGGCACCTGACGGGTACGTCGGCAGCACCGCTGTTTGGCGGCGCTCCACCATCGAAGAGTGGGCTGCGCGCCGACCGCGCAAGGGCAAGCAGAGTTAGGCACGCACGCGCGGACGCATGTCGCGGATCGGTCGACGTCGGGTGCGCTGGCGCTGAGGACGCTGAGACGCTGCCGTCGGCACCGCACTTCCCGCCTTATGGCGCGGAACAGACTTGTCCGGGAGATCGCGACGACTGGTTGCCCACAGGACGGCACTGCCTATGGCGGCAAACCACCGAAAGTGAATCAATGCCATTGGCATCGAACTCGTGCCCGATGTACTCGCAGTTCTGAGCTGAGGAACTGATCATGCCGGCGCGAACGTACGCCACCGACGTCTATCTGAGCTGTCCCTGCCCGGAGTGTTAAGGCCGCGAGGTCCGCATCACGTTGCGGAAGTTCCGCAATGTCTCACGGCTCCCCTCTCGGGCCTGCGATCAAGCCGTGCACCAGCTCGTGTCGGAAGGCGAAAAGAAGACGAGGTAGGCATCGCGAGGCTTGGTCAGCGGCTGCGGCCGAGCGCCGGAGGCGGTGACGAGCGCCTCGCGGATGGAGTCACGGCCTTGCGCCCGGTCGCTGGGACAGCCCTGGGGGTTTCCGCTGGCATTTGCGGTAGCTGCTCCAGGATGCGCCACCAGAGCGCGCCGGCGGGGTGGTCGTCGGGTAGTGGTCCCGTACCTGCCGCCGACCGTAGGAGCTGGGTGGCGTCGTAGCCGGCCCGGTTCAGGTCGCTTAGCCTTTCTGTCAGCTCTGGCAGGAATGGGTCCCTAGTAACGGTAGGGGCTTCTACAGCGAGTAGTTGCCGCCACTGCGGTTCGGTACGGGTGTCTGCGGCGGCGAGCCGCGTGTCGAGTTGATGTTGGAAGAGTCCAGCGGCGTAGCCGAGCTGGGGTGGCCCGGTGGGTCGCAGGTCGCTGGGCTCGACCTGGGTGGCAGCGCGCCACACCTGTATCTCGGCAATCAATTTGGCCGACAGGAGAGCATGATGCTGGGCCGCCCAGGCCGGCGTTTCGGCCGCAGCGTTGCCGCGGACCTGGTCGGCGAGCTGAGCAACCAGCTGTGATCGTGCGTTCAGGTATGGTCCCCAGTTCGGGTCGGCGGCGAGCCGGTGGGGAACGCCGGGCAGCCACGGCAACGGCCCCCCGCCGGGGACCCCGATGACGCCCCCGGTACGCCAGTCGATGACTGCAGCGTGATCGTCCGCGCTGGTCATGTCCGGGGTTGCGGCGGCGCTGAACGGTTCGCTGACCGGATCGGCGCCGGCGGCGGCAGCGGCCAAAAGTATCTGGCGGCGCACGGTCGGCCACGCCGGCTCACTGGTCAGCCCGCCGCGTTCGGCGCTCTGGTCCAGGTTGGCAACCACGCCTGGTCGGGCGAGGTGTTCGGCGGCGACGTAGAGGGCGTCAAGGTAGCGGGCCGTGGCGGCGCCAAGCTGGACGGCGGGATCCTGCTGTTCCCGCAGCAGCGTGCTGGCCGATTGCGGTGCAGTGTCACGGGCCAGGATCTGCTCGAGCAGATCTGTGGCGGTCCGAAGGTGAACATTGTCGGGCTGGAGCACCGCGTGCGGGTCTCCGTCGCCGACCACCGAAACGTAGATGTGGTTGCTGGTGTGGCCGCGAGTCAGCGTGGTGTAGAGCTGTTGCCGGGACTCCTCACCGGTCACGACGCCATGCATGGTGTCGGCGGTGACACCTTGTGCAGCATGCACGGTGGTGGCGTAGCCGAGCTCCACAGAGGTTCCGACGTAGTCCTGCGGCAAGGTGACGATGCGGCCGTTCCGTACATGCCGCACCCTCACACCACCAGTACCCCTCGAATGAAGGATGATCCATCGGTCACCGTTCTTGACCCAGTCGGTCGCGGTGATACGCAGTCTGCGGTCATTCCTACGGGTGATGATTAGGTCGCCGACGCTAGCCTGGTTGCCATCGGCTAACTCGACCTGCCGGCCTGGAGCGCCGGCGAGACGGTGATCTTGGGCGCGTTGGTTGAGCCGGCTGACCAGCTCCCGGGTGGGGGCCAACATGATGGCGTCCAAGCCGCGGCTTTGGTCCGTATGCCAGGCGTTGAAGACGGCATCGAGACAAGTGGTCGGATCGCCAACGTGGACGCGTCCCCGGTCTAGGTAGAAGCCGAGCGCTTTGGGTCGGCCGTCGCGGAGGGCGAGGGTCGCGGCGGCTTCGGCCGGGTCGGTGAAGCGGTGCAGCTCGCTCAGCCGGACCGCGCCATGGCTGGCGTGGATGTCGCGGAGTACGCCGCCGGCGCCGATCGCGGCGAGTTGTTGATCATCACCGACCAGGCGCACACTGCCGCCACGACTGATGATGAACTGGACGGCGGTGTCGAGGGAGAGGGTGTCGGCCATCCCGGCCTCGTCGATGATCACCAACGTCGACCGGTCGATGCGCTGCGCCCAGCCGGACAGGTCACCATGATCGATGGACCAGGTCAGTTTCGCCAACGTTTCGGCCGGTGCACTGGTGGCATTGCGGAGCTGTGCCGCAGCGGCGGCGGACGGGGCCAGGCCGAGCACCTGGCCGCCGCTGTCGCTCCATGCGCGAGCCAGGGTGGCCATGGCGGTGGTTTTGCCGGTCCCGGCCGGAGCGATCGCTAGCTGCAGCCGCGCCCCTGAGGTGCACATGGCACGAACCAGACCGGCCTGCCCGGCATCTAAAGCGGTGCCGTTGGCGGCTGCCTCCAGCAGCCGCAAGCTCTACCATTTCGGCCTCCATGACTCGTCCGTCGGTGCGGCCCGCAGCCGCGACGAGTCGCTGCTCGGCAGCCAGCATCCGGGCAGAGGTGAACAACTCCGATCCGGCCAGCGCGTACACGCTGGACCCGTCGGCCCGCCGCAAGGCCTCCGGCTCGCTGATGCCGTCCTTGGTCCGAGTCAGGGCTATCGATCGGGTTTGCAGCACCTCGGTGACGAGCAGCTCCACCAGTTGATCAACCTTTTTGGTATCTACCTCAGCAGCCCGGATGTGGCGCTGCGCTTCGGCGCGGACATGCCAGCTCTGCCAGGTCGACCGGTGTGCTTCCACCGCCGCCAACACCTTCCCCGCGGTCGCCGCCACCCACTCCCCATCCGCTGCAGGGCTCTGGGCGAAGGTCGGAGTGAGGGTCTTGTTGATCATGGCTTGGACGGCGTCAGGTCCGCCGAGCGTTTCGGCGGCTTCCGCATGCCAGGCGGTGCGCTGCTCGGCCAGGCTGCGGGGTTCGTGTTTGGCGTCCCGGGTTTCCAAGGTGGCCTGCTGCGCCAACTGCAACGACTCCACCGGTGTCGGTGGCCGACCATGATCACGCTGAAACTGGGCCGCCAGCTCACCTTGCCGTTCCTTGATCAACATCCGCCTGCTCGACCAACGTTGGTTCAACGCGGGATCAACACCGACGATTTCCCGGATTGGCCGCTTGGCCGGGTCGGTGCCGGGCCGTTCGGCGAACCGCACGCCTAGCGTCTCGCGGAGGTGCTGTTCGAGGGCGGTGTTGTAGGTTTCCGAGGCGGCAACGTTGGCCTTGAACAGCACCCGGCCGTCGATAGACAGCCACCGACCGTCGAGGGTCTGTACCTTGTTCGCCACTGCCACGTGGGTGTGCAGATCAGGGTCACCGGCCCGGCTGTCCCGGTGGGTGAACGCGGCGGCGACGAGGCCTCGGACGTCGACCTGCCGGATCCCTTGCGGCCCGGTCCGGGTGAACAGGGCATGCTTCTCGATGAACGCCAAAGCGTCCTGCACGGCGGCCTGGTGGGCGCGTTCGACGGCGGCCGCCACCTTCGGATCAGCGACCGCCCATAAAGTCGAGACCGACTTCACCGGGGAGAAGGTCAAGTCATAGCCGGCCACTGTCTGGGTTCGCGGCCGCGAGTCTTTCGCGATCTGCCCAGCCAGTTCCCGACCGTCCATCGGCTCACGCCCATGCGCCGCCATGAAGAACTCGCGGGCCACCTCGGTCCGCACGCGCGCCCGATCAGCAGCAGGCAGCGCAGCGCCGGCAGGAAGGCCGGCCGCAGTCCGGATCGCCGCGAAGCGTCTTGCTACTTCGACGCGAAACGGGCTGACGTCACCATCAACGATCTTGAACGGCGCCCCGAGCCTGGCCACGTCCTGATAGTCACGTAGGGGGAGGTCGGGTCCTTCCAGCTGCTGCTGTCGGAGTTCGGCCAACGGATGCAGGCCGCAGCCGAACAGTGCTCGCATCTGCTCGGCGGTCACCGGGTCGCCGGCGCTCAAGCCGTCGATACCGTCTAAACCGGAACCGATCCACATCCCCGGTGTCTCACCCCGCTCGGTGTAGTACGACGCCAGCGCGGTATGACCTTTCTCGGTCGAATCCAAAGCGGCGACCTGCCGAGTCAGATAGTCGTACCCGCATCCCGCTGTGAGCTTGTGGATGCTCATCGTCACACCCACCCGAAGGGGGTACGTGCCGCCTACGCGGTCAGGCCGACCCGAGTTACTTGCGGCGGTGCATCGGGTGTGTTCCGCATCGAATCTGAAATGGGCTGGGGGTACGTGATCCAGCGGCATTGTGGGTGTTCATGTGGCATCTGGTCGGCGGGTGGCGTCGGCGACTTCTCCAACAAGTTGTTCGAGGATGTCTTCGAGTGCGATCAGGCCGCGTGTTTGGCCGTTCTCGCCGAGTAGGCAGGCGAGGTGTGAGGCGCTGCGGCGCAGGGTTGCGAGCGCGGTCTGCAAGGTGGCGGCGGTTGGGATGTCAGCCAGTGGGTGAACCGTCCCGACTTTGGTGGAGGCATTGATCCCACGAAAGGGTGGAGTCATGTCAGCACCGCAGAAGTATCCGCCTGAGGTTCGTGATCGGGCGATCCGTCTAGTCGATGATTTGTTGGCCGATGATCAATTGCAACTGTCGGTGACCGGCGCGTGTCGCCGGGTCGGTGAACAGTTAGGTATCAACCGGGACACGTTGCGCGGCTGGGTGAAGCAGGCCCAGATCGATGCCGGCGCCAGGCCGGGAGTGTCCAGCGATGATCGACGTCGGCTGGTGGAGTTGGAGCGGGAGAACCGGGAGCTGCGCCGGGCGAATGCGATCTTGAAGACCGCATCGGCTTTTTTCGCGGCGGAGCTCGACCGCCCATCGCCACGCTCGTGAGGTTCATCGAGGAGCATCGTCACGACATGATCGATGGTCGGGGATTCGGGGTCGAGCCGATCTGCAGGGTGCTATCAGAGCACGGTTGCCCGATCGCCCCGAGCACCTATTACGCGGCCAAGGCTCGCCCGACCTGTGACCGGGTGATCCGCGACGCGGAGCTTTTGACCCAGATTCGGCGGGTGCATGCGGACAACTACGGGGTGTATGGGGCTCGCAAGGTGTGGCTTCAGCTGCACCGGGAAAACATCCTGGTGGCCCGCTGCACGGTGGAACGGCTGATGAAGGCCAATGGGCTGCACGGCGTGGTCCGCGGCGCCCAGATCCGCACCACGAAACCGGATCGGGCGGCGGCCCGGCCGGAGGATTTGGTGGAGCGGCAGTTTCACGCGCGGCGGCCGAACCAGCTGTGGGTGGTCGATTTCACCTACGTCGCTACCTGGGTCGGCTTTGTCTATGTGGCGTTCTGCATCGATGTGTTCTCCCGAATGATCACCGGCTGGCGGGCAGCCAAATCGATGACCACCGATCTAGTGCTGGACGCCTTAGAGATGGGAATTTGGCAGAGGCAACGAGTCGGCCATGATCTTCAAGGTCTGGTCCACCACAGCGACGCCGGCAGCCAATACACCTCGATTCGCTACACCGAACGGCTCGTCGAAGCCGGCGCACGGCCCTCGATCGGCTCGGTCGGCGACTCCTACGACAACGCCCTAGCGGAGTCGATCATCGGCCTATTCAAAACTGAACTGATCCGCCGCAAAGGGCCCTGGCGCGGGCTGGACGCCGTCGAGCTAGCCACGATGGAATGGGTCGACTGGTACAACAACCGGCGACTCTTCGAAGCCATCGGAGACATTCCCCCGGCCGAGGCCGAAACCAACCACTACCTCACAACCACACCATCTGTAATCCTGCAGATGGCAAAACCCAGCCTCCACTGAACCCGGGGCGGTTCAGGGCGGATGCAGCGGCGGTCCACCGGCCGGTTCCGGGATGTCGGGTCGGTGTCCAAGACGTCGGCCAGGTGGATGTAGCCGATGAAATCGGTTCCGGTCGCTGGGTGATCGGTCTTTCGTACGGGAAGCGGGAGTAGCCGGTGGCGGTGACGAGCTGCTCGATATCCGCTGGAGTGACGTCCGGTGCGACAGTCACTAGAACTTCCAGCGGCAATCCGACGACCTCGGCCTTGGTTTCCTCGAAAGCGAGCGCTTCGGACAGCAGCTCCTGCTGGTTGGTCTGGAGGAGCCCTTCTTCGCTGGATTCTCCGATCAGCGCCGCTACGGAGTCTCTGTCGATGACGTCACCGATTTCGCTTATGGGTTTGATGCGCAGCAGTTTCAATACCCCGGTTGCCACGGCGGTCAGGCCGCTGATGATCGGGCGGAACATGCGCACAAAGATCAGTAGGGCTGGTGTGAGCATTATCGCGGCACGTTCTGGCCCAGTGAGGGCGAGGTTCTTTGGCACCATTTCGCCGAGCAGCATGTGCAGGCAGGACACCAAGGTGAGCGCGATCCCGAGCGCTAGCGGGTGGACGAGCCCGTGCGGGACACGGAGGGCTGCCAGGGGTCCAGTCAGCAAGGACGCAACGGCCGGCTCGGCGAGCGCGCCTAGCCCGAGGGAGGCGAGGGTGATGCCGAACTGGCAGGCCGAGATCATCAAGGGCAGCTGCTCGATGGCCCGCAGCGCGGTCCGAGCGCGGCGGGACG
>Ga0307409_100001593_pt1 | contig 11338 bp, 11 predicted proteins | sample 322Ometagenome_2_FD_203888 | JGI IMG/M metagenome (GOLD analysis project Ga0307409, IMG submission 203888) | Maize rhizosphere microbial communities from greenhouse at UC Davis, California, United States - 322HYB-O-2 | ecosystem: Host-associated > Plants > Roots > Rhizosphere > Soil | place...
GGTGCTGCCCGGCATGCAATCGGCGTTTGTTGATCTCGGGCTGGAGCGCGACGGCTTTCTCTACGTGTCCGACGTTGCCGACACGTTCGAGGAGCTGGACAAGTTCGACACCGAGGAAGACGAACCTGCCGCCCCGGCCAACGGCGGCGGCCCGGCCCGGCAGGGCCGTGGACGCAACGGCCGCGATCGCGACCCTGCGACAAGCTCAGGGTCGTCCCGAGCGAAATCCAGGGACGACGCGAAGAACCGGCCCGAGCCGAAGATCGAAGAGCTCCTCAAGGAAGGCCAGGAGATCATCGTCCAGGTGGCGAAGGAGCCGCTTGGCACGAAGGGCGCCCGCCTCACCTCGCACGCGACGATGCCCGGGCGGTTCCTGGTGTTCATGCCGACCGTGGACCACATTGGCATCTCGCGCAAGATCGAGTCCCGCGAGGAGCGCTCGCGCCTGCGCGGCATCGTCCGCGAGTTCCGCGAGCAGACCGGCTTCGCCGGCGGCGTGATCATCCGCACGGCCGCCTCGGGCCGGCCCAAGGAAGACATCGTCTCCGACCTGAGCTACTTCCACAAAATCTGGACCGAGATCCGGCAGAAGTCGGAGACGTCGCGGGCGCCGGCCGTCGTCTACCGGGAGCAGAGCCTCGTCGCCAAGCTGCTGCGCGATCTCCTCACCGACGACTACACCGCCATCCGCATCGACAGCGAGCCCGAGTACCGGAAGATTCTCGAGCTCGTCGAGCGCTTCATGCCGACGCTGGCGTCGCGCGCAAAGCTCTACGACAAGGACTTCCCGATCTTCGAGGAGTACGGCGTCCAGCAGGAGATCGACAAGGCGCTGCGCAGCAAGGTTTGGCTCAAGTCGGGCGGTTCGATCGTGATCAATCAGACCGAGGCGCTGGTGGCGATCGACGTCAATACGGGGCGCTACGTCGGCAAGAAGACGGCGGGGCGGCTCGAGGACACGATCCTCAAGACGAACCTCGAAGCGGTGAAGGAGATCGTGCGCCAGATCCGCCTGCGCGACCTCGGCGGCATCATCGTCCTCGACTTCATCGACATGGAGGAGAAGAAGAACCGGCAGAAGGTCTACCAGGTGGTGGAGCAGGAGCTGCGCCGCGACCGCGCCCCGTCGAAAGCGCTGCAGGTGTCCGACTTCGGCCTCGTGATCATCACCCGCAAGCGCGTGAAGCAGTCGCTCGAACGCGTCCTCACGGAACCGTGCCCGTACTGCGCCGGCAGCTCCGTCATCAAATCGAGCTCCACGGTGTGCTACGAGATCCTCGCCGAAGTGAAGAAGATCAGCGGCGACCTGGACGGCCAGCACCTGATGCTGCGCGTCAACCCCGACATCGCGCGGGCGCTGCGCGAGGAAGAACGCGCCGTGCTGAAGGACCTGAAGCAGACCATCGGCAAGGACGTGACGATCCGGCCCGACATCCAGCTGCATCACGAGCAGTTCGATCTGATGGCGATCGGGTAAGCAGGGATTAGGGATCAGGGATCAGGGATCAGGGATCAGCCACCTCCTGACCACTCACCCTTGACCCCTGACTCCTGACCCCTGATCTACAATCCGCCCGTGCGCCAGACCCTGATTGTTCTGGTCGGCCTGATTCTCGCCACCCGGCTCTCCGCGCAACCGGGCGGTGCGGCGCGCGCTGTCATTCTCGAGCGCGCGGGCCGCTACGTCGAGCACTACTACGAACGCGCGCGCGCGATCCTCAGCCGCGAAACCGTCCGCCTGCAACGTCTCGACGCCACCCTGAGGCCGGAAGACACCGGCCGCGTTCTCATCTACGAGCTGCGCATCGAATCGGCGCCCGATGGCGCGTTGCCCTCGATGACGCGCCGGCGGCTCGAAGCCGGCGGCCGGCTGCTGGAGACCGCCGCGGAAGGTGAGTGTTTCGATCCGCCGGACGCAACCGTTGAACCGCTCGCCATGCTGCTGCCGAACCGGCAGAAGGAGTTCGTGTTCACGGTCCGCGAGGTGGAACGCGGGCGCGTGACAGTGCTCGACTTCGTGCCGGTGTCGCGGATGCCGCCTACGGTCACGTGGCGCGGCGCCTGCGGGAACGTCGACGTGAACGGCAGCACGCGCGGACGCGTGTGGATCGAGTCGGCAACCGGCGCCGTGCTGCGGCTCGAAGAACGGCTCGACAAGCCGTTCCAGTTCGTCCTTCCCGCGAACGTGCTGGCGAACAGCGGACCGGTGTCGCAGACGGTGGATCGGTTCGAGACCTCGATTCGCTACGAGCCGGTGACTTTTCGCGATCCCGACGAAACGCTGCTGCTGCCGAAGTCGGCGCGCACCTTCACGGTGATCGCCAACGGCGGCGTGCCGCGTTTGCTGACGCTGCAGTCGTTCGACAAGTACCAGCGCTTCGTCACCGGCGGGCGCGTGGTCAAGTAGGATCGCGCCATGCGCTTCCTCGCACGACTCCTGTTGAACGCCCTCGCCATCATGGTCGCGGCGTGGCTCGTCCCCGGCCTGATTCTGAGCGGCGGCATTTCCGCGCTGCTCGCCGGCCTCGTCCTCGGCATCGTCAACACGCTGGTCAAGCCGGTGCTCCTGCTGCTCACGCTGCCGTTCACCCTCCTGACGCTCGGGCTGTTCATCTTCGTCGTCAACGCCATCTGCCTGGGGCTCACCGCCGCCGTCCTGCCCGGGTTCGACATCGACGGCTTCGGCAGCGCGTTCCTCGGCGCAATCGTGGTGAGCGTGGTCAGCTGGATCCTGAACGGGCTCCTGCTCCCGTCAGAGACGCCGCGGCAGGTTGAACGCAGCAGGCACTAGGCAGTCGGCAGCAGGCAGCGGGCAGTCGGGAATGTAGTTCTCGTTTGAGCTGACTTTTGACGGCGCGCGGGCGGCGGAATTGCGCTATGCTGCGCGTCCTGACATGGCACCGCACTTGCCGTTGGGCCGTCGCATGGTCCGTCAAGAGGAGTTCGTCCTCTCCGTCTTCGTGCTCGCGCAGGCGCTCGACGGCGCGCTGACATACATCGGCCTGCACCGCTTCGGCGTGGGCATGGAGCTCAATCAGCTCCTCGTCTTCTACATGGAGATATTCGGCGTCGGCCTGACGCTCGTGGGCGCGAAAGTGCTCGCGTGCGTGTGCGGGCTCGTACTGCACGTGACCGAGCGCCACAGGGCCGTCGCCATCGCCGCCGGGGCGTCCATTGGCGTCGCAGTCGTGCCGTGGCTCCTCGCACTGGCACACGTCGCTTAGCCGCGATCCGCGATCCGCCGTCCGCTGCCAGCTGCGAGCTGCCTGCCGCCTGCTACTTCTTGGTCACGACGATGTCCCCGCTGAACGACTTCAGGTCCACCAGGGCGCTCGCGTCGCCGTAGGACCCGCGGATCGACTGGCTGCGGCGGCCGCGGCCCTCGTCGCCGCCCGGCCCGCCCCGCAGCGTCAGGGGAAAGTCCGATCGCACGTCGCCGCTGAACGTCGTCGCTTCCAGCTCGAATCCGGTGGCGTCGGTGACGGCGAGCCGCACGTCGCCCGAGTGTGTCGTCATCTCGTAGCGGCCGTTCCGCGCGAGCGCGCCGTTGTATTCGACGTTGCCGCTCACGGATTTCACCGTCGCGCGCTCGGTGGCGACGTTGGTCACGATCACGTCGCCGCTGACCGAGTTGAGATCCACGGACCGTGCCTTGAGGCCGCGCGCCGTCAGCGTGCCGCTGACCGTGGAGACGGTCACCTCGCCGGCCGCGGCCGCATCGGTCACGTCGATGTCGCCGGACACGGTCTTCACCAGCGAGAGCTGGGTGGCACCGGACGTCATCATGTCGCCGCTGACGCTTTCCGCCCGCAGCTCGCCTTTGACGTTGGTCACGCGCACGTCGCCAGACACGCTGTGCAGCGTCGCGCTCGCGCCCGAGGGCATCGCAATCGTGTAGTCCACCGACCCCGAGTAGTTGCGCCTGCGCGGGTATTGCGTGCGCACTTCCACGCGATTGGCCGTCTCGATCACCTCGATGCGCAGCTCGTCGAGCAGCTGTTTGGCGTCGCCGTCGCGCGACCGCGCCCGCTTGACCGCCTCGATCCGCACCTCGTCGCCGCTGCCGCCGGTGACGACGATGTCGCCGGAGACGTTGGAGAGCTCGAAGGCGCCGTTCGGCCCGATGCGCACGGTCCTGTTGAACCGCTCGGTCAGCTCCGGGCCGTTGCGCGATTCCTGATAGCGCTCCGCCCACTCGGTGCGGACCCGCACCGTCGACTTGAGGCGGAGCGTGTCGGGCTGGTCGGAAGCGAGCGCCGGCGCTGCCGTCAGCGCAATGAAAGCCGCGATGAAGAGTCCTCGTGTCATTGATTCAGCCCGGAGACGATGCGCGCCGCGCCTTCCTGGTTGCCCTTGCGCATCTCGTTGATGAGACCCACTGTGCCCTGCAGCAGGTTGACCTTGTTGCGCAACGCCTCGAACAGGCTCTCGCGCGCCACGTCGCTCGTCGGCTGCGTCTGCAGCGCGGCGCGGCTCTCGGCGATCGCCTGGTCGATCACCGCGATGTTCTTCTGCAGCACCGAGGCAACCTGCGGATCGAGCTGCGCGCTTTCCGCCTTGGTGATCTGCTCCAGTCCGGCGATCGCGCGCTGATAGTGCTCCTCCGCCAGCCGCAGCTCTGTTTCCACCGATTGCGTCAGCTCCGGGTTGCTCGCCGGCGCGGGGGCGTTCGCGGTGGTGGACGGCCGATCGACCGACAGTTGCTGCCAGAGGATCCACGACGTGCCGCCGACGATCAGGAGGAGCGTCGCCGCGATCGCGAGCGGCTGCCAGAAAAAGCCGCCTGTAAAGAGGCGGCCTACGGACGATGGGCGAGCGCCTGGGCGCCGAAGCGCGAAGCGCGAAGGCGGCCGTTCGGCATCGAGCGCCGCGGAGAGCTTTGTCCAAACGTGTGCGGGCGGCGTGTGGCGTTCGAGCCCGGTCGCCGCGACGCGGATGGCGCGGAAGTCGTCGGCCATCGTGCGGCAGGCCGGACACGTGGCGAGGTGCTGCTCGACGTCTGCGCGAACCTCGGGTTCGAGCGTCCCGTCCACGTAGTCGTCAATCCAGTCGTGACAGCGATCGCAATTCACCCTACAACCCTCGCTTGCCTAACATCGCGCGCAATTTCAGTCGTGCCTTGTGCACCTGCGACTTCGACGTGCCTTCCGAGACGCCGAGGATGCGCGCCACCTCGTTATGCTCGAACCCTTCGACGTCGTGGAGGAGGAACGCCGCGCGGCACCCCTCGGGCAGCTTCGCGATGGCGCGCTCCAGATCCAGCCGGTTCACCGCAACCGGCGTCGCCGACATCGGCGCCGCGAGTTCGGCGGCGCCGTCTTCGTCGAGGGAGTCGGTCGCGGTGTTCATCTTCGCCTGCCGGCCGCGCAGGTGGTCCAGGCACTGGTTCATGCCCAGGCGGTAGAGCCACGTGCCGAGCGACGAGTCGCCGCGAAAGCTGCCGAGCTTCTTATAGACATGAAGGAAGACCTCCTGAAGGAGGTCTTCAGCCTCATGCGTTGAGCCCGCCATCCGGAACGCCAGGTTGAACAGGCGCCCGGAATACTGCCGGTACAACTCCTCGAATGCGCCCGCGTCGCCGTTTTGGCAGCGCCTGGCCAGCTCCAGATCGGCGGCTCTCACGTCTCCTGGGTCCTTAGACGTGGACATTGGTTCGCCGCGTTGCCGGGCTTCCGGGGGCCAGGGGAACGCTTTTTGCCCTCCCTAACGTGGGAGGAAGACTATGACGGATAAGCTCAGAAAAGACTCGGCTGAACAGGAGCTCAAGGGGATCGGCCAGCAGGTCAAGGGCAAGGTGCAGGAAGGCGCCGGCAAGCTGACCGACGATGCGGATCTCGAAGCCGAGGGTCATCTCAATCAGGCGGGCGGCAAGATTCGCGAGAAGGTTGGCGAAGGCGGTCGCAGTGTGGCTGACGCCCTCGATCGCAATCGCGACCGCGACAGCGATCTCGATCGCTGACGGCGCCGCCGCGCGCGAATAACATCTCACGCGCGGCAGACTTTTCTCAACCAACGTGCGGCACTAGTCTTCGCGGACTTGCGCCGCTCGTTTCGCGTACCGCGCACTTTTCCTGCAAAACATTCGCAAATCTCGCGAAATCGGCCGTGGCCGTTTCCTTGCACTCGGCCGGTGCGCACCACAGGCAGACAAAACCATGCGAGATCATTCCAGGATCGTCGGGGCCAGTGCGCCCATGATCGAGTTGCAGTCCGAAGTCGGGCGCATTGCGGCATCGGAAGCCAAGGTGTTGATCGCGGGCGAGAGCGGCTCCGGCAAGGAGCTCGTGGCCCGCGAAATCCACGCCCTCAGTCGCCGCAATCAACGGCCGTTCGTGCCGGTGAACTGCGCCGGTCTGCCCGAAACACTTCTCGAATCCGAGTTGTTCGGCCACGTGCGCGGCAGCTTCACCGGCGCATATCGCGACAAGCTCGGGAAACTCGAGATGGCCGACGGCGGCACCCTGTTCCTCGACGAAGTGGGCGACATGACGCTCCGCATGCAGGGGCTGCTGCTTCGCTTCCTCGAAACCGGCGAGCTGCAGAAGGTGGGCGCCGACCGCGTCCACGCCCGCGTCGACCTGCGCGTCATCGCCGCCACGCATCGCGACCTGCGCGAGCTCATTGCCCGGCAGCAGTTCCGCGAGGATCTCTACTACCGCCTCAACGTGATCCACGTCGTCGTCCCGCCGCTGCGCGAGCGCCGCGACGACATTCCACTCATCGTCGATCACGTTCTGCAGCGGCTGGCGCGGCGCGCCAGCGAGCATAACGGCAGCGGCCACCACGTCGTCACGAGCATCGCCCCCGACGCGATGGCCGCGCTCCTGGCGCACAACTGGCCCGGCAACGTCCGCGAGCTCGAAAACGTCGTCGAGCGGCTGGCGGTGAGCTGCCGCACGGAAGTGGCGCAGCTCGAGGATCTGCCGCTCGCGGTGCGCGCCACGCAGCCGGGCGGCACGCGCGTGCGCATCGAGCGCCGCCGCACGGTGGCGGACGAGCTCTTCAAGCGGCTCACCGACGGCAACGAGTCGTTCTGGAGCACGGTCTACCCGCTCTACATGCACCGCGAGATCACGCGGTCGAACGTGCGCGACCTGGTGCGCAAAGGGCTCACCGAAGCGCGCGGCAACTACAAGATCGTCGTCCGCCTGTTCAACATGCCGGCCGACGACTACAAGAAGTTCCTCAACTTCCTCCGCAAGCACGAGTGCCAGGTGTCGTTCAAGGAGTTCCGATGAGCCTTTTCGCGCTGCTGCTGCTCGCAACACTTGGCGCCGCGGGACAGGACGGCACTCCGCCCGCCGACTACGTCATCGGGCCCGACGACGTGCTGCAGGTGATGTTCTGGCACGAGAAGGAGATGTCGGGCGAAGTCATCGTGCGTCCCGACGGCCGCATCTCGATTCCGCTGCTCAACGACGTGGCGGCGGCCGGGTTGACCCCCGAGCAGCTGCGCGTCCGCATCGTCGAGCAGGCGGCGAAGTATCTCGAGGACCCGACCGCAACCGTCGTCGTGAAGCAGATCAACAGCCGCAAGGTGTTCATTACCGGCTCGGTCGAAAAGCCGGGCACGTACCCGCTCACCGGCCGGACGACGGTGCTGCAGCTCATTGCCACGTCGGGCGGATTGAAGGAGTACGCGAAGCGCGACGACATCACCATCCTGCGCACGCAGGAGGGTCGCGAGCAGCGCTTTCCGTTCGACTACGACCGCGTGGTCTCCGGCAAGGCCGTGAAGCAGAACCTCGAGCTCAAGCCGGGCGACACGGTGGTGGTCCCGTGACAGCCCCCCGTACTGCGCGCCTCGCCGCTGGAACGCTGGCCCTCTCCCTCGCGGTGCTGACGACAAGTGTCGCCGCACAGCAGGCGGAGCCGCAGGTGCGTCCCGAGACGTCGTTCGTCCTCGCCGGAAGCCTCCATGAAGGCCGTGGCGACGACATGAGCGGCGGCGACGCGGTGGACGCAGGCGGTGCGGACGACAGCCGCTACTACACGGGCGGACAGTTCGGTCTGGCGTTCTCCCGGCGCGGACGGCGCCTGTCGGTGGTTGCCGACGCCAACGGCGGCGCACGCTACTTCCGCGATCTGAGTCACATCGAAAGCGTCGGTCATCGTGCGAGCGCCGGGGTCGAACTGCGGCTCGGACGCTCGCGCCTCCAGGCTGGCCACGCGTACTTCGACACGCCGTTCCAGCAGCTCCTGCCGCAGATTGGCGTCGAAGGCGAGTCGACGCGCAGCGCGTCCGATCCCGACAGCTCGCTTTCGTCGACGCACACCGTGCAGCAGGCGTCCACGGTAGGCTGGCGGCGCGGGCTGGGCCGTCGCAGCGAGCTGGCGTTCAACTACGGCTTTTCCACGACGAAGGTCGGCGACGCCGCCGTGCAGGACGTTCACCAGGGCGGCTCGTCGTTCCGCCATCGGATTGGCCGTGGAATCGAGTTGAAGCTCGGTCACCAGGCGCGGCTCTTCGAGGACAGCCTGCGCGGCACCGGCGCGCGCGTCGTCGCGCACGATCTCGACCTCGGCGTCGACCTCGAACGCGAACTGTCGTTCTCGCGCCGCTCGCGCGTCGCCTTCACGAGCGGATCGTCGATCGTCTCGAGCGATCTCGGCCGCCGGTTCGTGGCCACCGGCCAGGCATCGCTCAAGCACGAGATCAATCGCACGTGGAACGCCGTCGCCGCGTTCGCGCGCAAGGTCGATTTCGTCGAGGGGCTGCCCGACGCCGTCATCGGCCAGACCGGGTCGCTGCGCCTTGGCGGCTCGTGGGGGCAGCGCCTGGGCTTGATGCTGCGCGGGTCCGCGGGCAGCGGCGTCATCGGCGTCGAGGGCGACAGCACCTATCGGTCGATCACGACGCAGGCGCGGGCCAGCCTGACGCTGAGCCCTGCGTGGAATTGGTACGTCGAGCACTTCTATTACCAGCACACGATAAACGGCGCGTTCCTTCGCACAGGCGTTCCGGCCGACGCGTTCCGAAGCGGCGTGCGTACCGGGCTGGATGTCAGACTCGATGCGATCCGGAGGCGCCGATGATCCCGGGCAAGGCCTACACCCCCGAGGACATCCTGCGCGCCGTCATCCGGCGCCGCTGGCTGATCCTGCTGCCCTTCGTCTCCGTGCTCGCCGGCGCCGGGTACTACGCGAACTCGCTGCCGAACCGCTTCCGCTCCGAGACGTTGATCCTGGTCGTGCCGCAGCGCATTCCCGAAAGCTACGTGCGCTCCACGGTTACGACCCGCATCGAGGACCGGCTGCGATCGATCAACGAGCAGATCCTCAGCCGCTCGAAGCTCGAGCCGATCATCCGCGAGTTCGGTCTCTTCGTCGACGAGCGGCGGAAGGCTCCGATGGAAGACGTGGTCGCGCGGATGCGCGCCGAGATCGCGGTCACGACCGTGCGCGGCGACTCGTTCCGCGTGGCCTATACCGCCGGTGACCCGGTGATGGCGATGAAAGTCACCGAGCGGCTTGCGTCGATGTACATCGACGAAAACCTGCGCGACCGCGAGGTCCAGGCGCAAGGGACCAACGCATTCCTCGAAGAGCAGCTCGAGAGCGCGCGGAAGCGGCTCATGGATCACGAGGAGAAGCTCGAGGCGTATCGCCGGCAGTACTCCGGCGAGCTGCCGTCGCAGCTGCAGTCGAACCTCTCCGCGATCCAGAGCCAGCGGCAGGCGCTGGCGACGATTGCCGAATCGATCAATCGCGACCGCGACCGCCGCCTCATGCTCGAGCGCAGCCTCACCGATCTGTCGGCGCCGCAGGAAGACCGGCTGCCGGTCAAGCCCGACCCGTCCGAGGCGTCGCCCGAGCAGAAGCTCGAGACGGCCCGCGAGTCGCTGCGCGCCACGCTCGCGCGGCTCAAGCCGGATCACCCTGACGTGGCGGCGGCGCGCCGCCTCGTCGAGCGGCTCGAGCGTGAGATGCAGGGCGCGCCGATCGAGGGCGTCCCGACGACGCTCACGAGCGACGCGGTGCGCAAGGCCCGCGCGAAGCAGTTCCAGGGCGAGATCGATGCCGTCGATCGCCAGATCGCGTCGAAGGAAGCCGACGCCGCCAGGCTCAAGGCGCAGATCGACGAGTACCAGCGGCGCGTCGACGCCGCGCCGTCGCGCGAAACCGAGATGACGGAGCTGATGCGCGACTACAAGACGCTGCAGGACATGTACACGAGCCTGCTCGCCAAGAAGGAAGACTCGAAGCTCTCGGCCAACCTCGAACGGGCGCAGGCCGGCGAGCAGTTCAAGATCCTCGACCCGGCGCGCGTGCCCGAGAAGCCGTTCAGCCCGAACCGCCCGCAGATCATCGCGTTCGGCGCCATCATCGGCCTCGGCCTCGGTCTCGGCCTGGCGATGCTCCTCGAGTTCCGCGACACCAGCATCCGTAGCGACGACGAGGTAGTGCGCATCCTCGCGCTGCCGGTGCTCGCCATGGTGCCGCTCGTGTCCACTCCGTTCGACGCGCGCCGCCGTCGTCGCCGCGCCGCCGCTCTCGCCATCGCCGTGTTCATCGCCGCCAGTCTCGGAGGCGTCGCCACCGCGTGGAAGCTGGGGATGCTGGGGTAGCGATGTACGAGAAATTCTTCGGCCTCCGTGCGCGCCCGTTCGAGCTGTCACCCGATCCGCGCTTCCTGCTGCTCACGCGCGGCCACCGCGAGGCGCTGAGCACGCTCCAGTACGCACTGGCCGGGCGCAAGGGTGTCGCGCTGCTCGTCGGCGATGCCGGCACCGGCAAGACGACGCTGATTCACGCGGCGCTCGCATCGCAGCCGACCGATCGCCTCACGGTGTTCCTGAGCAACCCGGCGCTGACCCGCAGCGAATTTGTCGAGTTTCTCGCCGATGGGTTCGGGCTGCCAGCGGACGCGGGTACGTCGAAGACCAAGTGCCTCGTGGCGATGACGCGGATGCTCCTCGAACGCCAGGCGAACGGCGGCGTTGCCGCGCTCATCATCGACGAGGCGCAGTGCCTGCCGGATCCGCTGCTCGAGGAAGTGCGCCTGCTGGCGAACATCGAGACCGCGACGCAGAAGCTCCTGTCGATCATCCTCGTCGGCCAGCCCGAGCTCGCCGACCGCTTGAACCAGCCGTCGCTGCGGCAGATCAAGCAGCGCGTCGGCCTGCGCTGCGCGCTGATGCCGCTCGACCGCGCCGAGACCGCCGCGTATGTGGCGAACCGCGTGCAGGTTGCCGGCGGTGATTACGCCGATCTGTTCACGGCGGCGGCGCTCGACGCGATCTACGAGCGGTCCGGCGGCACGCCGCGCATCATCAGCGTGATCTGCGACAACGCGCTCGTCGCCGGTTTCGCACTCGACCAGCGCCCGGTGGGCGCG
>Ga0307409_100001594_pt1 | contig 11338 bp, 12 predicted proteins | sample 322Ometagenome_2_FD_203888 | JGI IMG/M metagenome (GOLD analysis project Ga0307409, IMG submission 203888) | Maize rhizosphere microbial communities from greenhouse at UC Davis, California, United States - 322HYB-O-2 | ecosystem: Host-associated > Plants > Roots > Rhizosphere > Soil | place...
AACACATTCATACAGGCTTCAGCTCTCATTTTGTCCCCTACAGCCATTGCTTTGCAAAACATAATATATAACGCAAATGGTCTAGTCCAATTCCAGCTTGTTGCTAGCTGGTCGGCCTCTTCTAATAATAAAGCGCTGTCACCGCCCCCTTTGTTGTTATCTGATTTCACCTCTTAGTCATGATCCCTCGTAGAAGATGGATAACGAGTTCCTGCTCTTTATCTATAGCGTTTAGCCGATCTTTGACGACTGCAATGTTTTCGATATTGTTGTTGTTATTGACATCGGGCTTTTGACTTTTCGGCGGCGGCTGTTGCTGCTGTTCCTGTTGTGCTCACTAGTACTGCGGCTTGTACTTGCAATTATGACTTCCACTACTTCTACACCCTAAGGCGGCTAAAACCTCCGTGACAAGGCTTGACTCCTGGGTGATTAGACCATCGAACTCCTTGATAAGTTAACCAACACTTTCGTCTTGCATCATATTTGAATGGACTTCATCTGCGTGAGCCTCTATGGAATTGCAGCAGGACCCAAATCTCCACATCATAGCCAATAGAAAGGGTCTTTGCGATGCTTTCAAAGCCCTCAGGAGCAGCAACCCTCTCCTGCTCGCTTGTTTTGCTGCTTCTGCTACTACTACTGCTGCTGTTGCTACTTAGATGGTAGATCTCAGGTCTAACCCCATGCCTCTTGAACCGCTGCACAAATGGCTTTCCAATCAGTTCCATGGCATCATGTTCTTTTTGAGTGCTGGGATGTAGTTGAGTCCCATTTAATTTCTAGTCTCCTGTTCTATTTCCGTAGAGGATTCAATATTATCCAACGCGGTGGTTATATTAAGTACAAAAAATATCGGCAACGGAGCAAAAGTATAGTTAGTTGCAATGGTCGGTTTCAAAAGAAGAAGAGGAGGAGAACTAGGAAAAGAAGACTTACCCTATAGGATAGTTATTATTATCAATAAAGTCGTTGAAAGTTAGAATGGTAATGACGACGATGCAACATCTCAATACCTCTCTAGCGCTCAAATGGCTGCTCTATAACTTATTCGCTTTTTCCCTATTGAGGAATTCTTTTATCCATTGTATTCGAGGTTGGCACGAAGAAGATGCATCATCTCAATAACACTATGTTAACGGCATCAGCTAGTCTTGTCATGTGGGCAACAATAATCGCCGTCATGGTATCATGCATGGCTACTATTGCTACTCCACTAGCGGCCACAGCTACAACAACAACACCACCACCAACATCATCACCAGGGATAGAGTTGTCACCTCAACCAGTCTACCAAGAAAGATCAAGACTGGAAAGCCAGGCTCAAATAAATCAGACACACGTTAAAATAACCTTCTCTGGGAATGGCACGCTTAATCTACCAAATAGTACAGAACCCATCAGAACAACTAGCATCGGAATTGGAATATCATCATTGGTAGATGGTAGTTTTGCAGGACAGGTCATCTTGACAACAGAAGATGGAAGCAACAATGCAACTGCAGTAGTCTATGAATTAGGGCACTTTAACGCACAGGATCTTACTGGCAGAGGTATCGCAATAGCAGTATTTCATACAAATTCGACAGGGCTGTTAGCACCACTTGATGGTATGATACTGGCAGGTCAAGACGAATTCCTACCAGACGGAGGCGCATTCATCACTTATTGGGAATGGAACAGCTGAGGAACAACTGCCTGAGGGTTAGGGTAAATATCGGGTTATCGACTATCTGACGCCAAAAGGCAGTATGTTATTAACGAAACCATCATGGAGTTAATATGAATGACAGCGCTCAACATCTCATATCCTCTCTAGCGCATAATAGCAGTTTAATGGGATGACTGAGACAATACACGTAAGGGACTACAAAATAGTAATAAAGTAATGGAATTATCATACCCTAATTATACCTGCTAATGTGCACTAATGCCAAATGCCGTCAGAAGAGCACCTTCTCTCCTTGCTCAGGTTGCAAAAAGGATACATATCAGGGAAAATCTTGGCAAAGGAGATAGGCATTTCAACAAGTGGAATCTCCAAGCGGATAAGGATCCTACGCAAATACGGTTATGATATTGAGTCGAGGCACAGGATAGGTTATAGACTTGCCGGTGAGACAGACCTTCCGCTTCCATGGGAGCTTGTAAAGGTGCTCCACACCATGTTTCTAGGCAAGGAAAAAATAATCTACAGGCTGACTACGCATTCGACTCAGAAACTTGCAATCTTGCTTGCTGAGAAAAACCCCAGTTCGGATGGTCTCGTGATTATTGCAGAGCAGCAAAAGAGCGGACGTGGCAGGCAAAACCGGAAGTGGCTATCGCCCAAAGGAGGCATATGGCTATCAGTCGTCTTGAGACCACGTATTTCAGCTTCCAAGATGACACTCCTTCCATTTGCTGCGGCGCTCGCAGTATGTGACGCAATCAAAAAAACTACGCAACTTGATGCCAAATTAAGATGGCCAAATGATGTCACGATATCTGGCAAAAAGGTGGCTGGCATTCTCGTTGACAGCAGTATGGAAGGGGAGCGGATCGACTATGCTGTCATTGGGATGGGAATAAATGCAAATGTTGACCCGTCGGCGATCTCTTCACATCTTGAAAAGAGCATCAAGGTCACTTCATTAAGTGAAGAACTCGGGCACAAAACGAGCATACTTGGCTTGACAAAGGAGGTACTTGAGAGACTTGAATATTATTATCTGGAGCTGAAGAACTGTTTTCCTCACACACTCATAGACGAGTGGAAAAAAAACTCTGACATTTTACATCAGAAGGTTGTAGTAATACACAACAATAGAACCATCCAAGGCATAGCTGCAGATGTGAAGGATGACGGATCACTTTTGGTTAGAACCGACGACTGTGGTGGCAATATCAATGTGGTAGCAAACGATATACATGTCAGATACTAACTAGCGGTGTCTTGGTTGCAGAAACAGGAATGTCAACGGCGACGCGAGCCTGCTGCTATTACTACTACTATTAGAATACGAGTGAGTATCCTACTACTTTAATTCAGGACATACAATAGCGATATCGTTTACATTGGTGCCAGTAAAACCAGTGAAGATTAGTGAATCCAACTTTTTGAAAGCGTGATAACTATCGTGCATGTTGAGATATTTGTGGAGATCCATCTTTTTTGCAAGCAGTATGGTCTTAGGTGACACAAGTGCGCCAGCTGCGTCTGAGTTGCCGTCTATTCCGTCTGTTCCGATGCATCCTATTGCAACATCGCGTCTATTAAGCTCAGCCAAACATGAAAGTGCCGCTTCTTGGTTTCTCCCGCCAAGACCGTTTTTACGTCTACCCAGTTTGACAGTGGTCTCGCCTCCGGCCACTATTGCAAGACGCTTGGATCCAAGGTCTAACGTAAGCCGTGCCAGAAACTTTCCAAATTCTTTAGCGTCGCCATCAAATTCTGATCCAAGATTTACCACTTGCATGCCGCGCTTTTTGAGATACGCGACTGCTGCTTTGCATGCGATAGTATTGTTTCCAATAAGCACATTGTGGATGCGAGAAAATAGCTCCTCTTGTGGCTTGGGAGTTTCTGCTATCTTGCCATTGGCACCTTTGGTAATGTATTGAATAGCAGTAACGGGACTTTCTATGCGATATTTTCTCAAGATATTCAAGGCATCGCTAAAAGTCGAGCTGTCAGGATAGGTAGGGCCTGAAGCAATCATTCCTAGGTCATCTCCTATCACGTCAGAGAGAATCAGCGACAGCAGGGTAGATGATTCGTTCACATGTCGCAGGAGCTGCCCTCCCTTGACAGCTGATAAGTGCTTTCTCACTGCATTTATCTCGTGAATCGATGCTCCCGAGCGAAGGAGTGAGCTTGTGATTTCTTGTTTATCAGCCAAAGAGATGCCTGGTGCAGGCAGGGGCATTAGTGCCGAGCCACCACCTGAGATTAAGAAAATTACAAGATCATTCTGATCAGCCTTTCTCAGGATCGAGAGGATATTTTTTGTGCCCCTTATTCCTGCTTTGTCAGGGATCGGGTGCGAGGCCTCAGTCACCACAACTCCCTTGATCTCGGCTTTGGTTCCGTAAGGAACAGTGATCGCGCCAGCACCGAGCTTGTTACCCAAGACAGAGCAAGCCGCATAGGCCATGCCCTGTGCTGCTTTACCCGCGCCGACAATGTATGCGCGGTCAAATTCTCCCAGCTTTGCTACATTCCCATGAATGTCACGAACTATCAGTTCGCTATCGCTGAATTTTAGAGCACGCTTCATGAGCGAGGCAGGCCTTACGCTGTCAAGTGCAGCTTCAAGCGTAGAGAGAATTATGCGCGATGATCTACCGCTGTGAAATTTCTCCAATTTGTGACGATTTACAATCAATCATTAATTACCAACTACAGCACCTACTAATTTCTTTTTATAATGCCGATTTCTTTATTGTATAGAGGCAAAAGTCGCATTCTTCGCAGACATAATAAAGGTTGTCAAAGTCAGAACAAAGCATCATGCTATCGTGACAACGGGGACATTCTATCTCCTCCTCCAAGAACGGAACCAGATTTTCTTGCTCGTCCTTGGCTTTCATTGTTGATGGCATTACCTTTTCTGTTTCAAGCGTGGGTTCTACCATGAAAGGAAGTAAATAGCCAGTTCTTCTTAAGGCCTGCAACACCTTGAAGAGAGGGAGGGGGTGTCCCATCTCTCCCTATTCGTCTAGAACAATATACTGACGCGTAAAAGCCTTACAAACACTAAAGCACTTTTGTAGGCATAGATTAAGACCTAATTCATCCCTCTATTTTTTATTTCGAGGACGTCACTGGTCAATTTCGACAGTTTTTATGTTTTATACACTCGACCTAGAGCATTTGTATTCCCTTCTACTAATCCAGATTAAGAATAGAGATTATAGAACCATTATGAAAAAAGACGTAACATAATTCTCAAAAATAGTATCCCCTTTACACATCAAGTGCTAAAAGCATAAATTATCTCAAAATTGAAGAAAATCTCATTAATGTTTACGTTATATACGCCACAAACTGCTGATAAAGCACTGCCTGAAGTCAAGCGTTTATTTGAAAATATTATAACGCAAAAGAACGATGTTGTTGCCCTGCAAGAGGAGATTCAGGCAATAATTGACTCGGGTAGTTCCTTTGAAGGTTTTATAAAGAAAAAACAAGAACTCAACGCTGCTGTCACCAATCTGTACAGGGCGATAGAGCAGCTTGAAGCGACAGGGGTAATAATAAAAAGCGTGGATGAAGGCTTGCTTGATTTCCCTTCAAGGAGGTTTGACGAAGAGGTCTGGCTGTGCTGGAAAGTAGGGGAAAGCAAGATAAAGTTCTGGCATGGAAAGGATGAGGGCTTTATGGGCCGCAAGCCGCTTGAAAGCACAGGGGTAATAGAGCCGTAGCCTTGGCTTTATAGAACCTATTGCCGGTGGATTGATATGCCTATAGATGCTGCAGAGTTTGACGCCCATAAAGATGTTGGAACAATCATTACGCAATTCTTATGTAGAAACTCAGACAAAGGCTATTCTGCCAGAGAGATAGCGCAGGCAACCGGTATTGCAGAGACAAATGTAAATAATGCTATGCTCAAGCTAGGATTATCTGATCTCGCAAGCGCAATAGCAGGCAAGCGGAAAAAGTTTCGGATAGAAGACGTAACGATAAATGGACTAACCTACTACCGGTGTGTTTCTCAATGATTTCAAAAAGCATAGTAATAAGTTCGTGTATATGGCAGGAGATAAGTGCTGCTGTCTATTTGGCTACGAGCTATCCGAATCCGATTTCTTCTAGCGTCAGTAATTGCAGTCACCAACGGACTTGCGATCGCTTACTGGAAATACGCGGGTATAGACCCGCTTTATGCCATTCTCACATATATTGGCGTGGTTTTTTTGCATGCAAGCGTAGACCTTCTCAATGACTACTGGGATCATAAGCGAGGAATCGATAGTGCAACGAAGAGGACAAGGTTCAGTGGCGGGACAGGAGTTCTTCCTGAAAACCTACTGACACCTCGCGCAGTATACATAGCTGGCATAATATTTCTAGTCCTTGGTGCGTCCATAGGGGCATATTTTGTCGCAATACGCGGAATAACTATAGCAGTAATACTTAGCTTTGCAGTTGTTGCCATCTACTTTTATTCAACAAGAATTGTAAATGCTGGATTAGGTGAGCTCTTTGTCGCTATCAAGGGGGCGATGATTGTGCTTGGAACGCTTTACGTACAAAATGCTGTGTTAGAGCCGACTGCTCTATATGTCGGGGCAATAGTCGGCATCCTGTCTGCAACAGTGCTTTTTATCAATTCATTTCCGGACTATGAAGCAGATAGGTCAAAAGGACGTCGTACCCTAGTAATAATGCTCGGAAGGAAAACCGCTTCAGCCATATTTCCCATATTTATTATTGCGGCCTATGCGTTGATCGCCGTTGGTATTTTTCTCGGCTTTACGAAGATCTATTCACTAATCTGTTTTGCATCGATACCGTTTGCTATTAAATCAGTCTTGCAACTGAGAAAGGAACCGGAAAGTACCGAAAAGATAGTGCCTGCAATGGCTTCAGCTGTGACATACTCTAGAATTACTGGCTTTTTGCTGGCTATGAGTTTTATTCTCTAGATAGGAAATAAGCATTCTTCTAGTTTCGTTCTATTAGTTGAATTAACAACAGGTTTTTTCCCTTGAAGATATAGAGTCAAAAGATAAGCCTAAATTTCTTAGGTGAGTAATAAAATTCGATTCGTTATTATTTTGCATGTTGACATATCTGAGCCATTGTCGTCGTCATCATCACCATACCAAACTATTGAGGGCTTTGCCACGTCTGAGGGTACAAAGAATTACACAGAGTATGCTATGTCACAGGGAAGGCCGATAAGTCACTTTAAGTCTTTTGACAGCCTTCACCTATCAAGCATAGGGATGGGAACATATTTGGGCCAGCCAAGTGAGGAGGATGATCAGGCTGTCGAAAATGCAGTCTTTGAGTCAGTCAAGTCCGGCGCGATCAATGTCATCGATACTGCGATAAATTACCGTGCCATGAGGTCGGAAAAGAGCATCGGTAGAGCACTTTTGCGTCTCGTAAAAGACAAGATAATTTTACGAGATCAGATTTTTATATCTACCAAGAATGGCTATATCACAAATGACGGTGACTACCCAAACATCGATGTAATGGAATACATCCACAGGATGTATATCCAAACTGACGTAATAACTGCGGACGACATCAGCTCTGGCTACAACATTATCAACCCTAACTACCTTGCGAAGTGTATTGACAAGTCACTCATGAACATGCATGTTTCTAGCATTGATCTAGTTTACATTCATAACGCCTTTGAGAGTTGGTACCAGGATGTAAGCAGGGAGCAGTTTATGGAGATGCTTGTAAAGGCGTTTGAAGTTTATGAAAAATATCGGGCTAAAAACAAGATTCGTTACTATGGCATGGCAACTTGGACATGTTTTAGGGTTCCACCCACAAGTCCGGAATACCTCTCGCTTGAGCAAGCAGTCAAGTGCGCTGAGAGTGTCGGAGGCAAGGACCATGGTTTTAGATTTATCCAGCTCCCCTACAACCTAGCATACAGCGAGGCACTTTTGCTTAGGAACCAGTCAGTAGGTTCTGAGGAAAATCTTACAATTCTGCAAGCAGCAGAAAAACTCAACATCGGCATATTTACTAGCATACCTCTCTTCCAGGGAAGGCTCCTCCGTAGCCAAATCCCGGATTATGGAGGTATTAGTGACCCTATAGCCAAACTAGTGCAGATTATTCGATCAAGTCCATCGGTTATCGCACCTCTCATTGGGCAGAAAAAGGCTGAACATGTTGAAGAAAACTTAAAGACTGCAAACATGCCACCTCTTTCAGAGGAAGAATTCAAGCAGGCTATTCGAATACTCACCAGCAAGCAGATATAAGAAATCTACAAATTACAGACATGAGGTTTTGGTGGTCGATGACAATAGTAGATGAAAGAGGGTCTCGTATTGATTGAAGCTATCGGCTTTATGATATTAATAATAATATCATTAGCACTACCAATGGCCAATAGCTCAAATCCTCTACTAGCCTATTATTCTATATTACCTGCAATCAGTGCTTTTGGTTCAGACGGCGGCCTGACCAGTGGTTCCTTGGCAGGAGTCATGTATGTACAAAACTCAAATGGTAGCAGTGTTTCCGTCGTAGACCTGGCGACAAACACAATTTTGTTGAATATGATGGTTGATGGGACGCTTCATAATATCGAACTCTCTGAAGATCAGCTGACGCTTCATATCATGACAACAAACAGGGATTCTGGAACCATCTTCATGCTCAATACTACAAACAACGAGCTAATTAGAGAGGTGTCTACAGAAGCTTCTGTCCAAGATATTGCAACCGTTAATGATACTTTGTATATAAGTGACGAAACCGGAGGAAGGGTACTGGTGACAAACGTAAACGGAACTTTCATAAATGAAATCGATGTTGGCTCTGGACCTCAATTCATGGAAGTAAGACCCGATGGACAGGTGCTATATGTCACTAGGTTAGGAGGTCCTATCTCAGTAGTTGACTTGGAACAGAATGTAGTGATAAAGGAAATAGATTCTGGGAGTATGCCTCATCGTCTTTCCTTTACTAACGACGGCTCAAGGTTATTCGTTGTAAACGCTGGAAGCGATACTCTGTCAGTTATCGACTCGCACAAACACGAAATAATCAAAACTATCCCTGTTGGCGATAATCCACAATACGTTGCATTAAACCCTGATGAGACGCTTGCTTATGTAACGAATAAGGACTCTAACACGGCATCAATAGTGGATACACAAGCTATTGAAGTGGTAAATGAAATTGCCGTTGGCAACGGACCTTATGGAATTGCATTTAGTGCAGACAGCGGCGATTCCCTCTATGTTAGTAACACGAGGGGAAATGATTTGTCCATTATCAATACTACAAGTAACAACATTAGTGATAAAATCTCTACAGGGGGCGCAGGACCAAATCAAGTGGTTGTAAGAAAACCTGATATTGAAATAGTAAGAGATGAAGATAAGAATAGTAATAGTAATAATTCGCCTCTTATTGCCCGTGTATTTGTTGAAGTGCCTGATGATCTAGAAGAGTCTATGAGAGGACTGATGTTTAGAAAACATCTCCCTGGGAATGCAGGCATGTTGTTTGCGTATTACGACGAAAAGCCTAGAACATTTTGGATGAAAAATACGTTAATACCGTTGGACATGATATTCGTCAATGGTAGCTCCAAAATTATAGAGATCAAAGAAAATGTTCCTCCCTGCGCACAAGACGAATGCCCAACCTATCCCTCAAAAGAACCTGCTCAATACGTTTTGGAGGTTAACGCTGGCTTTGTACAAGAAAAAGGAATTAAGGTAGGGGATCGGTTAGTAGCGGGATTCAGTGAGCTTGATGATAGTGATTGAAGGCATTCAACGATTTCATCTCTCAATCTTTTAACACTTTGTCTTATTGGGAGTCGAAATACGTTATTGAAGATAGTTTTGCCTTAACAATTCAATTATCGGGCTAGTGCACATGCAACCTGCATACAGCAACCACGGACAACCAGACACGGTAAATGAGGAAGATGGAATCTACACCGGACCTTCAACTGATGGTCTAATTCAAAGTAATGCTGGAGAGTACCTTATGTTGAATTTGACTCATGATGAGGAGGGTCAAGGCTACATTGGGACATTTAATGTGTGGTAAACGCAAATCAGACAGGATAATAGGCAGCATACAAAAATGTGAGGTATATGTTTACTGCCATAGTCCATTATTTTTTACTCTTCAGAATTTGTCAAAACAAGGCAATACACAAATGAAGTGGCAAACTGGCAAAGTCCCCAAAAATTGATTATCGTCGACTCAGCAGACTATAATCGTACAATACTATCAAAGCATTCAAGAATTAAGGAAAGGGTTGTTGTTGCTGCCCAGAAGGTGGTGGTCCCCTTCCATTGTTGTCAGGACCATTCGCTGCGGCTCCATATATAGGCGTGTCGCCGAAATGCCCTTCTACACTTGAAGGATCTGGGAAGATGCTAATGATTTCACCTGATATCTTGATGGTAGTAGGTACATCTACAATTGGAGCCTCTGGCATGCTAATGGTAGAATTGCCAGTATACGTCATTGTGCCGTTTTCATTAGATGAAACATTTGACAGTACAAAATTCGTGATCACATGAGTGTGCGCTCCTGATCCATTAAGCATTATCATTCTGAGATTTGCGCTGAATACTGCGCCTTCTATGCTTGAAGAGTTACCATCACTGTTATCCGTAGTTGTTGTTGTTGTCTGATTGAATGAAAGCAAGTTGCTTCTCCAGTGTCCTATAACAAGCCAGGCAGGCTGACCGGTCTCATTATTTTGAATACTAGCGATTGGTCCGAAGGTAAAATTGCTTGATTGACCAAATGGCGGTTGTTGACCATATGGAATAGGAAACGGCGGTGGTAGTCCCTGATTATTATCAGGTGCAAGAGAAGATTCTTGTGCATAAGCAGGAGTGACACCCAAGGAAATAGGTATTATTGTTAATCCTGTAAACATGATAACAATGAAAACAGAACATAAGACGTTTTTTCTCATTCCAGTATCGATAGCGCCAAATTGTATATTAATGTTTGAAATAAAAAGCAAGAAGGTTCTTTGTATCATGTTCAATGAACTAATTTTAGCCTCCTCCTCTACTAAACACTTGGATTCTGACATTCCCTTCGTCAGTTACATACACTCTTCCGTCTGTACCTACAGCAACTCCTACAGGATTATTAAATTGACCATCAGCTGAGCCACGTGAGCCCCATTTAGTTATGAAATTGCCATTGCTATCAAAAACTTGAACGCGATCATTACCTCTGTCTACTATGAAAATGTTGCCAGATGTTGCATCTATCGCAATGCCTGAGGGGGAATTAAATTGTCCATCTCCAGAACCAGCTATTCCCCACTTTCCTAAGAAGTTCCCACTGCTATCAAACTTTTGAACACGATTATTCGCTCCATCCACCACATAAACAACGCCTTGGGAGTCAATGGCTATGTCTGCAGGATTCATGAATTGACCATCATTTGAACCCGGTGAGCCCCAGCTTAAGATGAAATTACCATCGCTATCAAACTTTTGTATGTTGTTGTTCTCCCCAAAGTCTCCTACATACACAAAACCTTGAGAGTCTACTGCAATGCCACCAGGATTTATGAATTGGCCCTCATCTAGGCCAGTAGAACCCCATAGGTCAAGAAAAGCACCATCAGACGTGAATTTCTGTACTGCCTGATCAGCA
>Ga0307409_100001595_pt1 | contig 11334 bp, 9 predicted proteins | sample 322Ometagenome_2_FD_203888 | JGI IMG/M metagenome (GOLD analysis project Ga0307409, IMG submission 203888) | Maize rhizosphere microbial communities from greenhouse at UC Davis, California, United States - 322HYB-O-2 | ecosystem: Host-associated > Plants > Roots > Rhizosphere > Soil | place...
TTGTCGACAGAAATCCGCTCTCTACGCAGGGAAGAAAAACAGTCTCTGGCTGGATCTGCGGCGATGCAGTGGGCAAAAATACTGTTGACTACATGACAAGTAGAATCAATATCACATGGAGCCAGCCGGAAATAGAGCACCCAGTCAAGGGAGTAATTGCATATTCACCTGATCATGAAACTGGCATTTCATTTGACGGCGAGGGCTACATGCTTAACAGGCGGCTCCTCCCGCAGAAGCAGCTAGGGGATGCAAAAAAGGCAGGCGTCGAGATCAAAGAGCGAGTGGCACTTCGCTCACTCGTAGTAGAGGATAATACAGTCATTGGAGTGGAGGGGGACGACTTGACTAACAAGACTGTGTTTAAAAAGACAGCAAATCTAGTAGTCGACTGTACAGGCGTTACATCTGTGATGCGAACAAACCTACCAGTCAAGTCATTTATCCAACGCAGGATCGACCGTGATGACCTTGAAGCCACCGGAAGGTACATTTACAACTTTGACCTTGCGCATGAAGACAACACGTACTTTGATTCGGATTATTGCATCATACACCTAGACCAAAAAATAGCTCCAGGTGGGTATGCATGGGTATTTCCAAAAGGCAAGAGCAAGGTGAACATTGGTCTTGGCGTTCAGCAAAAGGCTTTTGATATTCGCAACAAGGCAATGGGAGTACACACTGACCTAAAGACGCTCATAGACGAGTATGTTGAAATTAACCCTGCTATTCAGAATCCTCGCCTTGCAGACGGCTCTGATGATGAGGGCAATGCTTGGGGCACATGGCAGGTGTCCGTAAGGCGACAGAATGACTGTCTTGTGGCAAACGGCTACATGCTGGTTGGTGACTCGGCATGGATGCCTAAGCCACTAGATGCCGGAGGCATCGGGCCGGCGATAATTGCTGCCACAATAGCAGGCAAGGATGCAGTAGAAGCGATACAGGCAGGTGATACTTCTGAAAAAGGGCTCTGGCAGTACAACAAGCATTTTGTCGATGATTATGGATACAAGACTGCCGGCCTTGAAGTCTTCCGCAGAATGCTACAAGGGCTGACAAACGAGCAGATCGACTATGGCATGAAGCACTTTTTGTCCAAGATGGATGTCGACAAAATTACCCAAGGCGAGCATCCCGAGTTCAGTACTGTAGACAAGCTGGGCATGATAATCAGAGGGGCAATGAATAAGAAACTTGCAGAGGACCTAAGGTATTGTGCCAGCATTAATAGGATATTGACTGATCATTACCACAATTATCCAGCTACACCTGAAGGGTTCCCTGAGTGGCACAGCATCCTAATTCGACATCTTGAGAATGCATTTTTAAGATACAAAGATAATAGCTCTACTGCTGCTCAGTCTCCAGGAAGAATCAGTAGCAGTCATTCAGCAACATGAACAACAACGCGACCATCATAATACTTACGTAAGAAGAAGAATGAATTAATATCTCACTTTTGCATCTTTATTTTTCTGTAAGGAAAAAATATGGCTCACCCACTCTATGCTAAGTTCCCTGTAATTGAGACAATAGACCTAGGCGGGACATCTGCAATCAGGCAAGCAGTCGACAGAATGGTTAAAGACTACTTGGCAAAGGAGCCTCTGGGAAAATTTAGCTATCGCATATTGCTACCACGGGATCAAAAATCAACTAGAAAAGCAAAGATGATAGGGCTTGCATTTCAAGGAGAGTTTTTGCTCGGATTGCGCAAAAGAAATGTCGTGCCAAATGTGCGCGAAGTGCGCTATATCCACGACGAGCATCATTATGGATGGCTGCTTGCAAACCCTCAAGTTTATGAGCAGTTTGAAAAGGGAGCCGTATGATGAGATCTCGTCATTTCTTCTAAAAGTACTTGGACAGGATGTCGTCTAGCTCTTTTCGGAATTTGGTGTGCTGTTCCTGGTTCTCTTTTTCTTCTAGGCTTGTCTTGCCGACCTTTCCGATGCTATTCATAACTCTGTCAAATTCAGCTAGTCCCTCAGTGGCCTTTGAAAGCCTGTTTGCAAGGAAGAACACTGATGAGAGCATATAGTTTACCTTGTCGCTTTCAAGCCCCACCTTTTCAGAGTCTGGAAACGCCGCGTCAAGGCACTGCCTCAGTTGCCTTGCAGAGTATTCCAAGCACTCCCTGTTGCCATTGCAGGTTGCAGACCTCTTGCTCCACTCTATGATGCAGCTCACAACAGTCTTTGAAAATTCTGTCATATGTTATTTGGAGAAGTAGCAGTTTAAGAATAAATGGGTTTCAATGTCAAACATGACATCATAATAGTGCGTTCACACGCCTGATACATACATTCTGATTAGGTTCACTGATGTTCGTCTATTATTATTCCTGTAACTGTGAACATATGCTGTTATGACATTTTGAAGTAAAGTAGTCTAACGTTTTAGAAGAATAATTTAAATAAATCTGTCTAGTAATTATTCCGTGGCAAATATCAAATTAATCAAACCGAACCAACTGTATGCAGGCCTTCCACAAGGATGGTGGTTGAAAAATTATTGGGAATATGTTTATCCTCTAATATTAAGAGCGGCCAGAAAAGAAGAGCTGCCTGCTCCCGGCGAGAGCCAGGCTGGGCCGGTGATGTATGCAGTAGGTAAGTACGCTCGAGCCTTCGCTGAACCAGAACGATTGGTAAAATTACATGAGAATACCCAAACCGAAAGATATGAAATGACAAATACAATTCACAGAGGATTTGTACTTCCATTCGTCAAGTTTATTGCATTGGAAAGCGATGGAGACGGCAGTTCGTTTGCTGAATTAAGAAATGTCGCTCAGTCACTGTCCCTCGACTCAGATGTCGAAATAACATTCGAAGTTAGTGGTGGAAGTATAATAGATAATGGGAAGGAAATAGAAGGTGAAATGCATATAGACACAAAAGATGCAATGGAATATTACTGTGAATCTTATCCAATAGATCTGCCTGCTCCGTTATATGGACAGGTCGGCCATACCGGGAATCAAACGAATAGAGCTATTTCATCTAGCTTCATGGCCATATTTGAACCTCAGGGGGAGGGAACCTATCGCATTGATGTGACGGCCAGTTATCTTTTCCGCTTTAGAGGTAAAAGCAAAGATTATGGCCCATTGGATGACCATTATGAAATAGTTGTTGCTCCTCCTATAGAAAAAACTCCGGGATATAGAAAAAGGATTACCTGAGATTGCTTATCTGGCTCTTCAACTAAACCGTATTGCACGCATATGGCAGCAAGAATTATTGTCATTCCTGCTAATCAATAAAAACTTTAGCTTCTCTGAATACAGTTCGGTAAGAGTACTCTTATGAGAGAGCTATATGAATCATCGACGGGTCTGCCTAACTAAGAAACATGATTTCACATTAATACTGTATCCGAGTCCACAAAGACACCACTTTTGGTGCGGAAATCACTAAACACCCTTAGAGGGCAATTTTTGAAGAGGCCATGGCTTTTATTACAATTATTCATAAAAGTATTGCCACAGGTTCAGGATTTATTATTCTGCATTGAAATAGAAGAATAATTTAAATAAATCTGCGCGTCAGTTATTGCATGGCAAGTATGAGATTAATCAAACCGGACAAACCGTATGCAGGTCATTCGCAAGGATGGTGGTTGAAAAATTATTGGGAATATGCTTACCCTCTAACATTGACGACACAAAAAGCGAGTTCCCGTGCTGCCGAGGAGGGCCAGGCTGGGCCGGTGATGTATGCACTAGGTAAGTACGCTCACGGCTTTAACGACCCACAAAGATTAGTAAAATTAGAAAATAGCAAATTAGAAAACACACAAGTCGAGAGATATCAAATGACAAATACAATTCGAGGATTTGTACTTCCATTCGTCAAGTTTATTGCATTGGAAAGCGATGGAGACGGCAGTTCGTTTGCTGAATTGAGAGATTGTGCTAAGAACCTTGCACTCAAATCAGCTGTCGAAATAACATTCAAAGTTAACGCTAACTTAAAAGAAGGTGACAAGCAAACAGATAGTAATCAGGAAATAAAAATAAACAAGAATAATGCAATGGAATATTACTGTGAATCAGATCAGATAGATCTCTCTTCTCCATTACTTGGACAGCCGGGTAATACAGGGACTCAAAAGAATAAGGCTGCTTCTTCTGCCTTTATGGCCATATTTGAACCCCAGGAACAACAAACCTATCGTATAGATGTGATAGCTAATTATCATTTCGACTATCAAGGAGGCAAAGACTATAATAATTTGCATGACGTTTATGAAATAGTTTCTGGTTCTCCTAGATAAAAATCGAGAAAATAAAATCATGTAATGATCATTCCCTAAAGAAAGGGTAAACCATATCATCTGCACATAGTAGCAGAATCATTGCATCAGAACCTTAAGTTGGTCTCTATTGTATAGTATACACTGCATTATTTTGAAAATCGGACAAACAAATGCAAAAAATGTAGCAAGGATAACTGCAATAGGATCTAGCGCTTTAGGCCATAGATGGTTCTTTTACTACTAAATTGTACGTCACATCAACTGCAACATCATATACGTCGTTCGTAGGATGATCAAAAACTCCCTTAAAAGTCATAGTGTGATTTCCTGGCGGCAGAGGTTTTATAATGGGCATTACACCCGAGCCTACAAGCACATAATTACCCTGAGGAGCTCCCCATACAGCCCCTTGTGGAAAAGACACGTTGCTTGGTGGAGAAGTGACCTTATAGTCTTCAACATTAGGAACCTCTGCTCCGTCGATTGTAAGTTCTGCTAGCCTCAGATACTTCGGACCCTCTTGAGCACACTCTGTAAGTGTATCTACCGGGCCATCCTGCTTCTCATTGCAAGCGATACCAACAAAAACACCCATCAGAGCTTTGTCTGCTGTCACCTCACATGTACGCGTTTCTTGTCCCTGAAAAGCTCCTGCAAGAAACCAAACACGCTCATCATTCTGGTTTATAGAACATTTTTCTCCGGTTGGATCCGCAGCAGGAGAGTTCACCTCGGGAATTGCTACGAAATACCTCCACCACTCTGCCGCCCATTCCTCATAACTCAAACCAGAAGGTCTAGAATCCCTAGGAAAAACTAGCGAGCTTGCATTTTCACTCGCAGTAGAAACATCAGATGAAACTGAACCGATATTGCTGTTACGAATATTTGCAGATTGCATGCTAAATATCACAGCAATAGACACGCTAACTGCAATAGCTACAACAATTCCTGCGATAATTGCGACGTTTCTACTTTTCATTATGCTCAAAGTGGCTTGAGATTATTAATTAGTATTTCGGAAGGATGATTACATAATATACTCATTCTTGTGTCCTTCCTTACTTCTAATGCGAATTACTTATCTATATCCCTGGGTTTATGAAAGACAACATATCAGGTAACAATCGCGTATGCGAGTCATATGGGTTAGAGCGAGATGGAGCGACGCACTAAGGCATAACAGGTGTATTGAATATAATGACCATATCCGAGATTTCCAGAAAAAAATTCCTGTTTGGAAATAATACTGTAGCTCTAGTTGTACTAATCGCAGTAGCTTTTGCTTTGGCTATAGACACATATTTTGCTAAACAATTTCTATTTTCTCAAAATGCAACTAATGAAAGTATTAGTGCTTTCACCATTATATCAGTAATATGTATAGTAGGACAATATCTAATTTTAGCGTTTGTCAGGTACAAGAGTCAAGACGTTCTTCGAAAAATAAGAAGACTAAGGCTCACATACTTTTCAGTGCTAATAGGACAAAACTTTGTTGTAACGCTTTTTGTGATTTTGCTGCTGCAGGTACATCTGACAGCGAGTTATAACTCCTCTATAGCAGTCTCCGCTTCATTAATCGCATATTCGCTTGCTTTTGTAGTAATCCTGTACCTTGCCCAACTTTTTTTTTCATGGTTTAAAATAAACAGACATAGCGCGGTTCTGTTGTACGCATTATCTTCAGCATCAATATGCATTAATCTGGGCATAGCAATTATTCTGACTGGCATTTGGTTACCGGTTTTACCCACAGAGATATATTCAACAGCGGCCTGGTTTCGGCCAAATCTTGTCCCTGGTTCGCTCGCTATAACTATCTTCTTTAATACGGCATATCTAGTATCTACGGTAGTCTCGTTTATAATAACTTGGATTGCTACCGCAATACTTTTACGTCATTATTCGAAAAAAATTGGGAAAATTCTTTATTGGTTCATAATGTCCATACCTTTGGTATATTTTCTTAGTCAATTTCTGAGTCTATCTGCAGAACAGATCCTACCTTTCGGAGACCCCGTTGGTTCTATTATTTTACTAACCTTACTCTTTTCATTAAGCCGGCCTATAGGTGGGGCTGTGTTTGGCATTGCTTTTTTGGATACATCAAGAAGGGTTAAAGATGAAGCAGTTAGAGGATATATGCTCACCTCAGCTTTTGGTTTTACACTATTCTTCATTTCAAGCCAGATAGTTGGAACTGCATTGCCCATTTCTCCCTTTCCGCCGTTTGGATTCCCTGCTGTTCTTTTCACTGGTTTATCATCATATTTGATTCTCGTCGGGATCTATTCTTCTGCTGTATCAGTATCGCATGATATGAAACTACGCCAGTCAATGAGAAAAGCCGCTACCAATGAGGTTAGATTAGTCGAGAGTATCGCATCGGCGCAAATGGAACATGAAATTGTAGAGAAGGTTATGATTACCACAAAAGAAAATCAGGATATCTTGGCTGAGGAGACAGGTATCAGGCCGTCTCTCGGAGAAGATGATCTGAAGCAGTATCTAGAAGACGTTCTAAAAGAATTAAAGATTGAAGGAGAGAAGAAAAAATCACACTAATAACTTGTATCATCTTATGTGAAACCATTTCATTTCTTGTACAAAATGGATTTGCCTAATCCTATTAGTTCGAACCAGGATAATCCATATGTGCAGATCTCAGAACAACCGTGCGCCTTAAGATCGCTGCCAATATGATGATAGTTTTGATCATACGTGTAGGATCCTGAGCTAGCTTTTAACTTTAACGATTTCTATCACATTCATAGCTATCTGACAGTCATTCATTGCTATAAAATCACTTGAAATGTTTCTCACCTTGGACAACCCAATGAAAGACTCGATACCGAGGACAAACAAAGAGATGTCCTCATATCGCCAGAATGACTCATGACGTTTAGCTACTGCTTAAGCATAATGACAAGTTTGACTGTTCTATTTCTAATTGTAGAGCGATAAATGGTGATACTAAAAACTAAGAAAGAAATCGCCTTTTTGCAATTTGTACAATTTGATCATCGGAAACAGCAGCGAACTCTTGATAGAATTGCTCCACTGCTTTAAATTCTGAAGGATTCCTTACAACCTCAATTTGATCCGCCTCCTCCTTCAAACGCTCGACAACCAGCTTTGGCGCAACAGGGGCGGCTATTATCAGCTGTTTTGGACTTTGTTTTCTTATCCATCTTGCCGCTGCAATCATAGTTGCTCCTGTAGCAATACCGTCATCAACAAGAATTACCGTTCTGTATCTTATCTTATATTCCCTAGAATAAGGGCGATACACAGTCAACCTGCGTTCCATTTCCTTCTTCTGCTCCAATTTTTCCATCTCTATGTATTCATTAGAAATTTCATGTTGTGATACCAAAGTTGGGGTGTCTAAATAGACTGACCCATCATGCATAATTGAGCCAATGGCATTCTCCGAATTGTAGGGAGATCTTAGCTTTCTTGGGACTATAATATCAAGATCTGCATTTAGCTTTTGTGCGATAGGATCCGCTACTATCACTCCTCCTCTTGCAATTCCTATGACGGTCACTCGTTCTCGCTCATTTTTGTACCTGCCGAGAACTGAAGCGAGTAATTCTCCTGCGGCAAATCGATCTTTAAACTTGATCTGAAATGCATACTTGCTCCACATAGAGGTGAAAAATCCTGATCTTGTTGTTTTCGCATACCTGTTACGAAACCCCTTGCCGGATCCAAGCAAATAGCATTCAAACCAATCACTCGCAATGCGCGCGACTTCTTCCATCTTGCCGGGTTCCTCAAAAAGATGTGTTGCATTGGGAATAATTGCAAGCTCTTTGGCCTCAGCACCGAGCGATTCAAGTGCCCTTTTATTCATTGCAATTATAGGGACGTCATTGCCACCTACTATGAATAGCGTCGGAGCCTTGACCTCATTGAGAGCACTTTCATCAGCCAGATCAGGACGCCCTCCACGTGTTACAATTGCCTTAGCAAGACCTAGTCTTGAAGCGGTAACTAGTGCAGCAGCAGCTCCTGAACTTGATCCGAAGTACCCTAAATTCAAACCCATTGTTTCAGGCTCTTGAGCAAGCCAGTTTGTAACTAACTCAAATCTCCTCCAAAGCAGATCTATGTTATATCTAAAATGCTTTGTTTCTTGGTCTATTCTCTTCTCGTCTGGGTTGAGAAGATCAACAAGCAGCGTTGCAATACCCTTATTGTTAAGCACAGTGGCAACAAACTGATTTCTGGAACTATACCTCCCGCTGCCGCTTCCATGCGAAAATAGAACAATAGCTTGTGCCCCTAAAGGAATCGTCAAATCTCCTTCGAGCCCTTCTGAAGTCATTACATGGCGTTCTTTTGGCTGCTGTTCTGTCATTATGCCAATGTTCCCAATGGTTCTCTGCCCTGCATGATCTAAAATATATTTTGGGGGCTTCGAAATAGGAAAATAAAGAGAAAGGATAAGTCTGGTTCAATAAGTATTTAGCAATCGTTCTAAATTAATTCGTATTAGTAGCCTTTAATTCCTCTAGAACCACATCTTTGAGGATCGATAATGTTAGAAGACCATGGGTCCAGAGGGATACTGGAGAAAAACCTTCTGAAATAGAGCGGTCACCCATGAAGCAGGACGATTGCTAGAATGTTTTCCCCGAGCTTGTTCACAAATGAAATGGATACCGAGAACATTTAGCTTGGCGTGCAAATGAGCAAATTTGTTCATATTATCTTAATTCCTGAACAACTAGAATTTACCTCATCAGCAGTCTAGTATCTCTTTAGTGTACTGGAGATTCACGGTATGTCAGTCATCGCTATATGCTGATTTCGTCTTATGCAATACGTTTGGCTGCAAGTTTGCACAATTGAATGTCGCATTATAGTAATAATAACAACGGCAATAGTAGGAACGTTGATGGTATTGCATCGGAATTTAGCTGAAGATATAATAATGTCTCAGAGGAATCACCTTATGACTTTTTTCTAGATCCCTTTATGCATACCCTTATTCAGGCGGGTGTATCACGCATTATGTACATTGCCATCTTATTCCTATTATTCTCAGAATTCGTCGGGTTGAGCGACAAAAAATATGCAATCGCCCAAGATTATCACATCAGTGGCTCCCTATGTAACTATTGCTAATGCACTGCAGGCAATTGGGCTAGCCCATGAAGACGGATTTTCAGGAATAGAGCTTGATGAAGACCATCTTCATTGCCTTGTACAAATCAAGCCAAGCTGCCTGAACCTCATACAAGAATACAGTACAGACAAGCACATGATTAACTTCCTTCACAAGACACTTTTCCGGCCAAGCATTGATTCAGAAAACCAGGCTGAAAGAAGGCAGGCTGTAGACTTCACACTAAAAACGCTTGACTACATGGAAGCTGCCGGAATTTCAAGAATGATCTTGCATAGTTTTAGCGATTTGCCTAGTTTCTTCAAGTCAAGGTCTGAGAGTGCTAATAAAGTAGGATATTTTCTCGGCTGTTATGTAGTGCAAGTTTATGGAATTTTAGCCCCTCCCCTGAAGGAGTATAGAAAAGCGAGAAAAGATAAGGTTGAACGAAGCTTTATGAATTCCCTCTCAGAGATTGCCAAGTATGCTTCAGATAAAAAGATAGATGGCAGGCCCATAGAAATTGTATTTGAAGAGCATTATTCTGATGCTATTGACTATGATAGTATTTCCTATGGAAAAGGGAATTTCATTAATGTAATCCGAGGTATCGATACAGCGCACCAGCTGATTAGGACTGGCAAGAACACAGATCTATCAGAGATGTCTGAGCCAATCCACTTCCATGCAGTCGATACCAATGGCATAATAGATGACCATAGAACGATAGGCAGAGGAAAGGTAAATTTCAAAGATAGTCTATCGGATACCATCAAAAGAAAATTGACAAATTCTATCGTAATAGAAAATCGTACAAGGAGTAGTGCACTTGAATCCAAGGAAGTATTGGCATCTATGATTAAAAAATTGTAGAATGGTTAGTTCGTAAAAGTATCGTGCATCAAGCTGACGGTGCTTTTAGTCGTCTAATAGAGAGGAACATATCCTCTGCCATGATCGTAAAGTAATGGCGAGGGTAACTGATGGCATTTGCAACAATACCCAACTGCAACAAAACCAATTCCAACTATCCTATGATCAAAATTCCTGGCAAGTTCTTTTGTTCCAACCGTAACTAAATCCTCATGCATAGGCCCCCTATCATATGAGTCTAAAAATTACGCTTGTTGCCATATAGCATCATCACCCTATGTTAAGGGATATAGAGAAAAAGTTTACTTTTGACCAGTATCATCACTTGATAATTCATACCAAAATATACACTAAAGGTTAAAGCTCATCTAGAGGAGACAAATCAATCCTAGGTGCTGCCTTCATATCTAGATGACAGATACTTCTTTCAGTATATGTCTATCTATATCCAATCAGCCGATCGCATCAAATTCGTTGATCTTACATTACAAGGGGAGTTTTACCTTTAGCATAAGATAAAAGTGCGGATAGAGAAGAATTCAATGCCGGTTATGGTCGAAGAACCAAACAAGTCCATTCCTGTTGGTACCTTGGAAGAATTAAAGCAGAAAGGCTATCTTTCAGTTACAGCCCAAGGACACGACATTGTGGTATTTTATCATGAAGGAGAAGTCCATGCGCTTGACAATCGTTGTCCCCACATGGGTTTTCCTTTAAGTCGAGGAAGCAGCAAGGATGGCATATTGACCTGTGACTGGCACCATGCCAGATTTGATATTAAAACTGGAGGTTGTTTTGATTTGTGGGCTGATGATGTGCCTGTCTTTGCCGTGAATGTTATCAATGGCAATATTTTTGTACATACCGAGCGAGGCAATAAAAGCAAAGACGAGCTCCGCGCATATTATCTGCGAAGACTAAACGATGCAATGGAACAAAACATAGCACTTATTATCGCCAAATCAATACTGACACTTGACTCAGAAGGAGTCGCCAGCTCTGACCTATTTAGGAAAGGGTTGGCATATGGGACAAGATACAGACAAGAAGGTTGGGGTCCAGGATTGACGATT
>Ga0307409_100001597_pt1 | contig 11333 bp, 11 predicted proteins | sample 322Ometagenome_2_FD_203888 | JGI IMG/M metagenome (GOLD analysis project Ga0307409, IMG submission 203888) | Maize rhizosphere microbial communities from greenhouse at UC Davis, California, United States - 322HYB-O-2 | ecosystem: Host-associated > Plants > Roots > Rhizosphere > Soil | place...
TCTTCAGCCGCTCCTCGAAGTCACCGCGGTAGCGGCTGCCGGCGACGAGCGCGCCGAGGTCGAGGGTGTAGAGCTGCTTGTCCTTCAGGGTCTCGGGCACCTCGCCCTTGACGATGTCCTGGGCCAGGCCCTCGACGACGGCGGTCTTGCCGACGCCGGGCTCGCCGATGAGGACCGGGTTGTTCTTGGTGCGGCGGGACAGCACCTGCATGACCCGCTCGATCTCCTTCTCGCGCCCGATGACCGGGTCGAGCTTGCCCTCGCGGGCGGCCTGGGTCAGGTTGCGGCCGAACTGGTCGAGCACGAGGGACCCCGCGGGGGTGCCCTCCTGCTGCACACCGGCGCCGACGCCGGCTCCGGCGCCCTCCTTGCCCTGGTAGCCGGAGATCAGCTGGATCACCTGCTGGCGCACGCGGTTGAGGTCGGCGCCGAGCTTGACGAGGACCTGGGCGGCGACGCCCTCACCCTCGCGGATGAGGCCGAGCAGGATGTGCTCCGTGCCGATGTAGTTGTGGCCGAGCTGGAGGGCCTCGCGGAGGCTCAGCTCGAGGACCTTCTTCGCACGGGGCGTGAAGGGAATGTGGCCGGAGGGCGCCTGCTGGCCCTGGCCGATGATCTCCTGAACCTGCTCGCGGACCGACTCCAGCGAGATGCCGAGGCTCTCCAGAGCCTTGGAGGCGACGCCTTCACCCTCGTGGATGAGGCCGAGCAGGATGTGCTCCGTGCCGATGTAGTTGTGGTTGAGCATGCGCGCCTCTTCCTGCGCGAGCACGACCACCCGACGGGCACGGTCGGTGAACCGTTCAAACATCTCTCTGCTCCTGCCTAATCGAGATCACCTCGATGCTATCCGTGTGGGCCGACCCCGGGTAACGGGTCGAAGGGGACCGATGCGGGATCGGGACCGTTCGGCATCGCCTCGCACGGTTCATACATGGGGGCAAACGCGGCGGTGTGCCGGGGTGTTCCCCTTCGGGCCCCGGCCACGCGCCTGTTCGCCGTGGGCGGACATCAGGTGTCCGGCCCCTTCCTGCGGACCTCCTCGACGCGCTCCATCGCGGTGCGCAGCTCGGCGAGCCAGCTGTCGGACTTCTCGCCGACGAGGCGGACGCACCAGGCGAGGGCCTCGGCCCGCGACCGTGCCACGCCGGCGTCGACGAGGGTGTCGAGCACCTGGCGCTCGGGCTGGCGCAGCCGCGTCATGACGGGCGCGGCGAGGTGGGTGTACAGCGCCTCGCGGTCGCCCACCCGCACTCCCCACGAGACCTTCCTGCCGCTGAGGTGCTCGAGCTCCCTGGCGATCTCCATGCGCCGCTCGCGGGTCTCCTCGCGGAACGACTTGGTGCGGGCCCGGGCGGCCACCTCGTGGTCGGCCTCGTCCGCGTCCTCGGGCAGCTGCGGTTCGCGCAGGGTGCCGATGATGATGATCTCGTCGCGGTCACGGCGGACCTCGACCGGGCCGGTGAACCAGTCCTCGGGGAGGCGACCGGCCAGCCATGCCTCCGCGGTTGTTGTTGTTCGTGTAGTCACGTAATCATGATTACAGTCAAGACAGCCGCCCACCAGAGCCCGGCTGTCCGCCGTCAGCGAACTCGTGACGAACTGGGGCAGAGCTGTCGCGCGAGGGCCGAACTTGCGCAAAAGATCGACCGAATGAAGCGTTTCGGCCCATCCGTCGGTGGACGGAGCCCGAAGACGAGGTGTAGGCACCCGCCGGGGGATGCCACGTCAGAGAAGGAACACCTCCATGAAGGCTTCACGAAACCAAGGACTCCGCGCCGTGCTGGCGTCGGCAGGCGTGCTCGCCGCCGCCGGTGTGGCGACGCTGCCGGCGCAGGCCGCGTCGACCGCAACCGTCACCGTGGTGCACGGCATCCCCGACACCCCCGTCGACGTCTACGTCGACGGCACGCGCGCCCTGTCGGACTTCACGTTCAAGACGGTGACCGACCCCATCAGCCTGCCGGCGGGGTCCCACGACATCGAGGTGCGTCCGGCCGGCGCCGCCAGTGGCTCGAAGCCGATCCTGGAGCTGTCACCCGACCTGCCCGCCGGCGCCAACGCCACCGTCGTGGCGTACCTGACGGCGGCCGGCAAGCCGGCCCTCAAGCCGTTCGTCAACCCCACCACCGCCGTCCCGGACGGGATGGGCCGAGTGGTCGTGCGCCACACGGCCGCCGCCCCTGCCGTCGACGTCCTGGCCGGCGGCAAGCCGGTCATCACCAAGCTGACCAACCCGAACGAGAAGATGCTCATGGTTCCTGCCGGGACCGTCTCCGCGTCTGTCGCGGCAGCCGGCACCACCGACCCGGTCATCGGGCCGGTCGACCTGCCGGTCGAGTCGGGCAAGACCCTCGTCGTCTACGCCATCGGCAGCCTGGAGGGCAACAACCTGACGGCCGTGACGCAGAGCTACGCCAGCGGTGGGAGTGCCGCCCCCAGCGCCGTCAACGCCGGCACCGGAGGGCAGGCCGCCGACGGTGGCTCCGAGACGGCGCTCCTCGTGCTGACCGGTCTGGCGGGCGCGGCCCTGGTCGCCGTCGGGTCCCGCCGCCTGGCGGCCGCGCGGGCCCAGCGCTGACCACCCCTCACCCACACCACCGAGACTGACGCGAGCACCAGCGTGCGAAACGACGGGCGCCGGCGACCGGGACTCACAGCCCTGGTCGCCGGTGCCCTGCTGCTCGCCGCCGCGGGGGTGGGTGCCGCAGCACGGGAGGGCAGCCAGCCTGTGCCGGACGCGGGCGAGGTGCCCTCAGCCGTCCTCACGCCTGGTCGCAGCACGTCAGCCGCGCCTACCGCCTCCCCGTCCGGCCCTGCCGCCGCCCCGGCAGCCTCTCCCGAGACCGGGGTGGCGACGGTTCCCGACGGTGTGCCGGCACCGTCGGGCACGCCTGCCGAGGCCGCTTCCCCTGGCGCCACACTGACCCCGGCGCCCGACCGCTCCTTCCTGCCCACGACCCTGCTGGTGCCCGCCATCGGGGTGGCCGCACCGGTGGTGCCGACCACCGCGGACGACAAGGGCGCGCTGGTCGTTCCCGAGAACCCCCGCGACGTGGGCTGGTGGTCCGGTGGCGCAGCACCGGGAGCCCCCTACGGGACGGTGCTCATGGCCGGTCACGTCGACTCGGCGGAGAAGGGGCTCGGCAGCCTCGTCGACCTCAGCCGCACGCCGGTGGGGGCCGTCGTCACGGTGACCGGCCAGCGTGGCACCTCCGCGGCCTACCGGGTCGTGGCCCGGCGGTCCTACCCCAAGGCCACCCTGCCCTGGCGGGACCTGTTCCGCCAGGACGTTCGGGCCCGCCTGCTGGTGGTCACCTGCGGCGGCGAGTTCGACCGCCGCACAGGGCACTACGAGCGCAACGTCGTGGTCTTCGCAGTGCCGGCGTAGGCGGGCTGGCCCTGTCGTGGGTCGGCGTGCGTCCGTGCGGGTCGGTACGGGTCAGCGCAGGTGCCGCTGGTCGTCGATGCGCTTGGCCTTGCCGAGGGAGCGCTCGAGGGCATGCGGCGCGACGACGTCGACGCGGATGGTCACGCCGATGCGGTGCTTCACCCGGGCCTGCAGCTCTCGGGCCAGGGCCGCCCGACGCGCGTCGTCGACGCCCTCGTCCACCGCCTCCACCCGCACGGTCAGCTCGTCCATGCGGCCGGGCCGGGTGAGCACGCAGAGGTAGTGCGGCGCGAGGCCCTCGATCGTGAGGATGTGCTCCTCGATCTGCGACGGGAAGACGTTGACCCCGCGCACGATCATCATGTCGTCGCTGCGACCGGTGATCTTGGCCATCCGGCGGAACTGCGGGTATGCCGTGCCCGGCAGGAGCGTGGTCAGGTCGCGGGTGCGGTAGCGCACCACCGGCATGGCCTGCTTGGTGAGCGACGTGAAGACGAGCTCGCCCTCCTCCCCGTCGGGCAGCACCTCCCCGGTGATCGGGTCGACGACCTCGGGGTAGAAGTGGTCCTCCCAGATGTGCAGGCCGTCCTGGGTCTCCCCCGACTCCTGGCTGACGCCCGGGCCCATCACCTCGGACAGCCCGTAGATGTCGACGGCCTTGAGGTGGGTGCGCCGCTGCACCTCCTCGCGCATCTGCTCGGTCCAGGGCTCGGCACCGAAGATGCCGATCTCGAGGGAGCACTCCTTGGGGTCCAGGCCCTGCGCCTCCATCTCGTCGAGGATGGCGAGGAAGTAGGACGGCGTCACCATGATGATGCGCGGCTCGAAGTCGCGGATGAGCTGCACCTGTCGCTCGGTCATGCCGCCGGAGACGGGCACCACCGTGCAGCCGAGCCGCTCGGCGCCGTAGTGCGCGCCGATGCCCCCGGTGAACAGGCCGTAGCCGTAGGCGACGTGGACGATGTCGCCCGGGCGGCCCCCGGCGGCCTCGATCGAGCGGGCCATGACCTCGGCCCACGTGTCGATGTCGTCGCGGGTGTAGCCGACCACGGTGGGGCGGCCGGTGGTGCCGCTCGAGGCGTGGATGCGCGAGACCTTCTCGCGGGGCACCGCGAACATCCCGAACGGGTAGTTGTCGCGCAGGTCGGCCTTGCCCGTGAAGGGAAACCGGCCCAGGTCGCCGAGCTCCACCAGGTCGCCGGGCTGCACGCCCGCCTCGTCGAACGCCGCGCGGTAGTGGGGCACGTTCTCGTAGGCGTGGCGCAGGCTCCAGCGCAGCCGCTCGAGCTGCAGGGCGCGCAGCGACGCGAGGTCCTCCGGCACCGAGGGCGGGCGGAGCAGCGAAACCGGTCGGGAGGTGTCGACGCCGCTGTCGACGGAGTTGTCCATGGAGCCGAACCTATCCCCGGGCGGCCCGGACCGGTCACCTCAGTCGTCGCTGCCGGTGGGCTCCGTCATCGGTGCTGTGCGGCTCCGCCATCTGGCCGTGCGGCTGCGTCATCTGGCCGTGGGCAAGGACGCCGATCGGACGTACAGTCCGAAGGGTGGCCGGGATCTCGCCGCCGACGGCCGCGGAGGCCACCGATGCGGTGCCCCCGGCGGAACCGGCACGCACGAGGCGGTGGTGGCGCCGCGGCATACCGGGGGCTCGCTCGTGGCGGTGGCCCCTCGTGGTGGCCGTCGTCGTGGCCCTGGCCGCCGCGCTCCTCACCGTGCAGCTGCAGGACGACGCACCGGCACTGTCGCGGCGTGACGTCGACCGGGCGGTGGACGAGCGGCTCGGCAAGGCCCTGGAGGAGCAGCAGAACGCCCCGCCGGCAGCCTCCGTCGTCTACCAGAAGGTGCTGCCCTCGCTCGTGCAGGTGGTGACGCGCGACCGCTCGGGCGACGGGTCGGTCGGCACCGGTGCGGGGGTGGTCGTCAACGCCTCCGGAGCCATCCTCACCGCCCTGCACGTGGTCGACGGGGCCGCCGCCATCGAGGTGCGGTTCGCCGACGGCACGCGCTCGCCGGCCACGGTGACCACGAGGCGCGACGACGACGACATCGCGGTGCTGGGCGTCGACCGGCTCCCGGAGGTCGTGGTGCCGGCGGTGCTCGGCGGGGGTGCACAGGTCGGGCAGCCGGTCGTCGCGGTGGGCCACCCCTTCGGCCTGACCCGCTCCGTCACGACGGGGGTCGTCTCCGGGCTCGAGCGCTCGGTGCGCCTCGACGACGGCGGTGAGCTCGACGGGCTCATCCAGTTCGACGCCGCGGTCAACCCCGGCAACTCCGGTGGCCCGCTCCTCAACGAGGCCGGCCAGGTGGTCGGCATCGTCACGGGCCTGGCCAACCCGGCCGACCAGTCCTTCTTCGTCGGCATCGGCTTCGCCGTGCCGATCCAGACCGCCGGGGGCGCCGCCCACGCGCCACCCGTGTAGCCGCGACCCACGAGCCCCAGCAGGAGAGCCATGGACCCCCACCGCACCGGCAGCCAGCCCGCGCAGCACCCGCTGGAGCAGCTGCTCTACCAGGTGAAGAAGACGATCGTCGGGCAGGACCAGCTGCTCGAGCGGATGCTCGTGGCGTTGCTGGCGCGTGGGCACCTGCTGGTCGAGGGCGTGCCGGGCCTGGCGAAGACCATGGCGGTCAAGACCCTGGCCCAGGCGATGGGCGGCCAGTTCCAGCGCATCCAGTTCACCCCCGACCTCGTGCCGGCCGACGTCGTGGGCACCCGGATCTACAACCAGCAGGAGGGCGAGTTCCAGGTCTCCCTCGGGCCGGTCTTCGCCAACCTGCTGCTGGCCGACGAGATCAACCGGGCGCCGGCCAAGGTGCAGAGCGCCCTCCTCGAGGTCATGCAGGAGCGCCAGGTGACCATCGGCCGGGAGACCTACCCGGCACCCGACCCGTTCCTCGTGATGGCGACGCAGAACCCGATCGAGTCCGAGGGCACCTACGAGCTCCCCGAGGCCCAGGTCGACCGGTTCATGCTCAAGGTGCTCGTCGGCTACCCCAGCCCCCACGAGGAGTTCGTCGTCGTCGAGCGCATGACCGGACGGCTGGACCCGCCCCAGCAGGTCCTCACCACCGACGACCTGCTGGCCTTCCAGCGGCGCACCGACGCCGTCTACGTCGACCCCGCGGTGATCGAGTATGCCGTCCGGCTGGCCGGCGCGACCCGCACGCCGGCCGCGGTCGGGCTCCCCGACCTGGCGCGCTACCTGTCGTTCGGCGCCAGCCCGCGGGCGTCGATCAACCTCGTGAAGTCAGCCAAGGCGCTGGCCTTCCTCCGCGGGAGGGAGTACGCCGTTCCCCTGGACGCCCGCGACCTCGCGCTCGACGTGCTGCGCCACCGCGTCGTGCTGTCCTACGAGGCACTGGCCGACGGCCTCAGCGCGGACGCGCTGCTCCAGCCGGTCATCGACGCCATCCCCGTGCCCGACGTCCCGCTGCGCGAACCCGCGGGCGGGCAGACGGGCGGGGGCGGCCAGGCGGGAGCCGACCGGACATGGACCACACACCCCCGCTGACCCCCGAGCGGGTCCTGCGCCGGCTCGAGTGGCGGGTCGTCCGGAGGCTGGACGGCCGGCTCCAGGGCGACTACCGGACGCTGTTCCGCGGCGAGGGCGTCGACTTCCACGACCTGCGCGAGTACGAGCCGGGTGACGACCTGCGCCACATCGACTGGAACGTCACGGCGCGCATGGACAGCCCCTTCGTGCGGCAGTACACCGAGGACCGCGAGGCCACCGCGTGGCTGCTGCTCGACCGCTCGGCCTCGATGGCGTTCGGGCCCGTCGACCGCCAGAAGGACCTCGTGCTCGTGGAGGTCGCGCTCACCGTCGCGCAGGTGCTCGCCCGCGGGGGCAACCGGATCGGGGCGATCCTGTTCGACAACGAGGTCGAGCGGACCATCCCCCCGGGCCAGGGGCGCCGTCAGGTGCTGCGGATCGCCCACCACCTGCTCCAGCCACCCCGGCCGGCGACTGGGACGACCGACCTCTCGGTGCTGCTGCGGGCCGCCTCCGGCGTGGCGCGGCGCCGCTCGCTCGTGGTCGTGCTCTCCGACTTCATCAGCACCCCGGGGTGGACCAGCTCGCTCGCCCTGCTCGCGCGCCGGCACGACGTGGTCGCGGTGCAGGTGACCGACCCGCGTGAGTCCGAGCTGCCCTCGGCGGGCATGGTCTACGTCGAGGACGCCGAGACCGGCGAGCAGATCTTCGTCGACACCGACGACCCCGGCTTCCGGCACCGGCTGCGCGAGGCGGCGCGGCAGCGGCAGGAGGAGCTGACCGCCTCCGTGCGCTCCGCGGGCACCGAGCTGCACACGGTCGGCACCGACGAGGACCTCGTCCGCGCGCTGGCACGCATCTCACAGCTGCGTCGCAGGAGCCGCCGATGACCTTCGTGTGGCCGTGGATGCTGCTGCCGGCCCTCGCGGCGGCGGCCCTCCTCGTGCTGGGGTTCCGCCGGCTGTCGGCTCGGCAGGCCCGACGCCGGGCGGAGCTGGCGGCGGTCGGCCTCGTCGCCCTGCCGACCCAGCACCGACACGCCTGGTCGCGGCGGCTCGCGCCGACCCTGCTGCTGACCGCGCTCGCCCTGCTGCTGTTCTCCCTGGCCCGACCGCAGGCCACCGTCGCCGAGCCTCGCCGGGAGGGGACGGTGATCCTCGCCTTCGACGTCTCGAGCAGCATGGCCGCCACCGACCTGCGTCCCTCCCGGATGGACGCGGCGAAGGCCGCGGCCCGGCGCTTCGTGGAGAACCAGCCGTCGGAGATCCGCATCGGCGTCGTGGCCTTCGGCGACAGCGGCGTGGTCACCCAGCGCCCGACCACCAGCCGGGCCGAGGTCGTCGCCGCCGTCAACCGGCTGGCGCCGCAGGGTGGCACCTCGGTGGGCCGGGGCATCCTCACCTCGCTCTCGGCGATCGCGGGTCGGCCCGTGCTCGCCGACGACAGCCCCACCCAGGGCCAGCTCGACGGCGCCGACATCGGCTACTACGGCGCCGCCGCGGTGGTGCTGCTCACCGACGGCGAGGACACCTCCGGCCGGGACCCCCTTCCGTTGGCGGAGCTGGCCTCCCTCGCCGGGGTCCGGGTCCACACCGTCGGCATCGGCAGCCCGCGGGGCACCGTGCTGCAGGTCGACGGGTTCCAGGTGGCGACGGCGCTCGACGAGGGGCTGCTGCGAGCCGTCGCCGACACGACGGACGGCACCTACTTCCCGGCTCGTGACGAGCAGGCGCTGCGCGAGGTGTACTCGTCCATCCACCCGGGGTGGACGGTGCAGCGCGCGCACGTCGAGGTCACCGCCGTGTTCGCCGCAGCCGCCGCGGTCCTCCTGCTGGTGGCGGCTCTGCTGTCCGTGGCGCGTTCGGGGCGGGTGGTCTGACCATGTCGTTCGCGTGGCCGTGGGCCCTCCCCCTGCTGCTGGCCGTCCCGGCCCTGGCAGCGGCCTACCTGTGGCAGCTGCGCCGGCGCCGGCGGGAGGCCGTGCGCCACCCCAGCGTCGCGCTGGTGCGGGCCGCGGCGCCGCCGTCGAGGCGCTGGCGCCGGCACGTCCCGGCGGGCCTGCTGCTCCTCGCCCTCGGGCTGCTGGGGCTGGCCGCGGCACGACCGCACGTCGAGGCGCAGGTGCCCGTGCGGGGAGGCGCCGTCATCATGGCCGTCGACGTCTCGGGCTCGATGTGTGCGACCGACGTGACGCCGAACCGCCTCACCGCCGCCCAGGAGGCGGTCCGCCGGTTCGTCTCCAAGCAGGACGACGACACGCGCATCGGCCTGGTGCTCTTCTCGGGCTTCGCCCAGGTCGCGGTGGCGCCGACCACCGACCGCGAGCCGGTGCTGGAGGCCGTCGACACCCTGACGACCGGCCGGGGCACGGTGATCGGCGCGGCGATCCTGAAGTCGATCGACGCGATCGCCGAGATCAACCCTGATGTCAGGCCCGCCTCGGTCGACGACCTCACCGCCACGGCGCCGGGCACCGGTGGCCTGCCGGGCGGAGGCGCCCCGAGCCGGCCCGGAACGCCTGGCGGTCCCGGTGGAACGGCAGGGGCGGCGCCCACGGCTCCCGAGATCGTCGTGCTGCTGACCGACGGCGCCAACACCCGAGGCGTCACCCCGCAGGTAGCGGCCAGGGCCGCCGCAGCACGCGGCGTGCGGATCTACCCCATCGGCTTCGGCACGACGCAGCCCGTCAGCCTGGTGTGCACCCGGCAGCAGCTCGGTGGCACCGAGCAGGGACTCCCCCGCTGGGGCGGGCCGGGCACCCGGGGCCGGGACGGCCGCAACTTCCTCGTCATCGACGAGCCGGCGCTCAAGGAGGTCGCCCGCACCACCGGGGGCGCCTACTTCCGGGCGAGCAGCGCCGACCAGCTCCAGGGCGTGCTCGACGACCTGCCGCGGCCGGTGCAGAGCGAGCGGCGGCAGGTGGAGCTCAGTGCCGCCCTCGTGGCAGGCGCCCTGCTCGGGGTCCTCGGGGCGGTGGGCCTGTCCGCCCGCTGGCGGGTCTTCCCCTAGCGACCCACGGCAGCAGCCGAGCGGCAACCACCCCACCGCCCGGGCAGCAGCGGTCGCCGCACTCACGGCACACGGGTCAGCGGCGACGCTGGCAGCGGCCGCACCAGAACAGGTTCCGGCCGGCGACGACCTTCGTGCGCACCTTCGACCCGCAGACCCGGCACGGCTCCTGCGCGCGGCGGTAGACGAGGTAGCGCCGCTCGCCCGGGACGACCGGGTCACCCGCGGCGAGCGCAGCCTTGGCATCCTCCACCTGGTCGGGCATGGTCAGGATCTGGCCGGCGGCCAGGCCGAGCGGCATGAGGTCGCAGATGTCCCGCCACATCGCGTCCCACGTCGCGCGGCGGACCTCGCGCCCCGGCCGGAACGGGTCGACCCGGTGCCGGAACAGCAGCTCGCAGCGGTAGACGTTGCCGATGCCCGCGACGACCGACTGGTCCATGAGGAGCTCGGCGATCGACCTGCTGCTGCGGCTCACCCGCGTCCAGGCCGTCTCCGAGTCGGGGTCTGGCCGCAGCGGGTCGGGGCCCAGCCTCGCGGTCACGCCCTCGACGTGCTCCGGGGTCACGACGGCGCACAGGTTGGGGCCGCGCAGGTCACCGACGCGCTCGTCGGTCAGCAGCCGCAGGCGCACCTGCCCCTGCACCGACGGCACCGCGTCGGCAGGACGCGGCAGGATCGAGAACTTCCCGATCAGCCCGAGGTGCACGTGCAGCCACGCGTCGGCCTCGAACTCCACGAAGAGGTGCTTGCCCCAGGCGGACGCCTCGAGCAGCTTGCGGCCGTCGAGCAGCGCGGCCCCCTCGGCGAACTTCCCCTGCGGGCTGGTCACCTCGGGGTTGGTGCCCGCGAAGGCCTCGTTCAGGTCACGGGCGAGCCCGTGGAGCGTGTGGCCCTCAGGCATCGGCGCTCCGTGGGTCCTCGGCAGGCACGCGGGTGCCCTGGTGGTGGCGCAGCTGCCACCGGCCCCGGGCACGCAGCCAGACCGACGACCGCCGCGCGTGGCCCGCCTCGCTGTCGGTCTCGTAGGTGACCAGCACGACGTCGGGTGCCAGGCCCACGGCCACCATGTCGGCGACCCTGATGCGTGGCGGCGCGGCCGCAGCCTCCTGCTCCATCAGGTCGAGGATGTCGTCGCGGTGCCAGACGCGCCCGGAGGCGCCGACCTCGCGGAAGTCCTCGTGGATCAGCAGCCCCGCGCTGGTGCGGTCGCCCCGCACGGCCTTGGTCAGCAGGGCGCGTTCGCAGTCCTGCACGACGGCGAGGTCGTCGTCGGTCGGGAGGTGGGCCACTCAGCTGGCCTTCTTCGCCGTCTTCTTGGCCGCGGTCTTGGACGTCGCGGTCTTGGACGTCGCGGTCTTCTTGGCAGCGGCCTTCTTGGCGGGTGCCTTCTTCGCCGCCGACGCCTTCGACGCCGGCTGTTTTGCCGCGCTCGTCGA
>Ga0307409_100001598_pt1 | contig 11330 bp, 12 predicted proteins | sample 322Ometagenome_2_FD_203888 | JGI IMG/M metagenome (GOLD analysis project Ga0307409, IMG submission 203888) | Maize rhizosphere microbial communities from greenhouse at UC Davis, California, United States - 322HYB-O-2 | ecosystem: Host-associated > Plants > Roots > Rhizosphere > Soil | place...
GATTGTGAGGTGGCAAAGGAGACGCAGGTCCGGGGCCGAAGAGGCAGGCAGCGAGCATACACCGAGCAGCTCCAGTGCCTCAATCGACTCGTGCTTCAGACCGTCTCCACGATTCTGCGACGGTCGCCGGTACCGCCGGTCATCCTGCTCCAGGGCGATCACGGGACCAACCTGCTGCGATACTCGGACGCCCGCAGCGCCGAGGCGGTGACTCCGGCGCAGGCCAGCGAGCGGCTCGGCGCGTTCGGGGCATACTACGTTCCCGGAGGCGGCCGTTCCTTGTTTGCGGACACCGTGACCGTGGTCAACGTGCTTCAGAAGGTTCTGAGCTATTACGCCGGCGCCGACGTTCCGCCGGCGCCTGACAACATGTATGTCTCGCTGGAGCGGACACCATATGATTTCGCTCCGGTGGATCCCTCTCGGCTCCTGTACTAACCGCCCTTCAACCGGCGTTTTGCCCGTCGGGACACAGCCCGGCTGAGCTTCTTCCCCGCCGACTTGGAACGCTTCCCGGCCGCTTCGACCAGCGCCACCAGCTTGCGCCGGAACTTCGGATCCTTCATCACCTTCTGCACCGCCGCTTCGAGCAAAGCAGTTGCCGCCACCGCCATGGCGGTCTTCCCCAGGCTCCTGACCTTTCCACCTTTCCGGTTTGCGCTAGACTTGCGGATGCTGCGGGCCATCCAGTCTCCAGGGTTAAGGACGGATCTAATCTAAGTGTCTCGACCGGATATGCCGCCGGAGAAGCAGTCCCGGATAACTCTGCGAGCGCTCGGAGGGATACTCCGCCGCGCGCTTGTAGGCTGGTGGAACGACAACGTGCCCCGGCTCGGCGCCTCGCTGGCCTATTACACGCTCTTCTCATTGGCACCGATTCTGGTCGTGGCCATTGCGATCGGTGGTCTGATCTTCGGGCCTGAGGCGGTGCGAGGTGAGATCGTAGGCCAGATACAGAGCCTGATCGGCAGGGAAGGAGCGGAGGCCGTCCAATCCATGCTGGAGGGCGCCTCCCGACCCTCCTCCAGCATGGCCGCCACCGCTGCCGGCGTCGTCACGTTTTTCCTGGGAGCCACCGGCGCCTTCCTCGAGCTCCAGAACTCGCTCAACACCATCTGGCGGGTGAAGCCCAGGGGTGATGGCAGCTTTGTTCAGGCGCTGGTGGTCCAGCGGCTGATCTCGTTTGGGCTGGTTGTGGCGATGGGCTTTCTCCTGGCGACGTCTCTCCTGGTGAGCGCAGCCCTGGCGGCACTCCACACCTACATGGGCAACGCATTCCCCGGCGTGGCGGTGCTGTGGGAGGCGCTGAACGTCGTCGTGTCGCTGGCAGTGATTACGATCCTGTTCGCCATGATCTACAAGGTGCTGCCCGATGTGCGGTTGGTGTGGACGGATGTCTGGATCGCGGGGCTGGTGACCGCCGGGCTCTTCACCATCGGCAAGCTGCTCATCGGGATGTATCTCGGATCCACCGCGCTGGCCTCCACCTACGGCGCAGCCGGCTCCGTTGTCGTTATTCTGGTTTGGGTCTACTACTCAGCCCAGGTCATTCTGCTGGGTGCGGAATTCAGCAGAGAGTACGTCGCCACGTTTGGGCGGCGCCCGCGTCCGGAGCCGTTTGCGAAGAAGGACGGGAAAGATTCCCGTCCTATCGATGCGTCCGACCCATGAGCTTCTCGCCCTCCGGCGGCGAATAGGCTCGCATGCGCTCCAGGAGCTTTCCGGGACTGGACTCAACCAGAATGGCGTCACGGTGGTCCTCAGTGAAAAAGCCCTCCTGGACCGCATGGTCGAGGAAACCGGTCAACTCGTCGAAATACCCTTCGATGTTCAGGATCCCAGACGGCTTGGCATGGATGCCCAGCTGGCCCCAGGTGAGGATCTCGAAAAATCCTTCCAGGGTGCCGATCCCGCCTGGCAGCGCGATGAAGCCATCGGACATGTCGGCCATCTGGGATTTGCGTTGGTGCATGGAAGCGACCACGATGAGGTTCCGGATACCGGTGTGGGCGGCCTCCTTCTCCATCAGCTGCTGGGGGATGATGCCGGTGACGTGTCCACCGTGCTCCTGAACCGAGTCGGCCAGCTCGCCCATGATGCCCACGCTGGCGCCACCGTACACCAGCTCGATGTGCTGCTCGGCCAGCACCCGGCCGAGCTCGCGGGCGGCAACACCGTACCCAGGGCGGGCCCCGGCATTGGTGCCGCAAAACACGCAGAGTCGGTTCAAAGGACGATCGGTTGGCATGCGGTTGCCTCGGATGCGTGATTCAGGTATTTCCCAACCTGAGGAGCAGACCGGCGATCCTTCACATAAGTATATGGAGAGAACAGATGCAAAGTCGCGCGCTGGGTAGCCAGGGGCTGAAGGTCTCCGCCCTCGGCCTCGGCTGCATGGGAATGTCGGAGTTCTACACCGGCCGGGACGATGCTGAATCCATTGCGACCATTCACCGCGCGCTGGATCTCGGCATCGCCTTCCTGGACACTGCCGACATGTACGGTCCCTTCACCAATGAGCGCCTTGTGGGGAGGGCCATCCGAGGCCGCCGCGAGGGAATGGTGCTCGCCACAAAGTTCGGGAACGAACGCGGCGAGGACGGCAGCTTCCTGGGCGTCAATGGTCGTCCCGAGTACGTTCGTCGATCCTGCCACGGCTCCCTGCAACGGCTGGGAGTAGACCACATCGACTTGTACTACCAGCATCGAGTGGATCGCACCGTTCCGATTGAGGAAACCGTCGGAGCAATGGCAGACCTGATCCGGGAAGGCACGGTACGCTACCTGGGTCTCTCGGAGGCATCACCCGAGACGATCAGCCGGGCGTATCGCGAACACCCGATCACCGCACTCCAAACTGAATATTCGCTCTGGACGCGTGATCCCGAGGACGAGGTGCTGCCGCGATGCCGCGAACTGGGAATCGGTTTTGTGGCCTACAGCCCTCTCGGACGCGGCTTTCTGACGGGACGATTCAGAACATTCGAGGATCTGCCGGAGGGTGACTACCGGCGGAATTCGCCTCGTTTTCAGGGCGAGAACTTCCAGCGGAACCTGGACCTGGTGGAACAGGTCGAGGAGATCGCCCAGCGAAAGCAGTGTAGGCCGGCACAACTCGCGCTGGCCTGGTTACTGGCGCAAGGGGAGGACATCGTCCCCATACCAGGAACCAAGCAGCGTCGATACCTCGAGGAGAACGTTGGTGCGCTGGGGGTGGAGCTGACCCCGGCCGACCTGGAAGCAATCGAAGAGGTCGCTCCGAAGGGAGTGGCAGCGGGTGACCGCTACCACGAGGCGGGCATGCGAACCATCAATGGCTGAAGGACGCGCCGGCGCAGAGGCGCCGGCGCAACGGCTTATTCCTCCAGATTTCCCCGTGGATCCGAGATAGCTTCGACGATCCGGCCGACCTCCTGATCGCTCGCGGCTCCCTCTTCGCGCGCAATGTCGGCTTGGGCCACGATCCCGACCAGCCTCCCCTGGTCCTCCACCACCGGAACCCGGCGAACCAGCTGGGCAACCATCACCTCGCGCACGATCTCGACCTCGTCCTCCGGCCCGCAGCTGACAGGGTTGGGGGTCATCAGCTCCCGAACCGGTGTCTCCGGACCTTTCCCCGCAGCCAATCCACGAACACTCAGGTCCCGGTCGGTCACGGTGCCTACCAGGCGCTTCTTGTCCGGATCCTCGACCACTGGAATCGAGCCGCAGTCGTGATCTCGCATGAGCGTTGCGGCCTCCTGGGCGCTCGCGTCGGGCGTAACGAAAGCCGGGTCCGGCGTCATGATGTCGCGTACTCTCACCACATCCTCCCGTGTGTAGGGTATCCTCAATTTGGAGTCCCTCCACGCGGCTGCCGTGACCTGCGTACCTTTCCGGCCAGATCGATGCATTCTTAGCAGGTCAATGGAGGCGCGGCCTATCGTGAGGCTCCCCGGATCGATCCTCCAGGGCATTCTGGCCCGTTCTGCTCTGACCGTCCTCCGGATATACCTGGGGCTCGTGTTCCTGGTCTCGGCCTGGCTCGAGCTGGTGCGCGGTCATGCGCCTGAACTGACGAAGCTACTGCAGGGGGAAGGCAGCGGCCCGGTGTGGTATCACCGCCTGGCGGAACAGCTGATCCTGCCTCGCGTGACGCTCGTGGCCAGCCTGATCGCCTGGTATCAGCTGCTGGTGGGTTGCTGCCTGATTCTTGGATTGGGCACTCGAATGGCTGCCGCCCTGGCGTTCCTGCTTGCTCTGACCTTCATGTTGGCTGAAGGATCCTGGCTATGGACACCGTCGAGTCCCTATCCGGGCTGGACTATGGTGTCGCTCGCGCTGCTGGTCGGAGCGGCGGGCCGCACTTTCGGACTGGATGCGTTCCTGGCAAGACGGTGGCCTCGCTCACCCCTCTGGTAGACCCGGTTCCTCCAATCCCAGCACGTCCAGGATGAACGCATACTTGAACGCTGTCTCGCGGAGAAGCTCGTAGCGGCCGGAGGCGCCACCGTGTCCCGCTCCCATGTTCGTCCGCAGGAGCAGGCGATTGGAGTCCGTCTTCATCACCCTGAGCTTGGCCGTCCACTTGGCCGGCTCCCAGTAGGCCACCCGCGGATCGTTGAGACCGGCGGTGACCAGCATGTGAGGGTACGGCTGGACGGCGATGTTGTCGTAGGGTGAGTACGAACGGATGTAGCGATAAGCACCCGCGTCATTCGGATTGCCCCACTCATCGTACTCGATCACGGTCAGCGGCAAGGTGGCGTCGAGCATGGTGTTGATCACGTCGACAAAGGGAACCTCCGCGAGAGCCGCCCGAAACAGATCGGGCCGCTGATTGGTGACCGCACCGATCAGCAGTCCTCCAGCGCTTCCCCCGTTGATCACCAGCCGATCCGGTGCCGTGTAGCCCGCGGCCACGAGGTGCTCTGCTGCGGCAATGAAGTCGCTGAACGTGCGCTGCTTGTTCAGCAGCCGGCCCCCCTCGTACCAGGCGCGGCCCAGCTCCTCACCTCCCCGCACATGGGCTATGGCAACCACAAAGCCCCGGTCGAGCAGGCTCAGGGTATTGGAGGAGAATGCCGGATCGTAGCTGAGTCCGTAGGCGCCGTACCCGGTGAGCAGCAAGGGGCGCGGGCCATCCCATGGGCTCTTGAACACGAGGGAAATCGGTACTTGCACTCCATCCGGCGCCGTTGCGGCCAGCCGTTCACTGTGATATTCGGCCGGGCAGTAGCCGCTCACCTCGGTTTGCTTCCGCACCGTCCAGGTACGGTGTTCCAGGTCGTACTCCACCACCGAGTTCGGCGTGATCAGCGAGGTATAGGTAAACCGGAGGACGGTGGTGTTGAACTCGGGGTTTGCATGAGGCCTGACCGCGTATACCGGCTCGGGAAATGAAATCGTATGCTCCGAGCCCGTCAGCAAATCGAGAACGCGAATGCAGTTCAGTCCCGCATCCCGCTCGTAAATGACGAGGTGCCGCTCGAACGCATCAGTGCCATCCAGCTTTACATCGGCACGATAGGGCAGCACCGGAGACCAGTGCTCTCGGGAGGGGCCCTCCACGGAAGTCTCGACCAGCCGGAAATTCGACGCGCCATCATTGGTGGTGATAAAGAACCGGTTGCCATGATGGGTCACGGTGTACTCGATGCCGGCCGAGCGCGGTTGCACGATTCGAAACGGCTCCGTGGGCTGATCCGCGCTGACGAACCGGACCTCGGTTGTGGAGTGACTCGATAGGTCCAGGATCAGGTACTTCCGGCTTCGGGTGCGGCTGATATCCAGATAAAACGAGGCGTCGGTCTCGTGGTACACCAGCACATCTTCTGAGGAATTGGTGCCGAGCAGGTGCCGGTACAGGCGGCAGGGACGACGAGCTTCGTCCAAGGTGGTGTAAAAAAGCATGCGGCCGTCGTTTGCCCAGGCCATGCGACTCGACGCCCCGTTAATGGACTCTGGCAGTAACGCGTTGGTGTCCAGGTCTTTGATGTAGACTGTAAACTCTTCGGCTCCCGACGTATCCACGGAGTAGGCAAGGAAGCGATGGTCCGGACTGACTTCGATAGCCCCAACCTTGAAGTAGCCTTGACCCGAGGCAAGGGCATTCTGGTCCAAAAGAATTTCCTCGGTGCCCTCGAGACTCCCGTGCTTCCGGCAAAAGATCGGATACTGTCCTCCTGCCTCCGTTCTGGTGTAGTAGAGATAGTCATCCAGACGCTCCGGAACGGACAGATCGGTTTCCTTGATCCGCGCCCGCATCTCCTGGTAGAGCCGCTCCTGGAGGCCCTGCGTGTGGCGCATGACTGATTCGGTATGGCGGTTTTCCGCCTCGAGGTACGCAATGACTTCGGGATTGCTCCTCTCCCGCATCCAGTAGTAATCGTCCACCCGGGCTTCACCATGAACGACTTCTACCCGAGGAATGGCCCGTGCCACCGGGGGAGCCGGATTCTCGGTGTGCAGGTTGGCCTCAGAATAGGACAGCGAACTGCCGGCGGGGGCGAGTGGAGTCGCCAGCGTACGACTCGGATTCGACATCTGGTGCTATTCAGTCTCCGGGCATCTCTGGCCGGCGGGTGTTCAGTGGACCACCAGAGTTGGGTCCTAGGCGGGAATAACGACCCGCTGGGTCAGCCTGTCAAGTGCATCCTAAGGTGTTGTGGGCTAGTTGGTTAGCCCACTTCAGCCCGTCGGCCTCTGGACGGCCGGTCAGGAGCTGCGCGTCAACTTGCAGTGGGGTGAAGAGATACCCGGGAGGGCCCGCCGCACCTACTTCCGTGCTACGGCACCTTAGCGGCAACCGCGCACGTCCTGGCGCTCGACAAAGCTCCAACCCAGCGCGTTAACTGCCGGCACAACAACGACATCCACAGGCTGGGTCAGGACAGCAGTGGTCATGCAGTTGGGCCCCGGCAACGTTTCGACCACCTCAATGATCAGCTCGCCGTTACGCTGGGAAACCTTATCGACCGCAATCTCATGGCCTCCGCTGGCCTGCTGTCCGGCCGCCACCGCCACAACCAGGTCGCGGGTGAAATCGACCGCCGGTCGGTCTCCCGCCCCGAGCTCCGACCAGAACTCTGCCCACCCGTTCGCATCGCGAATAATCAGCCGACGCCTCTCCTGTATGCCGGTATGGGTCCACTGCCCAATCCCCCGAATTTGGACCGCGGGTGCACTGCCGTACGGTGCGTAGCCCTGGAGGTTCGTAGTATCGATCATGCCCGAGTCGACCACGCCGCTTGAAGGTGCCGCCGCAGCCGCCGAATCAGGAGCGACTTCCGGCTCCGGTGCGAGTGCCACCGGCCCGTAGTCGGTCGTATCGTCCTGGGCTACCCGCATCGTGGTTCCTCCCGCGCAGGCCGCCAGCACGGCCGTCGGGATCAGGTACACTAACCGGGATATCATGGTTGACTCCGGAGAGGGGGCAGATTGGGTACGCTCAGATTGGCAACCTACGTAGATGCAGCAGGGCGCGCGAACGTCCGCGTCGCTCTGCAGTAGTGAGCGGGATCACACCGCCTCTGGACGGGCCTCTCTCCCGCCAGCATCATATCACCCCTTGGATCCGGCAGTGCCTCAAATCTTCCCAGGAGGATTTCGGATGAACCTCGTGGATCGCGCCAAGCGAATCTTGCGGTCGCCCCGTACGGAGTGGGAGGTCATTGACAACGAGCCGACCACGCCCGCGCAGCTCTTTACCGGCTATGCCATGCCGCTTGCCGCGATCGGTCCGATCGCGCAGATCATCGGATACTCGGTGTTTGGAGTCTCGGTGCCGTTCGCGGGCCACTACCGGGTACCGATTGGATCAGCCATTACCAGTGCGCTCGTGACGTATGTGTTGGCCCTCGCGGGAACGTACGTACTGGGTCTCATCATCGACGCGCTGGCTCCCACCTTCAGCGGCCAGCGCAGTCAAATCCAGGCCCTCAAGGTTGCGGTCTACTCCAGCACCGCAAGTTGGTTAGCGGCGATTTTCCACCTGATTCCCGGCCTGCGGGTCCTCACCATTCTGGGTTTATACAGTCTCTACCTGCTCTACCTGGGGCTCCCGGTTCTGATGAAGTCGCCGCGCGACAAGGCTGTAGGATACACCGCCGTGGTCATTGTTGCGGCCATCGTGCTCTTCATGTTGACAGGTATGCTGGCTAGTCGCTTCCTGGCGGTGCCAACGGCAGGCTGGGTTCGGTAAGAAAGGGGAATTGGGTCCGCGTCTTGCAAAGGGGGACGCGGATCACAGCCCAGCACCCGGGCGGCGCTGTACCATGTATCGCCTCGCCGGGTGCTAAGCCGGTTTCGCTAGTGGAGATCCGGCGATCGAACGAGAACCAAAGGATGCCCTATGACACGGCACTCGGCTTTTGCTTCGCTGGCTCACCGCCGCTCGCTCCTGCTCGGCACGGGTTTGGTCATCGGGCTTTTCAGTTGCGCTCGGAATCCGGTGACTGGTAAAAGCGAGCTGGCCCTTGTTTCGGAAGCTCAGGAAATTCAGATGGGGCAGCAGGCAGCGCAGGATGTTGCCCGGAGCATCGGTCTGTACAATGACGCCAAAGTCCAATCGTACGTAGCGGATCTGGGCAAGCGCATGGCCGCCCAGTCCGAACGTCCCAAGCTGCCCTGGGAATTCCACGTGGTGGATGACGCTTCGGTGAACGCCTTCGCGCTGCCGGGCGGCTTCATCTATGTCACCCGCGGACTCATGACCGCAATCAACGATGAGGCGGAGCTGGCAACCGTCCTCGGGCACGAGATCGGGCACGTGACCAACCGACACTCCGTGCAACAGATCAGCAAGGCTCAATTGGCCCAACTCGGCCTCGGCGTTGGGAGCATTCTGTCCTCCGACATTGCGCGCTTCGGCCAGCTTGCCAGCACCGGCCTGAGCATACTCTTCCTGAAGTACGGCCGGGACGCCGAAAACCAGGCGGACCAGGCCGGCTTTCGCTATGCCTTGAATCAGAATTACGACGTGCGGGAGATGGCCGATGTGTTCCAGACCCTGAACCGGATCAGCCAAACCAGCGGAGCAGGGAAGCTTCCTGAATGGCTGTCAACCCACCCGAACCCGGAGAATCGGATCGAGCACGTCGAGCAGATCCTGGACACGCTGCAACGGGATCCCAGCAAGGGAATCGTCAACCAGGAGCAGTATCTACAGTACGTGCGGGGCATGACGTACGGGGAAGATCCCCGGCTGGGATACTTCGAGGGAACCCACTTCTACCACCCCCAAATGAAGTTCCAGCTCACGTTTCCCGATGGGTGGCAGGTGCAGAACACCGCTCAGGCGGTGGCCGGCATGAGCCCGAACCAAGATGCCATCATTCAGCTGGCCCTGGCGGGACAAAACTCGCCGCAACAGGCCGCGCAACAGTTTCTGTCACAGCAGGGCGTGCAGGCCGGTCAAACCTCAACCTCGAATATCAACGGCTTGCCCGCGGCGTCGAGCTACTTCCAGGCGCAGACGGAACAAGGAACCATCCAGGGGATCGTGTCCTTCATCTCCTATGGCGGGGCCACGTTCGGGCTCATGGGATATACCCCGCAAGGAAAGCTGAGCTCGTACGATCAGGTTTTTCAGAGCGCCATCCGCAGCTTCGATCAGCTCCGGGATCGTTCCAAACTGGAGGTGAGCGCGGCCAAGGTCGAGTTGGTCAAGCTCAATCAGCCAATGACGCTCGAGCAGTTCAACAGCCGCTACCCGTCAACGATCTCACTCGGGGAGCTGGCGATCATCAACGAAGTGGAAGATTCGGGCTCCACGCTGCAGGCGGGTCGTACCGTCAAGCGAGTTGTGGGTGGGAGGCCTCCCCAGCCTCAACAAGGCTCCTGACCCGGCGAAAGACTCCATACCACATCGGGCGGGTGAGCCGCCCGGTGTTGGTGTTCTGCCGGCTGGGGTGATACGAGGCCACGAGAATTGTCCCGTCTGGCAGCGTGGTCTCTTCGCCATGCCGGAACTTCGGCCGGGCGCGAGGCTGGAGCCGCGCCCACCAGCCGGACGCCCTTAGCCAGCTTTCCCAGCCGATTCTCCCCAACGCGACCACGACGTAGACTCTCCGCAGCTCCTTGATCTCCGCGCTCAGATAACGGCGGCAAATCGCCAGCTCATCCTGGGTGGGCCGATTGTGCGGCGGGGCGCAGCGAGCAGCAGCCGTGACATAGCAGCCGTTCAGGACCATGCCGTCATTCCGCGATTGGGAGGTGGGCTGGCTTGCCCAACCGAACCGATGGAGCGCGTCGTACAGCCAGTCACCGCTCGAATCGCCGGTAAACACCCGACCGGTTCGATTACCACCGTGCGCCGCCGGCGCGAGGCCAACGATGAGGAGTCCCGCGCTCGGGTCACCGAAACCGGGGACGGGCCGTCCCCAATATTCCTGGCCGGCGAATTGGCGCTTGCGAACCCGCGCGACCTCCATGCAGTACTCCCGAAGTCGGGGACAGAGCTCGCATCTGGTGATGAGGTCTGCCAGCCCCGACAGGGCTATCGGTGGCAGGGCGACCAGATCCACTCCTAGTCTGGGAGGCGCAGGAGGAGGCGCTCGGCGCTTCCGGACGCCATGGGCTCTATCTGCGCAAAGATCGTCAGGTCGGTTGTACTGGCAGGACCACAGGAGTAGGGTACCAACCCCCGCACTTCGATCGTCAGTCCCCCTTCAGCCAGCGTCCATGATCCCGCGCGTCGGCCGGCGCCTGCTGCTGTGCATCGACCGGCAACCCGCACTCGCCGGCCGAGCAAACTGTCGGCATCCAGTGCATCCTGAATGCTCACCAGAGGCGCTTGATCCGGTCGGACCGGAACGGCGCGGCCGGCCGGCAGACCGGCGACACCTTCCCCTGAGGGATCGGCCCGAGGGGGACTCACTGTCCCCGGCCCGGTGCCGGGATCTGCGGCTGGCGCCGGACTACCAGTGCTGGGACCGGCTCCGCCCCGGGAACTGCATGCGCCGCTAGTGAGGAGTATCAGAAGCAGCGTGGTCCAGCTCATCCTCGTTCTTCGGCGACTCCAGGCAGGTCTACGACACACGCCGGGTCTTCCGCTTCATGAAGTCCATCAGAATGAACTGACCGAGCGTCATGGTGTTGGTGAAGTACGCCTTGCCTTTGCAGATGGATGCCACCTGCTTGACGAACTCCACCAGGCTTCGATCGCGGGCCAGCATGAAGGTGTTGATCATGATGCCCGAGCGGCGGCAGTTCGCGACTTCGCGATAGGTGGCCTGCAGGATCTGCGGATCGAGACCCATCGAGTTCACGTAGATGCGGCCATCGGCCATCGTGAGCGCCGACGGCTTCCCATCGGTGATCATGATGATCTGCCGCATGTCCTTTTTCTG
>Ga0307409_100001599_pt1 | contig 11328 bp, 6 predicted proteins | sample 322Ometagenome_2_FD_203888 | JGI IMG/M metagenome (GOLD analysis project Ga0307409, IMG submission 203888) | Maize rhizosphere microbial communities from greenhouse at UC Davis, California, United States - 322HYB-O-2 | ecosystem: Host-associated > Plants > Roots > Rhizosphere > Soil | place...
GATGGCCGACCAGGTCGCCCTGTCCACCATCACGGTGATCCTGCGGGGCCCGGAGGCGCCCGGCGAGCAGCCGAAAGAGCCGGAGACGGGCTTCATCGCCGGCCTGAAGGCAGGCTGGAAAGGCTTCGTCACCTCGGTCGGCGTGGTACTCACCATCGCCGGCACGCTGCTGCCGTGGCTGATCGCGATCGGGGTGCCGGTGTGGTTCGCCCTCTGGCTGCTGCGCCGCCGTCGCCCCGCCGTGGTCGCCATGGCCCCGGCCGCGGCCACCGCCACCGGGCCCGCGCCGGTCGGTCCGCCGGCTGCCCCGCCCGCGTCCGACCAGCCGCCCGCGCCGTAGCCGTCCAACTCAACGAGCCTCACCATGATCCGCTCGATCATGGACCTGGGGACACGAAATGGCGCCGATCATGGACCTAAGTCCATGATCGGCGCCCAGGTTTAGAAGGTCTACTGTGGACGGGGCGCGGGCGGGGCTTCGGGCGTGGCCCGCAGGAGGCCGACGAGGTCGTCCATCGCCTGGCCGAACTGGGGCGTCGTCTGGTACGCCGAGTGGCCCTGGACCGGCGGCGGCAGACGGTGACCCGGCTGCGGCTCGAACGCGACCGGGTCGGCCAGCCGGCGGTCGCCCACGCCGATGGCCCCGCCGATCGGGTCGGTGCGGCGCCACAGGTTGACCCAGCGTTCCTGCCCGGCCGGGCCGGCCACGGCGGCGGCGATGTCGTTGACCACCTTCTCGCTGAAGTAGTTGGGGAAGGCGCGCATGTACAGCCGGCACAGCGGCGAGCCGTAGGTGAGCAGCGCGGTGCGACGCTGCGCCTCCGGCGGCATCTGCAGGATGGTGGCGGCCGCGAGCACCGAGCCCTGGCTGTGTCCGGAAAGGACGAGCCCGCGCTGCTGGGTGGCCAGCCAGGTGGCGCGGTGGACCAGTTCGGGCACGACGCGCTCGGCGTAGCACGGGGGCGCCAGCGGGTGCGCGGCTCGCGGCCAGAACGTGGCCAGGTCCCAGATGACGCCGACCGACCGGCGCACGCGGGCGTTCCGGTACGTCTGGATGCCCAGCAGGATCAGGCCGAGCACCGAGATGCTGATCAGGTACGTGCCGGCGTTGGTCGTCACCGACAACACGTCGGCGGCGAGCGACCCCGACGGCGCCAACTCGACCGGCCCGACGCCGGCCACCGCGAGGACGGTCGCGGCCAGGCCGGCCGAGGCGATGACGAGCCATGCCACCGCGAACGTCCGGCTGACGTGATCGGTCAGGCGGGCGTCGGCGATCTCCTTGTCGATGATCCGGGCCCGCCACGCGTCGCGGGCCCGCCAGCCGGGGTAGTCGTCGTCGGTGTCCGGGCGGGCCCGCCGCCGCAGGATCCGCAGCGTCACCAGCCGCGACCACAGCGCGGCCAGAATGACGACCGCCACCAGGAGCACGAAACCCAGCGCGGCCCACTGGTAGTTCAGCGGCGGCTCGAGGCCGAGCGCCCGGGGTCGCGCGCCGAACTCGGCCGGGCTCGGCACGGCCGCCCCGTCGAGGTAGTCGGCGACCCGGAAGGAGACGCCGGTGGACAGCGCGGCGGCCAGGCCGAGCGCCAGGGACGCGATGACCGGGCTGCCGAAGCCGCCCAGGAACGCGCCCTTGCATCGGTGCCGCTGGAACAGGACGACCAGCGTCAGCAGGCCGAGCAGGCCCGCCTGGACCGCGAACAGGAGCGTGACGGTGTGCCCGTAGCCCGGCAGCGGACCGGTGACCGGCCAGGCCGCGCGGGGCAGGAGCGCGTATACCAGCGTCAGCGCGGTGAGGATCACGGCCATCCACCGCAACCCCTTGGCCGTCCGGCTGGCGGTGGCCGACCGCGACACCCGGTCCACCATGGCCGGCACCATCAGCGACAGCAGGCTCAACAGGATGATGCCGCCGGCCGCGCCGGCCAGTGCCCCGCCGACCGTGACCACGGTGGACCCCGGCACGCCGGCGAGGTCGACACCGGCGTAGGAGTCGGTCCCCCGGTCGTGGCGCAGCAGGACGAACAGCAGGGCGGCGTCGATGATGGCGAACATCGCGGCCACGTGCAGGCTGCGCAGCCGGCCGACCTGGGCCCGGCCGTCCCAGAACGTGATCGTGGCCAGACCGTCGCCGTCCGGGTTGTTCACCGGCGCCTGGTACGACTCGTACCGCGCCCACGTGCGCTGGGCCAGGAACCACAGCAGCGACACCACGAAGATCGGCCCGAGCGCACCGAGGGCCAGGCGCCGGCCGGTCGGTTCGAAGAAGCCCGTGAAGAACCAGGCCAGCAGCGGACGGTCGTCCAGGCAGGCGCTCTCCGGCGCGGCGCACTGCCAGGCGACCAGGTCCAGGGCGATCCCGATCGCGGCCAGCGTGAACGTGGCCGAGATGGTCAGCGCGAAGAGACGACACAGGCCGTGGACGATGCGGCGGCCGGCGCCCTTGGCCGGCGGCCGCAGCCACATCGCCACGTTGGCCAGGCTGAACGGCAGCAACAGCAACCAGAACGCGCGCGCCGCGGCGCCGGCGGTGAGATTGCCCCACCGGTAGGCCTCGAGGCGGGCGCCGCCCGGGCCCAGGGTGGCGCCGTACTCGGTACGCGGGCGCCAGAAGCCGGCCTCGCGGTCACCGGCGACCTGACCGATGATCTGCCGGTCGAGCATGTCCTCGGCCGGCGTGCCGGAGACGCCGTGGACCCGAAGCTCGGTCGGCGGTAGGTCGACGCCGCCGGGCACGGCCAACGGCTCGGTGGTCGCCTCCCCCGGCACATCGGGGACCACGCCGACGGCGCCCCGGGTCGGTGCGGGTGGTGACACCACGGTGAGGCGCTCGGTCTCGGCATCGGTGGTTCGGTGGGCGCCGTGCCACGCCTCGACCGGACCCGGGACGGGCCGCTCAATGGACATGCCGAAACCCTAGTAAAGATGATCTTCCGTGGCTACCACACCGTCGGCGTTTTGACGGCTGAAGTGCAGAAAGAGGGCAGGCGCCGCCTAGAACGGACCGGCGGAGAGGGCGGCCAGAGCCGTGTGCACGAGGACCCGGACCCCGTACCCGATCGCGCGTTCGTCGACGTCGAAGCGGGACGTGTGGATGTCGAAGGTCTCGTCCGCCCCGGGGGTGCCGACGCCCAGGCGGACCATCGCCCCGGGCACCTGCTCGAGATAGAACGCGAAGTCCTCGCCGCCGAGGCTGACCTCCGCCTCGGCCACGCGGTCCGGGCCGAGGGCCGCGGCCGCGGCGCCGGCCACGATGGCGGTGGCGAGCCGGTCGTTGATGACCGGCGGTACGCCGCGCCGGTAGTCGACCTTCACGTCCACACCGGTGCCGGCCACGGCCGCGCGGATCAACTCGGGAACCAGGTCGGGCAGCTCGCGCCAGGCCTCGCGGCTGATCACCCGCACCGTGCCGCGCACGTGGCCCTCGCTCGGGATCGTGTTGGCCGCCTCACCGGCGCGGACGGCGCCGAAGACCAGGCTGGCCGCCGAGCGGGGATCCATGCGCCGGGCCAGCAGCGTGGGCACGTCCACCACGATGCGGCCGAGCGCGTACACGAGGTCGGAGGTGAGCTGGGGCCGCGCCGTATGCCCGCCGCGGCCGGTGAGCCGCACCTTGACCATGTCGGTGGCCGCGGTGAGCGGACCGGAACGCACCGCGACCAGACCGGCCGGCAGTTGCGGGAAGCAGTGCAGCGCGAAGATGGCACCGACGTCCTTCAGGCCACCGGCGGCGATGACCTCCGGCGCGCCCGACGGGATCGCCTCCTCGCTCGGCTGGAACAGCAGCCGGACCCGACCGCCGAGCTCGCCCCGCGCGTCGAGCTGGGCCAGGGCCAGGCCGGTGCCGACCAGGATCGCGGTGTGCACGTCATGCCCGCAGGCGTGGCAGACGCCGTCGACGGTGGAGCGGTAGGGAACGTCCTTTGTGTCCGGCAGGGCCAGGGCGTCCAGGTCGGCCCGCAGGGCGATGACCGGGCCGTTACCCGTGCCGATGTCGCAGATGAGACCGTTGCGCTTGCGCAACATCCGGGGCTTGAGGCCGGCGGTCTTCAGCTGCTTGGCGACCAGCGCGGCCGTGGAGAACTCGCGGCCGGACGGCTCGGGATGAGCGTGAATGTGCCGTCGTAGGGCGACGAGCTCGGCGCCTCGGGCGGCCAGCCAGCGGTCGAGCTGGCCCGGTAGCGGATCCGCGCCGACGGGGGCCTCCGGCCACAGTGGAACTGACTCCTCGTTGCCCCCGGCAGCCGCTGGGAGCGTCAGGGCACCAGTCACGGTCTTGTCTCGATCCCTCTGTTTAACGCGAGCCGACAGGAGAGCGTAGCGCCGGAACGGTAACGCAGCGCAATATCATTTTGGTTTCGCCACGGTTGCAGCCAGTCACCAGGCCCCTGTATGGGCTGCGTGGAGTTCCGTCGTTGGCCGTCTTGTGTTAACACCAACTGCGGACATGTAACCCCACACCTCTCCAACGCTAAAGCCGGCGAACGGTCACGTCGCCATGTAGATACCGGTTTGTACGCCCGTGACGGAGTTAGCGGACGGTCACGCGATTGTGGAGAGTGGCACCGCGCCGTCGTCACACACCGTGTCCGCTATCACGGTACAGGCCTGCACCAAGTGTGTACTAACCTGCCCGGCAAACACGGCGAATCGCCGCACGTCGCTGCGGACGTGCTCAGAACTGCTCGGTCGGACGGTACTGACCCCACACTTCACGCAGGACGTCACACACCTCGCCCACCGTCGCCCGCGCCCGCAGCGCGTCGCGCATGGGTACGAGCACGTTGTCCGTACCCTCGGCCGCCACCCGCAGCGCCGCCAGCGTCCGCTGGACCTCCGCGGCGTCGCGGTCGGCGCGCAGCTTGCCCAACCGGGCCGACTGCTCGGCCTCGATCGCCGGGTCCACCCGCAACAGCTCGTACGGCTCTTCGTCGGCCAGGGCGAACCGGTTGACGCCGACGACGACCCGTTCGCCCGACTCGATCTGCCGAGCGACCCGATAGGCGGATTGCTCGATCTCGCGCTTCTGGAAACCCGCCTCGATGGCGTCCACCGCCGAGCCGTACTCGGCCACGCGGTCCATCAACGCCACCGCCGCCGCCTCCACCTCGTCCGTCAAGGCCTCCACGGCGTAGGAACCGGCGAACGGGTCGACCGTCGCGGTGAGATCGGTTTCGTGGGCCAGCACCTGCTGGGTACGCAGGGCCAGCCGCGCCGCCTTTCCGGTCGGCAGCCCGATCGCCTCGTCGTAGGCGTTGGTGTGCAGCGACTGGGTACCGCCGAGCACCGCGCCCAGGGCCTGGACCGCCACCCGGACCAGGTTGACCTCGGGCTGTTGGGCCGTCAGCGCCACCCCGGCCGTCTGGGTGTGGAATCGCAGCATCATCGATCGCGGGTCCCGGGCACCGAACTCCTCGCGCATCAGCCGGGCCCAGATCCGGCGGGCGGCGCGGAACTTGGCCACCTCCTCCAGCAGCGTGGTGCGGGCCACGAAGAAGAACGACAGGCGAGGGGCGAAGTCATCGACGGCCAGGCCCGCGTCGACAGCGGCCCGGACGTACGCGACGGCGTTGGCGAGCGTGAACGCGACCTCCTGCACGGGCGTGGCGCCGGCCTCGGCCATGTGGTACCCCGAGATGGAGATCGTGTTCCACCGGGGCAGCCGTTCGCGGCAGTACGCGAACGTGTCCGCGACCAGGCGCAGCGAGGGCTTGGGGGGAAATATGTACGTGCCTCGGGCCACGTACTCCTTGAGGATGTCGTTCTGGACGGTGCCCCGCAGGTCGGCCCCGGCGACACCCTGCTCCTCGGCGACGAGCTCGTAGAGCAACAGCAGCACGGCGGCCGGTGCATTGATCGTCATCGACGTCGAGACCTGGTCCAGGGGTATCCCGCCGAACAGCGTCCGCATGTCCTCGATCGAATCGATGGCCACGCCGACCTTGCCCACCTCACCATGGGCGACGACCGCGTCCGAGTCGTACCCCATCTGGGTCGGCAGGTCGAACGCCACGCTCAGCCCGGTCGTCCCCGCCTCCAGCAGCGCGTGGTAGCGGGCGTTGGACTCGGCCGCGGTGCCGAATCCCGCGTACTGGCGCATGGTCCACGGTTTCGTCGCGTACATGGTCGGGTGCACGCCCCGGGTGTACGGGTAGGCACCCGGCCGGCCCAACCGGTCGGCCAGATCGGGCGGCGACGCCTCGTAGACGGTCCGGATCTCGAAGCCGGACTCGGCCCGCCGGTCGTCGGTCATACGGCTGAGTTTATGCAGGGACCCCCTCCAAACAGTTTTTGTTCAAGAGGGACCCCCTACCTACAGCGGGCCCGGGGACGCCGGCCGGCCGGGCGACGTGGGGCGTATCACGATCGGGGGGTGGTTTGCCCTGGTTGCGCCGGTGCGACTTTCGCTGGAGCGCTTCGTCACGCAAGATAGGGCGTGCGCCCACGACCGACTGGGGAGCGACGCGGAACCATGGACCCACGCCAGACGGCTCGCCCGCCGACCCGACCGATCGGGCCCCGTCGGTGACCACCCAGACCCCGACGTGGCGCGAGCCCTCGTCCGACCGACCCGGCGACCGGGCCACCCCCGGCACGGTCGTGGGTGAGCGGTACGAGCTGCGCACTCCCGTCGGCAACGGCGGCATGGGTACGGTGTGGCGCGCCTCCGACACGCTGCTGCGGCGCGACGTGGCGGTCAAGGAGGTGCTGCTGCCGCCGACCATGCCCAAGGGCGAGCGCGACGCCCTGTGCGAGCGGACCCTGCGCGAGGCTCGCGCGGCGGCCGCCCTGTCGCACCCCAGCGTCGTGCAGGTTTACGACGTCGTGACCGACGGTGGCCGGCCGTGGATCATCATGGAGCTGCTGGATGCCCGCAGCCTTGCCGACATGGTGATCGACGACGGGCCGCTCGCCCCGCGAGCCGTGGCGAAGATCGGTATCGCGATGCTCGGGGCCCTGGAGGTGGCCCACGCCGCCGGCGTGCTGCACCGCGACGTGAAGCCGGCCAACGTGCTCATCTGCAACGACGGGCGATGCGTGCTGACCGACTTCGGTGTGGCCCGCCTGCCGACGGAGAGCAAACTCACCACGCCCGGCATGGTTCTCGGCTCGCCCCACTTCATCAGCCCGGAACGCGCCGTCGGCGGCGCGTTCGGCCCGCCGAGCGACCTCTTCTCGCTCGGTGTGACGCTCTACACCGCGGTCGAGGGTGGCCCGCCGTTCGACCGGGGCGACCCGTTCGAGACCATGCGGGCCGTCGTGGAGGAGGCTCCGCGGCCGCCGCGCCTGGCCGGTCCGCTGCAACCGGTGCTCTGGGGCCTGCTGGACAAGGACCCGTCGCGGCGGTGGAGCGTGGATCATGCCCGGGCCCACCTGCGGGAGCTGCTGTCGGGTCCGCTGAGCCGATCCGGGCAACCGCCGGGGCGGATGGACACCGACCCGCATGCCGTGGTCCGGCTGCCGCCGGGCCCGCCGCCAGCGATCCGCACCGGTCGCCAGGTGGGCGGCCGGGCCATGCTCGACCCGGACGAGCCGCTGACCGGTGCCCTCACGCGGCTGCGGGCCGACGCCCAGCCGCCCGCCGGGCCGCCGCGGGCCCGGCCAGGCTCGGGCGCTACCACGATCGTCCCCGGTCCCGGGATGGAGCCGCCGCCGAGCCCGTTCTCCCGGCCGGGTCCGTCACCCGTGCCCGGCAAGGACGACTGGCACCCGACCCGCGGCCGCCGACGCGCCCCGAGCGCCACCTCGGTGGCCGCGCACAAGGCGGCCGAGCGGATGCGCACGCTGGGGCGTGAGGCGCGCCGGCCGCAGAACCGGTCACGGCTGGTGGTGATCGCCGGTCTCGTCGTCGTCGTGGCGCTCGCCGCCATCGCCGCGCTGAGCCTGTCCGGATCCGACGGTGGGGGCACGTCGGCGCCACCGGGAGCGAGCACCGGTGCCGGCTCGTCGGCCCCCGCGGACCAACCGCTGATCGCGGTGCAGCGGTACACCGACGACCGCGGAATCGTGGTCAACGTCCCCGAGAACTGGACGAAGTCGACCGGTGGCTCCTATGTGGACTTCACCGAGCCGGCCGGCAGCCGCCGGGTCCGCATCAACGTGGAGGACGCCGGCAGCACCGCGCGCCGCTTCCTGCTGGCCGCGGAGAACGGGCTGAAGAACAACCCGTCCCGCTGCCGCGCGCCGTACAAGCGGATCGGCCTGCGAGAGGTGAAGCTGGCCGGCCGGGACGCGGCGGAGCTCGAGTACACCTGCGGTACGGATGAGAAGCGCCACGGCATCTGGCGGGCCGTCGTGGTCGACCGCAAGGCGTACCACTTCTATCTGACGACGACCGACGCCCAGTTCGGCGAGAGCAAGGTCATCTACGACGAGATGGTCCGCTCGTTCCGCCTCGACGTCTGACCCCGGTGTAAGCAGGGGCACCCTACAGACGCGTGGTGTACAGGAGGGTGCCCCTCCTTACACACACGCGAGGACGCGACAGCTACTCGTCGGCGAACCGGGGCATGCCGCCGAACTGGCGGTCGCCGGCGTCGCCGAGACCGGGGACGATGAAGGCCCGCTCGTTGAGCCGGTCGTCGATGGCCGCGGTGACCAGGCGCATCGGCAGGCCGGCCGCCTCGAGTCGGGCCACGCCCTCCGGTGCGGCCAGCACGCAGACGACCGTGATGTCGCCGCAGCCGCGTTCGGCGATGAGCCGCACGCAGTGCTCCAGCGACCCGCCGGTGGCCAGCATCGGGTCCAGGACGATCACCGGAATGCCGGACAGGTCCGTCGGCAGCGACTCCAGATAGGCCCGCGGCGCGAACGTCTCCTCGTCCCGCGACAGCCCGACGAAGCCCATGGACGACTCCGGCAGCAGCGCCAGCGCTGCGTCGGACATGCCCAGGCCCGCCCGCAGCACCGGCACGAGCAACGGCGCGTTGACCACCCGGTGCCCGACGGCCTCGGTGACCGGGGTCCGGATCGGATAGGACTTGACGCCCAGTTCCCGGGTCGCCTCGTACACCAGCATCGTGGTCAGCTCGTGCAGCGCGGCCCGGAAGGACGAGGGGTCCGTGCGCTCGTCGCGCATCGCGGTGAGGCGGCTCTTGGCCAGCGGATGGTCCACAACGAGTACGTCCACAGATCGTCAACCTACCGGCCCCGGTGGATCTTGGATGGTTTGTAGGGCCAGGACCCCACAAACCATCCAAGATCGGTACGGGTGGAGGCGCGTAGACTCTCGATATGACGGTGATCGCGACCGGCCGGCCCGTGGACCGCGGGAGCCTGGGCGAGGTGGCGCGGTCCGAGTCGGCCCTGCGGACGTTCCTGCACGGACTGCCCGGCGTGGACCAGGTGGGTGCCGACGCGCGGGCGGCGATGCTGGGTACCCGTTCCATCAAGACAGCGGCCAAGCGGTGGGCCATCGACCTGGCGATCCGCATGGTCGACCTGACCACGCTGGAGGGCGCGGACACGCCGGGCAAGGTGCGGGCCATCTGCGCCAAGGCCCGCCACCCCGATCCGGCCGACCCGACCTGCCCGGCCGTGGCCGCCGTCTGCGTCTACCCGTCAATGGTGGCGACGGCGGCCGAGGAGGTCCGGGGCACGGGGATCCACGTGGCCAGCGTGGCGACGGCCTTCCCGTCCGGTCAGGCCCCGCTGGCGGTACGGCTGGACGACACCCGGGCCGCCGTAGCCGCCGGCGCCGACGAGATCGACATGGTGATCAACCGCGGGGCGTTCCTGGCCGGGCGGTATCTGGAGGTCTTCGACGAGATCGTCGAGATCAAGCGGGCGGCCGGTCCGGCCCACCTCAAGGTGATCCTGGAGACCGGCGAACTGTCCACATACGACAACGTACGCCGGGCCAGCTGGCTGGCCATGCTGGCCGGCGCCGATTTCATCAAGACCTCGACCGGCAAGGTGTCACCGGCCGCGACGCTGCCGGTCACGCTGGTGATGCTGGAGGCGGTACGCGACTTCCGGGCCGACACCGGCCGGCAGGTCGGCGTGAAGCCGGCCGGCGGCATCCGCACCAGCAAGGACGCCATCAAGTACCTCGTGGTCGTCAACGAGACGGCCGGCGAGGACTGGCTCGACCCCGCGTGGTTCCGCTTCGGCGCATCCACGCTGCTCAACGACCTGCTCATGCAGCGGACCCGGATGACGACCGGCCGGTACTCGGGCCCGGACTACTTCACTGTGGACTGACAGATGCCGACCTTTGAGTACGCTCCCGCCCCCGAATCATCGGCCATTGTGGACATCAGGTCGTCCTACGGTCTCTTCATCAACGGCGACTTCGTCGACGGCCGCGACGGCGGCTTCCGCAAGACGGTCAACCCGGCCACCGAGGAGGTCCTGGCCGAGGTCACCGAGGCCGGGGCCGAGGACGTGGACGCCGCCGTGGCCGCGGCCCGGGCAGCCTTCGAGGGTGACTGGGGCCGGATGCGCGGCGCGGACCGGGCCAAGTACCTCTATCGCCTGGCCCGGATCATCCAGGAGCGCGCGCGCGAGCTGGCCGTGCTGGAGAGCCTCGACAACGGCAAGCCGATCCGCGAGTCGCGCGACGTGGACGTCCCGCTCGTGGCCGCGCACTTCTTCTACTACGCCGGCTGGGCCGACAAGCTCGCCTACGCCGGCCTGGGCACGGCGCCCCGGCCGATCGGCGTGGCCGGCCAGGTGATCCCGTGGAACTTCCCGCTGCTCATGCTGGCCTGGAAGATCGCCCCGGCCCTGGCCTGCGGCAACACGGTCGTGCTCAAGCCGGCCGAGACCACCCCGCTGACGGCCCTGGCGTTCGCCGAGATCTGCCGGCAGGCCGAGCTGCCGCCGGGAGTGGTGAACATCGTGACCGGCGCCGGGGAGACCGGGCGGCGCCTCGTCGAGCATCCCGGCATCGACAAGGTGGCGTTCACCGGCTCGACCGAGGTCGGCCGGGCCATCGCGAAGGCGGTGGCCGGTACGGACAAGCGCCTCACCCTGGAGCTTGGCGGCAAGGCGGCCAACATCGTCTTCGACGACGCGCCGCTGGACCAGGCCGTCGAGGGCATCGTCAACGGCATCTTCTTCAACCAGGGTCACGTCTGCTGCGCCGGGTCGCGCCTGCTCGTGCAGGAGTCGATCCTCGAGCCGGTGCTCGACCGGCTCAAGCGCCGCATGGCGCTGCTGCGGGTCGGCGACCCGCTGGACAAGAACACCGACGTCGGCGCCATCAACTCGGCCGCCCAGCTGGAGCGCATCCGCGAGCTGTCGGCCGCCGGCGAGGCCGAGGGGGCCGACCGCTGGTCGGCACCGTGCGAGCTGCCGGCCCGGGGGTTCTGGTTCGCCCCA
>Ga0307409_100001601_pt1 | contig 11325 bp, 7 predicted proteins | sample 322Ometagenome_2_FD_203888 | JGI IMG/M metagenome (GOLD analysis project Ga0307409, IMG submission 203888) | Maize rhizosphere microbial communities from greenhouse at UC Davis, California, United States - 322HYB-O-2 | ecosystem: Host-associated > Plants > Roots > Rhizosphere > Soil | place...
AATCCGTGTCCAATAACTGGGTTTCCCGTATTTCCCTGACCGAGACTAGCCACGCCCAATACGCTCGCCGGAAGTGCGATCGAAGAAATGAGCTTTCGCAAGATCGAACGCGAGAGTGATCGCTGACCCGGGATCAGGGAAGGGGCGCGGCGCGACACGCGCGGTAATGTTGAACTTCCCGACTGTCGCATAGACAAAAGCTTCGTTCCCGAGTGCCTCGACAAGCTCGAGCCGCGCCGGCGCAGTAATCGGCGGATGTACAATCGTCGACTCGCCAGTAAACAGAGCCGGCCCGGACTCAGGCGCGACTGAAACATCCTCAGGCCTGATTCCCAGTATCACCGCCTGGCCTTCGAAACCGTGCATGCGATCGATCGTGCCCTGTGGCAGGTCGAGCGCAAAGGAATTTCCGTCAGCGACGAACTGCACCTTGTCACCGTTGACGAGAGCACCGTCGACGAAATTCATCCCGGGGCTGCCAATAAAACCGGCGACGAACCTGTTTTGCGGATGATCGTACAGGTTCATCGGAGTATCGATCTGTTGGACGTGTCCCTTGTTCATCACGACGATGCGGTCGCCCAGTGTCATCGCCTCTACCTGATCGTGCGTCACATAGATCATCGTGGCGTCCAAGTCGTTGTGAAGCTTTGCAATCTCGCGTCGCATCTGGACGCGAAGCTGCGCATCGAGGTTCGACAGCGGCTCGTCGAACAGAAATACCTTGGGCTCTCTAACAATCGCGCGACCAAGCGCAACGCGCTGCCTCTGTCCACCTGAAAGCGCGCGCGGGCGACGCTCGAGATAATCGGTGATACCGAGTATCTCCGCTGCTTTTGAAACACGCCTCTCGATATCGGCCGCCGGCGTGTTTCGCAGCTTCAATGCAAAGGCAAGGTTATCGCGCACAGTCATGTGCGGATACAACGCGTAGTTCTGGAACACCATCGCGATGTCGCGATTCTTTGGCGGCACATCGTTCACCACGCGGCCATCTATTGAGAGCGTTCCAGCCGTTATCGATTCGAGCCCGGCAATCATTCTCAATGTGGTGCTCTTTCCGCATCCAGACGGTCCAACGAGCACGATGAACTCACCGTCAGCGACTTCGAGATCGACGCCGTGCACCGCAACATGTTCTGCGGTGCCCTGATAGATTTTGCGAATGCCTTCAAGCTTTACGCTCGCCATCGAACCTCGGCCGCGTCATGAGTGAGCATTTCGGGTTTCCGGATGATTTTCTCTGGGGTGCCGCGACAGCCGCGTACCAGATAGAGGGGTCGCCGCTGGCCGACGGAGCGGGAGCGAGCACATGGCACCGGTTTTCGCATACGCCGGGTAATACGACCAACGGCGATACCGGCGACATCGCCTGCGATCACTACAACAGATATGAGTCCGACGTCGCCTTGATGCGCGAGCTTGGCTTGAAAGCCTATCGCCTCAGCATTTCGTGGAGCCGCATTCTTCCCGAAGGGCGCGGAAGAGTCAATCAGAAAGGAATCGACTTCTACTCGCGTCTCATCGACGCGCTGCTCGAAGCAGGGATAATTCCGAATGTGACGCTGTACCACTGGGATCTTCCCGCAGCTCTCGATGATCGTGGCGGCTGGCTCAATCCGGATATCGCCGGATGGTTTGGCGATTACGCCGCGACGATGTTCGATGCGGTTGGCGACAAGGTTCCGATGTGGTCGACGATCAACGAGCCGTTCGTCGTAATGGACGGTGGGTACATGCACGGCAACCTTGCGCCGGGTCATCGCAATATTTTCGAGGCGCCGATCGTCACCCACAATCTGCTTCGCGCGCACGCGACCGCTGTGCTCGCGTTCCGCGCGTGGAACGTGCCCGACAGCAGGATCGGCCTCGTCGTGAATCTCGACCGCAAATATCCCGCTTCGGACTCCGAACAGGATACCGTCGCTGCGCAGCGTTTTCACGCGTATGGCAATGAGCACTATCTCGATCCCGTGTTCTTTGGAGCTTATCCCGACGGGCTGCGAGAGATCTTCGACGATGCATGGGTCGAATGGCCGGCTGCCGACATGAAGCTGATCCGCCAGCCGATCGACTTTCTCGGCGTGAACTATTACACGCGCATGGTCGTGAAGCATGACGATGTACGATTGCCACTCAAGGTGCATGCGGTCGCGCAGATCGGCGAACCTCATACGGAGATGGGATGGGAGGTGTATCCTGCCGCGCTGACCGAAGTGCTGACGTGGATCAAGCACAGGTACGGCGATATCCCACTCTACATCACTGAGAACGGTTCTGCCTTCGCTGATCCGCCGTCCGCAATCGATGGCAGCATCAATGATCCATTGCGGGTCGCATATCTCGACAGTCACCTGAAGGCGGCTCGGAAGGCGATCGAGCAGGGAGTGAATCTTCGCGGATACTTCGCGTGGTCGCTTCTCGACAATTACGAGTGGAGTCACGGCTACACGAAGAGATTCGGAATCGTGCACGTCGACTACACGACGCAGGAGCGGACCATCAAGGACAGCGGACGGTTTTACTCGGATGTCATTCGGACGAACGGAGCATCGCTCGGCTAGCATCATCTTTCGTACGGGATTGTCACTGCCGCGGGAAGCTGAGTGACCCGAGTCTCTCTGCCGAGTGGCGGTTTGATGATGATTCCACCGCGGGGCATTCGAATCCCGCGGCTTACTTTCACTTCTACGCCATTTGCAGTTGCGCGCATCGTATACGTGAGCGGCCCATAATGCGTCGAGAGGTGTGTGACCCCCACTCCGTTCTCCTCGCGGAGCCAGCCTGCAGGAATTCCTGCACCGATTACAAGCGACGAATCAGCGTCGCGCTCGTATGCGAACATGTCGAGCACCGACCGGATGAAGTCAGATCCTACCCATGTGTGCGGCATGTCGCCGATGAAGTGCGCTGAATCGGCCTTTTCCATCACGACTTCGGCCCACTGATGCCACTCCTTCGGCCGCTGGTGCTGGAAGAAAAAGTCGACGAGTGCGTGCGCTCGCTGTCTTTGTCCAAGGCGCACGAACGTTCCGGCAACGCGCCACTCGTACGGCGTGTAGATGTTCCATGGCTTTCCGCTGTCGCGACGCTTCACGAAGCTGTCGTAATACTTGTCGAATGTCCGGCGGATTGCAGGATCCAGTGAAGTGCCCAGCTCGCCGGCAGGATTTACGGCAATGGTTGTTGACGTCGCGTCGAAATCTCCCAGCTCAGCGGCACCGGGGATGTAATCGATGCGATGATTCTTCATCGCGAGCCTGATCGAATTCTCCAGGTCGCGTCGGAAAGTGTCCCGCACTTCCGCGTAATGAGCTGCTTCCTGCTTGTTCAGCGTTCGCGCTATCTCGGCTGCATCCTTGAATCCGCGAAGAGCGAAGAAATCGTCCCAGTACGAATGCATCGGCTTTGCCGAATAGCCTTCGTGACTGATCGACTGCGGGAGAAGCCCGTAGAAAACTTTCTTATTGCCGCTCTGATATTCTGAAGTCGTTCGCGAAAGACGGAGCGAATCCTGAAAGCGGAATGCCTTTGCCACGTGCGGCCACATCTTCTGGAGTGTGGCAGTATCACCAGTGTGTCTGAAGTATTCCGCGACGAGATAAATGAACTCGCCATGGCTGTCGTTTTCAGGAACGGGATCCGATCCGCGCGCGTCAACGCAGCAGGGGATCTTGCCATTCTCGAACTGGTACGGCGCGAACCACTCGAGGAAGTCCTTTACTTCCCTGTAGTGACCGAGTCGCAGGAGGGCGGCTGATGTGAGTGACCCATCGCGGATCCACGATCGCTCGTACGATCGTGAACCCGGTTGAATCGCGGGGCCGTCGCGATTGATGAGGATGTACGCGAGGTTGGAGCGGATCGACTGTGTGATGCGTGATGCGGAACGGGGAAGCTGGATTTGCACGAGGCCAAGGTTTGACTGCCAAGTTGATTTCGCGGTATCGAGTTGTGCCGATGCCCATTTCTCACTGCATCCGGAGAGCATGCATGGCAGTCTGGCATCGTGAAGCGGAACTGCGATATAAATGACGGAATCACTGTTCGCTGGGAGATCCAGCTCATAAGAAAGCACGCCGGATGCGAAGCCGAGATTGTCTGTCGCTTTCGCTGTCGACGGCACTTCTCCAACGCGAAGCATCTCGACGAGATTGCCGCGGTCGAAAGGCATCGCACCGAATGCAACCGGTCGGGAAACGGGGACTACGACGCGATCGTTCACACGCACTGCGTTACCATCGAACGAAATGCTGTCGATAGGAGCAAACCCGCCGGGCGTATTCAGGAACTGCCACGGCGGATTCACCTGGAATGGCCGAATAGTGAGATACAAAGTCGCCTTGCGGCGCTGAGCGCTCAGGTTGCGAACGCGATAACGCCCAAACAGGACCGACGATTCAGGTGCGCCTGCCGCATACGCGGTAACTGTCAGCTCGAACGGCGATGCGGTCCACGTAGATGAAGGAATAGGAAGGTCACCTTCAGCGTCAGACGGCTTTGCAGCCGCGTTTGCCCACGAAATGAATTGGGTTCCCGATTTGATGAAAGGCTCGAGAGAGAACTGCGCTTTGCCCGTTTCAAGTCTCCCCTGTGTATCGAACAGTCCTTCGCGTGTGTCGCCGCTCACGCCGACCACGGTCCAGTACGACTGCTTGTTCGAGAAGAAACGCGGATAATCTCCAGGTGGATTATCGCGAGCTACGTTAGTAAGAAATTCAGTTTTCGACGAAGACCATGAGAGCGGCTTTACAGTTATTTCCTTCAGCCTCAATCGCGGCGATTGAGCAAAGCCGAGTCGGATATATCGCGCGTCGGATTCCGGCAGATATATGTAGTCGCGTAACGATTTGGTGGGGCCGACGAATACCCGCTCGTACGTTTCGCCATCACTCGATATCTCGACGGAATAGCCGGCCGGGCGGCCAGAGCTGTCCCAGTCGAGAATCAATCCTCCAAACTCGCGACGTTTGAGAAAGTCGATTCCAAGGGAGTGATACTCGGTGGTTAGCGGCGGTATCCAGCTTGTCTTGGTGCTTCCATCAATCGCCATCGATGGAGCATGCCCGGGAGTTCCCAGACCTGTCGCTTTCGGCGTAAGTGTGTAGGGCGCGTCGGGTTCCAACGGCGTTAGTCGCAGATCATCGAGCCACACAGATCCTTTGCCACCGCTCCCTGCCGTAATCGCAAACTCGATCGCTGCAACGTTCCTGAGATCTCCTCCGCCTGCTGGTCCCCACGCGAACGAGATGTGCCGCTTCTTTCGCGTGACCTTCTTCCATGAAGCGGGAAACACGTAACCCGGCTGATTCGACCACCACACGTTGTCGCCTGTCGGGTCGATGAGCTTGAACTCGAGCGTATTGACGGGCGCAGGACCACGAATGGAAAAAGTGAACTCGTAATTCTTCGGAACCGCAACCTTGATGTCCTTGTGAATTACCGCGTAACCGCCGTGCCCGTGGAAATCGAAATCGAGCCGCATCGATTTCCCGTTCACTCCCTGATCTTCGTGAAGCTCGAGTGACACTCCATCTGACGGGGTCGCTTTCCAGCCACTCGTAGACTCGAAATCATCGAGCACAATTTCCGCGGACTTCAGTTGAAGTGACACGGCGAGCAGAAGAGCGATGATCATCCCTTGACGCTCCCCGCCATCACTCCCTGGATGTAGTAGCGCTGCAGGAACAAAAAGACGAGCAGCACAGGGATCACTGTGATCATCGAGCCGGCCATCATCAGCTCCGTATCCTGCACGTGCTCGCCGGAAAGATTCGCGAGCGCAACAGGGAGCGTGTAATGCGATTCGTCGCTGAGCACGATCAACGGCCACATGAAATCGTTCCACGTGGCGAGAAACGTCCAGATCGCAAGCGTCGCCAGAATGGGCAGGATTCCCGGAACGACGATCGACCAGAAGATCCTGAGCTCCGAAGCGCCGTCCACTCGCGCTGCATCGAGCATCTCGTCGGGAATCGACAGCGCGTACTGCCTCACGAGAAATATCCCGAAGATGCTCGCGAGTCCGGGGATGATCACTCCCCAGTAAGTGTTGATAAGCCCGAGGTTCTTGAGAAGAAGAAACAGCGGGAGCATCGATACCTGCACCGGAAGCACGAGACCTGCCGACAACGCGCGGAAAAGTCTCTCACGACCACGAAACCGAAGCTTCGCGAATGCATATCCAGCCATTGAGTTAACAGCCAGCGATGCACCCGTGACGACGATGGCGATCAGGGCGCTGTTGAACAGGTATCGGCCGAGACTCAGTCGAGTGAACAAATCCTTGTAATGCGACAGCGTTGGGCGGCTAGGCAAAAAATGCGGAGGGAACGTGCTCGCTTCTCCGGTTGGCATCACCGATGCGGAGAGCATCCAGAGCATCGGAGTGAGCGCGAGCAGCGCGCCGGTGATGAGCAGCAGATAAAGGACAACTCGCTGTAACCGCTCGCGCCGCGCGATAGAGGGAAGGGCGGTGTCTACCGTCTCGCGCGTCATGCCCGCTCCTTCTGGAGCCTGAACTGCACGAGTGTCGCGAGCAGAATAACTATGAACAGAACGAACGCGATTGCCGCCGCGTTACCCATGCGCCACCAGCGGAAGCCCTCCTCGTACATGAGGAGAACGACGCTCGTCGTGCTTCTAAGCGGCCCACCCTGCGTCATCACATACGGCTCGGCGAACAACTGGAAGTAGCCGATCATCGTGATCACACTGACGAATACGAGTGTCGGAGCGAGCATCGGCAGCGTGATGCTGAAGAAGCGGCGAACAGCACTCGCTCCGTCTATCTCCGCGGCATCGTACAGATCTTCAGGAATTGCCTGAAGTCCCGCGATGAAAATCAGCATGTTGTAGCCGAAGCTCTTCCACACTGCCATGAGAATGATCGACGGCATCGCCCAGTGCGGATCTCCAAGCCAGTCGATTGGGCCAATGCCGATCATGCCCAGTCCGTAATTGAAGAGGCCGTAACGCGTGTGGTAGAGGTACTTCCACACGATCGCAACGGCGACGAGAGTCGTGACGAACGGGGTGAAGTAGATGGTTCTGAAAAATCCCTTGAAGCGAACGAGCTTCGAGCTCAGGAGAAGTGCAGCGCCAAGGGAAACAGCGATGGTGAGCGGTCCGCCGACGAACGCGAAGTAAAACGTATTCCTGAGCGCGAGCCAGAAGTCGGGCGTCCTGAGAAGCCGCGAATAATTGTCCAGGCCGACGAAGCGCGTATTGGACGGGTTTGCTATACCATAGATATCGAAGTCGGTGATGCTGAGAAGCAGCGATGCCACTACAGGGAGAAAAAAGAAGACTCCAATCAGCGCCAGCGAAGGCGCGAGGAAAAACCACGCAGCCGTATTGGCCTCGGACGGAATCCTGAGCTTTGCCATCGCTACTGAAGCGCCTTCTGGTCCATCAGCCAGCGCCTCTTCTCCAGAATTCTGTCGACATCGCGATCGAGAGCGGCCATTGCCTGTTCCGCAGTCTGGTTCCCGCGCACGGCGCGCTCACCGTGCTCGAAGATCTTCGTCGCAATCTGTTCCCACTCCGGAACTTTCGGAGTTGGAACTGCGCGCTCGAGCTGCTCATGAAACGCGGCGGCGTATTTATTTCCGGAAAGAACGGGATCATTCCACGCAGCGCGGCGAGGTGGAAGGTCGCCAGTCAGCTGATGGAAGCGTACCTGCACATCGGGGCGTGAAAGAAATTCCATGAGCTGCCACGCTTCGGCTTTATGCTTGCTGCCGCGAAACAGGGAGAGGCTCGCGCCGCCTGCAAGCGAAACTCCGGGACCATCGACTCCGGGAAGTGCAGCGGTCATCCATTTGTCCTGCATGTCTTTTGGAAGGCGCGTGCTGAACTCGCCGATCTGCCACGGTCCGCTGATGTACATCGCGATGTTTCCGCGCTCGAACTCCTGATACAGGTTGGATATTTCCGTTCCGGCAAATGGCGGTGCAAGCCGATCACGAAAAAGCTGAACGTAAAAATCGAAGGCCTTCATGAACTGCGGCTGGCTGAATCCGCCGAATCTTCCATCGTCGCGGAGGAGTGGTGAGCCGGCTTGAAGCCCCAGGATCACGATCGGCGGCCACTCAGTTATGGGAATCAGCAGCGGATACTGATGGTCATTCATCCGCGACTTGAGCTGCACCATGCATTGCCGCCAGGATGCCCATGTCGATGGCATCTGCGGACAGCCGGCCTTTGCAAGGAGATCGCTTCTATAGAAGATCACCCGTGTATCGACGTACCATGGAATTCCATACGTGACGTTGCCGACGGTGTTCGTGTCCCAGATTCCCTGGAAGTAGTCGCTTCGGACGATGTCCTTTGAGGACGCCACACGCGAATCGAGTGGCTCGAGTGCGTCGAGCGCTACGAATTCCGGGACCCAGGTGTTGCCGAGCATTGCGATGTCGGGTGTGGCGTCACCGACATATGCCGTGAGAAGCTTTTCGTGCGCTGCGCTCCACGGAATCTGCTGCACCTGCACTCTGATTCCGGGATGCTCTTTCTCGAAATCGGGAAGAAGTTGAGCGACGACTTCGCCTTCCCGTCCCATCGCCCACAATTTTAGAGTGCGTTCGTCATCAGTTGGCGATGTGCATGCGGCTGTAGCAAGCAGCAAACCGCAAGCAGCTGATAGCCGCCGGCGGATGCGGTTTGACGGACCGCTCTTACTGTGCAAGCCACCCGCCGGTGAATCCGGCGCGTTTGAGTCCACGAATGATGTGCGGATTGGTTCGCATCACGCGCCACACGAGACCTGAGCGATGATTCTCGATCATTGCGATAATCGGTCCCTGATCTATTCCCAGATAATCGGTATCGAACCAGCCGACTCCTCGAACGATTTTTCCATGCTGTGGCTTGATGTCGATATCGAAGGTTGGATTGAATGAATCCAGAAATCCGTAGCCCGTAAAAAGATTGTCTCCATATTTTTCACGCATTGCGACGAGAGCAGGCACTGTGATCTCAGGTGCAAACGCAACCGATCCGCCGGCCGCCGTTGGACCTATTGTTCCATCGTCGCGGATCTCACCTGCTGCCGCACCACGTGCCGAGTATGTCCAGAATCTGCGGGGCTGTCCCCGAATGTTGAGAAGCGTGTCGAGCGGGCCATCGACTGCAGTGAGCCCCCAGATGTTGGCACTGTAGTCCTTCCAGTCGTGCGGGTTAGCTGTCGCGTAGGCGCGCTGCGAATAAGTTGCCCGGCGCGAGTTCTCGAAGTAATCGATCCCTTTCTCGCGCATGTATGGATCCTTGATGCCGCGAAAATCGATCCAGATGTGAGAGTACTGATGCCCGAACAGCGGTGCGAAGTTCACATGCTGCTGCCCGAAGAAGTCCGCCCACCGATACGTGCTGGTGAATTCGGTCCACGCGGCGGGATCGATTGGATGAGTAGGTGATCCAAGCGCGAGGACGTAGAGAATCATCCCCTCGTTGAGGCCATGCCAGTCGTAATCGATGAAGCCGTTCTCCGGTCGCCATCCCATGCTGACGAGTGGCGCCTTTGGGCGAATCCACTGCCAATCGACGCGAGTGTAGAGAGAATCAGCGTATGCGCGGATTGAAACTTCTGTGGGATTCTGCTGTGTGAAATACGATTGACAGAACAGCACGCCTGCGAGCAGCAGCGAGGTGTCGATCGTAGAGAGCTCGACATCGCGGAACCTGTGACCCGTGTCCATGTCGAGGAAGTGATAAAAGAAGCCTTTGTATCCGGTTACCTGTGTTGGCTGAGAACCCTGTGGAGCGCGATACATGAATCGCATCGTCGTGAGAACGCGATCTGCAGCCGCCGCGCGTGTAACGTATCCGCGCTCTACTCCAATTCCATACGCAGTAAGACCAAAGCCAATTGCAGCGACGCTGGAGAAGCTCTTTGTCGGCCAGCGATCAGGAACAAGTCCATTGACCGGGTTGGTTCTCTCCCAGAACCATGAGAACGTTCGCTGCTCGAGCGTGTCGAGAAACGCAATTTCGCGCGGAGACAGACTCTGTTGCGGAGTCGGAACGGTAGTGCGAGCAGGAGCGCACGCCGACATCACTACGAGCAAAGCCAGGAAGCTGCGCTTGATCATTGGAGCGTTGCGATGGTGTGAGACAAAAACGGGGCACCCGGAGGTGCCCCGTTCTCGAGGTAAATCAGAAGTTGTATTCGGCGCCTACCTGGAACCGCCGAGCGTCTGTCACGACACAACCGGCCGTGCCGAAATTCGTGTCCTTCAGGTTGCCACTGGCATCTCTCGTCGGATTACCGGTGTTATAGCAACCAAGGTTCGTATGGTTGAATACGTTGAAGACATCGACGGTCAGTCCGAATGCCATGTTGGATCTTCCGAAATTCGGAAAGTCCTTACGAAGCCTCATGTCGACGTTCTGGTACGGGAAGGTCCCGTCGGGGGTGAACCCTGCAACGATGCGCGGATTGTTTGCAAAATCGCCGGCAGAACAGAATCGGCCGCATCCTGCATCGAGTCTGATTTTTCCACCGAATGTCGCGAGACCCGAGTACTGAATCCCCCATAGATATGGAATATCAGTAATCCAGTTCGCGACGATTCTGGTTTTTTCGTCATTCGACGGGTGCTTTGGAATCGAGGACGCGGTCGGGAATGCAAACGTCTGCCCCTGCTCGTCGATTCCCTGCAGCCACCTTCTCGCGAAAGTCATGGAAACTCCTGCACCCCAGCCGAACTGGTCCGGTGATGGGCGGCTGTACCTGCGGTCCAGCTGAACATTTACTGCCTTGTACCACGTTTTTCCTTCGTTCGATGAGTAGACGATGTTACGGTATCCGTGAGCGCCCCAATCAAACGGAACACTGCAGCATCCACCGCCTGGATTCAGCTTGACGTTCGCCAGACCGAGCGTGAACAAATCGGTTGCGCGCTGGTCATTGTACGAAACCGATGCGGAGAAATCACCGAGCACCTGTCGGATACCAATGCTGTATTGAGTCGAATGCGGAACCTTGAAGTCATTGTCGATCAGCCAGAGCTCCGGCTTTCCATTTGCCTTCGATATTGCATCCAGCGTTGGTCTGTCTGCAGTAAGGTACGAATCGTTCCAGGGCACTTCGCTTCCTATTGGCGTCTGGCCCTTGGGAGCAAATAAGGTGATGAAGTTGGGGTGAGTGATGTTCTGCTTCTCGTCAACTGCAACGTCGAACGGCACTCGATCGTAGTAGAGACCCCAGCCACCGAAAATCGTCGTTTTCGAATGCTCATCGACGGAATATGAGAACCCGACACGTGGCTGGAACGCGCCCTTGAACGGCTTGCGGTTATCTCCGGTTGCGATGTAACGATCGAG
>Ga0307409_100001602_pt1 | contig 11322 bp, 11 predicted proteins | sample 322Ometagenome_2_FD_203888 | JGI IMG/M metagenome (GOLD analysis project Ga0307409, IMG submission 203888) | Maize rhizosphere microbial communities from greenhouse at UC Davis, California, United States - 322HYB-O-2 | ecosystem: Host-associated > Plants > Roots > Rhizosphere > Soil | place...
CAGCGTCTCGAGCAGACCGGCTCTACCCCAGTCCAGGACGTGGTTGTTCGCCAGCACGCAGCAATCGACCCGCGCCGCCGTGAGGACCGCCACGTTGCGAGGGTGCATGCGATAGTTGATCGCCTTCGGCGCCGCGTCGTCGCTCGTCGTGACGCTGGTCTCCAGGTTGATGATCCGCACGTCCGGCCGCAGCCGCTCGCACAGCACGGGCAGCACCCCCCAGACGTAGGCGGCGTCGACCGGGCGCGGTATCGGCCCGCTGGCGCGCTCGGCGAGGCGGACGTAGTCGAGCGCCGAGTCCACGAACGGCTCGTAGAGCCGCGGCGACGAGCGACACGGGAAGAGCTGGTCGACGCCGCGCCCCGTCATCACGTCGCCGCAGAGGAAGAGAACGAGCGGCGTGCCGGCGACCATCGCGCGCTCCGACGCTCATCGTCCGCGCAGCGGCCGCGGCTCGCCGGCCGCGCTCGACAGCGGCACCGAGGCGGCCGTCGGAGCCGCCCACAGCGAGCTCCGGCTCAGGTCGCCGTCCTGACCCGAGTACACGTCCAGGTACGCCGTCATCTCCGCGTGCACCGCGATGCCCGGGCTGTACCAGGAGGCGCGGGTGCCGATCGCGTGCACCCGGACGGCGAGCACCTGCCCCGGCTGCAGGTCGATCCAGCGGACGGTCAGCTGCGCGCTGGAGTAGCCGGTCACCGTGGTGATGCGACGTCCACGCGCGCCACCGGCGCCCACGAGGTCGACGACGACGTCGAAGAAGCCGTGGTTGCGCACCAGGAGCGGCAGCGGCTCGGGCGGTGGCTCGTCGAGCCGGAGCGGCCGGCTGCAGCCGCCGCCCACGGCCAGCATCGCCGCGACGGCGAGCGTGGCCTCGACCCGGCGCTGATTCCTCGTCGGCATCATCCCTCCCGGGGACCCGGCGCCCGCGCCGGGGTCCGGCCCCCTCCTCCCGGCGTCCGCGCTACGGCGTGGGCCTCCGCCCGGCGGCGGAGTCGGGGACGGCGATCGACATGTCGTGCGCCACCTTCCACTGGCCGCCGACCTTCCGCCAGATGGTGACGAAGTGCCCACGCTCGTGCTCCCTGCCCCCGTTCCAGCTGTCGTCGTACGTGCCGGTCTCGTACGCCATGTCCCCGCCCCGTGCCACGTGCACCGCGGTGGTCTGCCACGAGGGCGTGACGTCCGGCCGCTCCCGCGCGGCCTTGGCGTACTGTTCCTCCCAGCCCTTGCGGATGGCGTCGCGCCCGACGAGCCGCATCGGTCCGTAGAGCGTCACGGCATCGTCGGCGAAGTAGGTCATGACCTTGTTCACGTCCCGATCCCGGTGGGCCGCCAGCCACTGCTGGCTGAGCGCCCGGATGGCCTGCTCCTCGGCGGCGGCATCGACGGGCCGCGCGGCGGTACGGGCCGGGCGCGGCGAGGGGGCGCCAGGCACCTGCGCCGCCCCGTCGCGCGCGAGGATGCCGAATGCCAGGAGCATCGGCAGCACGAGCTTCGCCGTTCGGTAGGACATGGCGTATCCCTCCGCTGAGCGGGATGCGTGCGTGAGACGGGGACGAGCTGGCCTGCGGCCCGCTCACGCCCGCTGCGACGTGGCGCGGGCGGCCGGGATCGCGACGCCGTCCTTGTTCACCGCGGCGAAGTACGCGTTCACGCTCGCGCCCGCCGTGAACGGATCGAGCCAGCTCCGGAGCGTCTCGACGGACTCCGCCTCCCAGACGCACACCGCCCGGCTCCCATCGACGCCGGCGAGCGTGTGGTGGAGCGTGAGGTGCGGCGGCACCATCGTCGCCAGGTGCGCGACGTCGGCCGGCCAGAACTTCGCGGGGTCCGTGACGTGATGTTGCACGACGACGTACATGGCCATCTCCGCGCTGGAAGGACGGGAGGCCTGCTGCCGGTGCGCAGTCAGGGTCGACGCTCGACCACTATGCGATGGGCCGGCGCGTCGCTGCAAGCGAGCAGAGGCGCCCCTCCTGATGGTGGCGCACGTTCATTGACGGCGGACGCTCCGGGGGCTATGTTTCACCAGCGACACACGCGCACCGCGCATACACCGCCGATGGAGACAGGGCCCTCGCTCTCACGGGGGCCCTTTTTCGTTCCGCGGTGGAACGGCTCGGCACGTGATCGCCCGCTCGGCGGCGGCGCCCACATGGGGCGGCAGCCATCCAGGCAGCTCCCGTCGTGCGGCACGCCCGCACGTCGCGACTCGCCACACCGCAGGAGTTTCCATGCGTACGACCGGCACCGTGAAGTGGTTCAACGACACGAAGGGCTTCGGCTTCATCACGCCCGAGAACGGCGAGAAGGACTGCTTCGTCCATCACTCGGCCGTCCAGGGCCAGGGCTTCAAGTCCCTCAGCGAGGGCGAGCGTGTCGAGTTCGACATGGTGCAGGGCCAGAAGGGCCCGGCCGCCGAGAACGTCTCGAAGCTGGGTGCCTGATGCCAGGGACTGCGGCCTCCGCAGTCCCACCGAGGGCCGGTCCGGCAGCGCGCCGGGCCGGCCCTTTCCTGTTCTCGCCGGTGCGATCGCCGGCGCACACGACACTAGGAGGCAGCATGGCCAAGGAAGAGATGGTGGAGCTCGAGGGCGTCGTCTCCGATGTCCTGCCCAGCTCGATGTTCCGCGTGGAGCTCAGCAACGGCCACTCGGTGCTCGCCACGGTCGGCGGCAAGATGCGCCGGTTCCGCATCCGCGTGCTCGCCGGCGACCGCGTGACGGTCGACGTCTCGCCGTACGATCTGGCGCGCGGCCGCATCACGTTCCGCCACAAGTCCTGACGCACCCGCCCGTCTCACCTCGGAGGCCTCATGCAGCTGCCCGTCCAGACGCCCGGCGTTCCCTTCGACGTCGGCGCGAGCCGGCAGCACACGGCGAAGCGGCGCACCGCCGTCCAGCAGGAGGTCGTGCGGCTGCTCGACGACCTCGCTCCGGCGAGCGCGCCGGCCCGCCGCTCTGCGCTACCGGTGGCCGTGAAGGCATACCGCTGGCCGAACCGCTGCATCCTGCAGGGCGCGGCACGCGCGATCAGCGTCTCCTGGTTCCCCGGCTACCAGGACGACGAGTCGCTCGGTGAGCTGCTCGTGATCTCGTGGCGAGGGACCGTGTCGTTGCCTGGGTCGGGCCAGCGCGGCAGCGAGGAGGCGGTGGCCGTCACCCAGCTCCTGCTGCACCTCGAGCCCATGTCCTTCGACGGTTGGGAGTGGCGCACGGCGGCGCACGACGTCGCCGCCTTCGGCACGTCGGCGCTCGCCGAGTACTGCCGCGGCCAGGTGGCGGCGCTCGACGGCGCGACGCCAGGACGCTAGCGGCGTTCACGGCGCCAGCACGGCAGCGCCCGCGCGGCCGGGCCGCAGCTTCCCGAGCCGCGGCTCGAGCGACGCGCCCGAGCGGCGACGCGACCGCTGCGTCCGGGCTTCCGCCCGGCCGGCCGCGCGTCGGCCCCCGTCACGCGCCCGAGCCTCCGCCCCCGACCGGCCGACCTGAGCCGTGGTGTGAGCGCCACGGATTCATCATGGCCGACGAGGGATCTTCGGTGTATATTCGGTACGCGGCCGCTGGAAACGCCGCGGTCCAGCGCCCGTCCGACCCGGATCCTCGTCCGCGCGTGATCTCGCGGCAGTCACGGGAGGGACCCATGGAGGGACCCATGGAGGGACCCATGGAAGGACCCATGCAGGCCCACGTCAAGGTCGCCGTCTTCTATCACAGCGAGACGGAGCAGCTGTGCCGTCTCGCGCTGGCCGCTGCCGACGGAGCGTTGGACGCCGGTGGCGAGGTGCGGGTGCGTCGCATCGGGCGGCGGGTGCCCGTCGCGCGGGTGAGCTCGCCTGCGGCCTCGATTTCCTTGCTCCGCGTCGGCGGGCGCAGCCTCGAGGCCGGTCCGGCAGATCTCGAATGGGCCGACGTCGCGCTCTTCGGCACGGCGACGCCCTACGGCGTCCGGGTGGATCCGCTGATGCGGTTCATCGACGCCACGGTGCCGCTCTGGCTGGCGGGCAGGCTCGCGGAGAAGGTGTATGGAGCCTTCACCGCTGCGGCGGCGGTCCACGGCGGGCCCAGTCGCCGGCTCGTCTCACTGACCGATGTCTTTCACCACTGGGGCGGGATGATCGTACCGCTCGGTGGTCGCGACCCGATCGGCCCGCGGAGCGGCGAGGGCGACGGCACGCCGCCGGCCGCGCGTGGCGCGCCGTTCGAGACCGAGATCGCCGTCGCGCGGAGCCAGGGCCGACGCGCGACGGAGGCCGCGCGCGCGCTGAAGGCGGGGCACCGCCTCCTCGCCGACGTCGCATGACGCGAGGCGCGCCCCGAGATTCTCCCGGGACGCGCCACGTGTACGACGATCATGCGACGGGCCACGAACGCCGCGGCGGCGAGCGACGCCGACTCAGCGCCTGCCACCCGTCGTGAACGCTCGCGCGCCGCCGAGCGCGCGGTAGACGGCGACGAGCCCGGTCATCGCCTCGGTCCGCCCCAGCGCCCGCGCGTCCTGTCGGTCGAGCAGCGTCCGCTCCGCGTCGAGCACCGGCAGAAAGTCCGACGCGCCCTCCACGTAACGGAGTCGTGCGAGCTCGGCCGCCCGCTCGCTGGCCGCCGCGGCATCCTCGAGATGCTGCAGTCGCTGGCGCGCCTTCCGGTACGTGGTGAGCGCGCTCTCCACCTCTTCGAGCGATCGCAGGACGGTCTGCTCGTAGCGGGCCTTCGCCTCCGTCTCCTCCGCACGGGCCGCGTCCACCCCGGCGCGCACGCGGCCGAGGTCGAGCGCCGGCCACGAGACCACGGGCCCGAAGGTGTAGCGTGGCGTGCCCTGGTTGCCGAGCGACTCGAAGGTGTTGCCCGTATAGCCCGCCGATCCCGCGATCGCGAGCCGCGGCAGGTACTCCGCCCGCGCGGCGTTCACGAACGCCGAGCTGGCGGCCACCTCGCGCTCCGCACCCCGCACGTCGGGCCGATCGCGGACCACGACGTCGGGCGTCGGGAGGACGGGTGCGTCGGGCAGCTCGATCGCCGGGCCGCTCGCGCCGAGCGCCGACACGAGGGCAGCGGGTGGACGCCCGGTGAGCACGGCGATGCGGTGCTGCGCCGCGCTGATCCTCGCTTCCAGCGTCGGGATGGCGGCGAGCGTGGCGCTGAGCTGCGCCTGCGCGCGCTCCGTGTCGAGCGCCGTCCCGCTGCCGGCCTCGAGGCGCTGCTTCGTCAGCTCGAGCGTCCCCCGCTGGTTCTCGGCGTTCCGCTCGGCCACCGCCAGGCGCTCCTGTGCCCCCCGCAGCTCGAAGTACGCGCCCGCCACCTGCGCGGCCACCAGCACCCGCACGTCCCGCAGCCCTTCGTCGGCGGCCGCCGTGAGCTCGTCGCGGCCGCGTAGCGTTCCGCGCAGCCGGCCGAAGACGTCCACCTCCCACGCGGCGGTGAGACCCGCATCCCAGAGGCTCTGCTCGGGGAGCCGGTCGCGGGCGCCCGGCACCAGCGGGCTCGCCATCTGCTGACGCGAGAACCCGCTCACCGCGGTCACCGACGGCGTGAGCTGGAGCGCCGCGCTGAGCCGCGCGGCGCGCGCACCGCTCACCCGGGCGCCGGCCACCTCCACGTCCTGGTTGGCGTGGAGCGCCTCCTCCACGAGGCGCGACAGCGTGGTGTCGCCCAGCGCCTCCCACAGCGCCACCGTCGGGCGCTCGCCGACGGCGCCGTCCCGCGGCTCGCGGAGGCCCGCCGACGGGCCCGGCGCCGCCGGATCCTGCGCTGGCGCGGCCGCCGGTGCGACGAGCGCCAGCGCCAGCATCGCGATCTGCACGTGGTTCCTCATGCGACCATCACCTCGGGCGCGAGCGCCCCATGCGTGACCTGCGCGGGCACGGCCTCTTCCTCGACGACCGGCCGATGCTCGGCCGCGAGCAGCGAGTAGAAGACCGGCACGACGAAGAGCGTGAACACCGTCCCGATCGTCATCCCCGTGACCAGCACCGTCCCGATGCTGTTTCTCGCCTCCGACCCGGGGCCGGACACGAGGACGAGCGGGAAGTGCCCGAGCACCGTGGCGGCGGAGGTCATGAGGACCGGCCGGAGCCGCGTCGCCGCCGCTTCACGCAGGGCGGCGAGCTTGTCGAGCCCCTGCGTCTGCAGGGTGTTCGCGAACTGCACGATCAGGATCCCGTTCTTCGCGATCAGGCCCACCAGCGTGATCAGGCCGACCTGCGAGTAGATGTTGATCGTCGTGAGGTCGAGGAAGCTGAACGTCAGCGCGCCGGAGATGGCGAGCGGCACCGACCCCAGGAGCACGATCAGCGGATCGCGGAAGCTCTGGAACTGCGCGGCGAGCACCAGGTAGATCAGCACCACCGCGAACGCCAGCGTGACGGTGAGCGCCGCACCCTCGCGGCGAATCTGCCGCGACTCCCCCGCGTGATCGACGACGAGGCTCGGGCCGCCGGCCGCGGCCGCGGCCTCCTCGAGCACGCGCAGCCCCTCCTCCTTGGTGACCCCCGGGTTCACGCCGCCGAACACCCGCACCGCGTTCCGCTGCTGGAAGCGGTTCAGCGTGCGCGGCGCGATGCCGGACTCGATCCGCGTGAACGCCGAGACCGGAACGAGCTGGCCGCCGGGCGTCTTGATCTTCAGGTCGAGCAGCGGGCCGACCGTCGCCCGGCCCTCGTCCCCGATCTGCGGGATGACCTTGTAGCTCCGGTCGAAGAAGTTGAAGCGGTTCACGTACCCGCCACCGAGCAGGGTGCCGAGCTCGCGGCCGACGCTGGCCAGGTCCAGCCCGAGATCGGCGATCTGCTCGCGGTCGATCACGACGCGTGCTTCCGGCAGGTCGATCTTCAGGTCGGTGTCCACGTAGAGGAACTTGCCGCTCTGCCAGCCGGCGCCGACCACCGCGCCGACGGTCTCGAGCAGCTGCTCGAGCGGCGCGTCGCTCTGCAGCACCAGCTCCACGTCGTACTGGCCGGGCGTGGGCAGCGGCGGGTCGAGGCGCGGGAAGACGCGCAGGCCCGGGATCTGCGAGACGGCGCCGAAGACCGCGCCGTACGTCTCCTGGGTCGAGCGCTCGCGCTCCCGCCAGTCCTTCGCCACCAGGCCGCCGAAGGCGCCCCAGTTGGCGGTGAGCGACCACATGAACCGGGTCTCCGGGAAGCCCTCGATCGCGGTGACGACGCTGCGCGAGGCGCGGTCCGTCGCCGCCAGCGTCGCATCCGGCGACGCCTCCATGAACAGGCTGATGTGGCTCTGGTCCTCGACCGGCGCGAGCTCGCGCTTCGAGAACTGGTAGAGCGGCCATGCACCCGCGCTGACGAGCAGGGCCGCGGCGACGACCGCCCACCGCATCTGCAGCGCGCCGTCGAGCAGCCGCTCGTAGCGGGCGCGCACGAGGTCGAAGCCGCGGTTGACGAGCGCCGTCAGTCGGCCCTCGCGGCCGTGCTCGTGCACGAAGCGCGAGCTCATCATCGGGGACAGGGTCACGGCGACGATGCCCGAGAGCACCACCGCGGCGGCGAGCGTGATCGCGAACTCGAGGAAGAGCGACCCGGTCAACCCGCCCTGGAACCCGATCGGCGCGTAGACGGTGGCGAGCGTGATCGTCATCGCGATGATCGGGCCCACCAGCTCGCGCGCGCCGACCAGCGCCGCCTGCAGCCGCGTCTTCCCGAGGCGGACGTGCCGCTCCACGTTCTCGACGACGACGATGGCGTCGTCCACGACGAGGCCCACCGAGAGCACGATGGCCAGGATCGTCAGCAGGTTGAGGCTGAAGCCGAACGCGTACATGACGATCGCCGCGCCGATCAGCGAGATGGGCATGGCCACGAGCGGCACGAGCGCGGTGCGGATCGAGCCCATGAACAGGAAGACCACCAGGCCGACGATGAGGATCGTCTCCGAGAGCGTCTTCACGATCTCCTTGAGCGCATCCTCCATGAACACCGTCGCGTCGTAGGCGAGGTGCATCTCGATGTCGGCCGGCAGCGTCGGCCGGAGGCGCTCCATCTCGGCGCGCAGCCGGTGCGCGACCTCGATCTCGTTGGTGCCGATCAGCGGCCAGACGCCGAGATAGACCGCCTCGTCCCCGCCGTACTTGGCGACCATGCTGGCTTCCTCGGCGCCCAGCTCGACGCGGGCGACGTCCCCGAGGCGCACGATGGCGCCGCCCCGGTCGGCGACGATCAGGTCGTTGAACTCGTCGGCCGAGCGCAGGTCGGTGTTGGCCAGCAGGTTGACCTGGACGAGGTTGCCCTTGGTCTGGCCGACGGCGGCCAGATAGTTGTTGCGGCGCAGCGCCTCCTGCACGTCGCCGGGCGAGAGGCCGAGCGCGGCCAGACGGTCGGGGTCGAGCCAGACGCGCATGGCGAGCGGGCGCGCGCCCTCGAAGCTCACCCGCTGCACGCCCGGCAGCGTGGCGAGCTGCGGCTGCAGCGTTCGCGCGAGCCAGTCGGTGATCGCCGGCACGTCGCGCTGCTTCGACGAGAAGCTCAGGTAGAACGAGGCGTACGGCCGGTCGGCGCGCTGCACCTCGACCGCCGGTGGCTCGGCCTCGGCCGGCAGCTCGGAGCGCACCTGCTGGAGCCGCGCGGTGACCTCGGCCAGCGCCGCGGTGCTGTTGTGGTTCAGCTTCAGGTGCACCGTGATGGTGCTGATCCCGGCCCGGCTGGTGGACTCGATGTAGTCGACCCCGCTGATGGCCGAGACCGAGCGCTCGATGGGCGTGGTCAGGAAGCCGCGGACGGTCTCGGCGCTCGCGCCGTAGTAGACCGTCGTGATGACGACCGACGAGCTCTCGATCTTCGGGTACTGCTGCACCGGGAGCGTCGTCAGCGCCCGCCATCCCACCAGCACGATGACGAGGTTGACGACCACGGCGAGTACCGGGTGCTTGATGAAGATGTCGGTGAAGGACCGCATGGTCGGCTCTCCGCGTCAGTTGGCGCCGGCCGGCCGCGTGGTGCCGCGGGCCGACGTGTCCGCGGCGACGGTGACGAGCGCCGCCTCCCGCAGTTTGAAGGAGCCCGACGCGGCGACCTGCTCGCCGGCGGACAGGCCGTCGAGGATCACGACCTCGTCGCCGAGCACCGGCCCGCTGCTCACCTGTCGGAGCTGGGCGCGCGTCTTTCCGGTCCGGTCGGCGGCGAGGACGAACACGTGGTCGCCGCCCGGTCCCTTGCGCAACGCGGTGGCCGGCACGACGACCGCGCTCCTCGCCGGCCCGACGGGCACCTGCACGCGCACCGAGGCGCCCGGCGCGGGCGCGCGGGCGGCGTCCTCGATCCGCGCACGCACGGCCGCGTTGCGCGTCGTCGGGTCGACGCGCGCGTCCACCGCGACGATCGTCGCCGCGAGCGGCGTCGGGGCGTCGCCCGCGAAGACGCCGACCGACTGTCCCGGCCGCAGCCCGGCGGCGACCGCCTGCGTCACGGTGAAGTCCACGTGCGCGGCCTCGTCCACCCCCTGCAGCGTCGTGAGCTCGGTGCCGACCTCGAGGAACTGGCCGGCGTGCACGTCGGCGAGCCCGACCCGCGCGCGGAAGGGCGCGCGAATCGTCTTCCGGGCGATCACGGCCCGCGTGCGCGCGATCTGCGCCAGTGCGACGGCGTGCTCGGCGCGTGCCTGGTCGAGCTCCACCGCGGACGCGGCACGGCGCTGCGCCAGGCGCTCGGTGCGCGCGAGCAGCGTCTGCGCGAGGGCGGCCTGCGCCTCCAGCGCCTTCAGCTCCGCCTCCTCCACCGAGACGTCGAGGGCGACGAGGACCGCACCCGCCTCGACCACCTGGCCCGGCCGCAGCGTCACGTGTCGGACGGTGCCGGGCACCTCGTTGCGGAGGGTGATGGAGCGCAGGGCGAGCACCGTGCCGATGGACGTCGCGGACTGGCGGTGCTCGCGCTCGCGCGCGACGGCCGCCGTCACCGTCTCGATGGGCTCGGGCTGATTGGCGGCAGCGGCACTGGCCTCATGAACGGACGTGTACTTCCACGCGCCGAGGCTGGCCGCAGTGCCGGCGACCATCGCGAGCAGCGCGACGGAGCGAGGCCAACCGCGTGGAATGAAGAAGGCGCGACGACTCATGGGGACGACCTCCCGGCGCGACTGCGCGGCTCTGCGTTCGACGATACCGACCGGTAACATCGGCTACGATACCGATCGGTATCGCGAAAGTCAAGCGCCGGATTTCCGGTGGCGTCGTCCGATGTCCACACGGTGATGCGTGGCCGTGCGCGCCGTCACGACAACGATGGCCGCGGCCGTCGCCGAACGACCGCGGACATCCGAGCATCGTCTGGATGGGAGCGGCACTGCGGCGGGCCGGCTCACGCCGCTGCGGCGAGCCGCTGGGCGATCGCGCTGGCCGTGATCATCGTGCCGGCGAACGCGACGCCGTGCTCGAGTCGGACGACGTGTGCACCGCGATGAATCAGGCCACGTCCGCGAGGAGGCTGCGCCCCGCCTTGAGCACGCGCGCGGTCTCCGTGGCACGGCGTCCCTGACCGTGCGCCGCGGCGAGCGCGCTCTCGTGCAGCGCGCCGCGCGTGGCCTGCCGCGCCGCAGCGGGCGACCAGCCGGCCTGCGGCGACTTCGGGTCCGGCGTGCCGAGCGGCACGACGATCCCGCCCCACTGGTGGAAGACGTCCGTCAGCGTCACGAGCCGGCTTCCGGAACCGACATGCGTGGGCACCATGCCGACGAAGGCGCCGTAGACCTTCTCGGAGAGCTCCCCCGTCCGCCAGAGCGGCGCGGTGGCGTCGACGAGCTGCCGCAGGCCATCCACCACGGCGCCGTTGGGCATCGCCGTGCCGAAGAGCGCGACGTCGGCCCACGCCAGGTCCGCCGCGGTCGCCTCGGGGAGGGCGGCCGCGTCGTGGAGGAGCTCGCTCCACTCGGGGTGCTCGCGCGCGCCCGCGGGCGGCACGAGCTGCCCGATCCGACGCACCCGCACCTCGCCACCCGCATCCCACGCGCCTTCGGTGGCGGCCAGGGCGAGGCGGTACACCTGCTCGCGCTCGCCGTGGTAGATCACGACGACCTTCACATGCACGTACATCGACCCCTCCCGTTCACGCTCCGACCCTCGTGCCGGACGACCGATCCGGCTGGCGCGTCCGCCGCGTCGCGGCAGCGGCGGGCGCACATGCCCGAAGATACACCGAAACGTATGTTCGGCCAGCATGACGTTCGCGCGCCCGGCGCAGACGACGCGAGGGGTGAGGCTGTCGGGGGGGGGGGGCGGGGGACCCCCCCCCCCCCCCCCCCGCGAGGGGAGGAAAGGGACGACACCCCCCCCCCCCCCCCCCCGGCGGTGGGGGGCGCCGCCGCCCCCCCCCCCCGC
>Ga0307409_100001604_pt1 | contig 11317 bp, 9 predicted proteins | sample 322Ometagenome_2_FD_203888 | JGI IMG/M metagenome (GOLD analysis project Ga0307409, IMG submission 203888) | Maize rhizosphere microbial communities from greenhouse at UC Davis, California, United States - 322HYB-O-2 | ecosystem: Host-associated > Plants > Roots > Rhizosphere > Soil | place...
GATGCGGCTGCGCGACACGAACAGCGCGATTCGCCGGGGCTTCACCGGACTGAGGTGGTTCCCGGCGAAGGTGTCGTACAAGGTGACGGGAACGTTCGAGCCGTATGCGCAGCCGAAGGCCGTGCGTGTGCCCAACATCCTCGGCGACCTGGAGCCGTACACCGCGCCCGGCGTCGTGTCGTTCACCATCAACGGCGAGCCGCAGAAGGTGGAAGTCTACGACGCCGGTTCCGGCGAGAACCGCCGGTTCTTCATCGTCTTCCGCGACCTGACGAGCGGGAAGGAGACGTACCCCTCGGCGCGGTTCCTCTACGCGGATCGCCCGAACGCCAAGGGTGAGGTCGTGCTCGATTTCAACAAGGCCTACAACCCGCCCTGCGCGTTCAACCCGTTCACGACCTGCCCGCTCCCGACCGAACAGAACCGCCTGCGCGTGCGGATCGAGGCCGGCGAGCTGGATTATCACCGGAGCGCGACGCATTAGCGGCCGGAGGCCACGGCGCCTCTGATCTTCCGCCTGAACCGCGGACGCCGCTGTCGTAGATTCCTGCGGTTCGTCGTTGGTCGTTGGTCGTTGTTCGTTCTTCGTTGAGGCACTGAGGCGCTGAGGCAGCGGTCTACGTGCCGCGCACGAAATCCACCGCGCGCCTGATCACTTCGTCGTCTTTGAGGATGCGCCGGTGGCCCAGGCGATCGGTTGCGTGAAGCGTCGCGCCGGGCCACCGCGCCGCCAGGCGCTCGGCGTCGCCGAACGGAACCTCGCGATCGGTGCGGTCGTGCACGATGAGCGCGGGCGTCTGGAGTCCGGCGACGCGCTCGAAAATCTCTACGTCGGCCAGCGTGACGCGCGTCTGGCGTTCGAGCGCGGCGCGGAACGCGCGCATCGCGGCGCCGCGCAGCCCTACCATCTCACCGAACCGCCGAATCACGTCGTCGATGGAGGAAGGCGAGGCGATCAGGACCACCGAGCGGACGTCGAGGCCGCGCTCGAGCGCGAGCGTCGTGACCGCGCCGCCGAACGAGTGCGTCACTACCGCGCCGAGCGGTCCGAGATCACGGCCGACCTTCCGCAGCGCTTCGGTGCACTCGATCAGATCCGTGCGCGACCCCGCGGACGCGCCGTGCGCGGGGAGATCGAGGGCGACCACACGGTATCCGGCCGCGACGAACGAGTCGACGAACCGTCCGAGTTGCGTCCCGCGTCCTTCCCAGCCGTGCACGAGGAGGACGATCGGCCCGGCGCCCCAGGCGCGCGCCGCGAGCGTCGGTCCCAGGCGGATCGAGTCGCCGCGCGCCGCTATCGCCTTCTCCCACCCGGGCGCGTGATGGCGGCGGGGCGTGCAGAACAGCCGCAGCCCGAGCGCGCCCGCCACACGCGGCGACACGAAGGAGAGCAGCGCAAACACGGCGCGAAGCACACGAACATCATGTCAAATCGCCAATCACCAATCACCAATCACCAAATCACGAAATTACCAAGTACCGAATTACCAATTACCAAATTCAGTTGCCCTTGAGCACCGGGTACGGGTTGAGCGGCTCTCCCTTCCACCACTGCCGCTCGGCCGTGAGGCGCGTGATCGCGAAGTGGAGGTGCGGCGCGTCGGCGGCCGCGTTGCCGGTGCTGCCCACGTAGCCAATCACGTCGCCGCGCTTGACCGGCATCCCGTCACGCAGCGTCTCGGCATAGGAGTCGAGGTGCGCGTAGTAGTAGCAATACGTCTCCGACGGGTCGAACTGATAGATCGTCAACCCTCCCGCCTTGCTCGTGAACAGCTTCGTGATCGTGCCGTCTTCCACGGCGTGCACCGGCGTACCGCGCGGCGCCATGATGTCGATCGCCTCGTGCGTGCGTTCGCCGCGCGCGTCTGAATAGCTGTCGTACAGCTCGTCCTTCTCGACGCCTTCGACCGGAATCTCCAGATCCCGTTCTTCGAGGGACTCGACGACGGCGGACTTCGCCGGCGCCGGGATGTCCGTGCCGCTCGTCGCAACCGGCCCGTGCTCGACCCCGGGGTCGGCGGCGGGCGCCACCACGCGTGCGGCGCGCGCCGGCGTGTCATGCAGCCGCCAGGTGAGGCCGGCGTCGGCGAGCGCGCCGAGCGCGAAGCTGAGGAACACGATCGAGATGCGCCTCATTTGAAGATCACCTCCATCCCCGGCCGGGCCCACTGCGCCACGCGGTTCGCGTCCCAATTCGTCAGCCGCACGCACCCGTGCGACTGCAGGTGTCCGATGCGCGACGGTTCGGGCGTGCCGTGGATTCCGTAATGCGGTTTGGTCAGGTCGATCCACATCGTGCCGACGGGATTGTTCGGCCCCGGTGCGATGCGCGCCTTCGAGTGCGACGGGTCCGCGTCCCAGAAGAGAACGGGGTTGTAGTGGAACGGCGGCATCCGTTGCACGCCGGTCACCTTCCACCGCCCGATGGGCAGCGGGTCGTGCCTGCTGCCCGTGGTCACGGGCGCGTGAAACAGCACGGCGCCGTTCGCATCCTGAACCGTCAGCGCGCTGTCCGCCCTGGAGACGACGATCGTCGCGTCGGGCGAGGAGCCGGGCATCGGTGCGAGCGGATCGATCGCCGCCACATCGGGCACGACCACGCGCTCGCCGGCGCGGTCGAATGTGGCACCCGGATTCAGCTCCTCGAGCACGCGCGGGTTGACGTGGAACTTCTCGGCCAGCGCCTCGAGGGGCGACGCGTAGGCGAGCGATTCGAGCTTCGCCTGCTCCATCAGATCGGTGGGTACGCCGACGAACGGACCGGCGAGATCTTCCGGCGCGATCTCGTAGCTGACGACCGGCGGCCGTCCCCGCGAGCGGTTGATCAGCGCGGTCAGCGTGCCCTCGTCGATCGCGCCGGAAGGCGCCAGGCCGTGCGCGCGCTGGAAGGCGGCAAGCGCGCGCTGCAGGTTGCGACCCGGCGTGCCGTCGATTTCGCCGGGAGAGAAGCCGGCCCGGTCGAGCATGACCTGCACGGCCAGCGTCTCGCTCACGGCGGGGACGGGCACTGGTTGAGGCACGTCCTGCCCGATGAGCACGGCAAGCAGCAGCCAGGTCATGCAAGACCACCGTGCAAAGACCGTCCCGCACCCGGACGAGACCGGTCCCACGACTGGACGCGCTCGCAGGAGGGCGGTCCGAGGCGGTTCGAATGCAGCCGATTTTCGCGAGAGACCGCCGGTTACGCGTGAGCGGCGCACGAACTTTCATGGCACAGCTGATGCGTTGAGGCTGCCCCATGCTGCTTCGCGATCTCCGGCATGCGCTCAGGTGGTTGCGCGCGAACCCCGGGTTCACCTCGGCGGCGGTCCTGGTCCTCGCCCTCGGCATCGGCGCGGCGACGGCCACTTTCACCGTGCTGCACGCGGTGGTGCTCCGTCCGCTGCCCTTCGACCGGCCGGAAGGAATCGTCCGCATCTGGTCGAGCCCGCAAGGACGCAACCTGCCGTTCTTCTCGGTTTCCGCGCCCGACGTCGCGGACTGGGCCTTGCGCACGACGACGTTGTCGCTGGTGGCGGCGTACGAGCGCCAGCGCGGAGCGATCCTGCGCGGCGGCGGCGAGCCGGAGGAAGTGACGAGCGCGCGCGTCAGCCGCGAGCTCTTCGAGCTGCTCGGCGTGTCTCCTTCGCGCGGCAGATGGTTCGACGAGCGCGAGGATCGTCCCGGCGCCACCGCTCCGGTCGCGGTGATCTCGCACGGCGTGTGGCAGCGACGATTCGGCGGCCGCGACGACGTAATCGGTCAGCCGCTGCAGATGGACGACGGCCGGTGGACCGTGATCGGGGTGATGCCGCCGGGTTTCGTCATCCCGAACAACCCCGCCGAGATCTGGATGCCGCTGCAGCTCTCGCCGGATCCGTCGCGGCGCAGCGAGCGGTCGCTGCGCGTGCTCGCGCGCCTTCGTGAGGGCGTGACCATCGAAGAGGCAACGACGGAGCTGACCGCGATTGCGGCGGCGCTCGGCCGCGAGTACCCGGCCTCGAACGCGTCGTGGACCGTGACGCTGCGGCCGCTCACCGAGACGGTCGTCAGCGACACGGTACGGCGCGCGCTCCTCATCGTCGCAGCCGCCGTCGCCCTCGTGCTGCTGATGGCATGCGCCAATGTCGCCGGCCTGCTGCTCAGCCGCTCGGCCGGCCGCGCGCGCGAAATGGCGGTGCGCACCGCGCTCGGGGCGAGCCGAGGCGCCCTCGTGCGGCAGCTGCTCGTCGAGTCGCTGCTGCTGGCGTGCGCGGGCGCTGCGTTCGGCGTCCTCCTCGCCATGTGGACCCTCGATGGGCTGCGCGCGCTGGCGCTCACGACGATTCCGCGCACCGACGAGATCGCCTTGCGGCCGGTCGTGCTCCTCTTTGCCATCGCGGCGGCCGCGCTCAGCGCCGTGCTGTCGGGGCTGGCGCCCGCGCTGGGCGCCGCGCGAAGCCGGCCGGAGATGTTGCGCAACCGCGATGCGGGCTCCGGCCGCGGCACGTCACGTGCGCGCGACATCCTCGTGGTTGCCGAAGTGGCGCTGGCCATCGTCGTGCTCGTATCCGCAGCGCTGATGGCGCGCAGCTTCGTCAAGCTCCAGCAGCGCGATCTCGGCTTCGATCCGCACGGCTTGCTGCTGGTGCAGGTCGCCTCCCCGCCGGGCCGTGAGCCGGCGTTGTTCTACGGCACGCTCATCGAGCGGCTGGCAGCGCTGCCCGGCGTGCAATCGGCGGCCGGTGGCAGCAGCCTGCCGTTTGCAGGGCCGAACTCCGCGAACGGGTTCGAAATCGAAGGACGGACGTTCGCCGCCGGCGAGACGCCTGACGCCGACTTCCGTCGGGTCACGCCGGGATATTTCGCGACGCTTGCCATTCCGGTTCGGCGCGGACGCACGTTGCAGCGTGAAGATGCAGCCGGCGCGCCCGTCGTCGTGGTGAACGCCGCGATGGCACGTCGGTTCTTCGACGGGGATCCGCTAGGAACGCGGGTGCGGTTCGTCGGACAGCCGTGGATGACCATCGTCGGCGTCGCGCGGTATTTCGCGCTCGACGATCCGCGCGACGAGGTGCGGCCGATGATGTATCTGCCGTACGGGGCGACTCCCGCGCCCCTCACCGTCGCGCTGCGCCTGTCGACGCCGCCGTCGACGGTCGCCGCCGCCGTACGCGGCGTGGTCGCGTCGGCGGCGCCCGGTCAGCCAATCGCCCGACTGGAAACGATGGACGAGCTCCTCGCGGCCACGCGGGGGCCCCAGCGTTTCAACGCAACGGTGCTTGGTGCGTTCGCCTGGATGGCGCTCGTCCTTGCGGCGGCGGGCCTGTGGGGATTGATCGCGCATGGTGTGGCCGGACGCACGCACGAGATCGGCGTGCGCGTCGCGCTTGGCGCACGTCCGGTCGAGGTGCTGCGCACGGTGGCCGGCCGCGGCATCGCGCTCGCGGTCGTCGGCATCGCCGTCGGGTTGGGTGCTGCGGCGGCCAGCGCCAGCCTTCTTCAGGCCGTGCTCTTCGACACCTCCGCTGCCGATCCGGCAACGTTCGCCGTCATCGCGGTCGTCTTCCTCGCGGTTGCGTCGGCGGCCAGCGTGCTGCCCGCCCGACGAGCCTTGCGCATCGATCCGGTCGAGGCCTTACGATCGGAGTAGTGAGAACTCCCGAAGTCCAGCTCCCGCCATCGGTGTCGCCAGCGTCTGCCAGCACAGGGTACGGAGGCAAGGGGATCACACCGAGAAGCCGAGGGACCGGGCGAGCGACGATCATGACTTGCATGCTCGATCGGCGCCTCCGCTTCTCCGCTCCTCTGTGCCCCGGTCCCACCCGTGCGGTTCGTTCCTGCGTGGTCGTCGCATGACCGTGTACGCGCTCAGCATTCATGCCGACTACCGCTGCCGTCACTCCGGCGAGTGTTGCACCGCCGACTGGGACGTGCCGGTCGAGGTCCCCATTTTTCGTTCGCTGAGTGACGCGCTGGCAGTCGGGCGGCTGCGGACCGCGGCAGGCGCCGGAGACGGGTTCATTACGGGACCGGATCTCCCGTCCGACGCCGGCGCGATGCTCGATCGGACTGCGGGCGGCGACTGCGTGTTCTTCGAACGCGGCTCGCACCTCTGCGTCGTCCACCGCGACCTTGGAGAGCAGGCGCTGCCCGCAACGTGCCGCCACTTTCCGCGGCTTGCTCTCCGTGATGCGCGCGGCACCTCGATCACGCTCTCGCACTTCTGTCCGACCGCCGCCTCGATGCTGTTCCGGGAGGACGTGCCACTGGCGATCGTTCCCGGGCCGGCGGCCTTTCCCGACGCCGAGTACGAGGGGCTCGTGGTTGCTCCCGACGAGTGGCCGCCGCTGCTGAACCCGCGCATGCTGTCGGACCACGAGGGCTACGCCGCGTGGGAGCGGCACATGGTCGCGCGGTGCGCGGAGGCGGCGGGCGGGCCCGAGTCGATTGTCGCGTCGCTGGCGCGCGACGCGTGGATTGTCCGGAAGTGGCGGCCGGGCAGCGCGTCGATTGCTCAAGCCATCGGGATGCTGCCGCGCGATGTCGTCGACGCGCCGCCGCACGGCACGCTCGACGCCAGCCTCGCGCACTTCGCCGAGGCGATGACAGCCGTGCCCGAGGATCTGCTGCCGCCGGCCGACGAGCACGGGTTGCCCGAGGCGTATCGGGCGCACGTGGTGCCCGAGTGGGAGAGCTTCGCGGGGCCGCTTGCGCGCTACGTGGCGGCGAAGGCGTTCGCCACGTGGACGGCCTACCAGGGCCGCGGATTCGCGACCATCGTGCGCGGACTCGACTGCGCGCTCGCGCTGGTTCGCGTCGAAGCGTCGCGACAGTGCCGCGACACCGGCCGCCGTCTCGATGGCGCGCAGATGCTGGAGGCGTTTCGCGCGGCGGACTTCATCCTCAATCACCTCGCGGCGGGAGACGAGCTCGCCCGTGCGTGGTCACGCGCGGAAAACGGCTGAGTGCACGCGCATTGCACGCACACGAAGACGCGCTGCCGAATACGTGCGACGAACGCGGAGCAACGGATCACAGACCATGAATGCCCTCGACCTGCTGAAGGAAGATCACAAGAAGCTCAAGCAGATGCTCGCCCAGACGCTCGACGCCCATGAACGCGACGCGCGCGCGGAGCTCATCGAGCAAGTGCGCTCCGAGCTGGTGGTGCACGAGCGCATGGAAGAGGAGGTCTTCTACCCCGCGCTCAAGTCACACGAGAGAGCGAAGGACATCGTCCTCGAAGGATTCGAGGAGCACCACGTCGCCGACGTCCTGCTCGACGAGCTCCTCGAGGTGCCGGAGGAAACCGACCTGTGGCACGCGAAGGTAAAAGTGCTCCAGGAGAACCTCGAGCACCACATCGAGGAAGAAGAAGGCGAGATGTTCAAGATCGCGCGCAAGGTCCTCGAGCCCGGCGAGCTCGATCGGCTGGGGGAGCGGATGGAGGGTGTAAAAAGAGCCGCCCACGCGTAACTCCCAACTTTCAATCTCCAACCTCCACGACCTGGAGCCGTGGTCGTCATGGTTCTTGGGAGTTGGTAGTTGGTGATTGGGAGTTGTCGCCGTCAACATCAAAAACGGCGACCACCGGCCCGTGATCGCTCGTGCCCGTGTCCCGCTGTACTTCGCAGGAAACGACGCGGTCGGCGAGGGCGCGGCTGGCGAGGACGTAATCCAGGCGCCAGCCGATATTGCGCTGGCGCAGGTTTCTCCACGGCGCCCACCACGTAAACAAGTCTGCGTTCTCCGGCTGCAGCATCCGGTGCACGTCGACCAGCCCCTGCGCGAGCATCTGCTCGAACAGCGCGCGCTCGTCGGGCCGCTGGCCGATGATGTTCGGCTTGCGCTCCTTCGGGTGCACGTCCATGTCGGTACGCGCCACGTTCAGGTCGCCGCAGATCACGAGCCGGCGTCCGGTGCGCGCGTACTCCGCCGCCAGGGCGACCATCGCCTCGAGGAAGCGCATCTTGGCCGGAAAGTCCTTGCCGCCGTTCGGAACGTAGATCGACGCGACGGTCGCGGCCGGCAGCGTGACGGTGACGATCCGGTGCTCGTAGTCGAATTCGGGGTGCTCGAACAGCGGCCGCTCGGGGTACGGCGCTTTGCGCACGTGCAGCGCCACGCCGGAGTACCCCTTGCCGCCGTGCCAGTAACACCAGTAGCCCTCGATGTCGCACAGCCACACCGGGAGCTGCTCGATGGCCGCCTTGATCTCCTGCAGGCAGAGGACGTCGGGCTGTTCCTTCTCGATGAACTCCTGCACCTGCGCCTGACGCGCGCGGATGCCGTTGACGTTCCACGTCGCGATCTTCAGCACGGACAGGCCTGGGGAGTGCGCGCGGTCCTCAGCGCCTGGCGCCGAGCGCCTTGATGCGCGCGATGAGGGCCGGGTCGTTGGGGAAGAGTCCCGCCGCCGGCAGGCGCTCCAGCAGTTCGGCCCAGACCGGCTCCCTGGAAAACACCGCCTTGAAGATCGGCGCGGCCTCCTCTTCGCGGCCGATCGAGGCCAGCGTCACCGCGTGCCAGAACGGGAGCTCGACGATCTCGGGCGCCAGCTGGCTGGCAGCGGCGTACTCCTTCAGCGCCTCTTCGACCTTCTGCCCCGTCATCAGCTCGTCGCCGCGGTTTGCGTGCGCGTAGGCGCGTTGCAGCCGGATCAGGCGTCGGAGTTCTTCGACCGGCTTGGCGTGATCGTCGATCCGGAGATCGAACACGCGATCGGCGCCCACCCACGGCTTACCGGTCCCCTTCGCCTTGACGATCAGGATCGCCGCCGACTGGCGGCCGCGCACGTCACCGCCCGCTCTCTCTGCCGCTTCGAGCGCGGCGAGCATGCGATCGGCCAGGTCGCCCTCTGTCTGTTCGAAGGCGTCGGCCATCGCCGGCCACACGCGATCGTTCGCCATCATGTTCGCCTGCACCGAGTAGTCGCGCCCGACGCGGTGGCCGGCCGCCGCAATCGCCGACTTGCCGGTGTACGCGGACACCTGCCCGTGCGCATCGATCATCGCCACCTGCCGGCCGTCGCGCTGGGCGTCCTTGTCGACGAGTTGCCGCAGCGCCTCGGGAGCGGCGACGCCGCGGCGCATCAGCTCCAGCCCGCGCGCGCCATAGCCCGGATCGACGAACGACTGCGTGGCCACCGCCCCGACGCCCGCTTCGGCCCACGTCACGATCGATCCCACGGAGAACCAGTGCGACTGCACGGCGACGCCCATCTCGCCGGTCACGGGATCCCGCGCCACGATCGAGTAGGTGTGGACGATCGGGTCGGCCTCCGCCGGCTTCGGCCGGAACACGATGTACCACGCGGCAAGCACCGCGGCCGCGACGACAAAAGCGGCGCGAGCGAGCGGCCAGAGGGCGTTGGACATGCGGTAAAGATATCGCAGACGAGGGCCGTGGAGAGAACCTGGAGGACGGAGGGGACGCAGGGGATGCAGCGGACCTGTAGGACGCCACAGAGGCACTGAGGCACAGACGCCACTGAGGCACAGAGGCGCAGAGGGAATGAGGTTGGCAGACTTGACGCTCAGCGTCGAAGAAACACGACGTTCGGATCCGTGGCGTTCCTGACGTCCTGGACGATTCGACCTCAGTGCCTCCGTGTCTCAGTGGCTGAATGATTCCGCCCGTGGCCCGGAGAAACGCAGGGGCGGGAACGAACGGGATCACACAGAGCCGCCGCCGTTCGCTCCTCCGCTCATTCCTCCGGCGCGTCGAACGACATCAGGTTCTGGCGGAAGCCGCGCGTCTTCCAGGCCCCGTAGGCAAGGCCGGCGGCAAGCCACACGAACCCTGCCCCTTGCGCCTGCGGGCGCAGGCTGATCCAGAGATAGAGGCAGATGACGAAGCCGAGGAGCGGGAGCACGAAGTTGGCGATCGTTCGATCCTCGGCGCGCAGCCAGTAGCGCGCGAACGCGGCGAGATTCACCCCCATGAACGCGATGAAGGCGCCGAAGTTCAGGAGCTCGGCTCCCAGCTGGTAGGTGAGCAGCAGCGCGCCGACACCGGTCAGCACGCCGACGAGCACGACGTTGTTGCGCGGGATGTTGCGTCTGCGATCCACGGCGGCGAAGAACCGCTCCGGCAAGGCGCCGCTCCTGCCCATGCCATAGAGCAGCCTCGCCGCGCCGAGGTGCGCGCTCGACCCGGATCCGACGTTCGCGACGAGCAGCGTGACGTTCACGATCATGAACAGCGCCGGGCCGCCGGCCTTGCCCGCGACGTGGACGAACGCCGTGTCCACGTCGGGGTAGCCCGTCCAGTTGCCCCACACGAGCTGCGCGCTGTAGACGAGCACCGCCGCGAGGATCCCGGTGATCAGGCACGTCAACACGGTCGCCAGCAGGATGTCCCGGCGCGGGTTGCGCGCTTCCTCGGAGAGGGTCGAGATGCCGTCGAAGCCGATGTAGGTGAGGCAGGCGATCGACGCGCCCGTCAGTACGGTCGGGAGGGAGAAGGTGGCGGGATCGTAGAATGGGCGCGTGAGATCCTGTCCGCGCAGGTCCACGCCGAGCAGGTAGCGCGCGGCGGCGACGAGGTACAGGATGACGACGATGAACATGCCGATCGCGAGCACCTCGTTGGTGCGCGCGCTGGCCTTGATGCCGCGCAGGTTCATCGCCGTGAAGAGGATCGCGAAGAGGATCACCCATGCCGCGTACGGCACCTCCGGCAGCACGTTCATCGCCGTCCGGCCGCAGTAGATCGTGGCGATGATCGGGTTGAGCACGTAGTCCATCACCATCGACCAGCCGGTCGCATACCCGAGCCCGGGGTGCAGTTCCTGGCCGACATAGGTGAACGCCGAGCCGGCGCTCGGATAGGCGCGCGCCATGCGGCCGTAGCTCAGCGCGGTCAGGAGCATCGCCACCATGCCGATGAGGATCGTGGTGATGACATGGCCGCGGGCCTCGATCGAGACCACGCCGAAGATGCCCATCGGCGCGACCGGCTGGATGAGCACGATGCCGTAGAACACGAGGTCCCACAGCGTCAGCTCCCGCCGCAGGCGGGCGCCGGATCCGGCCGCTTCGACGCCGCTCACCGCGGCTCGCTCGCCGACGCCGCGCGCGCGAGGAACGTGCGAATCACGTCCTTCGCCGCGTCGCGCGAGTAGACGAAGAACATCTCCTCGGCACGCGGGCCGCGCCGGAAGTAATCGACCGACGGCACCCGCGGGTAATCGGGCCGCCGGGCGACGCCCGGCAGATCGCACGTCCGCTGTTCGTCGGGCGAAGGCCGCAGATCGTGCATCGACTCGAGCGCGTACAGCTTGCGGCGCTGGAGCTCCGGCGTGAGGGGGTGCGCGTAGACGCGCTCGACGGCAAGGTCCGCCGCGGACCAT
>Ga0307409_100001605_pt1 | contig 11313 bp, 7 predicted proteins | sample 322Ometagenome_2_FD_203888 | JGI IMG/M metagenome (GOLD analysis project Ga0307409, IMG submission 203888) | Maize rhizosphere microbial communities from greenhouse at UC Davis, California, United States - 322HYB-O-2 | ecosystem: Host-associated > Plants > Roots > Rhizosphere > Soil | place...
CGCCCAATCGTAGTTACCGGCATGAAGGGCGAACCCTAGCGTCGCGTGCGCGTCGGACAAATCCGCGTCAAGCTCCACCGCCTTTCCTGCTGCCTCGATCGCGGGGAGGAAGCATTCCTGCGGCGGCAGCACCCCGATGATCCCGAGCCAGCTATAATAGTCCGCGATCCCGCAGTAGGCCAAAGCGTAGCCCGGATCTGCCGCAATCGCCGAGTGAAACGCAACGAATGCTTTGGCCAGTCCCTCTTCCGTAAAGCTATTAAAGTAATACCGTCCCCGCAAATATTGCTCAAAAGCTTCCGGAACGTCCGTGCCCCGCTTCGCGAAATCGGCGAGTTCGCTCCCCGTCAACTGCGGCAGCAGGGCCTCGATGACCTTGATCGAAAGAGTGTCTTCCAGCGTCAGTACGTCGGCCAGTTTCTCATCGATCGAAGTCGCCCAAATCGCGGCATTGTCTTTCACATCAAGAAGTTGGATCGTGACCCGTAACCGATCGTTCGCTTTCTTGATGTTTCCGTCGATGATGTAATCGACATTTAAGGCATCCCCCGCTTTGATCGGGTCGGAAAGCGTGTCGCCGAATGCGATGATCGCGCTCGTCGGACGAACCAGAAAGCGTCGAATTTTGCTGAGGCGTGTGATCAAAGCGTCCGCAAGGCCGAGGCCAAGGAAGCGGTCGTCCGTGTTCTCCGATGCTCCTCCAAGATTTAGAAACTTGAAGGGAAGTATCGCTATGGATTTCGACTGTTCGGACGGGCGCGGAAGCTGGGTTCGCCGTTCACCGGATTCCGGCTGGTAGGCAGGAGCTTCGACACCCTTACCATTTAGGAATCTGGTAATGTCCTGTGAAAAAGCCTTTGCGTTCGGGTATCGATCCTTCTGCGACTTCGCGAGCGCCTTCATCACTATGTTGTCGAGGCCGCGGCTAATGTCGTCACTGAGCTGATTCCGCGATGTGCCCCGCTGTTCGGCTGCTTTATCAGCGTGTCCACCGTATTGCGGCATCAGATTCTCGTTGACGTCGAGAATGGCGCTCGGCACGCGGGGCATCTCTTCGCAGACAACGCGGCTTACTTCGTGGAGGGCACGTCCGGAAAAATTATAGGGGCGGTGACCTGTCACCAGCTCGTAAAGGAGTACGCCCAGCGAATAAATATCGCTGACCGTGCTTACGTCGCGCCCGCGCACCTGCTCGGGGCTGGCGTAATCCGGCGTCATCATCCTAAGCATCGACCCCGTCGGGTTGAGTGACTCGTGGATGAGATCGGGATCGAGGATCTTGGCGATCCCGAAGTCCAAAAGTTTCGGCGAGCCCGACCCGTTGATCAGGATATTGCTCGGCTTGATGTCTCGATGGATTATCTGCCGTTCATGCGCGTATTCGATCGCTGAACACACTTTCTGGAAGAGTTTTAGACGGTCTCTAAGCGTCAGCTGTTTTCCATCGCAGTAGTTGTAGAATGTCTCGCCCTCGATGTACTCCATCACGAAGTAAGGCACCCCGTCCGATGTCGTACCACCGTCCAGCAACCGCGCGATAAATGGGTGTTCAAAGGACGCGAGGATCTGCCTTTCGTGGCGAAAGCGACGGACGATAAAATCCGTATCCATGCCGCGTTTGATCAATTTGACCGCAACCGTCTGCTGAAATTCACCGTCCGCCCTCTCGGCCCGGTAAACCGCGCCCATTCCGCCGCGTCCGATCTGGCGCGTCAATTTGTAAACGCCGATTCGTTTCCCCAGAAAATCGTCCTGTCCGTTCTTTGCGGCGTCGAGTGAAATCGAGATCTCACGCTTCGCCTTTGTGTTCAGGAAATTACTGTCGGTCCAGATGGGAGATTCGATGAATTGATCTGCATCGTCGAGGCTGGCGAGGAGCTTAACGATCTCGGCTTCCAGTTGTGCGTCACCAGCGGAACGCTCGGAGACGAATGACAACCGCTCCGCGACCGGCAGATTGGCGGCGGCCTGAAAGACATCTTCTATTTTTTTCCAACGGTCGGGCGACATCCGTAAACCGAAGACTTAATTATATCCAATTACGGGTAAAGGCTATAGGGCACTTGTTTTAAGCGAGTTAGATGCAGAAAAGTCAGAATATACGTTAAGGAAATAGATATATTTGAACGTGTTAAAACACGTTGACCACGAACCCGATTCTCAAGTATCATATTACCGGCACGCCCCTTCACCCTGCCCGCCCGATGTCCCAGAAGAAAACCAAGGTCAGTCTCATATATTTTGTAATATTCACGCTCTTGCTCGTGGGGCTTGTGCCGTTGCTGCTGACAGGGTGGCTGCTATCCAACCGCAGCGGCAAGGAATTGCGGGTCGTCGAAAATCGCTACCAGATCCAACTGGTACAGGAAAAAGCGAAACAGATCGAAATGTTCGCCCAGCGGTATGGCGACTTGGTACGCGGGATCGGAAGTTCGCTCGAACTCGCTAACAGCACATCAGTGCTTTCAACCCCCCAAACGGAACAGCATCTCGGGAACGTGCTGCGTGATAATCCAAATTTGATCGCACTTTACCTCAAGCCCGTTGATTTTGAGTCCTTATCTCTTTTCCGACCTGGTGTGTTCGCGGCCGGAGAACTCGAAACGATCGTAGACGACGCCAAAAACAAACTGACCACACAGGAACTTCTCATCGGCCAGCCGGTGAAACTTGCCTCAAACGGTGATTACGCATTGACGATGGCTTCCCAGGTCTCGATAGACAATCGAACCGTTGCATCAGTTATCGCCGTTGTCTCACTCAAAGATGTTGCCCGCAGTGTCGTCGGCGTGGAATCCACCAGCGAGGATCAACTTTGGAAGGCGGGGTTGCCGATCGTCTTCGTGGTGGACCAGAACGGAACTGCATTTTTCCATCCGGATTCAACCCTGGTCGATGCAAAGCGGCCATTGAACGATCTCAAGATCGTCGACGAATGGCGCCAATCGAACCGGCAGGTGCAATCCGGCCTGGTTCCGTTCAGTGCCGCCTATAAAGGTGAATCGCACGATATGATCGGCGCCTATTCGACCGCACGTCTTGGAAAGAATATGAGTCTCGGCGTCATCACGATGCAAGACGAAAGCAAGGCCCTCGCTTCCGTTGGGGAAATGCGTTGGCAGACATGGCTTATCAGCATCGCATTCGCCCTTATCGCCCTGATCGTCGGTGTAATCGCCGCCAGGTTGTTGACTAAGCCCATTCATTCTCTTTCCGACGCCGCCCAACGCATCGCCGGCGGCGACCTTTCCACCCGCGTAAATTCGCGAAACATCACCGAAATTGGCACGCTCGGGGCATCGTTCAACACGATGACTGACAAACTCGAGGACCACATCGCTAAACTCGCGAAGGCGGCCAATGAGAATCGTGAACTATTCGTAGGGACTGTAAAGGCGTTGGCAGCCGCGATCGACGGCAAAGACAAATACACCCGAGGCCATTCCGAACGAGTCGCACGAATTTCCGTCGCGATCGGCACCGAAATGAAGTTGGGCGACCACGAGCTCGAAACCCTTCGGATCAGCGCTCTCCTGCACGACGTGGGCAAGATCGCGATCGATGACAGCATCCTGAAAAAACCCGCCGCGCTAACTGCGGAAGAATTCGAGATCATGAAGACCCATCCTCAGAAGGGCTTCAAGATCATGTCGCAGATCCCCGCGATGAAGGATTTTCTCCCGGGAATGTACATGCACCACGAAATGGTGAACGGCCAGGGCTACCCGCAGGGCCTGATGGATGCTGAAATTCCGCTGCAGGCCAAGATCGTTTCAGTCGCCGACACCTTCGACGCAATGACGATCGACCGCCCATATTCCAAGGGCATGCTCCTTCCCGAAGCGATCGAACGAATACGCAGTTTTGTCGGTACCCGCTATGACGCGAATGTCGTCGAGGCACTCGTCCGCGGCTGCGAGAGCGGCGAGATCGGCAAAGGCGTCGTTAAATTCATGAACGAAAACAAGGAAGCTCAAACGAAGAGGGAAGAGCTGTTGAAAAACTTTGAGGAGCTGAAACATAGTGTCGCCTAGACGCTTCCAATTGTTATGTCTGAGCCGAATTCGAATGAGATCTGGCAAGTGGACGTAGGAGGAACGATTTATGACGCCGCTTTCTCCGAACTTCCCGAATGGATCGAAGGCGGGTCTCTCTTACCCGCCGACAAGGTAAGAAAGGGGAATCTTCGCTGGATCGAAGCGAGGCGGGTCCCATCGCTGATCCCTTTTTTCAATGCAATAGAAGAAGGCGAACCGATGCCCGTAGTCGTCACTACGTCGCACGCCGTCGAACGTGAGGCGGCGATCACTGCTCGTAGTGTCGAAGGTACTACTGCGGACGTGCCGGATGACGGAATCCTCGAAATCGCTGCGGTGTCGCCAGCCGTCGGGACCGCTTTCGACCCGAATAAATGCGCGCTGCACGCCGATGTCGATGCGTTCTTTCTATGCGAGGGCTGCGCCAACAGTTTTTGCAAGGCCTGCCCGAACTCTTATGGGGGAACCGTCAGGATCTGCCCGCTTTGCGGAGCGATGTGCCACCCCGCAGCTGAAGTAAAAGCATCAACTCAGAAATTGCTTCAGCCGTCTTTCGTGGTCGGTCAGCCATTCGGGACAGCTGACTTTTTCAATGCGCTCGTCCACCCGTTCAATTTCAAGACCAGCCTTTTCGTCGGCGCTTTTTTGTTCATGATTTTCACCCTTGGCCGCGGAGCCGGCGCGATGGGCGGGATATTCATGATCGTCGGCGGGATCTTTTCCGGAATGAGTGCGAACGCCCTCACCTTCGGCGTTCTCTCCAACACGATCGACAAATTTATCCAGGGCAAGTTCGATGAGAACTTCATGCCCGATTTCGACGATTTCGAGCTTTGGGAAAACGTCATTCATCCCTTCTTCCTCAGCATCGCCGCCTACGTCTCTTCTTTCGGCCCCTTTCTCTTGACCCTGGCGATCGGTTTCTATCTTGTTACCAGCGCGGTCAACAGCCAGATCGATTCGTACAAAAGCGATCTCGAACGCATCCCCGGCACCCCCGTCTACAACGGCCGCGAGCTCGTCGACCAATCGGGCGACGTGAAGAAGGTTCTCCAGGGGATCGACGAAAAGCAACGCGAGCGGATCGCCGGGATGGATACCTTGGGGGACGGCGAAACAGCTGCTGAACCGACCCCGTTTGTCGACGAGGAATCCAGAAAGCAGGAAGCTCTGTGGGCGGAGGTGACGGAAAGCCGGAAGCAAACGCTGGAATCCGCCTTGGGCAAGACCGCAGAGACGCGAGCACAGGAAGACGCGGAAACGATAAAAGCCTTTCTCGGCCTGGCCGCTCCCCTGGTCGTGCTGGGATTCATAACATTCGTGTGGGGCCTGATATTTTTCCCCGCCGCCTGCGCTGTGGCGGGTTATAGCAAATCGTTTCTCGCAACGATAAATCCGCTGGTCGGCCTCGACACGATGCGCCGCCTCGGCGTTGATTACCTCAAGATCCTCGCGATGGGCTTTCTGCTACTGGTCGCCTCGCTGATCGTTAGCGGCGTTTTGGGAGCCATATTCTCCGCCTTTGATCTGCCAATGGTCGGCAACCTGCCCGCTACAGCTCTTGCGGCTCTGTTCACGTTTTACCTCGCCGCAGTGTTCTCGTGCATTCTCGGCTACGCTTTGTACAAAAGGGCCGATCGCCTTGGCCTGCTCCGCTAATTTCCGATCAATTTACTCCCGCGGCGCCCGTTATCGTGACGGGCGTCTTTTTTTGTATAATCGGGGGTTTACCGTTAGGTCGGATTTTCAGGCTTATCATATGGCATTCTTTTGGCGGCGGAATAAGGAAGACAAGTTTTCATCATCGGTTCTCGGTCTCGACAAATCGATCGAGGAATTAAAAGCGCAGGAAGAAGCGGTCGAAAGAGAGATCGGCCAGCGTTTCTCCAAAGCGATCGCGAAAACGCGCGATTCGATCAACAGCCGGCTCGACACCATCTTCGAGGGCCGCAAACAGATCGACGATCAGCTTTTGGATGAACTTGAGGAGATGCTCATCTCCACCGACATAGGCGTGCAGACGACCCTGCAGATCCTGGAAGCGATCAGAAAAGGAGTTTCGCGACAGGAGATCAACGATCTGTCCGCCCTTAAAGCGGTGATGAAGAACGAGCTCCTGGATATCCTTCGTCACTCGACAGATCGCGGCGTGCCATCGGAGACTGCTGTCGACGACGCGATTCGGCCGTACGTTCTGATGATCGTCGGCGTCAACGGTGTAGGCAAGACCACGACGATCGGGAAGCTTTCGCAGCGTATCAAGAACGAAGGCAATGATGTTCTCATCTGCGCCGCAGATACATTTCGTGCCGCCGCTTCAGACCAGCTTGAGATCTGGGCGGGTCGTGCGGGTGTGCCAATCGTCCAGCAGAAACAGGGAACCGACCCCGCTGCCGTATTGTTCGACGCATTGCAGTCTGCCAAATCGAGAAACTCGGATGTTCTGATCGTCGACACTGCCGGCCGCCTGCACAATAAAGCGAACCTGATGGCCGAGCTCGAAAAGATGAAACGCATTGCCGGTCGTGAGGTGCAAGGGGCTCCGCACGAAACCCTTCTCGTCATCGACGCCGTCACCGGCCAAAATGGCCTCGAACAAGCTCGCCAGTTCACCAAGGTCGCCAACGTCACGGGCATCGTGCTTACAAAACTCGACGGAACCGCAAAAGGCGGCATCGCCGTCGCGATCTCGAAGGAATTGAACCTTCCCATCCGTTATGTTGGAATAGGAGAGCAAGTCGACGATCTTATGGTTTTTGACGCCGAGAATTACGTTAACAGCCTCTTCGCATAAGAAGCTGTAAACTAGAAACTGGTTTGAAACCCCAAACACGATTGACAGAGTTCACTGAGACCGACGTCCGTCACACTGCCCGCGCAATTGAACTTGCCCGCCGCGGCGTGGGGCTAGTCTCGCCTAACCCGCTCGTGGGCTGCGTCATCGTTGCTTTAAGCGGCGATGTCGTGGGCGAGGGCGCCTATATAAAAGACAACGTGGTCCACGCCGAAGTGGTCGCCCTCGAAGAGGCCGGCGAAAGGGCAAAAGGCGGAACCGCTTACGTTTCGCTCGAGCCGCACGATCACCACGGAAAAACACCGCCGTGCACCGAGGCGCTGATAGACGCTGGAATCAAACGCGTGGTCTGTCCGATCGAAGACCCCAACCCTTTGGTTTCGGGCAAGGGTTTTGAACGTTTAAGAAATGCCGGGGTCGAAGTCGTTACGGGAATTCTTGCGGACAGGGCGTCCAGACTCAATGAAAAGTTCATCACCTGGCACAAAAAGCGGCGCCCGTTCATGCATCTCAAATTGGCGACCTCGCTCGACGGCCGGATTTCTCTGGAGGGCAGCGTTTCCACGGCCCTGTCCGGTGACGCGGCGCGTCGGAGAGTACATGAACTCCGCCACGAGCACGACGGGATTCTTGTCGGCTCGAACACCGCCGTCACCGATAATCCCAGCCTGACCGACCGCAGCGGAAAACGCCGCCGCCGTCCGCTAGCGAGAATTATTCTGGATAATCGTCTGCGGCTGCCGATCGATTCGACACTTGCGACAACGACGGAAGAAGCCCCGACGATTGTTTTCACAAACTGCATAGATCCTGAACGGGTCGCTGATCTGCAAGAAAAGGGTGTCGAGGTCGTTCCGGTGGAAGGCGGGGCGAGAAATCTGCCGGCAATAATCGAAGAACTTTGCCGAAGAGAGATTCAATCCGTTCTCATCGAGGGCGGTACGGAAGTGGCCGGTGCCTGCATCGACGCGCGAATCGTTGATAAAGTGACATTCATCTGCTCGCCGATCGTCATTGGCGGCCTTATTGCTCCAGTCGCCATTGGCGGAAAAGGAGCCGACGAGCTTTCAGATGCCGTTCGCCTGAAAGATATTGAAATCATTCGCCATGGCGACGACATCGAGATCACCGGTTACCCGCAATAATTTCTATAAGTATGAAACAATTGTTGACCGGAACGGCTTTCCTTTTTGTAGCGTTTTTGCTTCCCACCACTATCGCCGCTCAAGAATATGCTGAAACCATAAAGGCAGTACGCCAGCGAACCGAGAAGTTTCTCCAGACTATACGCGACGAAAAATGGGATGAACTCCACAGATATGTTGTTATTGTCACGCACAAAGGTCGAGACGAAAAGACAGTTGAACAGGTCACCGACTCCCCGGAAGACGACAATTCCAGGTCCATTGTGGTAAGTCGTCTTAAAGCAGTTTACGAGCGCCTTAAACCGGGCCAAATTAGATCGATCAGGCTTGCTGGTATAGATAACTCGGCAGCGTTCATCGGATACCGACACGGGGATCTTGACGGATTCGACATGATCCTGTTCGATGGTGAGTGGTTCTACACCATCGAGGTCTGGCAGTAATGTCTTGCGAAAAATGTGAGTCCGTCATTTGCCAAAAAATCACTCGGCCAAAATTTCCTTGTCGATCAGAATTACATCCGCAAGATCATCGACGCCGTCGAGCCTAAGGAAACCGACACGATCATCGAGATCGGCCCCGGCCGCGGTGCCATAACGGAAAAACTCGTCGAATCCGGTGCCTCAATTACCGCCGTCGAACTCGACCGGGATCTCGTGCCCCAACTAAGAGGGCAATTTCGCGTCGCCTCCAATTTTCAAGTCATCGAAGCGGATGCCACGCAAATCGATTTTAGACAGCTGGCTACCACAATTCCGCACTCCGCACTCCGTACTCCGCAGTTCAAGCTGGTCGCCAATCTCCCCTATTACATTTCCACCGCGATTCTTCAGCATCTCTCCGCACAGCGGGATATCTTCTCGTCTCTGGTCCTGATGTTTCAAAAGGAAGTTGTTGACCGGATTACCGCCCAACCCGGTAATTCCGAACGCGGCTTCCTGACGGTACTGGTCGAATCCGCGTTCGACGTGGAAAAACTCTTCGAAGTTCCGCCGATTGCGTTTCTCCCCGTACCGAAAGTCACAAGCGCGGTGGCCCGGCTCATTCCAAAGCCCCGGATAATCGAAAACGAACAGGCTCTCCGCGACCTTCTCAGCACCGCATTCGCCCAAAAACGAAAGACGATCCTGAACAATCTCAAAACGCGTTTTCCGGATGCTTCTGAAATACTAGAGCGATCAGGCATCGACCCGTCGCGCCGGGCAGAGTCGCTTACATTTGAAGAATGGCTGCGCTTACTCCAGCGTTGTTAATACCAAAATAAAAAACAACGAACCCAATTAAATGCACCGAGCTGATTCTTTTGCAATTGGCCGGAATGTAATAAACAAAACAACACTTACCTCAATGTGCTAATCTAATATCTTATTTAGAGGCAATAGTTTGAGCAGATTGGAAATCATACCCCTTGGAGGGATCGGCGAGTTCGGGATGAACTGTATGGGCATCCGGTTCGGCGATGAGATGATCATCGTCGACGCTGGGATGGGTTTCCCCGAGGAAACGCCCTACGGGGTCGATATCTCGATTCCGAATTTCGATTTTCTCGAAGAATATCGCGACGATCTGACCGCCCTGATCCTAACCCACGGCCACGAAGATCACATCGGTGCGCTCTCGTATCTGTTGAAGAAATTTAACTTACCCGTTTACGCCTCACGTTTTACTCATGCTCTTGCGGAAAAGCGGCTTAGCGAGTTCGAGATGCTCGACGACGTCCTGCTGCATCGGGTCAAGGCGAACGATATCATCACGATCGGCAACTTTCAGATCGAATTTATTCATGCGTCGCACTCGTTGGTCGATTGCTTTTCGCTTGCGATCAAGACGCCGCTGGGTACGGTGATCCATACGGGCGACTACAAGATCGACGATACTCCGGTGATCGGAAAGCCTTATGACCTGAAAACATTGAAAAAGTATGGTGATGAGGGCGTGCTCGCCCTTCTAGGCGATTCCACCAACGCCACCGTCCCGGGCCGGACGCCCTCCGAACAAGCAGTTATCCCGGCGTTCCGCGAGATCTTTGAAGAAACGCCAGGAAGATTATTCGTCGCGACATTCTCTTCTTCGATCCACCGATTGCAGATAATTTTCGACCTCGCTCACGAATACGGGCGAAAGGTCTGTGTTCTAGGGCGTTCGATGATGAAGAACGTCGAGATCGCCGTCGACCAAGGCTTGATAAAGGTTGGGCACGGGACGATGGTCGAGCTCGGCGAGGCCCGAAAGTACGACGATGACGAGATCTGTTACCTGATCACGGGCTCACAGGGCGAAAACCGCGCTGCTCTTTGGAGCATGGCGACGGGCGCCTACAAGGGGATGGAAATCGAAAAGGGCGATACGGTCGTGCTTTCGGCCCGCATCATTCCCGGTAACGAGAAGAATATCAGCCGCCTGATCGGCCACCTATACAAACGCGGCGCGAACATTATCGAAGAAAAGCGCCGGCTCGTACACGTTTCCGGCCACGCCTCGCAGGAAGACATCAAAATAATGGTCGAAACGGCCCGCCCCAGATATCTGGTTCCGATCCACGGCGAATACCGCATGCTTTTCCGGCACAAGGAATACGTCAAGAACCACGTTCCCGGCTATCACGACGACAACATCATTTTAATAGAGAACGGCGACATGCTCGAGATCGACGAATACGGAGCCCGCGTCGTCGAGAAGCACGAACTCCACTCGACATTCATCGACGAGGAATCACTCGGCGAAATCGAATACGACGTGATCAGGGAACGCAAGAAATTGGCTTACGGCGGCGCTGTTTCGCTCGTCGTCACGGTCAACAAGGCCACGCATCAACTCGTCGGTGAACCGCAGATCACTTTCAACGGCGTTGCGGGCTTAGATCTCACCAACGGATTCACTTCGGACGCCCGCGAAGCCATTTCCGGGGCCGTCTCTGCTATGAAGCGCGACCAGATCGCCGACAAGAACGTCTTTAAGGAAAATCTTCGCGTCCACCTCAAGCGTTTTGTGCAAAGGGAACTCGGGACCAAACCGGTGATCGTGACCACCATCGTTGAGGTGTGAAGCATTTGCCGTCCCCTACTGAGCTTCTCCGAAAGTCCTCCGTCTCGGTATCCCCCGAAACTTTTGCCATCGTTTCCTTAATGAAAGAACGTTGGTTCGCATTGCTCGCCGAATCCGCCCTGAGCCCCCGAATGTCAGCCCCTTTTATGATCTTTATGGACCTGAACGAGGTCACATTGGTGCTGGACGAAACCGACCTACGGACGATGCTGCCTGGCCTGGCGGATGCGAGGATTGAGCGTGGCTATCGATTGCTGACGTTCGACGTCGTGATGGATCTGTCAGTGACGGG
>Ga0307409_100001606_pt1 | contig 11312 bp, 10 predicted proteins | sample 322Ometagenome_2_FD_203888 | JGI IMG/M metagenome (GOLD analysis project Ga0307409, IMG submission 203888) | Maize rhizosphere microbial communities from greenhouse at UC Davis, California, United States - 322HYB-O-2 | ecosystem: Host-associated > Plants > Roots > Rhizosphere > Soil | place...
GTAGCTGGCGGTCCCGATCACGGATACCTGTTGTGAATAAGACATCTGCCCGCCCGGGCAAACAAAAGGTTTCGTGATCAGATTTAATTGCGGATAAAGCGCACCTAATCCGATCGCCCCGCCGGTCACGCCCATGATGATCGAAAACGCTAACCCGACCACGAGGCCGATCGCGAGCGTCGACCTCTTTAGTTTTTGCATCGGTTCAACGCGGGGCTGTTTGTGCTTTCTTCCCATAATTTAGCTTATTCTACGAATGTTGATTATATCCGGATTACCTGCCTATCATATTAAAAACATGAACGGCCAAATTACTGAATTCATCAAGCATCACTATCGGCATTTCAACGCGGCGGCGCTGATCGACGCGGCGGAAGGTTATAAGGTTCATCTCGACAAGGGCGGAAAGATGATGATCACGCTTGCCGGGGCGATGTCGACGGCGGAGTTGGGACTGAGCCTGGCGGAGATGATCCGGCAGGACAAGGTGCAGATCATCTCGTGCACCGGAGCGAATTTGGAGGAAGACCTTTTCAACCTCGTAGCTCACGATTTTTACGAACGCGTTCCCAACTACCGCGATCTTACGGCCGAAGACGAGCAAGCCTTACTCGACCGGCATATGAATCGCGTCACCGACACCTGCATTCCCGAACACGAGGCGATGCGGCGGCTGGAAAAAGCGATGGTCGAGGTGTGGACGCGGGCGGAGGCCGAGGGGCAGCGGTATTACCCGCACGAATTCATGTACCAGGTCTTAAAGAACGGCTCGCTTGAGGAGTATTACCAGATCGACGCCAAAGATTCGTGGATGTACGCCGCGATGGAGAAGAACCTGCCGATGGTCGTGCCCGGTTGGGAAGATTCCACAATGGGGAACATGTACGCCGGCCACGTGATGACCGGCGACGTCGAGAACGTCCACACCGTCCGCACCGGCATCGAATACATGACGATGCTCGCCGATTGGTATACCGCCAACGCCCAGGAGGATTCCACCATCGGCTTCTTTCAGATCGGCGGCGGCATCGCGGGCGATTTCCCCATCTGCGTCGTCCCGATGCTTCACCAAGACCTTCAACGGTCGGGAGTCCCCGTCTGGGGCTACTTCTGCCAAATCAGCGACTCAACTACCAGCTACGGCTCCTACTCCGGCGCCGTCCCCAACGAAAAGATCACCTGGGGCAAACTCGAAGCAAAAACGCCGAAATTCATCGTCGAAAGCGACGCTTCTATCGTCGCTCCACTGATGTTTGCTTATATCTTGGGATGGTAGTCGAATGAGCTCTTTTCAAAGACAGATCAATCTAGTTCATTACAACATCTGGAGATTTGAACGCTGGACGAGATATTTAATATTTGGCGATGGAAGGCTTACGACCATAAAGGGGCGGGTCGGAGATGAGCTCGAAGATTGCGTGCCATTCGCTGTAGATTCGATCGATGACTCGATGCTTCCAAACTATTCGGGAAAGCATTTTGGCATACTCTTATTCTTGTTGCTCCTTTCAATCCTAAATGTCGTCTCTTGGCTCTTCGGCTTTGAATTTTCGTCTGTCTGGTTCTGGGGAGTAGTGGTGTGTGGAATCCTGAGTTTCGTGGCTGGTTTTTATCTAATACCGATTCCCTTGAAGACTACTGAAAAAAATGTCTTACTCGACGACTTCAAAGTTTTCGAGGCGATGTCCGATTCAAAAAAGCGGTTATCCGGCGTCATTTCCTTCTTCATCGTGATCGCGATATGGGGGACATTTCTACTTACCTTTGTTTACTATCTTAGCTCATTAATACTCGCTCAAAATAGATTGTCCTAGGCAAGATGGAAAACTTCGATGTCCTTATAATCGGTGCGGGCCTTTCCGGAATAGGCGCCGGGGCTCATTTGCGGATGAAGTGCCCGGACAAGACATTCGCGATACTCGAAGGCCGGGAGGCGATGGGCGGGACGTGGGATCTGTTCCGGTATCCCGGCGTTCGTTCGGATTCGGACATGTACACGCTCGGTTATCGCTTTCGTCCGTGGAGCGATCCGAAAGCGATCGCGGACGGGCCGGCGATACTCAACTACATCCGCGAAACGTCCGCAGAATTCGATCTCGACAAACACATCCGCTACAACCACCGCGTTTACAGCGCCGAATGGTCCACAAAGGAGGCGAAATGGACTGTAGAGGCGGAAATACGACCGGTAGAAAGTGTGCCCCTTGAGGAAGAAGAGTTCCCGCAAAGCCGCGAAGCCGCAAAGAAAGAAATCATCCGGTTCACCTGCGCGTTCCTCTACCTCTGCACCGGCTACTACGATTACGAATCCGGCTACACGCCCGAATGGCCCGATTTCGACAAATTTAAGGGCGCGATCGTGCACCCTCAGAAATGGCCGGACGATCTGGATCACGCGGGCAAGAAAGTTCTCGTGATCGGCAGCGGCGCGACCGCCGTCACGCTCGTCCCCGCGATGGCGGAAACCGCCGCTCACGTCACGATGCTGCAGCGATCACCCACCTACGTCGTCTCGATGCCCGGGCAGGACAAGATCGCGAACGCGTTGAGAAAGGTACTGCCCGCGAAAGCAGCCTACACGATAACACGCTGGAAAAACGTCATCCGGCAGATGTTCTTCTACAATCTGTCCCGCAAACGGCCTGACTTTATGAAACGGCTGATCGCCAAGGGGGTAAAAAAGGAAGTGGGAGAACGGATGGCCGAAAGTCACTTCAAGCCGACATATAACCCTTGGGATCAACGCCTCTGCCTCGTCCCTGACTCCGATCTATTCAAATGGATCCGTGACGGCTGCGCCACCATCGTCACCGGTAACATCGACCATTTCAACGAAACTGGTATTCGTCTTACCAACGGCGAGCAACTCGACGCGGGCATCATCGTCACCGCCACTGGCCTCAATCTGAAGATCATGGCCGGGCTCGCCCTGGTCGTGGACGGGGAAACAGTCGATCTGGCGAAGAAGATGACCTATAAAGGGATGATGTACAGCGACGTGCCGAATTTGGCACAAGCCTTCGGCTACACGAACGCCTCATGGACGCTGAAGTGCGACCTCACCGCCGAATACGTCTGCCGCCTGCTCAAATACATGGACGAGCACCGTTTCGCGCAATGCACGCCGCGCGCGAATGATCCGACGGTCAAACCCGAGCCAGTTCTGGATTTCAACTCCGGTTACATTCTGCGTGTCCTGAACGAGCTGCCCAGCCAAGGCTCAAAACATCCCTGGCGACTGCACCAGAACTATGTTAAAGATCTCCGGATGCTCCGGCATGGCCGCCTCGACGACGGGACAATGGAGTTCAAGACCGCCGTCATAACACCCCTAGGGTAAGCCCCCTCGGACGTCTCAGTCGCTCGCCCGATGTTGTATCATCATCTCTTATGCCCGAACCCAGGATAGTTATAACAGGCGGCGCCGGTTTCATCGGTAGTGCGCTTGTTTGGCGTCTGAATGAACTCGGCCGCGACGACATCCTTATCGTCGACAGCCTCGACAAAACGGATAAATGGAAGAATCTCGTTCCGCTGAGTTTCGCCGACTACATGGACGCCTACGAGTTCATCGACGACCTGGATATTTTTAAGAACACAAATATCGTCTTTCACCTCGGAGCCTGCTCTTCGACCACGGAAACCGACGCGGACTACATGATCCGCAATAATTACCAGTACACGCAGGATCTCGCAAGATGGGCCGTGAAGAACGATATCCGGTTTATCTACGCTTCATCCGCCGCCACTTACGGCGACGGATCGTCGGGGATGGCGGACGGCATTGACGATCTGAACAAGCTTCGTCCGCTGAACGTTTACGGTTACTCGAAACATCTTTTCGACCAGTACGCCGCCCGAAACGGGATGTTCGAGTCCATCGTGGGTTTGAAATACTTCAACGTCTTCGGCCCAAACGAGGACCACAAGGGCGATATGAGGTCGCTGGTCAACAAAGCGTTCGGCCAGATCAACTCAACCGGAAAGCTTCAGCTTTTCCGAAGCCACAACCCGGAATATGCAGACGGGGAATTCGGCCGTGACTTCGTCTACGTCAAAGACGCCGTCGATATGTCACTCCATTTCATGGAGAACAAAACCGGCGGGCTCTTCAACATAGGCAGCAGCCGGATGAACACTTGGAACGCCCTCGCCGATGCGATCTTCAAGGCACTCGATATGCCGAAGGACGTTGAATTCGTCGACATGCCCGAGCACCTCCGCGACCGCTACCAATACCGCACGGAGGCGGACCTGACCCGCCTCCGTGAAGTCGGCTACAATGCCGAAACTACCTCGCTGGATGAGGCCGTCGCTGATTATGTGCGAAACTATCTGGTCCCGGGCAAGCACCTCGGCGACTAAGTGGCAAATGAAGATATTCCACGGCACCGATAACGCGAATATACAAAAGCCCACTGTCCTCACCTTAGGGGTTTTCGACGGTTTACACCTCGGCCACCAGCGGATAATGCATACGGTCGTCGAGCGGGCAAAAGAGGTAAACGCGGTGCCGACCGCGATAACCTTCGATCCACATCCGCGTGCCGTTCTTCATCCTGAATCAGCACCACCATTGCTTCAGACGCTCGACCAACGGCTGGCAAATTTCGATGTGCTTGGGATCGAGCAGGCAATAGTTATCCCGTTTGATAAGGATTTCGCTTCGAACCCCGCGGACGATTTCTTGCGGGAGATCGTGCACGCCCGGCTCCACGCCAAAGAGGTTTATCTCGGCAAAGGATTCGCATTCGGGAAAGGTCGAGGCGGAAACATAGATCTATTGCGCAGGATGAGCAGCGAATTGGGGTTCTTCGCTGATGAGGTGGCGGAGATCCAGCTTCGGGGGCAGCGGATAAGTTCCTCCAAGATCCGCCGCCTTCTGGCCGAGGGCCGCGTAAATCTTGTCCGTCGAATGCTTGGCCGCCCCTACGGTGTCGAGGGCGTGATTATTCGGGGCAACCGCCGCGGCCACACGATCGGCTTCCCGACCGCCAACCTGAAACCGCAAAACCGCGTCATCCCGAAGTTCGGAGTCTATGCGACCGCGACGCTTGTCGACGGCACGTGGCGGCGCAGCATCACCAACATCGGTGTGCGCCCGACTTTCGAAAATGAGGCCGAACCCTCTATCGAAACATACCTTTTCGATTTCGAAGGCGACCTTTACGGCGACGTGCTGCGGGTCCGTTTTCTGCACCGCATACGGGATGAGCGTAAGTTCAACGGGATCGACGAGTTGAAGGCCCAGATCCAGAAAGACTCCGCCCGGGCACTGAACTATTTTCGGCATGAGGGCGTTAAGAATATGCTGGAGATCTTATGATGCAAAGGCCGAACGGGGTAATTGCATCGAAACAGGCTTGGGGCAGCGAAATAAGGGACGGGATGAAAGATTTATTGAACGACAATGCGGTTGCGGTGATCGAACCTGATATGACCGAGAATGTGAACGGCAACGGCCATCACCCGATGGCGGCCACACCGAAGCTGCCGATCGGCAATTTTGTCAGTAACGAACAGCTCGTCGCCAAGGAAAAATCCCTGATCTCGACGGAAGCTGATGTCGAGAAACGGTACGCGGGCGTTCGCGGTTGGTTTCGCATTGCACACGTTTCCGCCGTAATCGGGAAACTCGCCCTCTATCTTTATTTGGACCAGTACGAAACTCATCGGAAAGGCCAGCTTCGCCTTGCACGAGGGAGGATGAAGACCGCGGAGCGTTTGACGCGGGCTGCCGTATACGGCGAAAAGCTCTACGGGGTGCGGCTTCAGTTCTTCCATTGGTTAATGCTGCTCCTCCGCCGGTTCTTCATCGGCAGCGAGTCGAATAAAGTCTCGAACCAGGAGAAACAGGCCGTCTGGCTTAAAGAAAAGCTTATCGAATTGGGGCCGACCTTTATCAAGATCGGGCAGTCAATGGGAACCCGTGCGGATCTCTTGCCGCTGCCGTTTGTTGTCGCTCTGGGTGAACTGCAGGACAATGTGCCCGCGTTCCCGAACGAGATCGCTTTCGCACGGATCGAGAAAGAACTCGGATCAAGGATCAGCGAAGTTTATAAGGAATTTGAACTGCAGCCCGTCGCCGCGGCGTCACTCGGCCAGGTTTACCGGGCCCGCCTGCACACCGGGGAAGAGGTAGCGGTCAAGGTACAGCGGCCTAATCTCGAAGCAACGATCAAGGGCGACCTTGAGATCCTCAAAAAGGTCGCAAAATTCGCCGAGCGTTACCCGCAGCTCAACGAGAACGCGGATTGGTCCGGAATGCTTCGCGAGTTCAACGATACCATCCACGAAGAAATGGATTACGCCGCGGAAGGGCGCAATGCCGAACGTTTTCGCGAGAATTTCAAGAACTGGGACAACATTCACGTCCCGAAGATCTACTGGAACGCCACCACGTCGAAGGTGCTGACGATGGAGTTCATCCACGGCACAAAGGTGACCGATCTGGAGGGACAAGCTCAGCAAGGGATCGCTCCCGAAAAAGTGAACCGGCTTTTGATCAAGACTTATTTGAAGCAGCTTTTGGAAGACGGCTTCTTTCACGCCGATCCGCACCCGGGTAACCTGCTCGTGATGGCGGACGGACGGCTCGCGTTCTTTGACTTCGGAATGGTCGGGCGCATCACACCCGAACTGCAATCGAAAATGATCGACGCGTTCTTCCACGTCGTCGGTAAGGACCCCGCCGGGATCGCACAGGATCTGATCGATCTCGATTTTATGAAGCCGGGAACTGATCCTTCGATTGTCCGGCCGGTCGTCGAAAAGATGTTCGAGTTTCACCTGAATTTGAAACTCAAGGACGTCAACTTCAAAGAACTGACATACGACCTCGCGGACGTGATGTACGATTATCCGTTCCGTCTACCGTCGAATTTCACATACATAATGCGGGCCCTGATGACGCTCGAAGGCATCGGCATTATCACCGACCCCGAGTTTAATTTCTTCGAAACCGCGAAACCCTTCGCTAAGGAGTTCATGCTCAAACGCGAGGGTGCCGATTTCCGGAAACTTTTCGTCAACAAGATCATGGGTCGCGATTCCGACGGCAAGATCGACTGGAACCGCACATGGAAACTCGCAAAGATGGCTTTCAAAACGGTCGTTAACACAGGACAGTGATAGTTGAAGTTGGCGACAACTACCGGCGGGCCCGCGAACTTGTATTGCAATTTGGTTGGAATACGACCTGCTTCCAGATCGTCAATCCGGGTATCGAATACTGGTTCGGCCAGGACGGAGAATCGGTTGTAGGTTTTGTGACCTCGGGAAGATCTCGAGTGGTCGTGGGAGCGCCGGTTTGCAGGGAGGGGAATTTGTCAGCCATAGTCGACGCGTTCGAAACTGACGCGAAGAAAAATGAACTTGGAGTTTGTTATTTCGGAGCTGAGGCGCGGCTGGAAGCGGTTCTCCGAGATTCGAAGGCCCATTCACACGTTCTGCTCGGGGCACAGCCGGTTTGGCAGCCGTCCAATTGGCCCAGGATAATGCAGGGCCGGGCTTCATTGCGGGCGCAGTTCAATCGAGCGCGGAATAAGAGCGTGACGGTGACCGAGTGGAGCGTCGAGGAAGCGACAAACGATACTCGGCTTCAGAATTGCCTGGAGGCCTGGTTCACTTTGAAGGGGTTGCCGCCGCTGCATTTTGTCATCGAGCCGGAGACTTTGGGGCGGCTGGAAAATCGACGCATTTTTGTTGCGGAACACGATTCTAACGTCGTCGCGTTTCTCGTCCTTTCACCTATACCGACGCGAAGCGGCTGGCTTACGGAACAGTTTCCGCACCACCCGGATGCCCCGAACGGGACGGTCGAATTGATGATGGACTTTGCGGTCAGGCGCTTGTGCGACGAGAACTTCGAATATCTTACGCTGGGCCTTTCGCCGCTATCGAAACGAGCCCGGATAGAAAGATTCGACAACCCCTTCTGGCTCAGGGCTCTGCTGGCATGGATGCGCAAACACGGGCAGCGGTTCTATAATTTCGACGGACTTGATCGTTTCAAGGCCAAGATGACGCCGGAATATTGGGAACCGGTTTTCGCGATATCGAATGAACGAGAGTTTTCCGCCGGGACGATGTGGTCGATAGCGATGGCGTTCACCCAAAACAAGCCGTTCAGTGTGGTCGGTAAGGGGTTAGCAAAGGCGGCGGCCGCGGAGATCGACAACTTTCTGCGCTGGATAGACTCCGGGAGGACCAAATGAAACCCCATTCCCTGGCGCTGCTGTTGGCCGGAGCATTTGTCATTCTTAATTCTCCGGTCGCCGCGCAAGAGATCTCAAAAATGAAAGCGACTATACATCACACAGTCTCGGATTTTGCGATCGCCAAGTTTCAAAATGTAGCGTGGGAAAAAGCTCGCGGCGTAGAGATCGGCAGGTACTGGAACGGTGAACCGGCGCCGGCGGGCCGGCACTTTTCGACTCGTATGTTGTGGTCGGACAAATATTTATATGTGCGGTTCGAGGCGAAGCAATCGGAGTCTTTGGTCGTCAGCGAAAAGGCGAATTTGGCGACAAAAACTCGCGGCTTGTGGGACCGGGACGTTGCGGAAATTTTCATCGCGCCGAACAGGAACGAGCCTTGGAAGTATTTCGAATTCGAAATAGCCCCGAACGGAGAATGGATCGATCTCGGGATCGATCTTGCGTCTGGAAAGCGAGTGACCGATTGGGATTTTCGATCGGGAATGGAGTCGGCGGCGAAGATCGAAAAACACCGCGTCCTTATGGCGATCAAGATCCCCTGGAAATCGTTGGGCAAAACACCCGCAGCGGGAGACATTTGGCTGGGTAATCTGTATCGCTGTGTCGGGAAAAACTCGAAACGCGGTTATCTGGCGTGGCGTCCCACGCTTTCGGCGGAGCCGGCTTTTCATGTGCCGGAAAAATTTGGGGAATTCGAGTTTGTAAAGTGACGGTCCACTCGAAGCTAGGAAGGTTTATCTATCGTTAAGCCCTAAAGAGCTTTTCGTGAATGAGAAGCATCCCCCATGTAAGACTGAACAGTCCCGCAAAAACTCTAAGCCCTTTATTGAGCGTGTCGAACCTGCCGGCCGTGAAATGAAGCGGCAGCCCCATCAAAAAGCTCATCACCATCATCCCGCCGATAGAGCCGACACCGAAGATCAGTATAAACAAAAGAGCTATCGACGATGACTCGATCGACGGGAGAACGAGCAGCATTAGCCCGCCGCTTCCCGCCAGGCCGTGAACCATACCGACGATGACGGAGCGCGGGCTGAATCCATGGTGCTGTCGTTCGGCTTCTCCTTGAGCGTGCGCGTGGATGTGGCCGTGTTCATGGCCGTTGTGATGGTGTGAATGGGCATGCACGGTCTCGGCAAAAAACAGCTTCCTTAGGACGTTAAGCCCGAGAAGAACGAGCATAACGCCTACAGCCGCTTCCAGATAAGTCTCTGCGGTAACGGAAACTTCTATCTTCAGCAGAATCACCAGCAACCCGATCGCGAAGAGCGAGATCGTGTGGCCGACGCCCCAAAGGCCGCCCACTATCGACGAACTCCAAAAGCTCTTGCGATCGCTTACGATGGCCGACACCGCCGCAAGGTGATCGGCATCGAGGGCGTGCCGCAGGCCTATAACAAAACCGGCGCCGAGCACCGCAAGCGCAGACATTTCCTGAGTGATACCCGTCATACCGTCATCCCCCCGTCAACGGCTATCGTCTGGCCGGTGATATAACTTGAGGCGTCCGAGGCGAGGAAAACCGCGATTCCCTTCAGTTCGCCCTCGCTGCCTACACGGGGGATCACATTATTTTCCTGGATCGAGCGCTCGTAAATGTCGATCACGGCGTCGGCGAGGCGCGAATGAAAAAAACCCGGGGCAATGGCGTTAACGCGGATGCCTTTGCGGCCCCAGCTTGCCGCAAGCTCTCTCGTGAGCCCTATCAGCCCTGCTTTGCTCGCCGCGTATCCCGCGTAAAAGGGCCCATTCGCGGACGAAGTCATCCCGGAAATCGAGGCAATATTGATTATCGATCCGCTGTTCCTTTTCAACATCTCGCGGCCGGCGGCCTGTGCGAAAAGGAAGCATCCGGTGAGGTTCACGTCGATCACCTGCTGCCATTTTTCCAGCGGCATTTCTTCCGGCATTGCGCCCCAGGAAACGCCGGCGTTGTTGATCAGTATGTCCACGGCTCCAAACGTTTTAAGTGTGCTTTCGACCACGTTCTCCACTTGATCGGGTTTCGATACGTCGCACGTCATCCCCGCGACCTTGAATCCTCGAGATTGGAATTCGGCAACCGTTTCTTCCAGCCACTCCGCCCGCCGGGCGCACAGCACAATATTCGCTCCCGCCTCGGCCAGCCCCTCGGCCATTTCCTTCCCGATCCCCCTCGAACCGCCGGTCACGATCGCGGTCTTACCCGACAGATCGAAAAGTTCTTTGACGTTCTTACTCATTCTGTTTCCCGGAACGATAAGCCTAGCACAATGAGCCTCCCTCGGCAGAAGGCATCGTTGAAATGGAGTGTTCCGTGCGGTTAAATATAAACATGCCAAAGACCGAACGCGAGCTCGCCTTCATCCGCGATCTCGATATAAACGAAAGCTGGACGAGGCGTTTCACCGACCTGATCGACAAACACGTCGGGTTCAAAGACGCTGAGAATATTCTATACATCAACGCCGGCACAGGGGACCACTGCATCGCGATCCGCGAAAAGTTGGACGATAAAACCGCGATGTTCGCGACGTGCGAGAACGACGAACTCTTGAAGATCGCGCGCGACAAAGGGGCGGCCGTGCGTTCGGATATCGATTTTTCACAGATCGAATTCGAGGACGATTCGTTCGACGCGGTCGTGGCCGATGCCAGCTTCACACGGGCGGAAGCCGTTGAAGACCTGCTTGCGGATGCGGCACGCGTTACGAGGTCTGGCGGTAAGACGGCACTGGTCCTGCCGGCCGCGGGAAGCTTCGGCGAAGTTTTCTCGCTTCTTTGGGAAATTTTCTTTAGCGAAGATATGGGCGGGCAGGGGCAGGCAGCCGAAGCCCTGATCGCCGGTATCCCCACGCTCTCCCGGATCGAGGAGATGGCTGAGAATGCTGGGCTGATCGAGGTTAAAACGGAGTCGGCGACCGAGGTGTTCGAATACGGGAACGGGAATGAGTTTATAAACGCTCCCCTCGTGGCCGATTATCTAATGCCGGTCTGGCTCGAATCGCTCACCGAAGACGAGAAAGAGCGAGTCAATACGAAACTCGCTCAGATGATAGACGAAGAGGATGCGGATCTTTCGTTCAGATTTAACGTTAAAGTGACGCTGCTTAC
>Ga0307409_100001607_pt1 | contig 11312 bp, 7 predicted proteins | sample 322Ometagenome_2_FD_203888 | JGI IMG/M metagenome (GOLD analysis project Ga0307409, IMG submission 203888) | Maize rhizosphere microbial communities from greenhouse at UC Davis, California, United States - 322HYB-O-2 | ecosystem: Host-associated > Plants > Roots > Rhizosphere > Soil | place...
ACGCCGAAGGGGACGCCCGAGCGCGCGACGACGGCCGCGGCTGCCGGCGCGTCGGTGGCGACGACGCTGGCGAAGCGGATGCTCGAGAACAAGGAGACGTTCTGGGACGCGGTGTACGCGCCGTTCATGACCCGCGACATCACGCGCGAGGACGTGCGCCAGCTGGTGCTCGTCGGCCTCGAGCGATCGCGCGGCAGCTACAAGGCGCTCGTCAGCGCGTTCAACATGCAGCCGCAGGACTACCGCCGCTTCCTGAACTTCCTGCGGAAGTACGACTGCCACATGCCCTTTCAACGCTTCCGGATGATGCCGGCGCACGTCGAACGCGACGGTCGTTTCGACCGCGCATCGAGCTACTAGCCATGCTCGCGTCGTGCGGCCCTGCGCCGCACGACGCGATGTCACCGGAAGTCACGCCGCCGGATAGTCCGCAGACAAAAGTCGCCGTCCACGGCGGCGGTCACTCAGGGCCGTTCGCACCGCACGTCAAGACCCGCGCCACAACGCACACGTTTTTCACAGTTTAGGGGCGCGCGTCCCCGAACAGCGTGCGCCGGCGTCACTGGCAGGGGGGTTGCTCCCGTATGGGACAGGACTCCCCCCATGACATATCACCCGACGAAGCTGGTTCGGAGAGTCGTCCCTGTGTGTGCGGCGGCGCTGGTGGTCTGGTCCGCGGCACCGGCGTTCGGCCTCGGCACAGGGGCGCAGGCGATCACACACGAAGCGGGCTCGCTGCTGCTGTTCGGGAGCGCGCTCTTCGGCTTTGCCGCCGCGGTGCGGCGACGGTAGCGGGAACTCCCTATCTCAAACTCCCAACTCCCAAACAAAGCCGCTGTCGCGACAGCAGGCGCTTTGGGAGTGAGCGCTTTGGGAGTTGGCTCTTTGGAAGTTGGCTCTTTGGAAGTTGGGAGTTCTTTCAGTTGTTCGCGATGGCGCCGCGCACGGCTTCGACGACCGCCCGCCAGGTGACGGGGCCATCGGTCGGGACGAGCGGCAGCTGCAGACCGTAGCGCACGTGGTCCACCTCGGTGCGGTGCCACACGCGCTCGGCTTTCACCGTCACTCCCAGTTCGGGCAGTGCGATCTCGACCTCGCGCGGGAGCGCCGCATTCGCGCTCTTCGGCACGCGCAGCCCGATACCGCCATAGCTGATGTCGACAATGCGCGCGTTGTGGCCGGCGGCCGTTGCCGCAAACGGTGCCTGCGGCTTCACACGGGTCCAGCGCCGCGGAGGCGCCTCGCTGCCGGCAGCGCGGCGCACGAGCGCGACCAGGTCCGCCGGGTCGGCCGGCGAGATCACATACTGCGCACCCGCCTGTTCCGCGTCGCGTTCGAGCACGGGGTCATCGTCGCCGACGACGATGGTCGGCGCGCCGTGCGTCATGCGCGCGAGGATCGCGAGGTGGATGCCGTTGTACTCACCGATACGGACGGCAGTCACGAGGACGTCGGGACGAAACGCAGCCACGAGCGCTCGCGCGTCGGGGAACGACGTCGCCCCGGCCGCGACGCAGCCCGCGTGCTGAAAGCACACGAGTTGCTGCGCGAGCATCGCGGGGTCGGGATGGACGACAAGCAGCGAGAGCGCCATGAGAATACCGGTTGAGCGTTGTCAAAAGAGGCGGTTTGGGAGGTAGACCCCGGGGAGAGCACCCGCCCAACTGGTCAAAAGGTTTCGCAAACCCAGTGCCACGAACAGGAGGCGTAGGAATTCGGGTTTTTATGAGGATAACGGAAGAGCCGCCTTTGGGGGCATCGAATCTCCGCCCGAAATGGAACAGAAGCGCGACATTATTGCAACCGGCGGCGCCAGCGCACCTCCGCAAATCCGCGAATTCGCCTGAACCCCACCTGAATTCCTTCGGTTCGCAGCAGTTCGCGTTTGACCTGCAGGTTGCCGCCGTAGCCGCCGAGCGCGCCGCCGGCGCCGATCACGCGATGGCAGGGCACCCCCGGATCGCGGCACTCGCGCATGATGTTGCCCACCGCGCGCGCCGCGCGCGGGTGTCCGGCGGCCGCAGCAATGTCGCCGTAGGTGGCGACCTTTCCCGGCGGAATACGGCGCACGGCGGCAATTACCCGGGCCGAGAATGCTGTCGAAGCCCGACGCCTCACTGCCGACTCGCTAATCACTGAATCACTGAATCACCAATCACGAATCACTAATGATTCGGATTTGATGACGGCTTTTGTTCGTGCACGATGTGCCCTCCGACGACCGTCGTCATCACGATGGTCGTGAGGATCTCCTTCGCCGGCACCCGCATCACGTCCCTCGAGAGCACCACGAGATCCGCGAGCTTGCCCGGCGTCAGCGAGCCGAGGTCTTTCTCCGCGTGCGCCGCAAACGCGGCGTTGATGGTGAACGACTTGAGCGCTTCGTCGCGCGACATGCGCTGGTCGGGCTGCCAGCCGTTCGGCGGATTCCCGGAGGGATCCTGTCGTGTGATGGCCGCATAGAGGCCAAGCATCGGGTTCGGCTCCTCGACGGGGAAGTCCGAACCGTTGGCGATCATCGCGCCGCTCTTCATCAGCTTCTGCCACACATACCCGCCCTCCTCGATTCGCGCGGCGCCCAGGCGGGTTGGGGCCCACGGGAGGTCGGAGGTCGCGTGCGTGGACTGCATCGACGCGATCACGTTGAGGCGCGCAAAACGCGGGATGTCGGCCGCGTCGAGAATCTGCGAATGCTCGTCGCGCATGCGCAGCGCGCGCGAGCCCGGCACTTCCTTCTGCACGCGTTCGAAGGTGTCGAGGACCATGCGGTTGGCGCGGTCGCCAATCGCGTGGATGCACGTCTGGAAGCCCGCCTTCGAAGCCGCCAGCGCCTGCGCGTAGACCTCGTCGGGCGGCGTGGTGAGAAGGCCGGTGTTCCCCGGCTCGTCCGAGTACGGCTCGAGGAGCGCCGCGCCTCGCGATCCGAGTGCGCCGTCGGCGACGATTTTGATCGCCCGCACGGCGAGATGATGATTGCCGTAATTCTCGATCGGGCCGCGATCGAAATGCGGCTTCAGCATCTCCATCGAGCCCCGCAGCATCACGTAGATGCGCGTCTGCAGCTTGCCGGCGTCGATCAGGCGCTTGTAGGCGTCGACCGTGTCAGTGTCGGTGCCCGCATCGTGCACCATGGTCAGGCCGAGCTTGCGTGCCTCCGCGTCGGCCAGCAGGATCTGCTCTTCGAGCTGCGCCCGGCTCACGTCAGGAATCGAGCTCGAGACGAGACGCTGCGCGCGGTCGATCAGCACGCCCGTGGGGTTGCCCTGTGCGTCGCGGATGATGCGGCCGCCGTCAGGGTCGGGCGAGTCCTTCGTCAGACGCGCGGCGTCCATCGCCGCCTTGTTCACCACGGCGGCGTGGCCGTCGACGCGCGTCAGATACACGGGATTGTTCGGCGCCGCGTTGGTGAGCATCTCGTGGGTGGGGAAGTCCTTCACCGCCCAGTCGTTCTGATCCCAGCTGCGCCCCTGAATCCATTCGCCCGGCCGCGCCGACGCCGCGCGCCGGCGCACCATCCCGACAATCTGTTCCCAGCTCGTGGTGCCGCGAAGGCGAAGCACCTGGAGGCTCGACCCGAGCCCGGCGAAGTGGCCGTGCGCGTCCTGCAGGCCGGGCAGGATGGCCGCGCCGTGCACGTCGACGACGCGTGTCGCCGCTCCCTTCATCTTGAGGATGTCCGCCGACGATCCGACGGCGGCGATCCGATCGCCCTTGATCGCGATCGCCTCCGCGCTCGGCGTCGCATCGTCCGCGGTGTAGATCTTCGCGTTATGGAAGATGAGATCGGCCTGGGTGTTCTGTGCAGACGGCGCGGCAAACGCAGCGACGACAATCAGGCTGAGCAGGAACTTTTGCATGCGGGAATTCTATCTCCGGTGAGCGGACCGGTGATGGGGCGCCCGAACTGAAGTTCGGGCCTACGTACGCCAGGCGCGAACCGCGCGAACCCCGCGCACCCCGCGAACCCCGCGAACCTAGAGGTAAGTCAGCGGATCGATCTGATAGACCGCCGGATCGAGCGGCGCCTGCACCGTGGTCGGCTGGCCTTCGTCGGACTCCCACAGGTTCAGGTCGTAGGGCCGATCGAGCTTCGCGCCTTCCTTGTTCATGATGACCCGTACGCGCGGGCGATATGGATCCGGCGCGTAGGTGCGCACGACGACGGCAATCTCGCCGGAGTCGAGGCGTACCAGGTTTCCCGCCGGGTAGATGCCGACGAGCTGTGCGAAGCGGCGGACCAGGTTCTGGTCGAACTGCTTGCCGTCGTTGCGCTGCAGCACCGCGAGGATGCGATCGGTCGGGAACGCCTGCTGATACGCGCGCTGCGAGCGCATCGCGTCATAGACGTCGGCGATGCCGCACAGCATCGTGCCGAGATTGAGCCCGTCCCGCTTGACGCCGTTCGGATACCCGGTGCCATCCACACGCAGGTGGTGCTCGAAGGCGACCACCGGCGCGAGCGCCGGCATCTCGGGCGTCTTCCGCAGGATCTCAGCGCCTTCGATCGTGTGGCGCTTCATGATCTCGAACTCCGCCTCGGTGAGCTTGTCGGGCTTGTTGAGCACGTCGGTCGGCGTGCGCACTTTGCCGATATCGTGCATCAGCGCCGACAGCCCGAACTCGCGCAGCAGCGGGCCTTCGATCCCGAGTCCTCGCGCCTGGCCCATCGTCAGCAGCGACACGTTCACCATATGTGTGAACGTGTAGTTGTCATAGTTCTTCAGCGCGGTGAGCGCCAGGAGCGCCGTCCGGTTCTGCGCCACCGCCTGCGCCAGGTTGTCCACCATCCCGCGTGCCGCATCGGCGTCGGGGATCCCTTCGGTCTGCGCGCTCTCCCAGAGGTTGCCGGCAAGCGTCACGGCATCGTCGTACAGCCGGCGAATGGTGGCGATGTCGCCCACGGCCGCGTCGACGCGCTGCTCGACCTGCAGCCTCCCCACCCTGATGTGAGACAGCTTGGCCAGCGCCGCAGCCACTTCGTCGCTCCGGTTCTTCCCGGGCGCGACGCTCTCACTCTTCGCGACGGTCAACACGAGCTTCGTGAGCTCGTCGACCTCCACCCCGCGATCGATGACGATGCGCTCGATCCCCGCCTGCTGGATGCGGCGCATCAGCTCGCCCATGTTCTCGGCGGCGCGAGGGATCGGAGTGTCGCCAACCACCAGCTCGTCACCAACGATGCCGATCGCGACCGAGGGCGTGGATGCATGGACGAGCGTGAGCGTGTCGTTCAGCGCCGCGATGTTGCGCGTCACCAGCGGGTGGTTGCCCGCATACAACTGCGCACCCCGCAGCGCGGCGGCAAGCTTCCGCGCGAGGTCGTCGGCGAATCGTGCGCGCTGGCTGGTGCTCATGACTTCACCCGTTCTCGCGGCGGACCGGTGCGCACCATGCCCACCTGGGTGCGCGCGATGTTGCGGATGGCGCGCGTGCCGTTGGCGGCCGCGTCCTCGAGCACGGCCGCGGCTTCAGGGCCGCCGACGCGGCGGAGTGCGATCGCCGCGGCGTGGCGGAGCGCTGCCGTGCGGAAGGGGGCCCACCAGTTGCCGCTGTACAACATCGTCTTCAGCGTTGACGTGGACTGCGGGTGCTCCGACAGGCTGCCGAGCGCGTCGATGATGCCGAGGTGCGCGTTCACCATTCGTCCCCGCGGCCGCGTGTGGTTGAGCACGTAACACAGAAGCGGAATCGCCTTGTCGTCGCGCAGCGAAATCAGCTGTTCCAGGATCGTCTCGCGCGATCCCCCTTGCAGCGCGCGCTCGAGCACGGCGTAGGCTTCCTCGGTGGCAATCTGCACGATCGCCCGGATCGAATCCCGCTGCACCTGCGGGTCCGCATCGTCGAGCATCGAGGCGAGCTCGGGCAGCGCCTCGCTCCCGCCGAACACGCGCAGCAGGTCGATCGCCGTGCGTCGAACGGCGGGGTTGCGCGAGTTCTTCAGCTGCTCCACCGCCTGGCGTCCGGCCGCGCCGTAGCTCACGAGCAGCTCGCGCAGCCGGCGCACGGCGCGGTTGTTTTCCTCGGAGGCGAGCGACTCGGCGAGCGGCCGCACGACGCTCGCGCCAAGCGTGTGGCAGAGCGCCGCGAACGGCTCCACCTCCCTGTCTTCCACCTTGCGCAGGTGGAGAACGACATGTCGTACGAGCGGACCCGCGGATAGCCGCTCGAGGGCGAGCGCCGCCTCGGCCCGGAACGCCTCTCTTCCCTCGGGACCCGCTTCACGTGTGATTGGTTCGAGCAGCTGCCGCGCGCCGCGCGCGTCGCCGAGGAGCGTCAGCCGCTCGATCTGGCTCGTGACGAGCGTGCTGATGCCGCGCCACTGCACGTGGTCGTGCTCGAGACGCAGCAGATCGAGCAGGAGCAGCAGATCGAGGTGCCGGACCGACTCTTCGCTGACGCTCGCCAGCCACCCCTGCACGCGCTCCGGCGGATCGTCGGAGACACGGTCGACCTCAATGGCCTGCGTCTTGGCCTCGGACAATTCACGCGCGTACTCGGCCGAGACGTACGGCTTGTCCGAGTAGTTCATGAGCATGCTGGCGGCGTTCTGCCACAGCTCCTCGAACCCGGATTCCGCGCCAAGCTCGCTCTGCGCGACATCCTCACGCGCCGCATCGAGTACCGCTTCACGCTGCGCGGTATCCGGCACGAGCGCCTCGAAGGCCTGCGCCAGCCGGCCCGTCGCCCCGCGCTCGGCGACGATGTTGCCGGCGACGAACTTGGCAATCGTGCGCTCGTTCATCCGGTCGACGATGGCGCCGACCATCTCGCCCTCGCCGGTGCCGAGATCGCGCTGCGAGAGCATCGCCAGCATCATGTCCGGCGTCAGCTTCGAGGTCGCCTGGGCGACCGAGCGCAGCATGGCATCCAGCCCGTCGGGCGACTGCTTGTTGACGTGATCGATCAGGCCGCGGATGATCCGGAGGAGCGCCGCCGCGCGCGCGCCGACTTTCGTGTCGGCGCCGCCGGCGTCCTGCAGCCGCGTCAGGAAGTCGCCGAACCGCTCCGGGTCGCCCGTGAGCTCCAGGAGCTGGGTCAACGTCGCTTCATCGAGATCGACCGTGTCCCCCTGCAGGCAGTTCGCGATGATGCGATCCCATTCCGCCAGCTCGCCGCCGCCGCGCTCGCGGAGAACTTCCGCATAGTCGATCTCGCGAATCTCGAAGTGCGCGCGGTTCACGAGGCCCCACGCCTTGGCGACGCCGCCCTGCGCGACGAGATCGTCCGTGCTCTTCGACAGGATCAACAGGAAGGCGAGCCAGTCTGCCGCATCCGCTTCGCGCTCGATGCGCAGGCTCCCGACGAGGCGTGAGTGCAGGAGGTCGGCGAGCTCGCCGATCGCCAGGTCGGGTTTCGCCGCCGCGCGACCGTCGATCGTTATGCGATCGGGCTCCACCGCCAGCGTCACGTCACCGGCGGCGGCAAGCTTCGACGCAGTCGCGACCACGCGCCCGAGCGCCGCCTGAATCGCGGGGTGCGTGCCGGGATACAGCGTGACGGCGCGCGCCGCCGCCTTCGCGGCGCGCGCGAACTCTGCCAGGCACGCCGCCTGCTCCGCCGACATCGCCTCCGGCTGCGGGACGCCCTGCGTCATAGCACGTCCAGCGGATCCATCTCGATCGAGTCGGGATCGACCGATTCCACGACCGCGCGCGGGAACTCCCCGCGCGCATCGCGCTCCCAGGTATTCGCGAGGAACGGCTCGCCGACGCGCTCGCCCGCGGTGTCGAACAGAATCTTCACCTGCGGCCGGAACGGATCGTCGGGGTGCTCCGCCGTGACGATGCCCACTTCATCGGTATTGAGCCGCACGAGGGTGCCGATGGGGAACATGCCCATCAGGTTCACGAAGCGGCGGAGCAGCACCTGGTTGAACGCCGGGTTCTCCTTCTCGCCCATGATCGACTTGATGCGCGTCGTCGCCAGGCCGTCGCGGTAAGGACGGTTGCTCCGCAGCGCATCGAAGACGTCGGCAATGCTCACGATCATCGTGCAGAGATTCAACTGCCGGTGGCCGATGTTCTCGGGGTAGCCGCTGAGATCCTGCTTCAGGTGATGCTCGAACGCCACGATCGGCGCGAGTGCCGGCATCTCGGGCGTCCGCCGCAGAATGTGCGCGCCGTCGATGACGTGCTGCTTCATGATCTTGAACTCTTCGGCCGTCAGCTTGCCCGGCTTGTTCAGCACTTCCTGCGGCGTGTTCACCTTCCCGATGTCGTGCATCAGCGCCGCGAAGCCGAATTCCCGCAGCAGCGGTCCTTCGAGGTTGAGCGCCCGGGCCTGCGCCATCGCCAGCGACGCGACGTTGACCATGTGCGTGAACGTGTAGTTGTCGTACTTCTTCAGCGCCGTGAGCGCCATCAGCGACGTGCGGTCCTGCGTGACGATGTTTGCGAGGCTGTCGATGATCTTGCGGGCGACGTTCGGATCCGGCTTGTCTCCCGCCTGCGCCTGGTCCCACAGCGTCTGCGCCTCGTTCACCGCCGTCGTGTAGACGCGCTTCGCCGCCGCAATGCCGACGTCGTCGTGCGGCGTGTCCTCAATGGCCAGCCTGCCGATGACGATGCGCCGTACGCCCTGCGCCGCAAGGCGCTCGTCCACCGCCTTGCGGGCGCTCCGATCGGCGAGCACCGTCAGAAACGTCCGGACGTCGTCCGGGGTGACGCCGTGGTGAAACGTAATCTTCTCGACCTCGCGGTCGCGCAGTCCGCGCACGAACCCGGTCAGCGACGCGGATCCCTTCCCCAGTCGCGTATCGTTCACCACCACGTCGTCGCCGATGAAGCCGACGACCACCGGCGGGCCTTCCGCCAGGTGGGTGGCGCACGCCGAGGTCAGGGCCCCGATCGACCGCTCGACGAGCGGGTGCTGCGCTGCATAGAGCTCCGCCGAGCGGAGGCCCGCGGCGAGGCGGCGCACGAGTTCGTCTGGGTTACGGCTCATCCCTGATCTGCAGTGGCGGCGGCTGGCCTAACCGGCCCTGGCGGCGCGGACTATCCTCCGCAGCAGCCGATCACCTGTCTTTTCGGCTTCTGACAGCGCCTCCTGTGCCCTGGGGGTCCCAATCGCCCTCAGGGCCTCCACTGCCGCCTGCTTGACCGCCCGGGACTTGCGACGCGAAAACAGGCGTTTTTTCCGCATAACCGCCGTGACGGGGGGGACCGCCCGGTCATCGGCCAGCTCCCGGACTGCCCCCAAGGTGTCGAGGACGGTCTGGTGATCCTCGCCAAACGGGTCGCTTTCCGTGAGGATTCGGACCAGCATGGGCACCACCCGGGGGTCGCGCCCGGCCACCAGGGCCTCGATGACCGCCAGCCGGTTGGCCCCCGTGGCGGCTCGCAGGACGGTCTGGATGGCCCGGGCCGCGGAGGGGTCGTCGATGCCCGCCAGGGCCGTTACAGCGGGCCTGAGGACCCGCGGATCGTTGCGACGGAGCAGTGCCTGGAGCGGGGGGACGGCCTCCGGGCTGCGGGTCTGGCCAAGGAGCACCGCCGCGTTCCGCATGACGAACCAGCGGCTGTCGTCCACCATCCCAGTCAGCGGCGTCACCGCTCCGGCACCGTAGCCCCGGACGATTTCCCGGGCACGCACCCACTCCGGCGTCTCGTCTTCTGATTCGAGCGCCGGCAGCAGCCCCCTGACGGCTGCCGGACCGATGCCGGCGCAGCACGCGCTGAACGTAGCGAGAGACCCCTCGTCGAGGTGGGGCAGCAGGGCGGCAGCTTCCCGGAGCGCCAGCGACTCGCCGATGGTGGTCAACGCCGCGCGGCAGGCGGCGGGGGCGATGGCCTGGTTCCGATCGGCGCCCTCGCGCAGCGCCTTCGCGACGACCAGCGCGTCGTCAAAGGCCCCGGACATCAGGAGGTCTTCGGCAAGCGGGATCATGTCCCCGGCGATTTCGGCGGCGCGGCCCGGCTGCTCCTCGATCCGCAGCAGGTCGGTGATGAGCAGCACCGACAGGCTGCGCACGTTGTCCTGCTTCAGCGTGTCGACCCACTGTGCCCACTCCGGCGGCACTTCCCAGTGCGCCAGCAGATCGGCGCGCTCGCCGGCGCCGGCGAGCGCTGCCTGGTAGCTGCCGGACACGTACGGCTTCTCGTCGTAGCTGACGAGCAGGGCTTCCATCGACGCCCACGCCGCCTTGAACTGGCCGCCTTTGCCGAAGTCCGACTCGCTCAGGAGCGACTGCGTCATGCGCATCACGCGGCGCTTGCGTTCGGCGTCGGGTGCGATCGTGTCGAACACCTGGGCGAGGCGCTGCGTGGCCTTGCCGTCGCGCGACATTGCCGTCGCCAGCATCTGGGCGACGACATCGTCGTCAAACGCCGCCGCGATGCGCGAGACAATGGGCATCTCCTGCGCCGAGTCCTCCGACTGCAACAACTGCAGCATGACGTGCGGATCCAGGTTCGCCGTGGCCGCCGCGACGTTGCGGACGACGTCAGGAAGCCGCTCCGGTTCCATGACGTTGACGATGCTCGTGAGATGGCGGAAGACGGCGAGCACCGTGGCGGCCTGTGTGGTGATGAGCGGCGCGCCGTCGGCGGTGCACTTCGGCGCGATGACGTCGCTGGCGAGGTCGGCGATATCGGGAACGTGGCGCGAGATCTCGAGCAGGCGCTGCTGCTGCCGCTCGTCGAAGAAGGTGCTTCCAGCGACGATCTGATTCACGAGCGATTTCCAGACGTCGTCGCGCTTTCCGAGCGGCGTCTCAACGGCCCGGTCCTTGAGAATCTTTTCGTAATCGATCTGTTCGATGGCGATCGCCGAGATCCCCGCGGCGTCCCACGCGCGTGCCGGGCCGCCGGCGGCGCGAAGGTCGTCGGGCTGCCGGCTCAGGATCTCGAGGGCGCCCCGCAGTGATGGGTCGGGCACGTCCCCAAGAAACGTGATCTGAAGGATGTCGTGGTCGTGAAGGAGTTTGGCCGCCTCCGCAACCGGCTGCTCGTTCGGGAGCGGGACGCCCGCCACGACGAGCGTTTCCGGCGTGACGCCGAAGCTGAAGGCCGCGCCTCCGGTGCAGGCGCGGACGATCTCCCCAAGACGGTGGACCGAGGTGCCCACTGCCGGGTGCTCCGGTGGATACAGGGCCCAGTTCCGGGAGGCGGCGGCGAGCGCCCTCGCAAGGGCGATCGATTGTCGGGTCAGCTCTGGTGAGAGGGCCGGGGCCTGTTCCACTAGTGCTGAGATTATACTGGTGCGTTTGGCATGCGCCACGTCGATGTCATAGCCCGGAAGCGCGATGGTCATCCCCTGACCCGCGAAGAGATCGATGTGTTCGTGACGGGCGTGACCGACGGCACCTTTCCCGA
>Ga0307409_100001608_pt1 | contig 11306 bp, 7 predicted proteins | sample 322Ometagenome_2_FD_203888 | JGI IMG/M metagenome (GOLD analysis project Ga0307409, IMG submission 203888) | Maize rhizosphere microbial communities from greenhouse at UC Davis, California, United States - 322HYB-O-2 | ecosystem: Host-associated > Plants > Roots > Rhizosphere > Soil | place...
TTGCGCGACCTGCCAAGATGACGGTTAGCACGGCGCTTGGCTGCCGATTCATGGTAAGGATGGGGTCGCCGGTTCGATTCCGGCGGGGGGCTCCACCAAACCGATGACCAGCGGAAACGCTGGTCATTTGCGCGTCTGGGGCCCGGTTGAACCGGCGATGCTGGTCGTCTTGGGGTTCGGAGTGCGTTGGATGGGCGCATGCCGGATGGAGAGCACTTCCCTGGTTAACCGTTCGGGTTCTGGACGGACCCATTCCAAGACCTTGTCCGCCTGCGGCTCGCGGGCTGCGATGAAGGTCCGGTCCTGACCTGCCCGTGGAGGCGTCCCCCTGACCGCCTTGTTAGGCGCGAAGGAAGGCGAGGACGGCGAGCACCCGGCGATGCTGGTCGGGCGACTCCGGTAGGCGGAGCTTCTGGAAGATCTGGGTGACGTGGGCTTCGACGGTGCGTTCGGTGACGTACAGCCGGGCGGCGATAGCCCGGTTGGACAGGCCCTCGGCGATGAGCCCGAGGACCTCTCGTTCCCGCTCGCTGAGGACGGCCAGCGGGTCCTGTCGGCGGCGTCGTCCCACCAGGCGCGAGACGATCGTGGGGTCGATCACCGTCTCGCCGTCCACGATGCGGCGCAGGGCGTCGACCACGGTGGCGATGTCGAAGACCCGCTCCTTGAGCAGGTAGCCGACGCGTTCGGGTTGGTCTTGGAGGAGGCGCATGGCGTAGCTGGGTTCGACGTACTGGGACAGGACCAGGACACCGACCTGGGGGTGCTGGGCGCGGATGGTCTGGGCGGCGACCAGGCCCTCGTCGGTGTGGGTTGGCGGCATGCGGATGTCGACCAGCGCCACGTCGGGACGGGCCAGGCGCACCTGGTGGAGTAGGCCCTGGGCGTCCTCGGCTTCGGCGACCACCTCGATGCCGGCGTCGCGGAGCAGCCGGACGATGCCCTGGCGGGTGAGCAGGACGTCGTCGGCGACGACTACCCGCATGGGAGCTCCGCCTGGAGCCGCGTGGGCTCGACCGTCAGCCTGCCTTCCAGGGCGCCGACCCAGTCGGCCAGCTGGACCATCGCCCCGGTGCGGTCGCTGCCGTCGTCCTGCACCGTGACCACCAGCCGTCCACCGTCCCGAGCCACGCTGACAGTGCCGTGGCTAGCGTCCCGGCCGGCGGCGTCGTCCAAGGCCTCGGTCACCAGGCGGTAGGCGCAGGTCTCGACGGTGGTCGGGTAGCGTCCCTCGGCCTCAGCGAGGATCTCCACCGGTAGGGGAGCCATGTCGGCCAGGGTCGCCAGCGCCGGCCCAAGGCCTGCCTCGGCCAGGACCGCCGGGTAGATCCCATGGGCCAGCTCCCTCAGCTCCCGCAACGCCGCCTGCGCCTGACCGGTCGCCTCGGACAGCAGCGACCCGGTCTGGCGGTCGTCGTCGGCCTGGGCCTGAGCACGGGCGAGCCGGAGGTCGTAGGAGAGCGCCAGCAGGCGCTGCTGGGCGCCATCATGCAGGTCGCGTTCCAGCCGCCGACGCTCGGCGTCGCCGGTCTCGACGATGCGGACGCGGGAGGCCCGCAGCTGGTCGAGCTGGGCGAGCGCCTCGGCCTGCAACCGTTCGTTCTCCAGTGCGAGCCGGACGGCGGCGCCGAGCTCGTGCTCCAGGTCGGGCAGCGCCGCGGTGTGAGAGACCACCGCGATCCGGCGGCCATCGCGGATCAGGGTGGTGACCGCCCGCCCCGGTGCGGCGGTGGACTCGGCGACCGGCCGACCTTCGGCGTCCACGTAGTGCTCGGAGTTCGGCAGCCAGTAGGAGATCCGGAGCTCAGGATCACCGACCGCCTGCGCGAGCGCGGCCTGCAGCGATCCTGGTGGGGGCGCCTGGCCCAGGCTCGCGGTGATCCGGGCGACCGCACGTCGCTGGACCCGCATGCGGACCGTGACCCACACCAGCCCGGCGGCGAGCAGCATGACCGCGACGCATGCGACGACGAACATGGTTTGGAAGGCCGGCTGGGCCGGGTCCTCGAGCGGCGTTCGCTGTAGCGCGGCTGTGTGCCCGATGATGGCACCCGCAAGCAGGAACGTGGGCAGGGCGACCGGCAGCAGCGTACGGCGAGCCGGCCCCGAGTCCCGCAGCAGCCGCCAGGCGCAGAGCGCCACCAACGCCGCCGCGGCGGCCGCGGTGAACCAGCGGTCCGCCACCTCGATCGCGCGCGCCAGTTGTGGGAGCGAGCGCACCAGGAAGTCGTTGTCGCTGCAATTGGCCCAACAGTTCGGATCGAAGAACGGTTTGCGAAACAGCGCCAGCCCAACGGCGGCAAGCACGGCCTCCAGATAGACCATGAACACCAGCGCCCGCGTCACCGCCCCGTGCAGCCGGCCGCTCGGGTAGGCGAGCACCAGGTGCAGCAGCAGCGGGAAGGCGAACCCGGCGGTGAGCATGCCGAGGCTGCGGACCAGTGGAGGTCCCTTGTCCCAGCCGACCCAGACCGGCGCGAACCAGATCAGCCCGGCGAGCACGGCCAGGTCGCCGATCTGCCCTGCCGGTCGGTTGAGGGAGGTGACGAGGCCGGCCAGGACCAGCGCCAGCCCGGCCGTGATCGTGAGCGTGGCGGCCAGGGCGGAGCGTCCGGCGTAGGTGGTGAACCTGCCGGGACCCTGCGCGACGGCCAGGGCGCCTAGGGCGACGGCGAGCGCGACCGGCCCGGCGGCCAGCCGCGCCAGGTTTACCCGCTGCAGCAGGGTCGGCGTCACCGCGTGATTGTGGCACCCCGCAGGTGGCGCGGAACCCGTGCTGGCCACAGTCCAGGACTGAGGCGGGCCACGATGTGCCCGACTTGGCCGCCCCGTAGCGTGCCCCTCGACCCTCGACGAAAGGAGTGGGACTATGCGCTGGATGAAAGGCCGAACCCGGCTCGCCGCTGTGGCGCTCGCCGTCATCGCCGCCGTCGCGGCGGGCGGCTGCAGCGCCGGCGGGGCAGGGGGCGACAAGGCCGGCGGCGCGGGTGCGCCGGTCGTGCTGCGGATGGCCAACGCCACCGGTGATCTGGACGTCGTCCCGCTGATCAAGGACTTCGTGTCGCAGGTCCGGGAGCGCTCCGGCGACAACGTTCGCATCCAGGTCGTCAACCGTTGGGGCGAGTACGCCGCCGACGCCGAGCAGCAGGTCGTGCGGGATGTGGCCGCCGGCAAGGTCGACCTCGGCTGGACAGCAGCACGCGTCTTCGACACGTTGGGCGTCACCAGCTTCCAGGCGCTGCAGGCGCCGATGCTGATCGACAGCTACGCCTTGGAGCAGGCCGTCAGCACCAGCGACATCCCAGCCCAGATGATGGACGGGCTGAAGGAGGTCGGCGTGACGGGCGTTGGTGCCCTCGCCGACGGCCTGCGCAAGCCGATTGCCGTCAAGCAGCCCATACTCGGCTTGGCGGACTGGCGCGGGATGAGGTTCGGCATCTACCGGTCGCAGGGCCAGGCCCAGGCGATCCGGGCGCTCGGCGCGACCCCGATGGAGGCCTTTGGACCCGTCCGGGACCGGGCGCTCAAGAACGGCCAGATGCAGGGCTTGGAGCTGGACCTCTACCTCTACAACCACCTCGTCCTGAGCCAACGGGCCCCGTATGTGACCGCGAACGTCAACCTGTGGCCGCAGACCGACGTCCTGTTCGCCAATCCGGGTCGTCTTGCCGCCCTGACCGGGCAGCAGCAGCGGTGGCTCCGGCAGGCGGCCCAGGACGTTGCCGGTCGCTCGGCAGGCCTCGCCGACCGCGACACCCAGGTCCTCAGGAACGCCTGCCAATCGGGCGCTCGCTTCGCCACCGCCTCCCAGGCCGACCTGGCAGCCCTGCGCACCACCTTCGCCCCGGTCTACGCCAGCCTCGAGCAGGACCCCCAGACCAAGGCGTTCATCCAGCGCATCCAGGCCTTGAAGCAGTCCACACCGGCTGCAGCGCCGCTGGCCATCCCGGCCGGCTGCACCGGCAAGGCGCCTGAACGACCCGCGCAGCATTCGGGGACGGCGCCCGCCGCCCTGAATGGCACCTACCGCTACGTGCTGACCAAGGAGGATGCCCGCAAGGGCGGGGAGGCGAACCTCAGCGAGTTCCCGAGCGTCGTCACCGCGACCCTGAAGGACGGCCACATGGACAAGGGTCCTGAGCCAGGCACGACCTACACGGTCGAGGGTAACCGGATCACCTTCGACGTTCCTGCCTGGGGCTCCAGCCTGACGTTCACCTTCTCGGTGGATGGCAAAGGCAACCTCCACCTCACGCCGGTCCCACCGATGGACAAGGGCGACCAGTTCATCTGGTCAACCAAGGTCTGGACCAAGATCGCCTGACACCACCTATGGCCGCGTCGCCTCGCCGCCGAGGGGGATCTCGGCGGCGAGGCGCGTCCCGTGCCCGGGAGTGCTTTCCACCCGCAGCGTCCCACCGATGGTCTCGACCCGGTCGGCAAGGCCCCGCAGGCCCGACCCGCGCACGGGGTCGGCCCCGCCGACGCCGTCGTCGGCGATCTCGACCCTAAGCCGGCTGTCGCTGGCGATGACGGCAACGGTGACGCGGGCGGCGGCGGCGTGCTTGGCGATGTTGGTGAGGGCTTCGGCGCAGACGAAGTAGGCGACCGCTGCGACCTGCTGGGGCAGCTGGGTGCTTGCGACGTTGAGGTCGACCGGGAGTGGGAAGTCCTTGGCCAGGGCGGCCAGGGCGGCTGCCAGCCCCTGCTCGGACAGCACGCGCGGGTGCAGCCCCTGCGCGAGCCGGCGCAGCTCCTCCAGCGTTCGCGTGAGCTGCTCCTGGGAGCGGGCGATCTGCTTCTTCGTCTGCTCCCCGGAGGCGGACCAATGGCCGCGGCGCAGGGTCCCCGCCAGCTCCCCGAGCCGAGCCTCGGCGCCGTCGTACAGGCGGCGCTCCAGCCGCCGGCGTTCCTCATCCCGTGCCGCAAGGATCCGGCGACGCGACGCGGCCAGCTCCTCGACCCGGGCCTGGACCTCGGCCCGCAGCCGGGCGTTGGCGGCGGCCAGCTGGGCCGCGGAGGTGACCGCCTTCAGCAGCCCCGGGTCCTCCAGCACGGCCGGGTCGTGAACCAGGGCGGCGACCGGCTGGCCCTCGCGCTCCACGACGGTCACCGAGCGGCCCGAACCGGGGTCGGGCAGGGAGAGCACGCGGCCCTCGGCGTCGACGAACCCCGCCCGGTCAGGCAGCCAGTAGCCGATCTCGAGCGACGGGTCGCCGAGCGCCCGAGCCAGCTCCCCGCGAAGCGTGCCCGACCTTGCCTCGCCCAGTTCGACGACCAGGTCGGCCACGGTCGTCTGCTGCCATGGGCCGATCAGCAGACCCGCCAGCAGATCGCCGGCAAGCACGCAGAGCGCCACCTCATACACAAGCAGCGATGCACCGCTGACCTCCCCTGAGGGCAACAGCAGCCGAGCGGCTGCGGTTCCGGCAAGCGCCAGGCTGAGTCCGGCAGCGGCCTGCAGCGCGACCAGGCGGGCCCGTCGGGCCCCGCCAACCGCCCGACCATACTCGCGGGCGCAGACCCCGAGCAGCAGCCCGGCCAGCAGGATCGTGGCGGCCTCACTGCGCCAGATCGGCGTGATGACCGCCGCCGCGTAGCCGACCGCGACGGCGCCTCGGACCAACCGTGATCCTGGCCGCCCGGACGGGTAGGTGAGCACCACCTGCAGCAGGGGCCCGCGATGCAGGTACACCAGGTGCGCCGCCACCCAGGCCACCGCCACTACGCCGACCTGGGCGAAGTTCCCCACAAACCAGGTGAAGCCGGTCGCCGCCAGCAGCGGACCGGCGCGGCTCTCCGCCCGCCGACTCCAAGCAATCAGCCCACAGCCGATCAGGGTCCAGCCGACGACCAGGTCGGGGATCCAGTGGCGCGGGTCGGCCCAGCCGAACCGGACCCACTCGGCGGTCAGGCCGAGCGCGACGCCGGCCAGCACGACCAGGCCACGCCGCCGCACCATCGCCTCAGCCGGTCAGGGCGGCGAGGGCCTCCCCGGACAGCCCGCTTTTTGGGATGAACCCGCGCGCGGGTGTCGCTTGGAGGCGGGGCCCATAGGCGGCCGCGTCACGGCTGGAGATGAGCACCACCGCGGGGGGGTCTGGCGCCCCGGCGAGCTGCTCGGCCACCGTGAGGCCGTCGAGATCCGGCAGTTGGATGTCGAGCAGGACGATCTCGGGCCGCAGCACAGCGACGGCCTCAACCGCCGCCGCTCCGTTGGCTGCCTCCCCGATGACGTCGAAGCCCTCGGCCTGCAGCAACGCCCGAGCCGACGCTCGAAAGGCGGCATGGTCGTCGACGATGAGCACGGTTGGACGCATGCCGCTGATCGTCCCACAGGCCCACCCGGGCAGACACTGTGGCCAGCACCAATCATGGTGATTGGGAGCTCCCGAGGCTGTGTTCAGCGTCGCTGGCCCCGGCGCCGCGCATCGTGCCGCTGGGTCGAGAACTGTGGCCAGCCACAACCACAGCTTGAAGCTACCTCGGATGTTTGGCCCCGCGGACGGACCCAAGCTGCTCACGGGCCACGCCAGCGCAGAGCGGTAGGGGGTGGGGTACGGGCAAGGACCGACAAGCCAGGATCCCGGCCCACCCTGGCCAACAGGAAGGAGCGTCCCATGAGGCACCCGTTGAAATGGCTTGCGGCCATCGTGCTTTCTGCCGGCATGGCGATCCCGGCGTCGCCTGCCCAAGCGAAGGTCCCCGGCCCCAACGGCAGGATCGGAGGAGCTATGTGGCGTCGAGCGATGTTGGTGTTGGCGGTAGCGATGGCCGTTGCCTTCGCGACACCCGCGTACGCCACCGTGGTCGATCACGGCACCTTCACCAGCGAGGAGCACTTCGGCCCGATGGTGGTCACCGACATGCCCTGCCTTGAAGGGAAGCAGTTCATCGCGACCGGTTCGGAGGTGCTTCGCGGGAACTTCGTCGACGCCGGCGACGCCGGTTTCCATTACTTCCAGATCGAGAAGTTCGAGGCGACGGCGGTGCCGGTGGACGGTCAGGGGCCAACCTACGTCGAAAGCGGCTCGGCCGACGTCAACGTCTTTAATACCCATACCGTGAGCGGCGTGTTCACCTTCACGCGCATGAACACCGACAACTTCATCGCCTACCAGGACGGCAAGGTGGTGAGCGCCCAGACCATCCGAATCCACGAACTGGAACACATCACGGCCACCGATGCCGATGGCGACGGCGTGCCGGACAGCGTCAAGGTCGAATTCTCCAAGCCGACGTTCAGCTGCCCGTAACTCGCGGTTTCGCTCAGGGGCTCGTGATGGTTCGCTACTACGAAGGTGCCCTCCTGAGCTGGGAGGATGCGGCTTGCTGAAGGTCGCGATCCTGGATCAAGGAGGGCACCTTGGGGTGAGGACTATATAGCGGGCGACGCTGGGGATCACCGCCGACGGCGACGGTGTGGTCGGGGCACGTCGGGGCGGTGCTCCTGGTCGAGCTGGCTGACCGGCTCGGGCTGCCCGGTGTGCTGGACCGCTGGGCGAGCATCACCGCCAGCCCGGGCTCGGCACCGGACGGGCCCGGTGGGGACCGACCTGGCGGTGATGCTCGCCGATGGTGGGGACTGCCTGAGCGACCTGGCCGCGCTCCGCGACCAGCCCGAGTGGTGGGCTGAACAGGTTGTGAAGCTTCCCCGATGAGGAGGTTCCCCGACGACGGTGTGCGAGCGGGATCCGAGCTGTTATGGGCGGTCCTGCGCTACCGGCTGTACGGACCTGGACCGCATCGTCAGCCTACGTTGGCTTACCGGCTGCTCATGGTCCTGCTGGGTGGTGCCCACGGCAGGGTAGTCCTACAGCAGGGTAGTCCTACGACCTGGCCAACTCCTCGGCCAAGACTTCAGCCTGGTAATGGCCGGCGACCTGGCGGTGGCACCGGTGTTCCTGATGGGACCCCGCCGCATCCAGCAGGTTGTGGACGGCGCTTCCTCCGGTGCCGCTACGATGCCGGCAGCACATGGCTTGAAGTGAGCGCATACCTTTGCTGGAAGAGAACCGATAACTTTGGCCCTTACGGTCGGGCGTGAGCTGGGGGAACGGCGGTTCGCACAGCGGTTCCTGGTGGTTCCATGGTAAGGATGGGGTCGCCGGTTCGATTCCGGCGGGGGGCTCCACACTGAGGCTGACCAGCGGAAACGCTTGTCAGTTCCGCACCTGGGACCCGCCTGATCGGCCGACGCTGCTCGTCTTGGCCTTCGGGCTGGCGCTGGAACGGCCGCATGCCGGATGGAGAGCACTTCCCTGGTCAACCGTTAGGGTTCTGGACGAGCCCGTCCCAAGACCTTGTGCACCCTGCGGCATGCGCCTGCGATGAAGGTTGGGTACTGTCCGGCATCCAGACCGTCGGGCGTAGGTGGTGAACCTGCCTGGGCCCTGGGCGACGGCCAGGGCGCCCAGGGTGACGGCGAGCGCGGCCGGTCCGGCGGCCAGCCGCGCCAGGTTCGCCTGTCGGATCGAGACCGTCGTCATCGCGTGATTGTGGCATCCCGCAGCTGGCGTGGAGTCCGTGCTGGCCACAGTCCAGGGCTGGGGGAGGCCACGATGTGCCCGGCGCCGCCGCCTTCTAGCGTCACCCTCGACCCTCGAGGAAAGGAGTGGGACCATGCGGTGGATGAGAGGCCGAGCCCGGCTGACGACCGTTGCCCTTGCCGTGATCGCGGCCGTGGTGGGAGGTTGCGGGGGCGGAGCGGCCGGCGACAAGGCCGGCGGTGCCGGTGAGCCGGTGGTGCTGCGGATGGCCAACACCAATGGCGACCTGAACGATCTCCCCGCGGTCCAGGCTTTCGTGTCCCAAGTCGAGGAACGTTCCGGCGGCAACCTGCGCATCCAGGTTGTAAATCGCTGGGGGGACTACGCCAACGACGCTGAGGAGCAGGTCGTGCGGGCCGTGGCTGCCGGTAAGGCCGACCTGGGCTGGGCAGGAACACGCGTGTTCGACACGCTGGGCGTGACCAGCCTTCAGGCGCTGCAGACGCCGATGCTGATCGACAGCTATGCCCTCGAGCGGGCCGTCGTCGCAAGCGAGATCCCCGGCCAGATGCTGCAGGGCTTGACCGAGACCGGCGTGCGCGGCTTGGGAATCCTGGCCGACGGCCTACGCCAGCCGATCGCCGTCAAGCACCCTCTGCTGGGTGTAGGGGATTGGCGCGGCATCACCTTTGGCAGCGCCAAATCCCAGATCCAGGCCCGGGCGATCCGAGCGCTGGGCGCCACGCCGATGGAGATCTTCCGACGCTCCCGCAACCAGGCACTCCTAGACGGGACGCTGCAGGGATTCGAGATGAGCCTGCTCGTCTATGAGCACAACGTTCCGCCGCCTCGTGCCCCTTATGTGACCGCGAACGTCATCCTGTGGCCGCAGCTGGATGTCCTGCTCGCCAATCCGGGCCGGCTGGCGAGGCTGACCGGGCAGCAGCGCGGGTGGCTCCAGCAAGCGGCCCAAGCCGCCGCAGACCGCTCGGCCGCCCTCGCCGAGCGCGCCAACCGCGACGCCCAGGCGCTCAAGAACGCCTGCCAGTCGGGCGCCCGCCTCGCCACCGCCTCTCCGGCCGACCTGGCAGCTCTGCGCACGGCCTTCGCCCCGGTCTATGCGAGCCTCGAGCGGGACCCGCAGACGAAGGCGTTCATCGAACGGATCCAGGCACTGAAGCGGTCCGCGCCGGCCGGGGCGCCGCTGGCCATCCCGGCCGGCTGCACCGGCAAGGCACCCCAGCAACCGGCAGCGCGCGCGGGGACAGTGCCTGTAGACCTGAACGGCACCTACCGCTACCTGCTCACCAAGGAGGACGCGCGCAAGGTCGGCGACCCGGAAGTCGACCAGTTCCCACATGTCAACACGGTGAAGCTGCGCGACGGAAAGGTGGACGGCGGCTGCTTCGGCCAGGGCGCCACCTACTCGGTCACCGGTGACCAGATCACCTTCGACACCCCCGAATACGGCTCCACCATGACCTTCACCTTCTCGGTGGACGGCAAGGGCAACCTCCACCTCACGCCGACGCCCTCCGTGGACAAGGGCGGGGCCTTTGAGTGCTCCTACAAGCCCTGGACCAAGATCGGCTGAGTCTCGCGGCGTGCGCTCAGCGCGCCTGGCCGCCAAGAGGGATGTCGGCGGCCAGGCGCGTCCCACAAGCCACCCGGGCAGACACTGTGGCCAGCGCCAATCGTTGCGATCGGGAGCTCCTCGGGTGCGCTCAGCATCGCTAGCCCCGGCACCGTGCATCGTTCCGCCGGGTGAGAACTGTGGCCAGCCACAACCAGAGCCTGAAGCCACCTCGGATGTTTCGGCCCACAGATGGACCCAAGCTGCCCACGGGCCAAAACCAATGTCCAGCGTAAGGGGGTGAGGGTACGGGCAAGGACCGACGAGCCAGGATTCCGGCCCACTCTGGCGAACTGGAAGGAGCCTCCATGAGGCGTCTGATGAAATGGCTCACGGCCATCGTGGTGTGTGCCGGCATAGCCCTCCCAGCGGCGCCGGCCCAAGCGAAGGTCCCCGGCCGAAACGGCCGGATCGCGTTCAGCCGGTACGTCCAGGATGACAAGACGGTGACCTACACGGTGAATCCGGACGGCAGCCACATGCAGCAGCTCTTCCCTGGGTTCTCTGGGGGCCCGCGCTGGTCGCCGGACGGCAGCCAGGTCTCGGTCTTTGCCGCCTGCACCGACGGCGAGGAGAACTGCGCGGCGACGATCGTGGATCCCGACACCGGACGCTTCCGCCAGTTCAAGTTCCCCGATCCCACCCTCGAAACCCCCTGCGGCGCCGGCTGGTCGCCGGACGGCACGCGACTGCTCTGCGAGGGCTTCGGCATGACCGACCCCAGCCGCAACGGCATCTACACCATCCGGGTAGCCGACGGGCGCGGCCTGCGGCGGATCACGTCCAATCCTGGTGGCGAAGACATCCCGGGCGACTACTCGCCCGACGGCAAGCGGCTCGTGTTCAACCGCATCGATCCGAGCCGCCCCGCCAAGGCGAACGTGGCACTCTTCGTCGTCAATGTAGACGGCAGCGGCCTGCGGCGGATCACCCCGTGGGGCCTTCCGTTCTGGGAGGACGGGGGGCGCTGGTCGCCTGACGGGACCACCATCCTGTTCGACAACCGGAAGTCATTGTTTGTCGTCCGCCCGGACGGTTCGGGCCTGGCGAAGATCCCGCTGGTAACTCACAGCTTCTCAAGACTGCAAAACCCTAATTGGTCGCCGGACGGCACCAAGATCGTCGTTTCGCTCTTCACCAGGACCAGCCCCGGCACCGAGCAGGCGGGCATCTACACCGCCAAC
>Ga0307409_100001609_pt1 | contig 11306 bp, 4 predicted proteins | sample 322Ometagenome_2_FD_203888 | JGI IMG/M metagenome (GOLD analysis project Ga0307409, IMG submission 203888) | Maize rhizosphere microbial communities from greenhouse at UC Davis, California, United States - 322HYB-O-2 | ecosystem: Host-associated > Plants > Roots > Rhizosphere > Soil | place...
CATGCCGGTTCCCTACGCCGCTGCCTTCCGTCGGCCGCCCGTGCTGGAGCCGTTCGAAACCGGTTTCGACGACGGCGACCGCAGCCGCCCGTATGCCAAGTACGCGCTGACGCAGAAGCTTGGGCAGGCCCAGATTTTGCCGGGGCTCACCACCACCCTCGCCGGGTACAACGGCATTTTCCCCGGCCCGACCATCAGGGCCATTCAGGGGACCCGGACCGAGGTGCGGATCCGCAATGACTTCCCGGCGCTGGGCCTGCTGCATCCCCTGGCCTTCCAGACCGTCACCCACCTGCACGGCTCGGCGTCGCTGCCGCAGTACGACGGGTACGCCAACGACACCACCCCGCCCGGATACGTCAAGAACTACCACTACCCCAACTGGCAGACGGGCCGCACGCTCTGGTACCACGACCACAAACACCATGTGACCGCGCAGAACGTGTACTCGGGGCTGGCCGGCTTTTACCCTCTCTCCGACAAGTTTGAACGTGACCAGCTGCCGCAGGGTGAGTTCGATGTGCCGCTGATGATCTCGGACGGCCTTTTCAACGCCGACGGCTCTTTCGGCTACAACGACAACGACCACGACGGCCTGTGGGGCGACATCATTATGGTCAACGGCGTGCCGTGGCCCACCATGAAGGTCAAGCCGCGCATCTACCGTTTCCGGGTCCTCGTGGCCTCGATTACCAGGTCCTACCGTCCCACGCTGTCCACGGGAGAGCCGGTCTACATCGTCGGCACCGACGGCGGCATGGTGCCGAAGGTCCAGGCAGTCCAGTCGTGGCGGCAGGGAACTGCCGAACGTTATGAGATCCTCATTGACTTCCGGAAGTACAAGGCGGGGCAGAAGATCCAGCTGAAGAACCTGAGCAACAAGAACAACCAAGATTTTGCCAACACGGACAAGATCATGCAGTTCGAGGTGGTGCGCAACTCCGGCTCGGGGAAAGGCACCATCTCCTCGATTCCCAAGACGCTCGACGACGGCGGCTCGCCGAATGCGGCCCGCGGCGGACTGTCCACCATGGGCCTGACCCCGGACCTGGTGGTGGCCAAGCGGGAGCTGAGGGTGGAGCGCGAGGGCGGCGAATGGGTCATCAGCGGCGTCACCTGGGCCGACGTGGAAGCGTCCGGATTTACCAAACTGCTGGGCAACCCGCAACCCTTCGACGTCGAGGAGTGGACCATCACCAACGCTTCCGGGGGCTGGTTCCATCCGGTGCACATCCATCTGACGGACGCGAAGATCATCGGCCGCAACACCAACGGCGGGCAACCGTTCGCGTGGGAGACAGGCCCCAAAGACGTCTTCTATGCCGGCGAGAACGAGTCCATTACCTTGCTCACCCAGTTCGACACAGGAGCCCACACGGGCGGACGCTACATGGTGCACTGCCACAACCTGGTGCACGAGGACCACGACATGATGGTGCAGTTCTCCGTGGGTGATCTCCGGAACAACGACCCCATCACCTCGGATCCCGCCGTCCCGGACACCCTGCCCGCGAACTCTTTCGTCCCGAAATACCAGCCGGGCTACCCGGCGGGTACTTAAGATGAAAGCGACTGCTGCAGCCGTTTCGGTGGTGCTGGCCTCGTCCCTGCTGGCCGGCTGCACTGCCGGGGCGCCGCCCGGTTCGCTTCCTTCCGCCACCTCCGGCGTGGCCCTTGCCTCGGGGTTGGGTTCCGAACTGGGAAACGGCCGGCCCCAGGTGAGTTACGACGGGCTCATGGTCCGCCGGCGCATTGTGGTGGCCATCCACCCTGCCCCGGACGCGGACCTGGGCAAGCTCCGCACAGCGCTGGGCACTGCCGCAGGCAGCCTTGGCCTGGACGTTTCCCGGATATCACCGGACGTCCTAGGGGCCAGCGTGCTGCAGCACACGGTGCCGGAACTTATTGTTGCCTTGCCAGGTGACGCCACCATCGCGGACGGCGGCGAACTCGTTGACCTCGCCTTCGGCCACGATCAGGCGTTTCCGGGACTGGACCACGTCCATGTGGCCCGGGTGCTGGTGCACGACCTCCGGTTCACCGTCAGGCCGTCCGCCCCCGACGCCGTGGCCGAGGCCATCGCGCTGGAAGGAATCCTCGCGGATGCACTGGGCAACTATGAGACGCATATCGGCGGCGGTGACCTCGAACTGAGCTACACCGGCCCGCTGCTGAGCGACAAGACGGTGGAGGCTGTCCGCCTCGGTGTTGCCCGCGCGGCGGGGACCACCGCCGACGAAGTCAAAGTGTCGCCTCGATCGGGGACGGGAACGGGCGTGGACATGGCCAAGGAGCCGGCGGAAGCCGCCGTGGCTGAGGAACCCGTGCACGGCCACTGATCGGAAATTACGACGACGGGAATCACCACACCGGGCCAGGCTGGCTGAGGCTCCACCTCAGCCAGCCTGGCCCTCCTTTGTGCCCCGCGTTGGGTGTGCTGCGCTTTGGGTGTGCTGCGCTTTGGTTGAGCTGCGCTTTGGGTGTGCTGCGCTTGGATGTGCCCCCTAGACGGCCCGGCGCACAGTGAAGGGGGTGGCCCCGGGGCCACCCCCTTCACTTGCCAGCTGCTGCTGCTAGCTGCGCTGTGACTTTCCTATCGCGGCCTTTCTACCGCGGTACCACGCTGTTCGAACGGGCGGACTCCGGGCTGGTGCCCGCCGCGTTGATGGCCACCACCACGAAGCGGTAGTTGTTGTTGGTGAGGGTCATCTCCAGGGTCCTTGCCGTCGCCGGAAGGACTGCGGACTCCGTCCGTGAGACCACGGTGGCGTTGGCTGCGGCTGAGCTCATCCGCAACGCGATGACCTTGTACCCTGTGATCGGGGACCCGGCTGCGGCTGCCGGCGGCGTCCAGTTGGCGATGGCCGTCACTGCTCCCCGGTTTGCGCCTTGCCTGGCAGTTCCGATCACCGGAGCGCCTGGCGCCGTCGGCGTCGTGATCTCAATCGACGGTTCCGAGCCCGCGCTGGTTCCGGTGGCGTTGACCGCCCGGACCACGAAGGTGTAGCTGGTGCCGTTTGCCAGGCCCGTGACCACCTGGCTGGTGGCCGCGCCGCCGAAGGAGACGGTGGTGACCACCGAGGTTCCCGTGCGGACTTCGATCTGGGATCCGGTAACCGGGGACCCTCCGTCGCTGACCGGCGCCGTCCACGTGACGGTTGCCGAGGCGACACCCGCGGTGGCTGTGACTCCGGTCGGGGCGTCGGGCACCGACGGCGCCGGCGTGACCGCGTTGGATTCCGCGGAGAGCGGCCCTGCACCGAACTGGTTCACCGCGCGCAGCTGGAGGGTGTACGACGTGCCGTTGGTCAGGCCGGTGACAGTGGCACTGGTTGCCGAGGCATCAATGCCCGTCACTGTCCGGACCGCCGAGCCTGCGCTGTTCACCACGACTTCGAAGCCCGTGACCGCCGAGGATCCGTTGGGAGCCGGGGCCGTGAACGTCACTGTCGCCGAGGCGTTTCCTGCCGTCGCCGTACCGACGGCCGGTGCGTCAGGAACCTGAAGCGTGACCACTTGGTCCGAGAACTGCAGGCGCTCGATGTTCCGCAGCGTGTCGATCCCGTCGCTGGCCCGCTGGCCGACCACGTCGGCGCCGGTCTGGGTGACCGTGACCCTGGCCAGCTCGGTGTCCGTTGCCGGGGTGGCAACGATCGTGTAGTTGGACAGCGGTCCGGAGAAGAGGGCAGTGTCGGTGCCGCCGGTGCCCGTCAGGATCTCGCGGACGGCCACGATGTTGCCCGGGTTGACTGTCCCTGCGAATACGGCTTCCTGGAGGGTGGGTCCGGTGAGGTTGCCGGCACCGTCCCGCTGGTACTGCGTGGTCATTCCGGCCGCACTGCCAACCTCGCTGGCGGGGTTGTTCGCGGCCGTGCGGACGCTGAGCCGGACACTGAAGTACCTGTCGCCGTCGATGATGTCATCGGCGCCACGTCCCTCAATAAGGTCGCTGCCGCCGCCGCCGAGGAGGATGTTGCCATCGCCCCAGACGTTGCTGCCGGGGACCAGCAGCGGGCAGTTCCTGGAGGCCGACGCCGCGATGACGGTGTCCGCCGGAGTGCTCAGCGCGGGCACCAGCGGGTCGAGGCCGGCGATCCGGTCAAGGCCTGCCTGGTCCAGCACGTCGCATCCGATGAATCCCGCACCGCCGACGGCGCTGGGAACAACGTCGTCGCCCCGAAGGGTGTCATCGAGGTTCGCCCCGGAGAGCGCCTCCAGCTCGTTGAACTTGTCGCGCACGCCCACCTGCAGGATGTCCAGCGGCGGGATCGGGAGGTTCAGGTCCGCGTCCTGCGCCTGCGGATCCTGGAGGCCGATCTCCCAGTCGTAGCCCGAGGCTCCGGCGACCTTCTCAATGCCGGGCCCTGCGAGGCCCACGTCGTCGCCGCCTTCCATGTCGTAGTCGTCATCGCCGCCCTGGCCGATGAGGATGTCATGGCCCGGCTTCTGGGAGTCGTCCAGGAAGAACAGGTTGCCGCTGTCCCCTTGGAGGAGGTCCGGCTGATCGCCGCCCTCCTGCCAGTCGTCCCCGCTGTCGCCGAACACGGCGTCTTCTCCCTGGCCGGCGATGATGAAGTCGTCACCGGCACCCGCGAAGGTTTCGTTGATGTTGGCTCCGCCGTTCGAGAAGTCCTTGCCGTCGCCGCCCATGATGATGTCCAGGCCCGGACCGGCGTCGATCGCGTCGTTGCCGGGACCGCCCTTGGGTACGTCATCACCGGCGAGGTCGGTGATGATGTCATCACCTTCGCCGCCGAGTGCGACGTCGGCGCCGTCACCGCCCTGGATGATGTCGTTGCCCAGGCCGCCCCAGAAGGTGTCGTTGTCGTTCCCTCCGTACATCCGGTCCACTCCGGCGGTGCCGTTGTAGACGCTCTGGCCGTTGATCCCGGAGGGGTCCACGGTGTTGATGGCGCGGTACTTGATGGTGCCGTCCGGCATCCGGAGCAGGAGCGCTGTTTCGTTGCACTCCGACGCCGGGTCATCGGCCACCGTGTTGCCGGAGGCCGTGAAGCCGTCGGCGGTGCCCGCCAGGTTCTTCAGTTCGAACTTGCAGTCCGCCGTGGCGAACGCGTCCGCTTTCAGGGTGTGCACGTTGGTGTTGCGCATCATCATTTCAGCGAACGAGTTGCCTTCCAGCTGCGCCCGCAGGTTCATGCCCGGCGTGCGTGCCAGGTAGTAGAGGCGGTCGCCGTTCTGGAGGTCGGTCAGCTGGTTCTCGAACACGTAGTTGAACGTGCTGCCCAGCAGGCCGCCGAACAGGTTGGTCCGCTCGGCGAGGCCGCCGACCCAGAGGTCCACGGTATCCAGTCCGGTGATCGATCCGGTGCCGTTGTTCGCCCACGCACCGATGCTGTTCATGAACGCCGCTGCGTCACTCGGGCCCACTTCGCCGGCCAGGGTGTCAGGGCTGACGATCAGGCGGGCTGCCGTACGGCGCGATGCGAGAGTGGCAGGCCCGTCGTCGGCCGTCCCCAGCGTTGCATCGGGGCCGGCATCCGTGAGGATGGTCGGGTGCTGCCCGTAGGCTGCGACGAAGTTGATCAGCGACTCCGGGTGCTTGAGGTTCTCGCCGAAATCGATCCAGTTGGTGTAGGGCTGCAGCTGGCCGTCGTTGGTTGAGGCGTAAAGCTCCCGGCGAAGGTTGTTCAGCGTCGGGATGCCTTCCGAGCGTGCCCTGGTCATATTGATGGTGGGCAGGTCCAGCGGCAGGCCCAGCAGATTGTTCCGGAGCGTGTCGGTGACGAACTCGTCGAGCTCATTGCCCACCTGGTCGGACATGCCCATGATGATGCTGCCAGCCGCTTCCTCGGAGGTCAGCGAGCCTGCGGGGCCGCCGTTCGTGTAGGCCGGCGGATTGAGGAACCCGTCCAGCAGCGAAATGTCGTTGTCACTGCCGCGGATGTCGTCGGAGGTGCCAAAAATGGCGTCGGGTCCTGGCTGGTCCTCGTTGCGGCGGGAAATCGTTTCGGTCAGCATGGAGTGGCCGAACCGGTAGACGGCGTGGGCGAACTCAGCCTTGATGGCCGGGTTGAGTTCGGTCTGGGTGAAGGCGAAGGGCTGGAAGGGGTTGACCGCAGGCTGGATCTTGCGAGCGAATTCCTCGAAGACCAAGTGCTGGTACTCCATTTCCGTAATGAACCGTGCTGCCTGGAAGAGCCGCTCACCGTTCCAGCCTTCGGCACCGAGTGCCAGCTTCCATTCCGCGAGTGCGGCAACGCCGCTCGCGGACGTGTCGCCTGTCAGCACATTCTTGATGTCGCCCACAAGGCGGTCGTGTTCGGAGTGGAAGATCTGGTGGATGGCGGTCAGGCCGATGTTTTCGTTCACGCGGCCGTCGCCGGCAATGAAGTGGGCGTTGAGCATTTCATCGTCGTACGTTCCGGCCGGCTGGTTGGCGAAGTCCGCGGAGGCGACGTTGTCGTCATCCGGGACAGGGGCCACCGGTGCTGTATCCGGGTTGCGGTCGGTGTCCACCGGGCTGGGATCCGCATTGTGCGCGATGTCCGTCAGGAACGGGGTGTCGAAGTGCAGGGCGTTGGCCGGAACGGGAACCGGGGAGGCGATGTTGCCTTCCACCAGGCCGGTGGTGGTCACGTACTGCGGCAGTCCGTTGGGGCCGGGGATGAACTTGCCGTAGGGGTCTGCGGCCATCAAGGGGATGTTGGTCACGTCGGTGTCCACCAGCCGGAGGCCGAGGAGTGCTGCAGCCTGCGCCTTGGTGGTGGCCCAGGTAGCCATGCCGCCTGCTGTGGGACCTGCGGGGCCGCCGAGTAGCTTGCCCGTGGACACCGGCTTGCCGTCGCTGCTGTTGACGTATTCGCGGAGGAATACCTGGTGCGAGGGGTGGGAGGTGTAGGTCTGGCTCTGGTCAACCCAGGGCGAGTCGGTGTTCAGTGCATCCTGGACGTCGTCATCGGTACCCAGGATGCCGTCCGTCCCCGGCTGGTTCTGGCCGCGGGTCAGCACCATGAAGCGCAGGTTCGGGTCCAGATCGTCACCGTTGCCCAGGACGTGGTCCGGGCCGGCGATCAGCGGGTCGTCGGCCTTCAACGGCACGAAGACGGTACCTCCGCCCTTGACGGTCTGGTCCACGCCGTGGTCGAAGAACTGGCCGAACAGCGTGAACATGGAGTTGTAGGGCGGTGAGAGGCCCACATCGGTGGTGACGTTGGGCATGAACAACGTCTGGTGGGACGGAACGCAGCCTTCCGGGATGCCGGCGGCGTCCGGAGTGGGGTCGGCGGTGCAGGGCACAACGCCTTCGGCGCCCTGGGTCCTGACGGGGTTTCCTGCCGCAGCCACGGCAGCGGGGTTGGTGGAGGTCTGGTCAACCACGAGGTTGCTGATCACGCGGGGCTGGGAATCGAAAACGTTGCCGGACTTCTGCTCGTAGGAGCTGGGGGCAGGCGGTCCTCCGAGCGAACCGGACTCAGCCGGCCGGAATGATTTGGACGTCAGGCGGGGAAATACCTGGTCCGCGGCGCCGAAGGTTTCCTGGCCGGGCACGAGGTTGTTGCAGGAACCGTCCACCGTGCGCAGGCCCTTGGAGACAAGGGCGCTTGCGATCTGGTCAGGGCCGGTGCCGACCATCGTGTCGCACGGGTGCTCCGGCGACAGCGTCGCAGCGTGCGCCTCTGCGATCTTGATCTGCTGCAGGATGAACGAAAGGTCGGACGGGCTCACGGTGAAGCCTTGGCCAACAGGTGCCGTGACGGCGTGGGCTGCAACGGGCAGGCCCATGCCAACGGGCATCACCACGGCCGCGATCGCCGCCATGAGCCGGACCCGGGCCGGCCTGACTTGTGGGGCAGCATGCCTGCCCCGTTTGATGTGGGAACTGCTCTTTTCAGTGCTTGCGGGCCCGGACGCCTTAGCGTCCGCCGGGCCCAGGAGCATCCAAGTGAAAGGTCTCATGACATGCCTGCCGTTAGGAGGGATGGAATGAGGTCATGGTGAACCGGCCACCTCGTAAAAACCTTGTTGTGGCGTCACGGGCACGGCCAAAGAGAGTGTCACAATGTGGCCGGGGAAGTGACATCGCGCTCATAAACACATTCGTCGGATGAAAGACCAGTAGGGGTTACTCGTGTCCCAGATTCACAAAATAGCGACGATGGACAAAAGCTCCGGCCACTGGATAGCAGGTTCCTCAATGTCCTCACTAGATTTGGCTGCGTCAGACCAGACATTGCCGTCTGGCCTGGCGCATCCGGACTCCTACCGCCTTGAGGCGAAGATCATCGGCCCGCTCCGGATCCGGCGCGGGGACACAACACTCGGCTACGGGGAGCTCGGCGGCCCGAAGCCCCGGCAGATTCTCGAACTCCTGCTCCTGAACCTGGGTGCTCCCGTTTCCAAGGCCCGCCTGATCGACATCCTCTGGGCCGGGCAGGCCCCGACTGAGGCCCTTCCCACGCTGGAGAGCTATGTCAGTGTGCTGCGGCGCCATCTGCAGCCCGGGATGGGCAAGGGCGGCCCGTTGCGGACCGTGACCGGCGGCTACATGCTGGACCGGTCGCTGGTGGACTTGGACCTGGACCGCTTTGACGCCCTGGTACGCAGTGCCGAATCGGCTACGCCCCAGCGCGCGATAGTACTGCTCCAGGAAGCCCTTGGCCTGGCGTCGGCTCCGCTGATGGGCGATGAACTGGTGCCTTCCTGGGCAGAAGCTGAGCGGACGCGCCACGCGGCCCGCGTCTTCCATGCCCGGATACTGGCATCGGAGTCGGCCCTGGCCCTGGGAAAAACCCAGCTTGCCGCTACCTGGGCCAGGGAAGCCGTGGCGGATGATTCCCTCAGCGAGCAGGCCTGGACTGCGCTGGTCCTTGGACTCGAGAAAAATGGCCAGCCCACCGAGGCGCTGCGTGCCTTCGATCAGTGCAGGCGGATCATGGACCGGGAGATGGGCTGCGCTCCGGGTCCTGTTTTGCGGGCCGCCCACGCCAGGCTCTTGAACGCCACAGCAAGCAACACAGTGGCCCACGAAGGCGATACCCCGGCCTCCCGAAGAATCCGAGTCATGACCATCAACCGGCACCGGACATTCACCGAGCTGCTTGCCGGCGCGCTGGACCGGGAACCGGACATGCTCAGCGTGGGAGCCGCGGACTCGGCGGAGGCGGGTGTTGACCTGGTCCACGAACTGGCGCCCGACGTCGTCGTTCTTGACTACCGTTTGCGCGAGGAGGACGGAATAGCGGCGGCACTGCGGATTCTTGCTGCCGCGCCGGGGATCCGCATAGTAATGCTGGCCGGGGCACCGACCCCCGAGGCCCACCGGCGGGCGGTGGCCGCCGGCATCTGCGCGTTCCTGCCCAAGGACGGTTCCCTTGCCACGCTGCTGGACGCGCTCAGGCAGAACACCGCCCATGTCCGCTGACACCGATATTCGCAGCGGCGGACCGCCCACGGCTGACCACCGATCACCGGAGCATTCCGAGGTCCGCGCCGCCGTCGTGAAGTTCCTGCTGATGGGGGGCCTGGCCCTGGTCCTTGTGGCACTCCCGGTAACGTTCTGGGTCCGCGCCGTGGCGGAAGAGCAGGCCCTGCACGACGGGATCCTTATCACCCAGCGGCTGGCGGACCATACTGCGGGTCCGCTCGCAACGGACGGGCTCCTGGCTGGCGATCCCGTGGCAATCTCGGAGCTGGACCGCCAGGTCGGGCCGTGGCTCGACAAGGAGGGCGTGCTGCGGATCAAGATTTGGAATCCCGACGGCAAGGTGGTGTATTCGGACCAGAGCTCCATTATCGGCCAGGTTTTTGAACTCCGGGCTCCGGAGCGCGCGCTGTTGGCTGGAGGCGAGGCCACTGCCACCCTCGGCCATCAGGAGGAATTCGAGAATCAGTTCGAGTCGGCCGACGGCGAACTGGTGGAGGTGTACGTCCGCTTCGTGGCGGTGAACGGGACACCGCTGATCTTCGAGGCCTATTACGACGACGAACCACTGCGCGAGGAACAGCAGGAAGTGCTGTATGGCATGTTCCCGCCGCTCCTTCTCTCCCTGTTCGCCCTCCAGCTGGCGCAATTGCCAACAGCGGTCCGGCTGGCCCGGAAGATCCAGGCGAACAGGACCGCCAGTCATCGTCTCCTCAAACATGCAGCGGAGGCTTCGGACCTGGAACGCAAGAGAATCGCCAGGGACCTCCACGATGACGTGATCCAGGACTTGTCCGGACTTGCCTACGCCCTCGAATCCGAAGGGCTGCACGGCGGAGGAAAGACGCCGGTTCTTGCCGAGGCGCGGGAGATCCTGCAGCGCAATGTCAGGAAACTGCGGGCCATGACCACTGAGCTGTATCCTCCCGATCTTGATGAGTATGGATTGACGGCGGCGTTGGCGAGGCTCGCCGGTCCCGTCCAGGACCACGGCATAGCCCTCGAGCTGGATGTCCCCGCAGAAATCGACCTGGACCGCGACCAGGCGGCAATGCTCTACCGGGTTGCCCGGGAGTCCCTGGCCAACGTTGCCAAGCACTCCCACGCAACCAGGGTGCGGGTCAGCGTGCGCAACGACCCCCGGGGGGCAGAGATTTCCGTCACCGACGACGGGATCGGCTTTGACGAAGCCCACGGTCCGCCCGAAGGCCACAGCGGCCTGCGGATACTGCGGGACACGTTCAGGGCAACGGGCGGAACGCTCGAGATCCGGACGGCGCCCGGTGCCGGGACCACTGTCAAGGCACGGCTGGAACGCCCGGCTGCTGCCCTCCCGTAGGCCGCCTCCCCCGAGTAGCCCGCGGCCGCGTCGCCCTCGAAACCATCAAACAAAACTGAGACAGACCACTAGGTAGCAGTAGATGTCGTTTTGAACGCCCATAACGACATCTGCTGCTACCTAGTTGGGCGGCCGGCCGCAGAAGGGGAAGCGCCTACACGTACCCGTCCACAATCGCGGCCGCGATCTCCTTGTAGGCGCGCCGGGTTTCGGGGCGCAGCACGTCCAGGGTGACCAGGTCGCCGTCGGCCACTCCGCGGTCGTGCGGGACGGCGATCAGCTGCCGGCAGATCCCGGCCAGGTGTTCCTCGATGGCGTCCTTGTCCACGCGGGAGGAGACCTCGTCCTTGTCCGTGATCACCACGATCGCGTTGCGGGCCAGGTCCTCGTAGCCGTGGCTGGCGAGCCACTGCAGGGTGCTGCGGGCACGCTTGGCGCCGCTCACCGCGTACCCGGCGGCGATCACCAGGTTGTCCGCGGACTGCAGGATGCCGCTCATGGCGTTGTGCGTGACGCCGGTGCCGCAGTCGGTCAGCGCCACGGAGTAGTAGCCGGAAATGAGCTTGCGGATCCGGAGGTATTCCT
>Ga0307409_100001610_pt1 | contig 11302 bp, 8 predicted proteins | sample 322Ometagenome_2_FD_203888 | JGI IMG/M metagenome (GOLD analysis project Ga0307409, IMG submission 203888) | Maize rhizosphere microbial communities from greenhouse at UC Davis, California, United States - 322HYB-O-2 | ecosystem: Host-associated > Plants > Roots > Rhizosphere > Soil | place...
CGAGCGCCACCAGCCGCTGGTCAGCCTGCATGGCCACATCCACGAGTCGGGCGGGACGGCGCGGCTGGGCCGGACCCTGGCCGTCAACGCCGGCTCCGAGTACGGCGAGGGTGTGCTCCGCGGGGTGCTGGTGACCGTCGGCGGTGGCAAGGTGCTGCGCTACCAGGCGACCACGGGCTAGGCACGGGCACGTGAGGAGGTTCCGATGACGGAGATACAGGAGGCGCGGCGGCGGCTGGAGGCGGCCGGCGTGCGGTACGTGTTCGGGGCCTACACCGACCTGAACGGTGTCCCCAAGTCCAAGTGCGTGCCCCTGGCCCACTTCGAGGACATGGCCGCCGGGTCCGAGCTGTACACCGTCGGGGCTCTTGAGGGGATGGGCAAGCTCGGACCCAACGAGGACGAGTGCGTCAGCATCCCCGACCTGGACAGCCTCACCGTGCTGCCCTGGGACACCCGCTACGCCTTTGCCGCGGCCGATCTGTTCTTCCACGGCCAGCCCTACAGCCACGACTCCCGCCGGGTGCTGCGCCGCCAGATGGAGGCAGCCGCGGCCATGGGCTACCTGCCAAGGATGGGCGTCGAGCCCGAGGTGTACGTGCTGCGCCAGGTCGAGGGCCGCTGGGTCCCCTTCGTCGCCTCCGACCTCGACAACCAGCCGACCCGGGGCTACGACCTGGAGGCGACCATGCTGGCCGACCCGTTCCTCGGCCCCATGGTCACCCATCTGGACGACCTCGGCTGGGACGTCTACTCCTTCGACCACGAGGGCGGCGACGGGCAGTACGAGTTCGACTTCGGCTACACCGACGCCCTGGCCATGGCCGACCGCATGGTGGTGTTCCGGCTGCTGGCCAAGCACGTCGCCCGCTCCCTTGGCTGCATCGCCACCTTCATGCCCAAGCCGTGGTCGGAGGCGTTCGGGTCGGGCGCCCACTACAACCTGAGCCTGGCCGACCCGGCCAGCGGGGCCAACCTGTTCCAGGCCGAGGGCGGCGAGCCCGGCGCGCAGGGGGTCGGCGAGCGGGCCGACCGCGGCTACAGCGAGCTCGCCTACCAGTTCACCGCCGGGGTCCTTGAGCACGCCGGGGCGATCACCGCCGTGGTCTGCCCGACGGTCAACTCCTACAAGCGGATGCTGCCCCGTGGGCTGATGAACGAGATCTCCTGGGCCCCGGTGTACCGGGCCTACGGGCACAACAACCGCACCCTGATGTGCCGGCTGCCGATGAACCGCCGCTGCCTGGAGCTGCGCATCGCCGACAGCGCCTGCAACTTCTACCTGGGGGCGGCCATCACCCTGGCCGCCGGCCTCGACGGGATCCAGCGCCGGCTCAAGGCCGGCGACCCGGTCAACGTCGACACCTACACCGTCGGCGACGAGGAGCTCCAGGCGTCCGGGGTCCGCCGGGTCCCGGCCACCCTCGGCGAGGCCGTCGACGAGTTCGAGGACGACCCGCTGGCCAGGGAGGTGTTCGGGGCCGAGCTGCACGCCACCTACGCCCGCGTCCGCCGCGACGAGTGGCGCGAGTACAACACCGTCGTCGGCGAGTGGGAGCGCGAGCGCTACCTGCACCTGTGGTGATGGAGGACCAGGTGACCAGAGCTGTCGAGGCCAACCAGGAGGCGTTCACCCGGCTCACCACGGCCGACCCGGTGCTGGTCGACGTCCGGCCGGCCGGCCAGGTGGTCCCGGGGATGACCGCCGAGACGATCCTCACCTCGGGCGCCCCCATGCCCTGGGAGGCCTACTACGGCGGCCAGCGCCGGGCCGTGCTGCACGCCGCCGTCTACGAGGAGCTGGCCGCCGACACCGAGGAGGCCGAGGCGGCCATCCGGGCCGGCCGCATCCGGCTGGCCGCCTGCCACGACCACGGCTGCGTGGGGTCGGTGGCCGGCATCTACACCGCCTCCATGCCGGTGCTGGTGGTGGAGAGCGCCCGCTACGGCAACCGCGGCTTCTGCAACCTCTACGAGGGCGAGTCCCGCAAGCGCCTCAACTACGGCGTCTACGACGACGACGTCCGGCGTGGCCTCGACTACCTGGCCGGGTCGCTGGGGCCGCTGCTCAGCGCGGCCCTGCGGCGCTCCGACGGCATCCCCCTGGTCCCGCTGATCCGGCGGGCCCTGCACATGGGCGACGAGCTCCACAGCCGCAACACCGCCGCCACCCTGCTGCTCAGCCGCGAGCTGTTCGGCCCGCTGCTGGAGCTGGCCGGCGACGGCTGGGACGAGGAGATCGGCGACGCCCTGGCCTTTCTCCGCGGGGCCGACTACTTCTTCCTGCGCTGCTCCATGGCCGCGGCCAAGGTGCTGGCCGACGCCGCCGCCGGGGTGGCCGGCTCCAGCCTGGTCACGGCCATGACGATCAGCTGCCGGGAGTACGCCATCCGGGTCAGTGGGCTCGGCCAGCGGTGGTTCCGGGGGCCGCTGCCGACCGTCGAGGCCAAGCTGTTCGAGGGCTTCACCGCCGACGACATCCAGTGGATCGGGGGCGAGAGCCACATCACCGAGACGGTCGGCCTCGGCGGTTTCGCCCAGGCGGCCGCCTTCGGCCTCCAGGCCTACCAGGGCGGCGGGCCCGAGGCGATGATCGCCAGCAACCTGGCCATGTACGACATCACCCACGGCGAGCATCCCGAGTTCAAGATCCCGTACCTGGGCTTCCGGGGCACCCCGGCCGGGATCGACGTCCACAAGGTGGTGGCCACCGGGGTCGTGCCGGTGATCGACGGCGGCCTGGCCGGCAAGGACGGCGGCCAGATCGGGGCCGGGATCCTCAAGGCCCCGCTGGAGTGCTTCCTGGACGCCGCGGCGGCCCTGCGGGACGGCGGCTGATGCGGCGGTTCCCCCGGACCGCGACCACCCTGTTCTTCGACCCCGAGGCCGAGCCGGTCGCCGAGGTGGCCGACGGCGAGCGGGTGGTCGTTGAGACCGCCGACTCCCTGTGCGGGCTGGCCAAGTCCCGCCTGGGCGAGGCCCGGGCGGCCCCCGGGCTGCACATCGACGAGGTGCTGGAGCGCCTCGGCGGCGCCTGCCCGGTGACCGGGCCGTTCCACCTGGCCGGGGCCCGGCCTGGGGGCGTGGTCGAGATCGAGCTGCACCGGGTCGACCCCGTGCCGGCCGCCGGCGACGCCTGGACCGGCACCTTCGGCGGCTTCGGGGCCCTCCAGCACGAGGGCTACACCCTCCAGCCGCCGCTCCAGCCGGAGCTGCGCCGTGTCCCCTACCGCGACGGCGTGGCCGCCCTCCCGGTCGGGGGCGGCCGCTCGGTCGCATTGCCCCTGCGACCGTTCCTCGGCACGGTCGGGGTGGCCCCCCGGCGGGAGCGGCGCCTGTCGTTCTCCCAGTCGCCCGAGTACCTGGGCGACGTCGACCAGCCGGCCCTCGGCGCCGGGGCGACTCTGCGCCTGCCCGTGCACCTCGAGGGCGCCCTGGTCGCCTTCGGCGACGCCCACGGCGCCCAGGGCGACGGCGAGATCACCGGCGTGGCCGTCGAGATCGAGGCCGAGGTCGAGCTCACCATGCGGGCCCGCGACCGCGAGGAGGCCGGGTTCGTGGCCCTGCCCCAGCTCGACACCGCCGAGGCGATCGGGTCTGTGGCCGGCCTCCAGGGGGCCGACCTGAGCAGCTGCGCCAGGGCCGCCTACACCGACCTGGTCGAGCGGCTCCACCGCGGCCACGGGCTGTCGCGGGCCGACGCCTACCAGCTGCTCGGCCAGGCCGGGCGGCTGCGGGTCGGCAACATGATCGACCCGTTCTACTCGGTCCTGGCCACCATCGAGCGCCGCTACCTGGACCCGGCGTAGGGCGGTACCGCAAACGCACGTTGCCGCACCCGCGGCGCTGGGGCAGCGTTGCTCTGGACGTCCGTCCTCCAGGGAGAACCTCTATGCGCAAGCGAGTCCTGCTGCTGACCGTGCTGCTGTCGTCGCTGGCGGTCGCCTCGGCCGGGCTGGCCGCGCCCGCCGGCGCCGGCCCGAACGACCCGACGGTGCTGTTCGGGGCCCGGCCCGAGCCGGGCACCCAGCAGGGCACGACCAGCCTTGAGGGCAAGATCGGCCGCCGCCTGGCCACCGTGCGGGTCTACTACAACTGGGACTCGCCGTTCCCCGACACCGACGTCAACTGGTTCAACGCCAACGGCTACACGATGCTGCTGTCGGTCAAGTCCGAGCGGCGCAACCACACCTTCGTGCAGTGGCGCGACATCGCCAGCGCCCAGCCCGGGTCGGCCATCTACAACGACATCGTGCGCTGGGCCGACCGGGTCAAGGCGCTCGGCAACCACGTCTACTTCACCTTCAACCACGAGCCCGAGACGGGCCTCAACTCGAGCGGCAGCGGGGCCGAGTTCATCGCCGCCTGGCGCAAGGTGGTCACCGTCTTCCGCGCCCAGGGGGTCACCAACGCCGACTACCTCTGGATCATGACCGCCTACAGCTTCAAGGCCAAGGACAGGCGGCGGGCCGTCGACTGGTACCCCGGCGACGGCTACCTCGACTACATCGGCGCCGACGCCTACAACTGGTACAACTGCCGGCCCGGCACCAGCAACCCCTGGAACTCGCTGGAGCAGCTGGTCAACCCGATGCGGCTGTTCGCCCAGGGCAAGGCCATCAAGGGCATCCTGGTCCCCGAGTGGGCCTCGACCGAGGACCCGGCCCAGCCGAACCGCAAGGCCCAGTGGATCAGCGACGCCCGTGCCCTGTTCAAGAAGGCCGGCTGGGAGGGGTTCAAGGGGGTCCTGTACTACAACAAGTCCTCCAAGTTCCCGAACTGCCGCTGGTTCGTCGACTCCAGCCAGGCCTCGCTGACCGCCTTCTCGGGCATGGCCAACGACGTCTACTACACCAGGGACGAGCCGTAACCTACAGCGTGAGCATCTGACAGGTGCTCAGCCTCTAGGCTGCCGAACCTTACGGCCCAGCGGTCCCCATCTTGCTGGCTGCTGCCGCGCAGGGTTCCTGCTTCTTCGGGGTCTGCCCAGTCAGACCGGGTCTTACATCCCCTCTACAGGCGTTTGGCGTCTCCCGGCCACTCCAGGCGACACGGTGCACGAGCTTGGCGAGGTTGCGAGCGGCGTTCAGATCCCGGTCAAGCACCAAGCCGCAGACCTCGCAGTGGAAGGTGCGCTCGGCCAGGGAGAGCTTGGCTCTTACCCAGCCGCAGGCCGAGCACGTCTTGGACGAGGGGTAAAAGGGATCGGCGACGACCAGTTTGCTGCCATACCAGGTCGTCTTGTAGACGAGCTGTCGGCGAAGTTCGGACATGCCAGCATCAGTAAGCGCCCGAGCCAGTCGACGATTGCGGGTCATCCCGGCCAAGTTGAGATGCTCTACGACCACCGTGCCGTGGTTTGTGGCGAGGTCGGTGGTGAGCTTGTGCAGGGCGTCGCACCGGACGTTGGCAACACGCATGTGAACTCGGGCCAGCCGCCGACGAGTCTGCCTCCTACGCTTGGAGCCTTGGGTGCGTCGATGAAGTTCTCGATTGAGCCGCCGCAGCTTCCGTAGCGAGTGCTGATAGGCGTTCGGGTTGGCGATCACCGCACCGGTGGAAAGCACGGCCAGGTGGCGGATGCCGACATCGACGCCGACGACGGTGGTGCTGCCGTTTTTGGTGGGGAAGTGTCGCTGGACTTCGACGGTGAAGGAGACGTGCCAGCGGTCGGCGGTGCGGGTGATGGTGGCGGACATGATGCGGGCGGTGCCCTGCTCCAGGCGGCGGGCCAGCTTGCGAGTGGATTCGTGGGTCTTGAGGACACCAATCCGGGGGAGCTGGATGTGCTTGCGGTCACCGAGCACCTTGATCTGGCCGGTGGTGAACCGGCAGGCGTCGCGGGCTCGGCCCTTCTTCTTGAACCCCGGGAAGCCCATCGGGCGGCCCTTGCGACGGCCGTTCCTGGAGTCGGCCCAATTCTTGAGCGCCCGTGCCAGCCCGTCCAGGCCGGACGCGTAGGCCTCCTTGCTGTTCTCAGCCCACCAGGGCGCGACGTGCTGCTTGCTGCGGTTCCACTCTCGTCGCAGCGCAGGTAGGCTCCATGGCACGATGACGGTCGGGTCGGTACGGCGCTGATCGACTCGAGTCTTGACCAGCTCAAGCCCCCAGTTGTAGGCGTACCGCGCGGCACCAGTGTGGGAGGCGAGGGCTCGCCGCTGACGTGGTGTGGGGTCGAGGGCGAACCGGTAGGCCTGGATCACCGCGGTCATCGTGGCGCGAACCTCGTTACGGTGGTTGCTATGCACGCGACTATAAGAGTCAACCGCGACACTGAATCCGTTGAACAAGGAATTGAGTCAATCGCGTGCCTGCCGGCGTCCTTGAGGAGGACGACCTTCAACCCGTCCAGACGAGCAACGTCGCCGCGCCGGTAGGCCAGCCGCTCTTGTCGCAATACCGTCCCTACCGCCACCGGCCATCGTGTCAGTCCTGCACCGCTACGCCGAGCAGGCCGGCAGCTCTTTCCCACACCTGGGCTGGCTCCTGGACGAGCCCTGATCGCGGTCTAGCGCCCGGGCCCGGGGCGTGGTTACCTCTCGGTAACTACTCCGCCAGGAGGTCCGGGATGGGCGTGCTCGCGAGCCGGCTCGACCCGAGCTCGGACGTCTACCGGGCCAACCGGGCGGCCAACCTGGAGCTGCTGGCCGAGCTGGACCGGCTGCTGGCCCAGGTCAGGGAGGGCGGCGGCCACAAGTACGTCGACCGCCACCGGGCCAGGGGCAAGCTGCTGGCCCGGGAGCGGGTCGAGCTGCTGCTGGACCGGGACGGCCCGTTCCTGGAGCTGTCGCCCCTGGCCGCCTGGGGGACCGACTTCCCCGTGGGGGCCAGCGGCGTCACCGGGGTCGGGCCGGTCGCCGGGGTCGAGTGCGTGGTCACGGCCAGCGACCCGACCGTGCGCGGCGGGGCCACCAACCCGCTGGGGCTGCGCAAGACCCTGCGGGCGATGGAGATCGCCGAGCGCAACCGACTGCCCCTTGTCCAGCTGATCGAGTCCAGCGGGGCCGACCTGCCGACCCAGTCGCAGATCTTCATCCCCGGCGGGGCCGTCTTCCGCAACCTGACCCGGCTGTCCCGGGCCGGCATCCCCACCGTCGCCCTGGTCCTCGGCTCGTCCACTGCAGGGGGGGCCTACGTCCCCGGGCTGTCGGACCACACCATCATGGTCAGGGAGCGGGCCAAGGTCTTCCTCGGCGGGCCACCGCTGGTCAGGATGGCCACCGGCGAGCAGGCCAGTGACGAGGAGCTGGGCGGGGCCGAGATGCACGCCCGCACCTCCGGCCTGGCCGACCAGCTGGCCGCCGACGAGCACGACTGCCTCCGGCTTGGCCGCGAGGTCATCGCCAACCTGGGCTGGCGCAAGCTCGGCCCCGGCCCGACCCGGCCCGCCGACGAGCCCGTGCACGACCCCGAGGAGCTGCTCGGCCTGGCCCCGGTCGACCTCAGGGTCCCCGCCGACGTGCGCGAGATCCTGGCCAGGGTGGTCGACGGCTCGCGGTTCTCGGAGTGGAAGCCGCTGTACGGCACCAACCTGTGCTGCGGCTGGGCGTCGGTCCACGGCTACCCGGTCGGGGTCCTGGCCAATGCCGGCGGGGTGCTGTTCTCCGAGGAGTCCAACAAGGCGGCCCACTTCATCCAGCTCGCCAACCGGTCCTCGACGCCCCTGCTGTTCCTCCAGAACACCACCGGCTACATGGTCGGCAAGGCCTACGAGCAGCGCGGGATCATCAAGGACGGGGCCAAGATGATCAACGCCGTGGCCAACTCGGGCGTACCGCATGTGACCCTGATCCTCGGCGCCTCCTACGGCGCCGGCGGCTACGGCATGGCCGGCCGGGCCTACGACCCCCGGTTCCTGTTCACCTGGCCGGCCTCCAAGTCCGCCGTGATGGGCCCCGACCAGCTCGCCGGGGTCATGTCGATCCTCAACCGGGCCTCGGCGGAGAGCGCCGGCCGCCCGTTCGACGACGAGGCCGACCGCTCCATGCGCGACGCCGTCCGCGACCACGTCGAGGCCGAGTCCCGGGCCCTGTTCAACACCGGCCAGCTGTACGACGACGGCATCATCGACCCCCGCGACACCCGCACCGTCCTCGGCATCGCCCTGTCCGCCTGCCACTCGGGGGAGGTGAAGGGCACGGACGGCTTCGGCGTGTTCCGGATGTGATCACCAGGCTGCTGGTCGCCAACCGGGGCGAGATCGCCACCCGGGTCCTCCGAGCCGCCCGGTCCATGGGCATCGCCACCGTCGCCGTGTTCTCCGACCCCGACCGCAACGCCCCGTTCGTCGCCGAGGCCGACGAGTCCGTTCCCCTCGGCGGGGCCGACTCCTACCTGTGGGCCGACGCCATCCTGGACGCGGCCCGGCGGACCGGGGCCGACGCTGTCCACCCGGGCTATGGGTTCCTGTCCGAGCGGGCCTCGTTCGCCGAGGCGGTGCTGGCCGCCGGCCTGCGCTGGGTCGGGCCGCCGCCCAAGGTGCTGGCCGCCCTCGGCGACAAGCTTGAAGCCCGGCGGGTGGCGGCCGGCGCCGGGGTCCCGGTCCTCCCGGCCCTGCCCGTGCCCGGCCCGGTCGGCGCCGACCTGGCCGCCGAGGCCGCCGCCCCCCTCGGGTTCCCGCTGCTGGTCAAGGCGGCCCACGGCGGCGGCGGCATCGGCATGCGGGTCGTCCGCGACCCGGCCGACCTGCCCGAGGCCGTCGCCGCGGCCCGCCGCCAGGCCGGGTCCGCCTTCGGCAACGACGAGGTGTTCCTCGAGCGCTGGCTGGAGTCACCGCACCACGTCGAGGTCCAGCTCCTGGCCGACACCACCGGCCGCATGGTCCAGCTGTTCGAGCGCGAGTGCTCGATCCAGCGCCGCCACCAGAAGCTGATCGAGGAGGCCCCGTCGCCGGCCGTCGACCCGGAGCTGCGCCGCCGCCTGGGCGAGGCCGCCCTGGCCGTCGCCGGCGCCGTCGGCTACGTCGGCGCCGGCACGGTCGAGTTCCTCCTCGAGCCCTCCGGGGAGGCGTTCTGGTTCCTCGAGGTCAACGCGCGCATCCAGGTCGAGCACCCCGTCACCGAAGCCGTCACCGGCCTCGACCTGGTCCGCCTCCAGCTCCTGATCGCGGCCGGCGAGCCCCTCCCCCTGGCCGAGCTCTCCCAGGTCGAGGTTCGCGGCCACGCCATCGAGGCCCGCCTCTACGCCGAGGACCCGACCGCCGGCTTCCTCCCCCAGGCAGGGGTCCTGCACCGGTTCCGGGTCGGGTCCCTCGGCGTCAGCGGCCCCGGCGGACCAGCTGTCCGGGTCGACGCCGGGGTGGCCGACGGGTCGGTGGTCGGGGTGCACTACGACCCGCTGCTGGCCAAGGTCATCGCCCACGCCCCGACCCGCCCGGAGGCAGCCCGGATGCTGGCCTCGGCACTGACCGGCGCCCAGCTCCACGGCGTCGCCACCAACCGCGACCTGCTGGTCGGGATCCTCCGGTCGGAGCCGTTCCTCGCCGGCGACACCGACACCGGGTTCCTCGACCACCACCCCCCGGCCGAGCTGACCGCGGCCGGGAGCGCAGCCGGCCCGCTGACCACCCGGCTCCACGCGGCCGCGGCCGCCCTGGCCGCCCTGGCCGCCCGCCGGGCCGCCACCACCGTCCACCCGGCGGCCCCCTCGGGCTGGCGCAACAACCCTTCCCAGCTCCAGCGGGTCGCCCTTGACGTCGTCCCGGGCCCGGCCGCCGCCGTCCTGGTCGGCTACCGCTTCGACCGCACCGGCGCCCTTGCGGCCCTGGAGGTCGACGGCGACCCGCTGCCCGAACCACGCCTGTGGCACTGCACCCCCGACCTGGTGGACCTGGAGGTCGAGGGGATCCGGCGCCGGTTCGAGGTCCACCGGGTCGGCGACACCGCCTACGTGGACAGCCCCCTGGGTCACAGCGAGCTCCGCGAGCACCTCCGGGATCCGGCCACCTCGCCAGAAGGGTCGCCGGCAGGACTGCCGGAGGGGCTGTGGACAACCCGATCCCCCACCCCCGGCGATCGGCTACGCTCCCCCACCGGGGGACCCGACACCGGTTCGGGTGGGTCAGGCACGGGACCGGGTGGTTCGGGCTCGGAATCTGATGGGTCGGGCGCGGAACCGGGTGCGTCGATGGTGTCGCCGCTGCCAGGGGTCGTCCGGCGGGTGGCGGTCCGGATCGGGGAGTTCGTCGAGGCGGGGGACGTGCTGGTCCTCGTCGAGGCGATGAAGACCGAGCACCGGGTCGCGGCCGCGCGGGCCGGGAGGGTGCGGCGGGTGCTGGTGGCCGAGGGCCAGGAGGTCACCGCCGGGACCATCGTGGTCGAGCTCGAGGGGCCGGCCGATGGGTGAGGTGGTCAGCTACCAGCTCGAGGACGGCGTGGCCTTGCTGGTGATCGACCGGCCGGAGGCCCGCAACGCCATCAACCAGGCGGTCGGCAAGGGCCTGTGGGAGGGGTTCCGGCGGTTCGAGGAGGACCCGGCCGCGGCCGTGCTGGTGCTCACCGGGACCGGGGAGGCGTTCTGCGCCGGGGCCGATCTCAAGGAGATGGCCGCCCTCGGCCTGACCGTGCCACCTCGGGACATGGCGCCCAACCTCGGACGGAACCTCCAGGTGACCAAGCCGGTGATCGCGGCGGTCAACGGGCCGGCCTTCGGCGGCGGGTTCCTGCTGGCCCAGATGTGCGACCTGTGCGTCGCCGGGACCTCGGCCCAGTTCGCGATCACCGAGGCCCGCTGGGGCCGGGGGGCGCCGTGGGCGGCGCCGCTGCCGTGGCTGGTGCCGCCCCGGGTGGCGATGGAGCTGCTGTTGACCGGAGAGCCCATCGACGCCCACCGGGCCTACGAGGTCGGGCTGGTCAACCGGGTCGTGCCCGACCCGGAGCTCCGCTCCGAGGCCGGCCGCCTGGCCCGGCGGATCGCCGGCAACGCGCCGCTGTCGGTCCGGGCCGCCAAGGCCATGGTCCAGGCCAGCGCCGGCCGCGACCTCGACGAGGCGGTGGAGCAGGGCTGGCGCCTGTTCGAGCCCGTCTACCTGAGCGAGGACGCCCAGGAGGGGCCGCGGGCGTTCGTGGAGCGGCGCCCGCCGGTGTGGAAGGGCCGCTGACCGTGGAGCCGCTGCGCATCGCCAACTGCTCCGGCTTCTACGGCGACCGGCGCGCCGCCCCGAGGGAGCTGCTGGAAGGCGGCCCGATCGACGTGCTCACCGGCGACTACCTGGCCGAGCTGACCATGCTGATCCTGTGGCGCTCGCGCGGCCGCGACCCGGCCAAGGGGTACGCCACCAGCTTCCTGGCCCAGATGGAGGAGT
>Ga0307409_100001613_pt1 | contig 11286 bp, 9 predicted proteins | sample 322Ometagenome_2_FD_203888 | JGI IMG/M metagenome (GOLD analysis project Ga0307409, IMG submission 203888) | Maize rhizosphere microbial communities from greenhouse at UC Davis, California, United States - 322HYB-O-2 | ecosystem: Host-associated > Plants > Roots > Rhizosphere > Soil | place...
ACGGGCACGCTTCCGAAGGCGCCGGAGCGCCGCCTGGTCCGCGTCAATGGCACTCCGGCGGCGGTCAACAGCCTGTCGGAATGGCTGTCGGTGCTATGGCTGACTCCGGCAATGGACCGCTTGTTCAGCGGCAGCGCGGGCGAACGGCGGCGCTTCCTCGACCGGCTGGTGCTGGCGCTCGAGCCTGCCCATGCCCATCATTCCGCGCGCTACGAGGCGGCCATGCGCGCCCGCAACAAATTGCTCGCCGATCCGCAGTGGGACGAGGAGTGGCTGGCGGCGCTTGAAGCGCTGATGGGCGAGCATGGCGCCGAGGTCGCCGCGGCGCGGCTGCGGACCGTGAGCGACCTTGCCGACGCGATTGATGCCACGCCAGGCGAAGACTTCCCGCGCGCCGGCATTGCCCTGCACGGCTGGAAAGGGGCCGACCTGCCGGCCATCCTTCTCGCCAACCGCAGCCCCGATAAGGCGGCAGGTCGTGCTACCGAGGGTCCCCACCGCCAGGACCTGGCGGTCACCTTCCGCGCCAAGGACCAGCCCGCCTCCCGATCGTCCACGGGCGAGCAAAAAGCGCTGCTGCTTGGCATCGTCCTGGCCCACGCTGGCCTGGTCGCCGATCGCCGTGGGCAGCCCCCGCTCCTCCTCCTCGATGAGGTATCCGCCCACCTTGATCCCAGCCGCCGCGCCGCATTGTTCCAGCGTCTGGAAGGCCGCGGCCAGGTGTGGATGACGGCTACCGAAAGCAGGCTGTTCGACGGCATCGCCTCGGCCAGCCGATACCACGTCGAAGCGGGCTCGATTTTCCCCGCCTGAGGCCAAGGGTGGACTTTTAACGCTTTCGCTCTATATTGCACTGCAACACGAGGCGCCTTGCAAGCGGCGTGACGGTCCTGAGGACCGGCCCGCGTCTCGATCCAGCTTTCCAAGCTCTCCATTCACGCGGGGTGCCAACCAAACCCCGGACGGACCGCGCCGACAGTCGGCTGCGGCCTTTCGCATTGCAAACGGATTTTCAACTTGACCAAATTTACCGATCTCGGGCTTTCCAAGCCCCTCCTCGACGCGCTCGCGGCGAAAAACTATTCGTCACCGACGCCGATCCAGGCGCAGGCCATCCCGACGGTCCTCTCCGGCCGCGACCTGCTGGGCATTGCCCAGACCGGCACCGGCAAGACCGCTGCCTTCGTCCTGCCGACGCTCGACCGGCTCGCCGCCGACCGTCGTCATCCCGTCCCGGGCCGCATCCGCATGCTGGTCCTTGCCCCGACGCGCGAACTGGCGGCGCAGATCGCTGTCTCCGCCCGCGCCTATGGCGCCAACATGCGCCTGTCGGTCGGCACCGTCTTTGGCGGCGTTCCCAACCATAAAAGCGTCCGCGAGGTCGCCCGCGGGCTCGACCTGCTGGTCGCGACGCCCGGCCGCCTGCTCGACCTCGTCGACCAGCGCGCGCTGGACCTGTCGCAACTGGAGATCCTCGTCCTCGACGAGGCCGACCAGATGCTCGACCTGGGCTTTATCCATGCCTTGAAGAGGATCGTCGGTCTGGTGCCGAAGAAGCGCCAGACGCTGTTCTTCTCGGCGACCATGCCCAAGGCGATCCGCCAGCTGGCCGATGCCTATTGCACCAACCCGGCCGAAATCGCCGTCAAGCCGGCCGCGACCACCGCCGAGCGTATCGCCCAGACGGTCACCTACGTGAACCAGGGTGAAAAGGCCGCTTTGCTGACCCTGCTGCTGAAGGACAGCGGCATCGAGCGCGCCCTGGTGTTCAGCCGCACCAAGCATGGCGCCGACAAGATCGTCCGCCAGCTCGGCGCCGCCGGCATCAACAGCGCCGCCATCCACGGCAACAAGTCGCAGCCGCAGCGCGAGCGGGCCATCGCCGCCTTCAAGACCGGCCACACGCCGGTGCTGGTGGCGACCGACATAGCCGCCCGCGGCATCGACATCCCGGGCGTCAGCCACGTCTTCAACTTCGACCTGCCCGACGTGCCGGAACAATATGTCCACCGCATCGGCCGCACCGCGCGCGCCGGCGCCGAAGGCATTGCCGTGGCGTTCTGCGCCCCGGACGAGCGCGGCAATTTGCGCGACATCGAGCGGCTGACCCGGCTGACGCTGGACAGCGCACCCTTGCCGGAAGGCTTCATGGCCGCCGCCCAGGCGATCAAGGCCCTGAAGCTGCCGACGCCCGAGCGCGACGAGCGACCCTATCGTGGCCATCGTCCGGCGCCGAAGGGCGACCGCCGCGCCGACGGCCATCGCCATGGCCGCCCCTCGGGCCCGCGCGTGGCCGCCAACGGCGAGCGTCGCGACCAAGGCCACCAGCGTCAGACCGGCCAGAGCCGCGACGGTGCGGCCCGCACCGACGGCCAACGCCACCCGCATCGTGCCGAGGGCCATCCGGCCCATCGTCCCAGCGGCGGCGGGCGCAAGCGTCCGTTCAATCGCCGTGGCGGCCCCAGCCGGTTCAATCGCGCCCAAGGCTAAAAGCTTCCAATGTAGGAAGCCGTCTGCCATCGCCGGCGGATGGCTTCCTCATTCTGTTTCGAACCCCGCGCCGTCGCCGCGGGAATTTGAGGCTTTTCACGCGCGCGTACGCGTGCGCGCGCGTTTGAGCGCGACTTTCGTGACTTTTGACCCTATCTAGGTTTTATGGCCACCGACCCCAACCAGAACGAATATGGCGCCGAGAGCATCAAGGTCCTCAAGGGCCTGGACGCCGTGCGCAAGCGTCCCGGCATGTATATCGGCGACACCGACGACGGCTCCGGCCTCCACCACATGGTGTTCGAGGTGTCCGATAATGCCATCGACGAGGCACTAGCCGGCCATTGCGACCGGATCCTCATCCAGCTGAACCCGGACGGCTCGGTGACAGTCGAAGACAATGGCCGCGGCATCCCGACTGGCATCCACAAGGAAGAGGGCGTGTCGGCGGCCGAGGTCATCATGACTCAGCTGCACGCCGGCGGTAAGTTCGAGAACACGTCCGACGACAATGCCTACAAGGTGTCGGGCGGGCTCCACGGAGTCGGCGTCAGCGTCGTCAACGCGCTCAGCGAATGGCTGGAGCTGACCATCTGGCGCGACGGCGAGGAGCATTTCATGCGCTTCCGCCACGGCGATGCCGAAGCGCCCCTGAAAGTCATCGGCAAGGCGCCAGAAGGCAAGAAAGGTACAAAAGTCACCTTCATGCCCAGCCCCGAGACGTTCAAGATCACCGAGTTCGACTTCGACCAGCTCGAGCATCGCTTCCGCGAGCTGGCGTTCCTCAACTCGGGCGTTCGCCTGATCCTCGCCGACGCTCGGCATGAGGAGCGGGTCGAGCACGAGCTTTATTACGAGGGCGGCATCGCTGCTTTCGTCAAATATCTCGACCGTGCCAAGACGCCCTTGTTCCCTGATCCGATCGCCATTTCCGCGGTCCGCGACGGCATCGGCATCGACGTCGCGCTCGAATGGAACGACAGCTATTACGAAAACGTCCTGCCGTTCACCAACAACATCCCGCAGCGGGACGGCGGCACGCACATGGCCGCCTTCCGCGCCGCCTTGACCCGGACGATCAACAATTACGCCGAAAAATCGGGGCTTCTGAAGAAGGAAAAGGTCACCCTGACCGGCGAGGACATGCGCGAGGGCCTGACCGCCATCGTCTCGGTCAAGCTGCCCGATCCCAAGTTCAGCAGCCAGACCAAGGACAAACTGGTCAGCTCGGAGGTGCGCCAGCCGCTCGAAAGCCTGATGAGCGACAAGATGAGCGAATGGCTCGAGGAGCATCCCGCCGACGCCCGCTCGATCATCCAGAAGGTGATTGATGCCGCCGCGGCGCGCGAAGCCGCCCGCAAGGCGCGCGAGGCCAGCCGCAAGTCGGTGATGGGCATCGCCTCCTTGCCGGGCAAGCTCGCCGACTGCCAGGAGCGCGACCCGGCCTTGTCCGAACTGTTCCTGGTCGAGGGCGACAGCGCCGGCGGCTCGGCCAAGCAGGGCCGCAACCGCCAGAATCAGGCCATCCTCCCGCTCAAGGGCAAGATCCTCAACGTCGAGCGCGCGCGCTTCGACCGCATGCTGGGCTCGAAGGAGATCGGCACGCTGATCCAGGCATTGGGGACGTCGATCGGCTCCGAAGAGTTCGATATCGAGAAGCTGCGCTACCACAAGATCATCATCATGACCGACGCCGACGTCGACGGCGCCCATATCCGCACGTTGCTGCTGACTTTCTTCTACCGGCAGATGCCGGCGCTGATCGACAACGGGCATCTCTTTATCGCCCAGCCGCCGCTCTACAAGGTCGCTCGCGGCCGCTCGGAAGTCTATCTCAAGGACGATGCCGCGCTCGACGAATACCTCGTCGACGCCGGTCTCGACGGGCTGGTGCTCGAGGGCGCCGAGCCGCGCAGCGGCAAGGACCTGCGCCTGCTCGTCGAGCATGCCCGCCGCATGCGCACGTTGATGCGTTATGCCCCGCGCAAATATGATCCGGCGATGATCGAGGCGCTGGCTTTGTCCGGGGCGCTCAATCCCAAGCTCGACGCTGCCGGCCGCAAGAAGGCGATCGCCACCGTCGCCCAGTGGCTCGGCGCCGGCGACCTGGAAGCGCAGTGGAGCGGCGAGGTCGCCACGGAAGGCGGCTATTTGCTGCGGCGGCTGTGGCGCGGGGTCACCGACGCGCATGTGGTCGAGCCGACGTTCATCGCCTCGGCCGAGGCCCGCAAGCTGCATACTCTCGCTGCCGAACAGGCCCCGGCTTATGCCAAACCTGCGACGCTCAAGACGCTCAAGAAAACGGTCACGCCCGAGCCCGAGACCGAGGTCGCGGAAGGGGAAGAACCGGCCGACGAGCCCGAGACCAAAGGCAAGGCGGTGCCCGTCACAAGGCCTTCGGAATTGCTCGACGCTGTCCTCGCCGCCGGTCGCAAAGGCCTCAGCATCCAGCGCTACAAGGGCCTCGGCGAGATGAACGCCGAGCAATTGTGGGAAACCACGCTCGACCCGTCCAATCGTTCGCTGCTGCGGGTCGAAGTTGCCCAGGCCGACGTCGCCGACGAGATTTTCACCCGGCTGATGGGCGACGTCGTCGAGCCGCGCCGCGAGTTCATCCAGGAGAATGCCCTCTCCGTAGCCAACCTCGACGTTTGAGGAACCGGGCTCTGGCCGAACGGTTGGCGGGACAGTGAGCGCTCCGACCATCACCGTCGCCAGCTACAACATGCGCAAGGCGATCGGCCTCGACCGGCGCCGCGATCCGAAGCGCGTGCTGCAGGTGCTGCAGGAGATCGACGCCGATGTCGTGGCTTTGCAAGAAGCCGATAAGCGCATGGGCGGGCGTGGCGCGGCCGTCCCGCACGAGCTGATCGACACTCATGGGCTATACCGCCCGGTCCATCTCGGCGTGAAGCACAAGCGCCGCATGGAAAAGACCCGCAAGCATGCCGAGCGACTGCTGAAGATCGATACCCGCAACCTCGGCTGGCACGGCAATGCGCTCCTAATAAAAGCGCACGTCGGCGTGCTTGATTGCCTGGCGATTGAGTTGCCGACCTTCGAGCCGCGCGGCGCCGTCATGGCCGAACTGCTGATCGGCGACCGGCCCCTGCGGGTGATCGGCCTGCACCTCGACTTATCAGGGCTTTGGCGGCGGCGGCAGATGCGGGCCATTCTCGAAGCCGTCGACCTAAGGCCGCAGAAGATGCCGACGGTGCTGATGGGCGACACCAACGAATGGCGCACCGCCGCCGGCTGCCTCAAGGAGCTGAACGGCACCTACCGGATCGCCCCGACCGGCCCCAGCTTCCACAGCCGCCGGCCGATCGCGCCGCTCGACCGGATCATAGTCGACGAGCGTTTGGGCATCGAGGCCGCCGGCGTCCACGCCAGCCCGTCGGCGCGGCGCGCATCCGACCATCTTCCCGTCTGGGCCAGGCTGGCGCTCCCCGGCGACTAGGCGAGGCCGGGATTTTTCGCTGGCAATGTAGGAATAGATTTGCCAGCCCGCTCGCGGCTCATTGAACCGTCGATCCGCGAACGAGGCACCCTCCAGCGATGGCCGCGCAGCCCTCATCACCGCGAACATTGGGAACATTGGCGCGCAGGACTGCCGGGGGCAGTCCGAGCACGACATTCGAGCACGAATGCCGCCACGTCAGCCGCCCGTCATCTTCCGCTGGCGCCGCCGCTGGATCGACGAGCCGATGCCCATCGCCTCGCGATATTTGGCGACGGTGCGGCGGGCGACGTCGAAGCCCTGTATCTTGAGCAGGTCGACCAGTTCGTCATCGCTGAGTATTTGGGTTTCGCCGGCGATCAGCTTGCCGATCGCTGACTTGACGGCCTCCGCCGCGGCCCCTTCACCCTCGCCGCCGCTTCCGCCAACCCCTGACCCAAAGAAGTATTTGAGCTCGAACATGCCCCGGTCGCACAGCAGATACTTATTCTGGGTCACCCGGCTGACGGTCGATTCATGCATCTCGATCGCTTCTGCGACATCGCGCAAGGTTAGCGGCTTCATCGCCGCCACGCCGGCCTCGAAGAAGCCCTGCTGGCGGCGGACAATCTCGCTGGCGACTTTCATGATCGTCCGCGCGCGCTGGTCGAGGGCCTTAACCAGCCAGCCGGCGCTGGCCAGGCATTCGCTGAGCCAGGCCCGCGATGCCTTGTCCTGCGGCCCAGCCTTCAGCTCGGCATGGTACCGCCGGTTGACCAGCAGCCGCGGCAAGGTCGCGGAATTCAGTTCGACCGACCATCCGCCGCGCGAGCGAGTCACCAGCACGTCGGGCTGGGTCACGCCGGCTTCGTCGCTGGCGGCGAATCTGCAACCGGGCTTGGGGTCATAGGCGCGCAATTCGGCGACCATGTCTGCCATATCCTCATCGTCGACTCCGCAGATGCGCTTCAAATCCTTCATCTGCCCGCGCGCCAGCAGGCCTAGGTTGGCGATCAGCCGGGCCATCGCCGGGTCGTAGCGGTCGGCTGCCTTCGCCTGCAAAGCGATGCATTCCTCCAGGCTGCGCGCGGCGACACCCGGCGGGTCGAGCGACTGGACCAGTGCCAGCCCTTGCTCGGCATCGGCCATCGTCACGTCCGTCGCCTCGGCGATTACGTTGAGCGGCGTCTCCAGGTAGCCGGTTGTCTCGAGCTCCCTGACGATCGCCTGCGCGGCGCGGCCGACAGAGCCGCCCTGTCCATGCAGCTGCGCCAGCAGATGTTCGGCAAGCGAGGATTCCGCTGCCAGCAAGCGGTCGAAATCGAAGCCTTCATCGCTCCCGCCGCCGGCGCCGACATCGGCGAAGCTGTCGGTGTCAAGCGCGGCTTCGCGCCAGTCCACATCGAGCGGTGCCTCGGTCTCGCCGCGCAGCGCCGCAATCAGCTCGTCCGATCCAGCCGGGTCGGACGGCTCGTCCCCGGTCTCGCGATCCTCGCGGACGATCACGCCTTCGGAGGCGCCGCCCTCGCCGGGCCGCGCCTCGAGCAGCGGGTTCTTCGCCAGTTCCTCGGCGATAACCGCTTCCAGCTCCATGTTGGACAGCGCCAGCAGCTTGATCGCCTGCTGCAGCTGCTGGCTCATCACCAGCGTCTGGGCTTGGCGGATATGGAGGCCGGGGCCCAATCCCATGGCGGGCGGCCCTAGAGGGCGAAGCTCTCGCCGAGGTATAGCCGCCGCACCTCCTGGTCGGCGACCAGCGCCTGCGGCGTACCCTGGAACAGGACCTGCCCGTCGTAGATGATGCAGGCGCGGTCGACGATATCGAGCGTCTCGCGGACATTATGGTCGGTGATCAGGACGCCGATGTCGCGGCTCCTCAAGTCGCGCACCAGCTCGCGGATGTCGGCGATCGATATCGGGTCGATGCCGGCGAAGGGCTCGTCGAGCAGCATGATCGACGGGGTGGCCGCCAGCGCGCGGGCGATCTCGCAGCGCCGTCGCTCGCCGCCCGACAAGGCCATGGCCGGGGCGTCGCGCAGGGCCGCAAGGCCGAAATCGGCGAGCAATTGCTCAAGCCGTACCGCGCGCGCGTCGGCGTCGGGCTCGACCACTTCCAGCACCGCCCGGATGTTCTGTTCGACCGACAGCCCGCGGAAGATCGACGTTTCTTGCGGCAAATAGCCAAGGCCGAGGATCGCACGACGGTACATGGGCAGGCCGGTGATGTCCTCACCGTCGAGGTAGATCCTCCCCGAATCCGGCTTCACCAGGCCCATTACCGAATAGAAACTGGTGGTCTTGCCCGCACCGTTGGGGCCCAGCAGCCCGACCACTTCCCCGCGCGATACGCTCAACGAGACGTCATGCAGCACGGCGCGGCCGTCATAGGCCTTGGCGATTGACCGCACTTCCAGCCCGCGAACGGCTTGGCTGGCCGGGGTGGCGGGTCGTTCGAAATGGAGCAGGTCGTTCACTGGTCCGGCGGTCAGTTGCCGCCGCGCCGGGGAACGGTGAAACGGCCGGTGACGCGGCCGCCGCTCTGGCCGATTCCGGCCGGGCCACCATCGACCACGGCGCGGCCGCTGTTGAGGTCGATCGTCAGCCTTTGGCCGTTGATCTGGGAACCGTCGCGGTTGAGCTGAACGGCGCCGACCAGCGTGATCAATTTGCGGTCGAGATCGTAGATGCCGAAATTGCCGCGCGCCGTCTCGGACGGGCTCTTCACCGTTACCCCGCCGCTGGCGTCGAGGCGGCGGATCTGGATTCCGCCGCCCGAAGTATAGGCGACAGTCAACCGCTGGGTGTCGAGGGTCAGCGAGGCCTGGCGGACCCGGACGTTGCCGGCGAATACCGCCCGGTCGGAGCGGTCCTGGACCTCGATGCGGTCGGCGGCGACATCGATCGGCGCATCCGGGTCGTGGCCCTTGAGCGCCGAAACCGGCTGCTGCGCCGGCGCCATCACGGCAAACGACAGGAGGGACAGGCCCGCGACCAGGGTCAGATTACGCGACATGCTGCTCATCTGACCGTCCCTTGCGTGATTTTCAAGCGCACGCCGCCGCCGAGCACGACCTTGCGCTCGCCGAGGTCGGCGCTGAGGTTGCCCGCCTGGAACTGGCCGAGCCGAATCGCACCCGATGCCGGGCCGCGGCTGACCATTGTGCGCTCCTTGAGGTCGACGGTCACATCGCGGGTGTCCAGCCGGTAGCCGTCGGCGCCGGCTACCCGCACCGGGCCGAGAACCTCGACCGTCTGTGTATCGAGATCGTAGCGGCCATTGTTCGCCGCCATCACCAGCGGTCCCTGGCCAAGGCCGAGCCGCGCCATCATGCCTTCGATGTTGACGATTGGCTGGCCGGAGTTCGGCTGGATGGCGCGCTGGGCCGTGATCTCGAACTTGTGCCCCTTGTTGTCTTCGCCGGTATAGCGCGCCGTCTCGATCCGCATGCGCTCCGCCGCCTTGTCGACCTCTTTCTTGTCGAGGATGAAGCTGACGTCGCCCTCCTGGTCGAACGGGGCGATTGCTAGCAGCAACAGGAATGCCGCGGCGACCACCGGCAGGCCGAGCTTGGCCAGCCGAACGACGGCATCATGGCGGCTCCCCGGCTCCGCCCAGTGCCGCTGCGCCTCATGCTTTCGGATTGCAGCCTCAGACATGGGCGAAGATGTCCTCCTCCGGCCAGCCGGCAAGATCGAGCAGCGCCCGCGCCGGCAGGAAATCGAAGCAGGCCTGCGCCAGCTCGACACGGTTCTCCCGCGCCAGGCGCTCGTCGAGCTTTTCCTTCAGAGCGTGCAGGTGACGCACGTCGCTGGCCGCATATTCGCGCTGGGCATCGCTGATCTCCGCCGCCCCCCAGTCGCTGGTCTGCTGCTGCTTCGACAGGTCCTGGCCAAGCATCTCCTTGACCAGTTCCTTGAGCCCATGGCGATCGGTGTAGGTCCGCACCAGCCGCGATGCGGTCCGGGTGCAATAGACCGGCGCAGCCATGACATTCAGGTAGGCCCGCATGATGGCAAGGTCGAAGCGGGCGAAATGATAGATCTTCACGCGCCCCGGATCGCCCAGCAGCGCCTTCAAATTTGGCGCGGCATAGTCGCTACCCGGGGAAAAGCGGACGAGATGCTCGTCGCCGCGGCCGTCCGAAAGCTGGACCAGGCAAAGCCGGTCGCGGCCCGGCCAGAGCCCCATCGCCTCGGTGTCGACGGCGATCGGCCCTTCCCGCAACTGCAGGCCGTCGGGCAAGTCCTCTTCATGAAAATGGACAGACATCGATATCCTTCACCGCCGCCTTGGCGGCACATTACTTGCATGGCGCTGAACATCTCTAGTCCGATGCGGGGCCGCCATGCCAGCCCCCCGTCCATGAATCGCTAGAACAAGCACCATTTTTACGGTAAGGGAGCCTCCGTGCGTGCGGGATTCTCGCGCGCGGACCGGTTGCGCCCTTGGCCCCAGCGCGTTGGTTGATTGGCATGGCGGGCACGAAGAGAGTTAAGACGGGCATGGGTTTCGATCGAGGGCGTAAAGGCGACCGTGGCGGTCGCGGCAGGGACAAACGGGACAGTTTCGGAGAGGAAAGCAGCTTCGGCGGCGGTGATCGCTTCGGCGGTGGCGGCGGCGGTGGCGGCTTTGGCGATCGCGCCGGCGGCGGCGGTTATGGCCGCGGCGGCGGTGGCGGCGGCTACGGCGGTGGCGGCGGTGGCTTCGGCGACCGTGCCGGCGGCGGTGGTGGCGGCTATGGCGGCGGTGGCGGCGGGTTCCGCGGCGGCGGCGGTGGCGGCGGCGGGTTCCGCGGGCCGAGCATGCCTCCCCAGGTCGTTGGCGAAGGCAAAGGCGTCGTCAAGTTCTTCAATCCGCAGAAGGGATTCGGTTTCATCGTCCGTGACGATGGCGGCGAAGACGTGTTCGTCCACATTTCGGCGGTCGAGGCCGCCGGCCTCACCGATCTGGCCGACGGCCAGCCGCTCGAGTTCACGCTCGTTGACCGGGGTGGCCGCATTTCGGCGACCGACCTCAAGATCGACGGCGAGCCGATGGAAGTCGTCCGCACGGCTCGCCCGGAAAGCGGCGGCTTCGGCGGCCCCGGCGGAGACCGCGGGCCGCAGCGCCAGCTGACCGGCGAGAAGGCCCAGGGCACGGTCAAGTTCTTCAACTCGATGAAGGGCTTCGGCTTCATCAGCCGCGACGACGGCCAGCCTGATGCCTTCGTCCATATTTCGGCCGTCGAGCGCGCCGGCATGCCGTCGCTCAACGAGGGCGACCGGCTGGAGTTCGACATCGAGGTCGACCGGCGCGGCAAGTTCGCGGCGGTCAACCTGCAGCCGATTCAGTAAGAGCTCCAAGCGAGGGCAAGCAG
>Ga0307409_100001614_pt1 | contig 11286 bp, 14 predicted proteins | sample 322Ometagenome_2_FD_203888 | JGI IMG/M metagenome (GOLD analysis project Ga0307409, IMG submission 203888) | Maize rhizosphere microbial communities from greenhouse at UC Davis, California, United States - 322HYB-O-2 | ecosystem: Host-associated > Plants > Roots > Rhizosphere > Soil | place...
CGCGCCCACACGCAAGACGAATGGCAACTCGAGCGGTGCGACAAGCGACGACGCGAGCCACATGCAAAGCGCGAAGAACAGCGCCACAACAGGAGGCGGTATTTTCAGTTCAAGTGAACTCATGGCGCATCGGGCGCCGGCCCGTCCTGCGGATAAGCGGCGCTCAGCGGCACCGACGGCGCCGGAGGCTGCACGGGCCCTGCCGAGCAGCCCGACAAGATGGCCTGCACCGCCAGCGCCACGCGGCGCATGCCCCGGGCAGTGTGGCTGAGGTCCGGATGCGGAGGGGAGGTGATCAACGTTTATATCCTGGACTATCGAGTACAGTAAGTGTAGTGATCTATACTGGACTGTCAAGTCCATAAAATCAGATGTCCAAAACCGAGAACGATGCGGCGCCCAAGCCGCTGCGCGGCAGGCCCCGCGACCCCGCGCGCTGCCAGCGCATCCTGGAAGCGGCGAGCAGCCACTTCTCTGCGCACGGCCTGGAGCGGGCCAGCTTGGACGCCATCGCCGCAGAAGCCGGCGTGTCGAAGATGACGATCTACAGCCACTTCGCATCCAAGGAAGGACTGTTCGAGGCGGTGGTCCGCGACCGCACCGGGCGCGTGGTGGGCGGCCTCTCAGGAGTCGAAGCGCTGGACCCGAAGCAGCCCCGCAAGGCGTTGCTCGCCATCGGCGAGCAATTCCTCACGCTGGCGCGCGAGAACGAGGCGCTGGGCCAGATCCGCCGCGTCTACGGCGCCGCCGGGGCTCAGCCCGAGGTTTGCCGGGCGTTCTACTGCCAGGGGCCCGACCGGCTGATCGGCGAGCTAGCTGCCTACCTGCGCCGCGCAAACGGCGCGGGCACGCTGAAAGTACGGCATCCGCGCCAGGCGGCGGACTTGTTTCTGTCGATGTTCCTCGGCGACGGCCACATTCGCGGGCTGCTCTTGCTGGACATGCCCGATGCCCGCGAGAACAGAGCGCTGCTTCGCGAGGCGGTGCGCGTGTTCATGGCGGCCTATGCAGAAGTTGCCTGAGCCGGGCGCGCAGGCGCGGGTTGAGTCGATCGCGATTCCGAGAGGCAGCTTGCCGATGCAAGGTCAGCGACTCGTTATGGCCGATCACCGCCCTTCCTAAGCGGCGATCGGACCTTCCGCCCACGCCCAGCGCCTCGACGATTCCCGGCGCTGCGGATCCGGAAACACGAACTGCCGCCAGCCGGTACGCTCGAAACGCTGCCATCGCCCTTCCGCTTGCGCGAGGCGATCGCTGACGGCGAAGAGGGCTGCGGGATTGAAGCCGAGTCCGATGTGGCTGCCGACGACCTCGATGTTCTCCGAACGAGGTCCCTCGCGCTCGATGCTGCATTGCCAGGGGACGATCTCGTCGGTGCGGCTGTAGATCGACGTCGTCGGCACCGGCGGTGTCGGCCCCACGGTGCGCGCGTCCTCGGGGTCGTCGGCACGCTTGTGGCTGGTGAACTCGTAGAGGCGCCAGGCCGCGGTCGCGCGCGGGTCGCGAATCGGGCTGCCCAGGGTGACGACGCTGCGCACCGCGTCGGGCCGTCTCGCTGCGAGCGCGCGGGCGTAGAGGCCGCCGAGGCTCCAGCCGACCAGGCTCACCTTGCCGCCGCTTTCGTCGCCGATGCGGTCGAGCGTGTCGAGCATCGCGCGCTCGACGCCGGGCCGCGGGCCGAAGTTGCGGCCGAGGCCCCAGCCCTTGGCGCGGTAGCCGCGGCCGGTCAGGAAGTCGCGCAGCACGCGCGTCGAGCCGTCGCTCGCGATCAGCCCTGGCAGGACGAGCACGGCGTGGCCGTCGCCGCGCGGCGCCATGGCCAGCCAGGGCAGCGCCGCCAAGCTGGTGCCGAGTTCGACGCCGGCACGCAGCGCCATGAGGCGAAGCCGCGCGGAGGCGGAGGAGTTCGAGGTTTGCGTCGGTCCTGTCATCGGTTTTCCTTCCTTCGGAGTGGGCGGCCCGTTATGATGGTAATGTAATTGCATTACGATCGCAATGTTTCGGAATCTGCACCAGATCAGAAGCCTGAACACGCGCCAGCGCCTGCTCGAGGCGGCGATGGGGCTTCTCGCGCAGACCGGCAACCTGGCCCTGTCGCTGCAGGACGTGGCGCGCGAAGCCGGCATGACGACCGGCGCGGTCCAGCACCACTTCGCCTCGGTGGCCGGGCTGCGCGTCGAGATCCTGTCGCGGCTCGTGCAATCGATCGAGGAGGCCGAAGGCTTCTGGCCCGACCCCGGGTGGCCGCTCGAACGTCGTGCCCGGCACTTCGTCGCCGGGGCCTGGAAACAGGTCTTCGGCAGGCCGCGCTTCGGTACGGCGTGGGGGGCGTTCCTGCATGCACGTGCCAGCAAGCCGACGCGCGCGCACGTCGTGCAGCGGCTCACGCCCATCCTGGCGCGGATGTCGCAGCAGCTCCTGTCCTCGTTCCCCGAGCTGGCGGCGCGGTCCGACGGCAGAGCGCGCGCCGAGCTCGTGCTGGCGGCGCTGCGGGGGATGGGCCTGGCGGCGCCGTTCTGTCCGAGCGGCTTCTTCGACCGCCACCTCCAGCTGCTCAGCGACTATCTGGTGTCCTCGTGCGAAGCGCCCGTTCCTGCGCCGCGAGAGCGCGCGCCAGCAGGCGCGGCGCGCTCGCGCGCTCGGCCCACGACGCGAACCCGGCGGTAGGGCCGCGCCAGCGCAGCGAGCTCGCGCGGCGAAAGAGCCTGGCGTCGCTGCGCAGCGTCGCCAACTCCTTGAAGAGCATCGCCTCGGCCAGCCGTTCGCCGAGCAGCGTCGGCGGGAACGATTCGATCGGGCCGTGCTTGTTCAACAGCCGCGCCGCGCCGACCGCGCCGATCCCGGCGATTCCGGGATAGCCGTCGGCGACGTCGCCGACGAGCGCGAGCCAGTCGGGAATGAGGCTCGGCTCGACGCCGAACTTGGCGCGCACACCGGCGGCGTCGCGCACCGCCTTGCCGCGGCGGTCGACCTGGACGACGCGGTCCTCGACGACGCATTGGGCGAGATCCTTGTCGGGCGTCCAGATGCAGATCTTCTCCACTGCAACGTCCTTGCCGGCGATGCGCGCCGCCGATGCCAGCGCGTCGTCGGCCTCGAGCTCGACCATCGGCCAGACGACGACGCCCATCGCGGCGAGCGCGTCCTCGAGGGGATGGAACTGCGCGAGCAGGGCCGGCTCGATCCCGGCCGCCGTCTTGTAGCCGGGCCAGAGCGCGTTGCGGAACGACTCGATGACATGATCGGTCGCGACGCCGAGATGCGTCTCGCCGTGCTCGAGCATCTGCAACACCGACTGCAGGACGCCGACGACGGCGCCGAGCGGCTTGTCGGCTCCCTTGTGGAAGCGGCGCAGACCGTAGAAGTGGCGGAACAGCTCGTAGGTGCCGTCGACGAGGTGGACGATCACCGCCCCGCGGCTTGCTTCTCCCGTGCCGGCAGGCGCCAGCCGGGCCGAGCGAAGTGGCAGGTGTAGCCGTTCGGGAACTTCTCGAGATAGTCCTGGTGCTCGGGCTCGGCCTCCCAGAACGGCCCCGCCGGCGCCACCTCGGTGACGACCTTGCCCGGCCACAGCCCCGACGCGTCGACGTCGGCGATCGTGTCCTCGGCGATGCGCTTCTGCTCGTCGCTCGTGAAGTAGATCGCCGAGCGATAGCTGAGGCCGCGATCGTTGCCCTGGCGGTTCTTCGTCGTCGGGTCGTGGATCTGGAAGAAGAACTCGAGCAGGCGCCGGTACGACAGCCGCTTCGGGTCGAACACGATCTCGATCGCCTCGGCGTGCGTGCCGTGGTTGCGGTAGGTCGCGTTCGCGACGTCGCCGCCGCTGTAGCCGACGCGCGTCGAGACGACGCCGTCCATCTTGCGGATCAGGTCCTGCATGCCCCAGAAGCAGCCGCCGGCGAGGACGGCGCGCTCGGTCGTCGCGTCGTTGCCGCTCATCGCACTTCCTCCACCTGGTCGAGATAGGCGCCGTAGCCCTCGCGCTCCATGTCGTCGCGGTGGACGAAGCGCAGCGACGCCGAGTTGATGCAGTAGCGCAGCCCGCCCCGATCGCGCGGCCCGTCGGGGAAGACGTGGCCGAGGTGGCTGTCGCCGTGCGCCGAGCGCACTTCGGTGCGGACCATCCCGTACGAGGAGTCGTTGATCTCGTTCACGTTCGTGGCTTCGATCGGCTTGGTGAAGCTCGGCCAGCCGCAGCCGGACTCGAACTTGTCGGCCGAGGCGAACAGCGGCTCGCCCGAGACGATGTCGACGTAGATGCCGGGCTCGTGGTTGTCCAGGTATTCGCCGGTGCCGGGGCGTTCGGTCGCGTTCTGCTGCGTCACGCGATACTGCTCGGGCGTGAGGCGGGCGACGGCTTCGGGAGTCTTGCGATAGGTGGGCATGGGGTCTCCGTGTCGAGCTTCGCTGTCGCGCGAGCCCGGTGAAAGCTTACGCCGGGCGCGGTTCGCCCGCTGAGATGCTGCCGGAGTCGCCATGCCGTTCGCTGCCGCTTCCTCGCTCGCCCGCCTGATGGCATCACCGGTCCGGCCGGGCACGGTCGAGTGGATCGGGCTCCGGCCGGCACGGCGCGCCGCGATCGTCGCCGTGCCCGCCGCCGAGCTCGTCGCCGGCAAAGGCTTCGCCGGTGATCGCTACGCGAACGTCGGCGGTGCCCGGCAGGTGACGCTCGTGGCCGCCGAGAGCCTGGCGGCAATCGCGAGCCACCTCGGCCGCGACGGCGTCGCCGCCGAGGCGCTGCGCCGCAACGTCGTCGTTCGCGGCATCAACATCCTGGCGCTGAAGGGCCGGCGCTTTCGCATCGGCGATGCCGTTCTCGACGCGTCCGGCGAGTGCCATCCGTGCTCGCGCCTCGAGGAGACGCTCGGCACCGGTGGCTACAACGCCGCGCGCGGGCTCGGTGGCATCACGGCGCGCGTCGTCGCCGGCGGCACGGTGCGCATCGGCGATCGCGTCGAGCCGATCGCCGCCGCCTGAGGCCGACAGCGTGCGGCGCGGGCGTGAATTCAGCGGCACGCCCGCAACGGGCCGCGGTCGAGATGAAAGTGATCGCGATGCGCCGCGTTGTACTCGGGCCCGAGGACGACGCTCCACACTTCGCAGGCGCCGTCGCGCACCGCGCGCAGGAAGCGGCCGCGCGGGTCGTCGCTGCCGCGCGGCCAGTCGCGGGCGACCTCGACCGTCGTGCCGTCGGCGACGACGAAGGCAGCGACGTCGAGCGCGTTCGCCGTCGCGTGCTCGCTGCGCCGCTCGCTGCCTTCCGCGCTGCGACTGCCGCCGATGTCGCGGCAGGCGTAGCTGCCGAAGTGCTCGATGGCGACGACGTGCCGGCCGAAGCTCGCGAGCGCCGCCGGCTGCACGGTGTGACGCTCCCACAGCGCGAGCGAAACCGCGGCCGGGCAGGCGAGCACGAACGGCGCGCCGACGCGCGCCGGCAGCGCGGTGACGCGGACCGCGTCGCGCCAGCCGCAGCCGCCGGCGAGGGCACGGTCGGGGACCGGCGTGACCGCGAGCGTCGTCGCGCGCAACGCCGCCGCACAGGCGAGCGGATCGCGCGCCAGGCGCTGCAGCTTCAGCGGCGTGAGGATGTTCGGCGCCTCCTGGGGCCAGAGCGGAGCCCACGGATTCCAGCGGTCGGGGACGACGAGCCAGCCGTGCAAGACCGCGGCGACGACGAGCGCCGGCACGGCCCACGCCGCCAGCACGCCCCAGCCCCAGCGGGCGACGCGCCATCGCCTCACATCGCGTCGGCGCGCACGGCGACGATCGTCGCGAGAAGGCGTCGCGAGTCGGCGGCGCCTGCGTCTCAGCAGCTCAGCTTCATCGACTCGATGCGGCCGCCGAAGCCGAGCTTCTCGGTCAGGCCGGGTTCGCGGCTGTCGGGCGTGAAGCCGACCCAGCGCGCCGACAGGAACTGCTTCTCGTACAGCGTGAGCGTCGCGCGCGGCCCGGTGACGACGCTCTTGATGTCGCGCTTGAGCTGGCGCGCGCTGCCGCGGTCGAGCGTCGTCAGCTCGACCGGGCCGATCAGCGTCAGCGAGTCGCCGTTGAAGCTGCGTTCGTCGTAGAACGTCGCCCAGCAGCCGTTGCGCATCTGCTCGCCGGCGCCGGTCGTCGGCAGGACGACCACGGCGGTGTCGACGTCGACGGCGCCGGCCGAGCGCGACCCGCCGCCGCCCATCGACGTGCAGGCGGCGAGCGACGCCAGTGCGGCGGCGGAAAGCAAAGTGGACAGGCGCAGGCTCATGGTCGTTCTCGCGATGTGGCGGTGGAGAGGTTCCGGGCGATTGGCGTGCCCGCGCCGCATCCGCACCGCCGCGAAGGCGACGGACGGCGCACGCGGCGGCGCTGATGCATCATCTGCCTGCTCAAGGAACGAGGAAGCTTTCCATGCACAAGCTCGCCGTCGCCGCGCTGCTCGTCTCGTCGGCCTGCGCCGCGCACGCGGCCGGGCTCACGCTCACCAGCCCGACCATCAAGCCAGGCTCGATGCTCACCGACGCGCAGGTGTTCAAGGGCTTCGGCTGCGAAGGCAAGAACGTCTCGCCGGCGCTGAAGTGGAGCGGCGCGCCGAGCGGGACGAAGAGCTACGCGGTCACGGTCTACGACCCGGACGCGCCGACCGGCTCCGGCTGGTGGCACTGGGTCGTCTACAACATCCCGGCGACGACGACCGAGCTGCCCGAGGGCGCCGGCGCCGCCGACGGCAAGGGCGCGCTGCCCGCCGGCGCTGTCCAGGGGCGGACCGATTTCGGCAGTGCCGGCTTCGGCGGCGCCTGCCCGCCGCCCGGCGACAAGCCGCACCGCTACATCTTCACCGTGCACGCGCTGAAGGCCGACAAGATCGACGTGCCGGCCGACGCGAGCGCCGCCCTCGTCGGCTTCATGATCAACGCCAACCGGCTCGCCAAGGCGAGCTTCGAAGCGAAGTACGGCCGCAAGAAGTAGCGTGCTCGCCCGCTGACGACGCCTACGCGGCGGCGCGGCCGCCGCTGTCGCCGGCGTCGCCGTGGTGCAGGAGCAGCGTCATGAGCAGCGCCGAGTTCGCGCGTGCGCTCAGCGCGTAGGGCTGGCCGGCGGGCAGGACGACGAGCTGCCCCGGACCGAGGCGGCGCGTGCCGCCGGGCATCTGCACCTCGACGTCGCCCTCCAGGCAATGGATCGTGCATTCGTCGTCGACGTGGTGCTGCGGGATGTCGCGCCGCGCTGGCAGGACGAGATGCAGCAGCTGGATGCGCTCGCTCTTCAGCAGGCTCGTGCTCACCGCGTCGTGCAGCGCCGGTCCGAGCGGGCGGATGTCGATGACGTCGAGCAGTCGGGCATGCGGCAGGGCCATGGTTCGTCTCCGGCGGGTTCGCGGCAAGCCCGGTGCCCGCGGCGGGCCGGCAGCCGGCTCGCCGATTGCTCGGCCGCCGCGGACGGGGTTGCGTTCGGCGATTCCGTCGACATCTTCCGCCGGAACCGATGGCGACACGACACGATTCCGAGGACCGCATGTGGTCGCAGGCCTGCGAATTGATCGCCGAGGCCGAGCGGCTGCACCGCCAGTTCTTCCGCCTCGCCGCCGTCGAGGCCGCGCCGGCTTGGGAGCCGCCGATCGACGTGCTCGAGGACGAGCGCGAGATCGTCGTCCTGGTCGCGATGCCGGGCGTCGCCGCCGACCGCGTGCAGGTCGCGCACGAGGGCGGCAGCCTGGTCGTTCGCGGCACGCGGCCGCTGCCCTTGCAAGGGACGGGGTTCCGGCTTCGCCAGCTCGAGATCCCCTACGGCGCGTTCGAGCGCCGCGTCGCGCTGCCGGCCGGCAACTTCGAGGTCGGCAGGCCCGAGCTCGCCCAGGGCTGCCTGGTGCTGCGCCTGCGCAAACTCGCTTCCGGTCGCTGAATGAACATTCCTCTGGAACCCTCGCGCTCGCCGGACACCGTCGCCATGCTCGACGAGCGCCGCGAATCCGAGTCGTCGTCGGCGGCGCCCGCGGGCGCCAACGCCGGCGCGCGTTCGCTGCCCGACGATGCGCTGATCGTCCTGCCGGTGCGCAACGTCGTCGTCTTCCCGGCCACCGTGCTGCCGATCGGCATCGGTCGCGAGCGCTCGCAGGCCGCGGTGCAGGAGGCGGTGCGCCTCGAGCGGCCGGTCGGCGTGTTGCTGCAGAGCAAGCCCGAGGTCGACGAGCCCGGGCCCGACGATCTGCACTGGGTCGGCACCAGCGCCGCCGTGCTGCGCTACGTGACGGCTCCCGACGGCAGCCACCATCTCGTCGCCCGCGGCCTCCGGCGCTTCCGCGTCCTCCAGTTCCTCGACGGCTATCCGTTCACGGTCGCGCGCGTCCAGTACATCGACGACCCCGAGCGCGCCGACCCGGAGATCGAGGGCCGCGCGAGCGTGCTCAAGGAGCGCGCGCTGGAGACGCTGCAGCTGCTGCCGCAGGTGCCGGCCGAGATGGGCGTTGCGCTGCAGGGGATCGACGACCCGGCGCAGCTCGCCAACGTCATCTCGAGCGTGCTCGACGCGCCGCCCGAGGAAAAGCAGTCGCTGCTCGAGACCTTCGACCTGAAGTCGCGGCTCGACCGCCTGCTCGCGATCGTCGCCCGCCGGATCGAGGTGCTGAAGGTGTCGCGCGACATCGCCGACCGGACGCGCGAATCGATCGGCGACGTCAACCGCAAGCACCTGCTGCGCGAGCAGATGCGGACGATCCAGAAGGAGCTCGGCGAAGGCGAGGAAGGCGCGGCCGAGCTCGAGGAGCTCGACAAGGCGATCGCCGACGCGCACATGCCCGAGGAGGTCGAGAAGGTCGCGAGGAAGGAGCTGAAGCGCCTCGAGCGCATGCCCGAGGCGGCCGGCGAGTACTCGATGGTGCGCACCTACCTCGACTGGCTGATCGAGCTGCCGTGGGGCGCCGAGCCGGAGCCGCCGATCGACATCGCCGACGCGCGCCGCATCCTCGACGAGGACCACTTCGGCCTCGAGAAGATCAAGCGCCGCATCCTCGAGTACCTCGCCGTGCACAAGCTCAATCCGACGGGCAAGAGCCCGATCCTCTGCTTCGTCGGCCCGCCCGGCGTCGGCAAGACCTCGCTCGGCCAGAGCATCGCCAAGGCGACCGGCCGCGCCTTCGCGCGCGTCAGCCTCGGCGGCGTCCACGACGAGGCCGAGATCCGCGGCCACCGCCGCACCTACATCGGCGCGCTGCCGGGCAACATCGTCCAGAACCTGCGCAAGGTCGGCACGCGCCACGCGGTGATGATGCTCGACGAGGTCGACAAGCTCGGCGCCGGCGGCTTCCACGGCGACCCGGCGTCGGCGCTGCTCGAGGTGCTCGACCCGGAGCAGAACTCGACCTTCCGCGACACCTACCTCGCGGTGCCGTACGACCTCTCGAAGGTGATGTTCGTCTGCACCGCGAACGTGCTCGACACCATCCCCGGGCCGCTGCGCGACCGGATGGAAGTGATCCAGCTGCCCGGCTACACCGCCGAGGAGAAGCTGCAGATCGCGCGCCGCTACCTGGTGCCGCGACAGCTCGCCGCGACCGGCATCACTGCCGAGCAGTGCGAGATCGGCGACGACGCGCTGCGCACGATCATCGTCGACTACACGCGCGAGGCGGGCGTTCGCAACCTCGAGCGCGAGGTCGGCAGCGTCTGCCGCCACGTGGCCGTGCGCATCGCCGAGGGCAGCGCCACGCGGATGACGATCGGCGCTGCCGACCTGCACGAGATCCTCGGCGCGAAGCGCTTCGAGGCCGAGGTCGCGATGCGCGCCGGCATCCCCGGGGTCGCCACCGGCCTGGCGTGGACGCCGGTCGGCGGCGACATCCTCTTCATCGAGGCGGCGCGCACGCCCGGCAGCGGCCGTCTCATCCTCACCGGCCAGCTCGGCGACGTGATGAAGGAGAGCGCGCAGGCGGCGCTCTCGCTGGTCAAGGCGCGCGCGGCCGCGCTCGGCATCGCGAGCGAGCGCCTCGACAGCCTCGACAAGGCCGACGTCCACGTCCACGTTCCCGCCGGCGCGACGCCGAAGGACGGGCCGAGCGCGGGCGTCGCGATGTTCGTCGCGCTGACCTCGCTGCTGAGCAACCGGCCGGTCCGCAGCGATGTCGCGATGACCGGCGAGATCAGCCTGCGCGGACTCGTGCTGCCGATCGGCGGCGTCAAGGAGAAAGTGCTCGCCGCGCTGCGCGCCGGCATCACGACCGTGATGCTTCCTTCGCGCAATCGCCGCGACCTCGAGGACATCCCCGCCGACGCGCGCGAGCAGGTCCGGATCGAATGGCTCGAGACCGTCGACGACGCGCTGCGCGTCGCGCTCGAGCCCGCCGCCCAGGTCGCCAGCGCGCAGACCGCCGCCGCCTGAGCGCACCGCCCGCCGCGCGACCGCGGGCGTGGCGCGGGCGCCGGACGGCGAGAAAACCGGACAAAACAGGCACGGTGGATGCCGGCTCGTGCGAACCACCTCGTCCAGGAGAACAGCATGGCATCGCGTTTTCTGACCCCTTACTCGTCGAGCCGCAGCAACTGGCTCCCCGAGCCCCTGTTCCAGCTCCAGCGCGAGATCGATCGTGTGTTCGACGACGTCTTCAGCGGCGGCGGCGGAGGCCGCTCGGCGGGGACATCGCTGATGAACGCGCCGCGCATCGATCTGCAGGAGGCCGAAGGCGAGCTCCGCCTGCATGCCGACCTGCCGGGCATCCAGCCGTCCGACCTCGACATCCGCGTCGACGGCGACGTGCTGACGATCCGCGGCGAGCGCAAGCACGAGAGCGACCGCAACGAGCAGAACTTCCACGTCATGGAGCGCAGCCACGGCCGCTTCCAGCGCAGCATCCAGCTGCCGTTCGCGCCCAATCCGGAGGAAGTGCGGGCCGAGGTGCGCCACGGCGTGCTCGAGATCCGGATCCCGAAGCGCGCGCCCGAGCAGCGCAGCCGTCGCATCGAGGTGCGCGGCGAATCGCAGGGCAGCGGCGGGCAGGCGATCGGCGGCGAGTCCGGATCGGCGATGGCGCATGCCGTCGCGGGTGGCGGGTCCGCCGGTGGCCGCGACTCCGCGACGTCCGGCGAACGCGAGCCGAGCAGGAGCGGCTCGGCCGAGCAGGGCAATGTCGGTCAAGGGCCCGGCGGCTCCAACTCGGCGACGCCAGGCGTCGGCGGCGGCGCGCAAGGCAGCGAACGCGGCCTCGCCGGCGTCGCGGGCGGGCCGACGTCGGCGCCGGTGGGCGAGAGCTCCTCGTCCTCGTCCCCGTCGCCAAGACGCTGACGCCCATCTGCTCGCTGCACCGCGGGCGTTGCC
>Ga0307409_100001615_pt1 | contig 11285 bp, 10 predicted proteins | sample 322Ometagenome_2_FD_203888 | JGI IMG/M metagenome (GOLD analysis project Ga0307409, IMG submission 203888) | Maize rhizosphere microbial communities from greenhouse at UC Davis, California, United States - 322HYB-O-2 | ecosystem: Host-associated > Plants > Roots > Rhizosphere > Soil | place...
CAGCAGGGTCCCGACGACGTCGCCGTGGCCGCGGTTGCCGACCACGACCAGGGCCGCACTGCGGGAGGCGGCCACGAGCGCCGCTGCCGCCGTGTCGATGACGAGCCGCGACTCCACCACGAGACCGGGGTCGGTCTTGCGTGCTCGGTCCACCGCGTCGGAGAGCACCTCGCGGGCGGCTCCCTCGATCTTGGCCATCGCCCATGGTGCGCCGGAGTCCATCGGCATGGGCAGGGCCGCACCGAGCTCCACGGCGAGGACGACCTTGAGCGGCAAGCCCCGCCGCGCCGCCTCCGCGGCCGCCCAGTCCAGGGCCGCCGTCGAGGGCGCCGAGCCGTCGAAGCCGACGACCACACCGGCGAAGTTGTTGCTCATCTCGTCCACCTCCGCAGGGCGACGGGGTGGTCGGGCGCGAGCCCCGACCACCCCCGGTTGTTCACGTATTGGCTACTTCAGCCAGCTGTACTTCTGCACGAAGCCCAGCTGCTCCCACCTGCCGCCGAGGCCGAAGGTGCGGCCTGCGCTGGCGAGGGCCAGGGCCACCAGCACCATCGCGTAGACGAGGTGGTCATCCATGAACGGGTTGTTCGCCAGCGGAAGCTCCGCGGCCCACATGAGGACCAGGAGCAGCGAGCCCGCCGCCGCCGCGATCCGCATGCCGACGCCGAGGATCAGGGCCAGGCCGATGCCGGCGAGGCCGATCATGAACAGCCAGTCGGCCCATGCCTGGCCGGCCATGCCGTTGTAGAAGCCCTTGAAGGTGCCTTCGGCGCTCTTGAGGAAGCCCGTGGTCGGGCTGCCGCCGTTGATCCAGGCCTTGGCGGCCGGCGTGGCGAAGCCGAAGCCCCACAGCTTGTCGATGAACGCCCACAGGAAGACCCAGCCGATGCTCACGCGGATGGCGGCGTTGACGTAACGCAGCCACTTGCCGGCTGTGGTCTCGGGTGCGATGACCTCAGGGTGGACGAAGTTGGGGTCCGGTAGTCGGGTACCCGTCTGGCTCCGGTGCTTGGTGCTCATGGCCTGTCCCTCCTAGGTGTTACTGCCACTTCAGCACTTTCAGATTCCTCTTGGCCGACACCTCCATTCAGGGGACTAGGGCACCAGCAGGGGGGACCAAGGGCCCCCCTCGCCGGCCCCCCGCGAGATGACGCGCGTGCCCGCGGCATACGGGCCCTTGGCCCCTGCCCCCACCGGTGTGCCGGGGGCAGACTGTCGGTGACAGCAGGGGGTGGCCGTTTCGCCGGAGGTTGCCATGGACGAGGCCCTTGCCCCGATGGAGCACCTGACCGTGTCGGAGTCGTGGTCACTCGTGCGGTCGATGCCGGTGGGCCGGCTGGCCGTGGTCGTCGACGGCAAGCCCGAGATCTTCCCGCTGAACCACGTCGTCGACCAGGGCACGCTGGTCTTCCGCACCTCGGAGGGCACGAAGCTGTCGGGGGCCGTCGGTCACGACGTCGCCTACGAGGTCGACGGCATCGACGAGACCGGCACGGTCGCCTGGAGCGTGGTCATCAAGGGCCGGGCCCGTGAGGTCGCCCGGCTGCACGAGTCGCTCGAGGCGCTGGACCTGCCGCTGCACCCATGGCACCGCGGGCCCAAGCCGCGCGTCGTGCGCATCGAGCCGGAGGAGGTGCACGGCCGCCGGTTCACGGTGACCGTCACACCGGAGGCCCCGCCCGCGCCGCACGCAGGCGAGGAGTGAGCGCTTCGGGCGGGCGCTGGGCAGACTGGTGCTGCCACGCACCCGGACCCGGAGCTGACCATGCCTTCCCTGCCTCCTGACGACGACACCACCGACCAGGGCTGGCTCGCCGGCCCCGAGACCGACGAGCACCAGGCGTGGCTCACCGCCGAGCGCGACCGGCTGTGGCGCTTCGGTGCGGCCGCCGTGCTGCCGGAAGGCGGTTTCGGGTGGCTCGACGACCGCGGCGCCGTCGACCCGAGCCGGCCCGTGGAGGCCTGGATCTCCTGCCGCATGACCCACGTCGCCGCCCTCGAGGTGCTCGCGGGTCGAGGCGAGGCCGGCCCGGTGCTCGACCACGGGGTGCGAGCGCTCGAGACCACCCTGCTCGACCCCGACCACGACGGTTGGTATGCCGCGGTGGGACCACGCGGGCAGGTCACCGACAAGCGCGCCTACGAGCACGCCTTCGTGCTGCTCGCCTCGGCCGGTTCCGTCGCGGCCGGCCATCCACGCGGCGAGCGGCTGCTGCAGCACGCCCGGGACGTGTTCGACGCGCACTTCTGGTCCGAGGGCGAGGACATGGTGGTCGACGTCTGGGACCGCGACTGGGGCCGGCTCGAGCCCTACCGCGGGGCCAACGCCAACATGCACGCCGTCGAGGCCCTCCTCGCCGTCCACGACGTCACGGGCGACCGCACCTGGCTCGACCGGGCCGCCAGCATCACCGAGCGCCTGGTGCACCAGCAGGCTCGCGGACACGGCTGGCTGCTGCCGGAGCACTACACCCCGCAGTGGGACCCGGTGCTGGACTACAACACCGATGCGCCCGCCCACCCCTTCCGGCCCTACGGCGCCACGGTCGGGCACCTGATGGAGTGGGCCCGGCTCACCCTCCACGTGCGCACCGCCCTGGGCTCACAGGCGCCGGGCTGGATGCTCGAAGCGGCCCAGAACCTGTTCATGGTGGCGGTGCGTGTCGGCTGGGACGCCGACGGTGCGGAGGGCTTCGTCTACACGACCGACTTCTCCGGCACGCCGGTGGTGCGGTCACGCCTGCACTGGGTCGTCGCCGAGGCCATCGCCGCGGCCTACGCCCTCTGGGACGTCACGGGCGAAGAGGTCTACCGAAGTTGGTACACGACCTGGTGGGGCTACGCGCAGCGGTTCCTCATCGACCGCGAGCACGGCTCCTGGCGGCACGAGCTCGACGAGCAGAACCGCCCGGCGAGCTCGGTCTGGCAGGGAAAGCCCGACATCTACCACGCCTACCAGGCGGCCCTGCTGCCGTCCCTTGGCACCATCACGTCGTTCGCCGCCGGTCTGGCTGCGCGCCCCCAGCCCTGACGCCGACGAGGGTGGCGCCGGGTCGACGCCACCCTCGTGGCCGTGAGGCCGGCCGCGCGGTCAGTCGGCCTGCGCGGTGCTGGCCTGCGCGCCGGCGCGACGACGAGCCACCTGCAGCCCCAGGCCGGCGGCGGCAGCGCCGGCGCCGGTGAGGGCCAACAGGCCCAGGCCGCCGGCACCGGTGAACGCGAGGCCGGTCGGCAGGGCGCTGGCGTGAGCCGTCGGCGACGGGGCCGTCACCGAGGACGACCGCTCGCCGGCGTCGAAGGGCCGGACGCCGGCCGGAGCGGCCGGCTCGACGTAGGCAGCCTCCGAAGGGCTGGCCGGACGGACCCCTGCGTCGGAGAGGCCGGGCGCCTCGGAGATGGCGGGCGCCTCGGGCTGCGCGCCGGCCGCGGGGGCCGAGGGAGCCTGGGGGCTTCCACTCGGCTCACCGGTCTCGGGCTGGGTCACGGGAGCCTGGCCCTGCTGGTCGTCGCACGGCTCGAGCCAGAGCACCTTCTGCTTGGCACCGCCCGGGGCCTCGAGCGAGTCGACCGCGACCTTGAGGTGGTAGCCCTGCTTCGGGTGGGGGGTGACGGCGGAGAGGCCGAGGTCGTCAGCGGTGTAGACACGAGTCGCACCGTCGGCGTCGTTGGCAGCGCCTCCCGCGGAGTCGTCACTGGTGGGCACGGCCGTCTCGTGAAGCAGCACACCACCACCGGTCGGCGCGATGCCGGTGATGGTGATGTCGGCCGTCTGGCCCTCGTCGAAGCCGAAGAAGGTCACACGGAAGGCGCAGGACGGGTGCGGCTCGTTGTCGACCCGGGCGTCCCAGGCTGCTCCGTCGACCTTGACCGTGCCGTTGTTGCCGGCCGGGTCCTGGCCCGTCTCATGGCTGGCCGAGGGCTTGGCAGCCGCCTCCTTCTGGGAAGCGGTGTGCGCGGGCTTCACCGGCTGCTGGGCCTGCCCCTGGTGGGACGTGGTCTTCGCCGGCGGCGTCTTCTGTCGGGGCTCGGTCGTGGCGGAGGTCGGGCGGGCTGACGTTGCTGCGCCCTTCGACGAGTCCTGTCCTCCACCGGCCGCGGCCTGGCGCTCCTGCCCCACGGCGCGACCGTTGCTGCCGGCACCGTCGGCTGCGGTCGGGTGCTCCCCGGCGAAGGCGGCCGCGGCTGCGCCCATGGTGAGGGCGCCGGCCAGGCCACAGCTGAGCGCGGCGCGGCCCAGTGGCCGGGCGGCGGCCAGGAGCGTGGCCCCGGAGCGGGCCGAGAAGCGGTTCGAAGCATCGGTGCGAGTCATGGTCTGGTCTCCCCTTGGTCATGAACTGGTCAAGTCCTGTGACCTCCTCAACGGGAGACTGAGGCAGAAGTTACGCAATCTCTTCACATCTTGCGCAAGTTCGGGACAAACCGGACATTCAGTCGCCTGCGGGACCTTGGCCCCTGCGGCCGTCCGACCCGCCGCTCTAGCGTGCAGAGGTGACCCGGAGTCGGCACGACGGCCTGTTCCCGCGCAGCAGGGCACCGCGGGTCGAGGGCTGGTGGGGCGCGCACGTCATGGTCACGGGCGGTTCGAGCGGCATCGGGCGCGCCTTCGTCAGGAACGTCGTCAGCCGCGGTGCCGCCGTCTCGGTTCTCGCCCTCGACGACGGACGCCTCGCCGACACCGCAGCCGAGCTGGAGGCGGCGGGCGTCAGCCACGTCGCGCTCGCCACGGACGTGGCCGATGCCGGCTCCGTCGCGGTCGCCGTGGCCCGGGCGACGGAGGCCCTCGGACCGTGCGACGCGCTGCTGACGTGCGCCGGAATCGCCCACCCCGGGTACTTCCAGCAGCTCGATGACGCCGTCTTCCGCAGCACGATGGAGATCGACTACTTCGGGACCCTGTATGCCCTGCGGGCCGTGGTGCCTGCCATGGTCGAGCGCGGTCAGGGCAGCGTCGTCGGGATCTCCTCCACTGCTGGCCTGATCGGCGTCTTCGGCTACACCGCCTACTCACCGCCCAAGTTCGCCGTGCGGGGACTGCTGGAGGTGCTCCGCGTCGAGCTGCGTCCTCATGGCATCCACGTCGGCTGCGTCTGCCCACCCGACACCGACACGCCACAGCTGGCCTACGAGAACCAGTACAAGCCCGCCGAGACCTTCGCGATCTCGGGAGCCATCAAGCCGTTCACCCCCGAGCGGGTGGCGTCCAGCATCGTCCTGGGCATGGAACGTGGCCGGTTCCTCATCACCCCCGACTGGCAGGGCCAGGTCGTGGCTCGCACCACAGGCCTGGCCCGGGAGGCGTGGTTCGCGTACTTCGACGCGCGGGTCCGGGCATCCCGGCGCGCGGCCGGGGGTGCTCGAGCGTCGCGGAGTGCTCACACGACGCGGGCGCCGAAGTAGACGGCCAGGAAGCCGCCGAGGGCCAGGCACCAGGCGATGATGACGACCTCGGCCCACATCTGGCCCGATCCCGGCAGCAGCCGGAACAGCCCGTTCTGCAGGTTGAACGTGAGGTCCATCAGGCCGAGGAAGACCAACGCCCCCGCCGCGAGGAGCCCGAAGGCCGTGGCGTAACCGGCTCCGGTCAACAGCCCGACGGCGGTGACCAGCGAGCACAGGGCCATCCATCCGTCCGCCACCGGGAAGGCATGTTGGAACCGCAGGTACCACTCCTCCGACACGGCCTGGACGGTCCCCCTGAGGAAGAAGTCGAGCCAGTAGGCCACCGTGGTGACCCCGGTGATGACGAGCAGAGCCCCGAGGACGGTGTCCATCCTCAGCCGCCTCCCACCGCGCGGCCAGTCAGCAGGGCTCGAGCCGCGGCCATGATGCGGTCGACGTTGGGCAGCACGGCCTCCTCCAGGGGACGCGCGTACGGGATCGTCTCCTCCGTGGTGACCCGGGCGTAGGCGGACCGCACACCGTGCTCGCCGATCAGGGCGGCCACCTCCCCCGACAGCCCACCGCGGGTGTAGTCCTCGTCGACGACGAGGACCCTTCCGGTTCGACGGGCGAGGTCGAGGATCGCCTCGCTGTCCAAGGGGGCGACGCTGCGCAGGTCGAGGACGGCGGCCCAGATGCCCTCTTGCTCGAGCAGCTCCGCCGCTTCGAGGCAGCGGTGAACCCCGACGCCGAGGGACACCAGCGCGAGGTCGCCGCCCTGGCGCCGCAGCGCTGCGACCCCGAGCGGCACCGGCGTCGGCGGATCGGCCACCTCACCGCGCGCACCAGCCGCCGGCACGTCGAACCGCACGCCCGGGCGGCCCGGACCGCCGAGGTAGTCGAGCCACTGCTCGGACAGGAGCTTGTGCTCGAGGAACACGACGGGCCCGGGCTCGTCGACCGCGGCCAGGAACAGCCCCGCCGCATCGGCCGGTGTGGAAGGGACCACCACTGACAGTCCGGGGATGCCGGCGAGCATGCCCCACAGAGCCTGTTCGTGCTGACCCGCGTCGCCATAACCACCGCCACAGGCGGCACGCACCACCAGAGGCGCATGCCACCGGCCGCCGGTGAAGGCCTCCAGCTTGGCTGCGTGGTTGAGCAGCTGGTCGAGCGCCACCCCGACGAAGTCCACGAAGTAGAGCTCGACAACCGGACGCAGACCTGCCATCGCGGCTCCCAGTGCGGTTCCGAGGAGGGCGGACTCGCTGATGGGGGCGTCCCACACCCGTTCCGCGCCGAAGCGCACATAGGAGCCCCGGCGCAACAGCCGCACGTCCTCACCCAGCACCACCACCCGCCGGTCACGGGCCATGGCAACCGCGAGAGCCCTGTCGATCGCTTCGGAGAAGGAGGTCTCAGACATGCGGCACCACCTCGGCGAGCACGTCGTGGAGAGCTGCCTCGACCTCGTTGCGCGCCTGGGTCGTCAGCTCATCTGCCGCGCCGAGGGGAAGGAGCCGCGCCGCCCGACGCACCGGGTCGCTCGCACGAGCGGGGCCCTCGACGGCCACGGTGGCCGCCTTGCCGCCGATTCCCCCGAGCGCCGCGAGGCGCTGGGGCAGGGGCGCTCCCGGCTGCGCCACCAGCTCGCTCAGCAATGGCCGCACCTGCGTGACCAGCTCGTCGACAGCGGAGCTCAACCGAACCAGCGGGTCGCCCATGAAGTGCCCCTCCGGTCGAGGACAGCGGGCCAGCAGCACGGTCGGGCCCCGCCCCTCACGGGCTCGGGCCACAGCGCCGGCGGCGGCCTCCGCCACCGCCACCACGTCGCGACCGTCGACCCGCACCAGCGGCATACCGAAGGCGGCGAGCCGCCGGCGCAGGCCGCCGCCGGTGAGCGCACTGGACCTGGTGGTCACGGCCCAGCGGTTGTCCTTGCAGACGAACACGACCGGCAGACGCCAGGCCCCGGCGAGGTTCAGGGACTCCATCAACATCCCCTCGTTGACCGCACCGTCACCGAAGAAGGCCACGGCGACGCCGCCCTGACCGTTCGTCCGCGCGGCCAGCCCGAAGCCGCAGGCCAGAGGGCCCGGAGCGCCGACCACCCCCGAGGCCGCTGCCAGGTGCTCGCGCGACATCAGGTGCATGTGGCCTGCGCGGCCACCACTGAGACCGTTCGGCGAGCCCACCACTTCCAGCAGAAGTGACCTCAGGTCCGCTCCCCGTGCGACGAGCGCTGGCGTGGACCGGTAGTCCAGGGCGAGGGCGTCGCGGTCGTCGAGCTGCCCCACGACACCGGCCACGACTCCTTCCTCCCCGATGCCCAGGTGCATCTCGCCGGAGACCAGCCCCCTCCGCCAGAGCAGGGCCAATGCCTGCTCGGTCCAGCGAATCCGACACATCTGGAGGTAGAGCCTCGGCAGTCGTTCGGTCCGGCTTCGCGGCATGGGCCTCCCTCCCGTGCTAGCCACAGTGGCGGGCAGGCCATGGAGCCACTAGGGCCCTAGGTCACCGACGACGGCCGCGTAGGTGCACCCTCCTGAATGGCCCGAGCACCGGCGGGGCCGCCCCCTTCGGCGCTAACTTCTCTGGTGAGACCCTGCGGCGAGGAGGCGCTCCCGGTGACCGACCCGAACGCCTCCGCCGATGGCTCGCCGCCGGGGATGCCTGGCGCTGTGCCTTCGTCGCCGCCGGACAAGCCGGGTCTGGACGTGGCCGCCGTTGCCCGCTCGAGGGCCTATCTGTCGGCACTGCTGCTCGCCGCAGTCCTGGGCATCCCGATCTCCGTCACGGCCTACGCCTTCCTGGCGCTGGTCGACGCAGTCCAGCAGTACCTGTTCACCGACCTGCCGAGCGACGTCTTCCCGCTGGGCGTACCCGCGTGGTGGCCGGTGCCCTGGCTGGCGCTGTGCGGACTGCTGACCGGACTGACCCTCCGCCACCTTCCCGGTAACGGAGGCCACTCGCCCGCCCTCGGCTTCCAGGCCGGCGGGGGGCCGCCGCTCCCTCGGGAGATGCCCGGCGTGGTCCTGGCGTCTCTGACCACGCTCGGTCTGGGCGCCGTCCTCGGCCCGGAGGCTCCGCTGATCGCCATCGGCGGAGGCCTCGCTGCAGTCGCGGTGCGCCTGGCGAGGAAGGACGCACCCCCCATGGCGCTGACGATCATGGCCTCGGCCGGCAGCTTCGCGGCGATCAGCACCCTGCTGGGCTCCCCGCTGCTCGGCGCCTTCCTGATCATGGAAGCGGCCGGGGTCGCCGGTGCCACGCTCACCCTCGTGGCGCTGCCAGGCCTTCTCGCCTCCGGCATCGGCGCGCTGGTCTTCGTCGGCCTCGACAGCTGGACAGGGCTCGGCACCTTCTCGCTGGCCCTCACGACCGTGCCGCCGGCAACCGATCCGACGCTGGCGAGCGTCGCGTGGGCCCTCCCGCTGGGGGCAGCGGGTGCACTGCTCGGCTGGGTCATCCGCTGGGTCGGCCTGTCCCTGCGGCCGCTCGTCCACGTGAGCCGAGTCCTGGGCACCACGCTCCTCGGCCTGGGCATCGGCCTTACTGCGATGACGTACCAGCTCATCTCGGGGAACGGCTTCGGCCAGGTGCTGTTCTCCGGCCAAGCTGCTCTGCCCGACCTGGTCGCGCACGCGTCGAGCTACTCGCTCGGCGTCCTTCTCCTGCTCGCTCTGTGCAAGATGCTCGCCTACGGGCTCTCACTGAGCGCGTTCCGCGGGGGACCCGTGTTCCCGGCCATGTTCATCGGTGCGGTGCTCGGCATCGCAGCGAGCAGCCTGCCCGGCCTGAGCCTGGCGCCGGCCATCGGCATGGGCATCGGAGCCATGTGTTGCTCGATGCTGCGGCTGCCGCTGACCTCGACGCTGCTGGCCACCCTGCTGCTCGGTGTCGACGGGGTGATGGTGACACCGCAGGTCGTCGTGGCCGTGGCAGTCGCCTTCGTCCTCACCCTCCTTCTGCCTGTTCCTCGGCCTCGCGCGCTCTCAGAGCCCGGCGGACCCTCCGGGCCGCCGCGCTGACTTCGGTGGCCCACGGCGCCGGTCGAGCCGTTTCACCCGCGGAGGGTGAGCCGTGAGCGGTGCGCGGGCCCCGAAGGTGGTGCCTGTCGACCTTTCGAGAGGAGCCAGGATGTCCGTGCGGCCGGCCCTGCTCAACGCAGTGACCGGATGGCTGTTCATCCTGGGGTCCGCCTGTTTCGTCGTCGGGTCCGTGCCTGCGTTTGCCAGCGCGGTCGGTGGACCGGTGGACGGAATCACCTACTTCGTGGGTTCGATCTTCTTCACGGCGGCGTCGCTGGCCCAGCTCCTGCAGGCCCAGAGCCCGGCGATGACCGGCGTCGACGAGGTCGGGCAGCACACGCGGGCACCGGTCAGGCTCTGGAACTGGCTGCCCCACGACCGAGGCTGGCTGGCCGCCATCACGCAGTTCCCCGGGACGCTGTTCTTCAACATCAGCACGCTGGCGGCGCTCACCCACAACGCGAGCGCGGCGGAAGAGAACCGGTACGTCTGGCGCCCGGACCTCTTCGGGTCCACGCTGTTCCTCGTCGCCAGTGCGTTCGGCGTGCTCGCGGTCTCGGAGCGCTTCTTCAGCCTTCGAACGCCCTCGATTCCGTGGCGCATCGCCTGGCTGAACATGGTCGGCTCGATCCTGTTCATGGCCTCGGCGCTGGCCAGCTACGTCATCCCGAGCACGGATGAGCTGGTGAGCACCCGGGTGGCCGTGGCGGGGACCCTGCTGGGGGCCGTGTGCTTCTTGAGCGGCGCTGCGCTGATGTTCCCGGCTTGGCGGCAGGCGCTCCGTCCGGCGCCCGGGTCGCTGCGCCCCGAGCTCCGTTAGCCCCTGCCCTCCCTGCGCTGGCACCTCCCATGACCCCCCCACACCCCCACGTGATGAGACAGCCGAGCTCCTCCGCAGCCCCGGCTGGCGCCCTACCGAAGGAGACCGACATGACCACACCATCGGACGTCAACGCCGCTGCGGCCCTCTTCGGCAACAGCTTCGCCATCCACGAGGTGCCGAGCCACCGGTTCCCCGAGGCGGGCATGACTGCGGTCGACGCCATGCGCCTGGTGGCCGAGGACCTCGCCCTGGAGGGCGACCCGGCACGCAACCTCGCCACCTTCGTGACCACGTGGATGGAGCCCGAAGCGCAGCGGATCATCGCCGACAACCAGCACCGAAACTTCATCGACCACGCCGAGTACCCCCGCACGGCTGAGATCGAGCAGCGCTGCATACGGATGATCGCCGACCTCTTCCACGCCCCCGGAGAGACCACCGGGGCACGCACCCAGGGCTCGTCCGAGGCGATCATGCTCGGGGCGCTGTCGCTGAAGTGGAACTGGCGCAAACGCCGCGAGGGGGCCGGGGAGTCCACTGCGAACCCCAACCTCGTGTTCGGCGGGGACGTGCACGTCGTGTGGGAGAAGTTCTGCCGCTACTTCGACGTGGAGCCCCGGATCGTCCCGCTCCAGCCGGGGAAGTACACCATCGGCCCCGAGGACGTCGAGCCGCACATCGACGAGAACACCATCGGGGTCGCAGCCGTCCTGGGGACCACCTTCACCGGGCACAAGGACGACATCGTCGGCATCAACGACCTGCTGGTGCAGGTCAAGCGAGACCGGGGTCTCGACGTACCCCTGCACGTCGACGGCGCGAGCGGCGGGTTCGTCTGGCCGTTCCTCTACCCCGACTCCGCCTGGGACTTCCGTCTCGAGCAGGTGCGGTCCATCAACGTCTCAGGCCACAAGTTCGGCCTCGTGTACCCCGGCATCGGCTGGCTGGTCTTCCGGGAGAAGGCCGACCTCGCCCCGGACCTCGTCTTCGAGGAGAACTACCTCGGCAAGACGGACGCCACCTTCACCCTGAACTTCTCCACGGGCTCCGCC
>Ga0307409_100001616_pt1 | contig 11276 bp, 13 predicted proteins | sample 322Ometagenome_2_FD_203888 | JGI IMG/M metagenome (GOLD analysis project Ga0307409, IMG submission 203888) | Maize rhizosphere microbial communities from greenhouse at UC Davis, California, United States - 322HYB-O-2 | ecosystem: Host-associated > Plants > Roots > Rhizosphere > Soil | place...
CGGGTCGATAGCCTGCCCACCGTCGGATGGTCGGCGGGCTAAGGACGCTCGTTGGTCAAAAGCGTGTCGACGGCCGGGTCGCCGGTAGGTGGTTGGTACCGAGTCGGGGCGCCGGCGGCAAGCAATGCCCGCACGGTGCCGGGATAGTCGCCATCATCGGCCCGGTTGTTCTGGATGCCCCAGATGGCGCAGTCCAGCGGGGTAGGCCCATCCTCGTCGAAGGCGCAGTCGTGCAGGTCGGCGCCCCGGTCGATGAGTAGCTGCGCGGTCTGTGTGCGGCCGTGCATGGCGGCCTGGTCGAGCGGGGTGAAATTGCTCCAACCGCGGGTATCCACGGGTAGGCCGCTGTCGAGGAGCGCCCGCACCACCTCCGTGCGGCCAAGGAGGGCGAACTGGCCGAGGATCCAGCCGTACCCATCGCCGTCCGGGTTGCCCAACGCCGGCGCCGGGGCGTTTGGCAGGCGGACCGACTCACCCCGCGCGACCGCGAGCACTGCAGCGTCCACCGGGTCCAGCTCGGCGGTTGCGCCTCGGCTGGCGAGCAGTTCGAACGCGGCGAGGTGGCCGCTGCGGGCGGCCAGGGCGAGCGGGCGGCGGCCAACATCCCACCGATCCCACGGCAGATTGATATCGGCGCCGGCGTCGATCAGGGCGGTCAGGATAGGGATGCCACGACCTCGGCTGATCGCGTGGTGCAGGCAGCGGTGGGCGTTGACGTCCACACCGTGGTCGAGGAACCAGCGCAGCCCAGTGAGGTCTTCGAAATCGAGCTTGTGGTTGACCAGATCCTCAAATCCCGGCCGGTGCAGCGCGTCCAGCAGCGCGGTGTCGGATTGCTCGCAGGCGTGGTAGAAGGCGTCCTCGTCGCTGGTCGCGCCAGCGTCAAGCAGCAGCCGAACCAGGGCCAGGTCGCGCCGCTCGACCGCCGCGAAAAGTGCGGACATGATCCCCTCCCCGCCCCACTCGAGTGTGTGACAGTCCGGGTTCGCTCCGGCATCTAACAACAGCCTGGCGCAATCCCGGACATCGGATGGCGAGCCGATCGAGCGGCGCAGCAGCACCAGCAGAGGCGGCAGGCTGGTGATCTCGGCAGTCGCGCTGGCCGGATCGGCTTCCAGGACCGCCGACAGCGCTGGTGAGTCGGCAAGCACCAGCGCCCGCTCGATGCCCTGCAATTGGCTTGCTTGGATCGCGTGCACCAGTTTTGGCCAGCTGGCAAACCCGTACTCGAGGGCCAACTCGTGCTGCGCCTGGCTCAGTGCGATCCCGCGCTCGCGCCGGCGAGCCCTCGCTTCCTTGCGCAGCTGCTCCAAGGTTGGGAGTTTCATACCTGGTGGTTTATCGCGACGACGGTGGCGTTTGGCAGCCGTCGCGACCAGGTCAAGTCTTCGGGCAGTGGGGCGAGTTGCGGCAGCGGTGGAAGCCCGTCGTGGTAGGCGAGCACCCGCAGCGGCAGCGGGCCGGCGCCTTGGATGGTGAGTGTCACGTCGATTCCCTCAGGTGGCACCGCCTCGAAGATCAATGTCCAGTTCCACCGCCCGGTTTGTGGTTTGGGCGGCGCGCCTTCGACCGCCAGATCAGCGAGGCTGGCGGTGATGTGGTGCCCAGCGGTGGCGGCGGCAACATCGAGTCGGCGGGCCCCGCCGGCTGTGATGTGCAGCTGGACCACCCGCTTGTCACCCTGCTCTTCGGTGTGGGTCACGGTGATCGCGGGCGGCGGGACCGGCCAGAGCGGTGCAGGTCCGGCGTGCCGGGCGCGGGCGAGTGGACCCGGGAACTGGTCGCCGACGTCGATGCGCTGGTTCGTGACGTACTGCTGGGTCCAGGGCGCGAGGACTGGGTCGGCGCTGAGCCAGGTCGCCGTCCCCTGGTTGGTGTCGATTACGTAGGCCAGGCTGGTCTGTCCAGGATGCTCGGCGTTCAGGACGTCGATGCGGAAGCCGACAGCCAGCAGCAGCAATGCCGAGAAGACACCGATGACTGGCAGAGCAGTAACTCGGCGGGGAAGGAGTAGTTCGGCGGCGGGCATGGCCGTGGCGGCGAGCAGCGCCACCATGGTCATGGGCGCCGTGGCCAAGGCAAGGTCCGGCGTGCAGTTCAGCCACCACAGGGCGGCCGCCACCAAGGCGGCCGTGGTACCGCCGACTGCGGCCCAGCGCAAGTCGCCACCGCTGAGCCGCAGTCCGGCGGCCAGGCCAGCGCTACCGACGATTGCGGGCCAGATAGCCAGGTAGGCGACTTCCGGCGACGGAACCGCCATCGCGACGGCAGAGCCGACCAGCCACAGCAACAGACCCAGCATGGTCTCCATCGAGCTCAGGCGTCGCCGCACCAAGATGTACCAAGCAGCGGCTGCGGTGACCGCCAGCACGGCCAGTCCGGCCTCGTACCACTCCGGCTGGTAGGTACTGCCCCAGTCCAGTGATTGGTAGGCGGGGCGCAGTCGACCCAGCGCCCACCAGACTGCGGCCCCAAGTCCGCCGGCCGTCGCTAGCAGCAGCGGGACGGTGGCGGCGGCAATGGCGACCCCCTGCAGGCGAGCCCCGTGCCGCCGGGCGTACCACAGGGTCCCGGCGAAGAGGCCGAGGGTCAGCAGCGCCAGCGGGATCGTTAGGCCTTCCGGGTACCAGACCAGGCTGCCGAACAGCGAGAAGAAGGTCACCTCATCGTTACGGGGTAGCGGGACTGCTGTTCGCCAAACACCTGGGCGAGGCTTAGCAGGTTGTCGCCGTGGTGCTGCAGGCTCGACCGGTCCAAGTTGGCTGGGGTGTCGGTGGGCTGTGGTACTGCACATGCCCATCGCCGAAGATCAAATTCAGGCCCGCGAAGCCGGCCTCACGGAACACGGTGAAATCGGTGTCATTGGGCAGCAGCTCGAACAGCGCGGCCAGCTCCGAGCCGCCCACTGGATCCTGGACCTGGGCGAAGGCTTCGATCAGGCCCTTGTTGCCCGGGCTGGACTGGAACAGCATCGACGGCCCGGATGAGCCTCCGGCCTCCAGATTGAGCACAATGCTGCGGCTCGGGTCGATCACGCCCGAGGTCACAAAGGCCTGGGCGCCGAGCAGTCCTGGTTCCTCGCCGTCAGTGATCACCAGGTCGATGTCGTTGCGCAGTGGGGACGTGGCGCGCAGCGCCCGCGCCGTTTCCAAGATCGCGGCGACCCCGGCAGCGTCATCGGCTGCGCCTGGTGCCTGGGCAACCGAGTCGTAGTGCGCGGCCAGCACGACATGACCGGTGCTGGCCCGACCGGGAATTTGCGCGTGGATGTTCTCCACCCGAGCCAATTCATTGCCCCGTACGCCAGTGCCGGCCTGCACCTTGGGCTGCAAGCCCAGATCGCGTAACTCGGCGAGGAGGTAGTCACGCACCCGGGCGTTCGCCGCCGACCCGACCGGGTGCGGCACGGCCGCGACCTGGTCCACGTGGGTGAAGGCCCGATCCGCCGAGAATTGATCCGCTGGGCTGCTCGCCGGACGCGGTGCCGGCGGCGTACGCGCCGCGTACGCGCCGACGATGATCGCGACCAGTACAACTAGCACGGCCGCCCCGACCAGCCGTGGAAGTCCTTGCCGCGACGCGCCTGCAGAAGGCTGTAGCCGAGTCTCGCTAACGCGTTCGGCCGGTTGTCGGACCAACGTCATCGCAAGATCCCTCCTGCCTCAATCTCACCTACAGCGACGGTAAACCTTCGATCCGAGTAGAAGGTCAAGCGCCTTTTCACTCGTAGTCAACCCGGAGACACCGACCCACCAATGTCGCAAGCACGTTCAGCTCTCATCGGCACGCTTACCGCATCGTCTTCAGATAAAGCTGGTCATCGCGCCGTCACCGTCGCCGCGGCGGCCAGGAAGGCGGCGCCGGTGATCAGGTGCATAGCGGCCAGCAGTACGCCGGTTGCGGTGTCCAGCGCCGTCGACAGCGGGCCGGCCGTCGACACGACGGCAGTCACGGCAGCCGCGGCCATCACGACGTGAACCCACCGGCGGGAACGCCGAGCGGCCAGCGTGAGGACTGCCCAGCCGGCGGCGAACGCGAGAAGTGTGGTCAGGACTACCGAAACGACCCCGACCTTCATAACCGGGGGGCCGACGAGCGGGCTCACCCGGAAGTCGACGTCCGCCGCGCGTCCGCCGAGCCACAGCGCCACGTTGGCGAGGGTCGCCGCCAGGGCGCCGATCGTGGCCACCCGGCGGGTCGAACGCTTGCGCGTGGTGGCGTCCAGGGTCGATGAGCTGATGGTGGAAGTGGTGTTCATGGTGCCTCCGGAATAGTGGGATGTGTATTGGTCTCAGCAGTACGACGACGCAGCCCTTCGGAGTGTGAGGTGATGCGGCAACCTCACAGTTGGTTGCGCTGTCTCGTCGTAGTGGTGAGGGCGATGCAAACAAGGGAGTCGTCGACACCATGACCAGCCAACCCGAGCACGGCCGGCTCGATCCAAGCCTGAGCGCGATCATGAGCGAGCGGCGGCAGTTGATCAATCTCGCCTACCGACTCCTCGGGTCCCTGGCCGATGCTGAGGATGTTGTGCAAGAGACCTATGCCCGCTGGTATGCCATGTCCCCCCAGCAACAGGAGGCCATCGAGTCTCCCGGCGCCTGGTTGATGAAGGTCGCCAGTCGCATCTGTCTCGACCTGCTCGGCTCGGCACGGGCCCGGCGGGAGAGCTATGTGGGCGAATGGATTCCGGAGCCGCTGCCGGATGGTACGGAGTGGAGCACCGGGCGGTCGGGCGGCGCCGCGGTCGATCCGGCCGATCGAGTCACCCTCGATGAGTCGATCAATATGGCATTCCTTGTGGTGCTGGAATCGATGACCCCGGCCGAGCGCGTCGCGTTCATCCTGCACGATGTCTTCGGCTACGCCTTTGCCGAAGTGGCCGAGATGGTCGGCCGTACGCCGGCAGCATGTCGCCAGCTGGCATCCTCGGCTCGCCGTCGCGTCCGGGCGTCGCAGGCTCCCGCGACTCAGACTGCCCGGCAGGCCGAGATCGTCCGGGACTTCAAGCAGGCCTGGGAAGCCAAGGACATCGCCGCCCTCATCGGAGTTCTCGACCCCGACGTCACCGCGATCGCTGACGGTGGCGGCCTGGTCAGCGCCGTGCTGCATCCGATCGAAGGCGGCGAGCAGGTCGCGCGCTTGTGCGTCGATGTCGCCAGTCGGGCACCCAATCTGACGCTCCTGGAGCGTGCGGTTAACGGTCAGCCTGGTCTGGTGGCTCAGCAAGATGGCGTCACGGTGACTGTGTTCGCGTTCGACGTCGCAAGCGATCGGATCAAGCATATCTGGGCAGTACGGAACCCCGAGAAGCTCCGACCTTGGACAACGGGCTGACACGTGTCTGCCGTGCCGGCCGCCGTGCGGGATGTCGCAACCAGTGCCGTCGCGGGCTGTTGACGTGTGGGTTTGCGATCGCCGAGCGCAGTCCGCGCGGTTAGGCGGGGTGGTCTTCCAGGGAGATCACGCCGCAGATTCCGGAGGAGTCGCACTCCGCGGGATCCAAGTCCTTGCCTTGCGTGCCGAGTTGAGTGAGGTCACGCTCCAGCTGCTTGAGCTCATGAATCCGCGCCGCGACCTCCGCTCGCCGCCGCTCCAGCAGGCTCAGGACATGTCGACATGGCGCGATGCCGCTTTCGCGTATCTGCAAGATCTCTCGGATGTCGGCCAGGGACAGCCCGACTGCCTGGGCTGACCGGATGAACCTCAAGCGAGGAAGCACCTCAGTGTCATAGACCCGGTAGCCGGCGGAGGTGCGACTTGGAGCCGACAGCAGCCCGGTCTGCTCGTAGTAGCGCAGCGCCGTGGATGGGACACCGCTTCGTTCGGTAAGCTCACCAATCCGCATGCCACCAAGATAACTCTTGACCTTCAAGCCGGGTGGAAGGTTTACGGTGCTGTCGTGTCAGAAAAGCAACCTTTGGAGAGCGGCATGACCACTTGTTCGGGTGAGCTCGGCGCGGCAGAGGCGCAGGGGTCTGCATGAGCTATGACCTCGTGGTGATCGGCTCGGGTGGTGCTGCCTTCTCGGCGGCGATCGCGGCGCGAAGCAAGAACAAGACCGTGGCCATGATTGAACGGGGGACCATCGGTGGCACCTGCGTGAACACCGGATGTGTGCCCAGCAAGGCGCTGCTAGTCGCCGCGGAGGCACGGCACATCGCCGGACATCATCCCTTTCCCTGGGATCCGCACCGACGCCGGACCGGTGGACTTGCCGGCATTGATCACCGGCATGCGGGCCCTGGTGGAGCAGATACGCGCCGACAAGTACATCGACTTGGCTGCCCACCACGGCTGGCACATCTTTCGCGGTGCGGCGGCATTCGTCGCCGGCCCCAGCATCGAGGTGTCTTTGCCCGGCGGCGGATCGCAACGGATTGAGGCCGAGCACTATGTGATCGCAACCGGCTCGGCGCCCCTCGCCCCGCTAATCCCTGGGCTGGCCGAAGCCGGCTATCTGACTTCGACTTCGGCGATGGAGCTACAGGAGCTGCCAGATTCGCTGATTGTGCTCGGCGGCGGCTCCGTCGGGCTCGAGTTCGCTCAGCTGTTCGCCCGGCTCGGAACCCAGGTCACGGTCGTGGAGATCTTGGACCGGCTGGCCCCGGCCGAGGACCCGGAGACCAGCCGCGTGATCGAAGATGTGTTTGTCGACCAGGGCATCCAGGTTCGCACCGGCGTGACAATCACGGAAGTGCAACGAGCAGACGACGCCATCCTCGTCGCCTTGCGCCGCCCGGACGGCAAACCGGAACAGTTGTGCGGTCAGCACGTACTGGTTGCTACCGGACGCCGTCCAGTCACCGACGATTTGAACCTTGCCGCCGTCGGTGTCAAGACCGGCGACGGTAGTGAGGTCTTGGTGGACGCCCGGCTGCGCACCCACAACGCCCGGATCTGGGCGGCCGGGGACGTCACCGGCCACCCCCAGTTCGTCTACGTCGCCGGCGCACACGGCGCATTAATCGCCGACAATGCCTTCGACAACGCCAGCCGGACTCTGGACTACCCTGCCCCGGGTGACCTTCACCAGCCCGCAAGTCGCCTCAGTCGGACTCACCGAAGAGCAGGCCACCCAGCGTGGTCTGGGACTGCATGTGCCGTGTCCTGGCCCTCGACTATCTATCTAGAGCCCTGGTCAACCGCAACACCCGCGGCCTGGTCAAGATCGTCGCTGAGCGCGCGACCGGTCGCGTTCTCGGCCTAAGCCTGGTCGCGCCCAACGCTGGTGATGCCATCCTCGCCGCCGTCTACGCGGTCAAACACGGCATGACCGTCGACGAAATGGCCGACACCTGGGCCCCCTACCTGACCGTAGGCGAGGGGCTGCGGCTGGCCGCCCAAACCTTCACCCGCGACGTCGAGCTGCTGTCCTGCTGCGCCTCCTGAAACACAAAGGAACACCAATGGACCAAACGTTGCACCGCTTGGCAGAAACCTTCGGCATCGTCACCCCCATGGCGCGGCAGCGCAAACTCCCGCCTGCGCTGCGCCAGCTGCACCAGCACATCCTGCGGCACTTCGCCCTACAAGCCACCGCACCCGAACCGGCGCGGCTCCGGGAATGGGCCCAGCAGCTCGACATCGAACTGGGCGAGGGGTTGAACCAACTCGTGTCCGTCGACCTCGTCGAGACCGACCTAGCAACCGCGCAATTGCTCGGCGCCTACCCGTTCAGCGCCATCCCGCACGGCCACAAAGTCCAGCTCGCCGACGGGCCCACCGTCGAGGCGTACTGTGCCATCGACGCCCTCGGCATCCCCGCCATGCTGAACCGCGACGTGGTAATCAGCTCCCGAGACCCCCAGACAGGCCAACCGATCCGCATCACGGTGACCAACGGGCAGGCCAGCTGGCGTCCCGCCGAGGCCGTCGTGCTGCTTGGCAGCGGCCCTCGCTGCGGGCCATCCGCCTGCCAGAGTTGCCCGTACATCACGTTCCACAGCTCGCTGGCTACCGCTGCGGCGCACCTGCAGGCCGCCGACCTCGCTGGAGAAATCCTCACCCAACCACAAGCGTTAGCCGCCGGCGCGCTCCTGTTCAGCGATCTCCTGCGGCCCATCGGCGAGCCGGTCACCGGCACCTCAGAGTCCAGTGGCCCGACCACCGATCATCGCCGGGTTGCAGGCTAATGATCCCGACGGGCCCAAGGATTTGACCATGCGTTGGCTCGAAGTACGACGACACTCGGTAACGAAGAAGAGCAGCGCCCGCAGGCCAGGTTCGCACCTGTCCCAAGAGGGAGTTGATCTGGCTCGCCTAGTGGGCCGCTCACTTGGATCCTTCGCTTCCGTCGTGACCAGCGCCTCACCACGTGCAATCGAGACCGCGCTCGCGATGGGGTATGCCGTCGACGACACCGCCGACCTACCCTCCGGCTACCTACCGGGCAAGGTAGAACACCACGACCAATGGCACTGGCCTCAGCCCTACCGCAGGTACGCCGAACTCCGGGCACAATCGCCTGGGTTGGCCGCGGTCGCCGACGCCCACCGTGAACTCTGGACCCGGCTCGTGGCCGCAGTACCAGATGGGGCTGCCGTACTGGTCATTTGCCATGGCGGCGGCATCGAACCGGGATTAGTGACTTGCCTGTCGCATGCCGACCACGCCTCATGGGGCCTGCCGTTCAGCCACTGCGACGGCGCACGCCTGTGCCTCGACCAAGGCAGTTTCGTCGACATCGAGTTTCACCGGGTACAGGACATCGTCGGACTGACTCGATGACATCCCTCCCAACGTCCTCGAAAGCAGCCACGACGGGCGGACCGAGTGCCATGGGCTACACGTTAGAGTCGCTGACCGACCCTTCCCCCGTTCCAGCCACCGAGCTGTCTGGGGCGTTCCCGGATACGAGCGACCTGCCAGGTGAGTGCTTTCCTACGAGATCCACGTCATGCCGATGCCTTAACAACATCGACTGCGAGACTCACGCAGGATGCGCAGATCCACACCCCGGGACCGGCAACCAGCGGCCCGGCCCCGGAGCCCGGGCGACCGCAGAACGAGCAGGCCTCGTAGCCGCGGACCTTGGCTCCATGGCGGCGCCTGCGGCGCGGTTTCAAGGTGACATAACAGTTGAGTTCACGCTTGATGGCCGCCATGTCAATGTTCAGGTCGTTAAGGACCCGCCGGGCTCGCGATCCCGGATCAAGTGCGAGAACCGCCAAAAGGTGTTCAGTTCCAACGACCTGGGATGCGCGGCCATCCGGGGCGTTGGACCGGGCACTGTACGCCGCAGCGTCGAGCGCACACTTGGCCTCAGACGACATTGGCGGGACCGCGTCTGTGGCCGATAGTGGTGGACCGAAGAGCCGGTGACCGGAATCGCGGATCGCCTCCGCCGTGACACCGAGCCTCTCCAAGATGGCGGCGGCAACGCCCTCAGCGAGTAGGCCAGCCAGGAGGTGATGAGTCCCGACCTCGGAGCTTCCATCCGCCTGGGCCTCCCGCTGGGCCTGGTCCAGGCACGCCCTCAGCCGGGGCCGAAACTGGTAAGGGAACCTTGACTGGACACGGTCGGCGAAGCGTTTGCGAGCGGCCTGCTTACTGACACCCAGTCGGTCGCCAATTGAGGTCCAAGACTCCCCACTTGCGCGTGCTTGGCCGACAAAGTGATCCGTAACCCGGTCTGCCTCGGCCGCCAACGCCTCGCCCAGCGCAATGGCCTCGTCGAGCCGCTGTAAAGGGCTGTCGGTCGACTGTTCGATGTGGGCGACGAACTCTTCGAAGGATGCAGTCTCCATGCGACAACTTTAGGTTGTCATATGGCCGAGTGACAACGTCAGGTTGTCAGCGGCGGTGCCCCATACTGAGCTGCCTTCGTGACCGGTGAACGTCAAGGCATGGTATGGGCCTGCCCGTGTCTTCCTTGGAATCCGTAGGAACCAGGCAGGCTGGCTGGTACTGGAAGCGTCGTAGCGCAAGCCATATGAGCGGGATGCCGACGAGGCTGGGCAGGAGCCAGTAGGTGATGTGGGGTAGCCGGTCCCATAGTGGCAGGAAGGGTCCGTTGTCGACGTAGAAGCCGGTGAGCAGGGCTATGTAGGAGCCGCCCATACCGATGGCATGGTGGGGTGGCCAGCCGGGGCGGTGGCGTCGGCGGGCGCGGTAGCCGTACAGGCCTAGGCCAAACGCGACAACAGCGATGGCGAATAAGTGGGCGTCTTGGTGCCAGCGGATGATCGCCATGATGGTGGCGGTGGTGAAGACACCGCCGAGCGCCCACAGGTAGACCCGTCCGGTACGCGGGTGGCGTCCGGGTCGTTTGCGGGCGGTGGCGGCGAGCGCCCCGGCGATGACGGCGGTCAGCCCGGACAGGATGTGTATAACCAGCGCCGTGGCGAAGACCGGCCCGGCGTCCGGGATGGGCAGGCCGAAGATCTCGCTAATGAGCGTCATGGTTGGGCCGTCTCGAATACGTAACGTGACCGGCTTCGCATCCGCGTGGCGTGGCGCACGGTGGTGATGCTGCAGGCAATGCGGGTGAGGCTGGCGGCGATAGCGATGACCGCGAGCGGTCGTGTCGGTGCATCGGACACCATGAACATGGTGATCACGGTGAGATCGCCAATGATGCAGATCGCTGCGATGGTGATGGTGGCGGCCAGAGCGCGGCGTGGGCCGGTTTCGGGCAGCCAGCGCATTAGGCGGCCGGTAGTGGCGAGAGTTCCGCCTGCGGTGGCGATGGCGATGACGAGCAGTGGGAGGACGGGGATGGCCGCGAGGAGTGCGATCAGGCCGGTGCGCCACGGGCTTGGCTGGAGCAGGAGCAGCCACCAGATTCCCACGAGCGGGCCCGTGACGATGAAAAAGGCGATGGTGCGGCGCGCGTAGGCAGTTGCTAGCTCGCCGCTGAACGCGTCGGCGACGGCTTGTGGGGATCCGAACTGGGAGATCGCTGCCGCCGCGGCCCGGTCGGGCGATAGTCCTGCGGCGATGTTGTCTTCAGTGGCCTGATCCAGGCCGTCGCGCAGTTCGGCGAGGATTGCGGCGCGGCGGCGGCGTGGCCCGTACAGCTGTGCGGCGACATCGGACAGGTAGGTGGCGACCGCGTCTTCCGGGCGTGTGTCGGTGTTGGTGGCTAGGCGGTGGCGGGCCATGTTCGCCTCCCAAGGAGGGCGGTGACGGCAGTGGAGAACTGGTCCCAGACGGCGCGTTGCTCGCCGAGCGCGGCCTGGCCGGCCGGGGTCAGGTGATAGGCGCGGCGTCGGCGGCCGCCGACGATTTGCCAGTCGCTGGCGATCAGCCCGGCACGTTCCAGCCGGTGCAGC
>Ga0307409_100001617_pt1 | contig 11266 bp, 8 predicted proteins | sample 322Ometagenome_2_FD_203888 | JGI IMG/M metagenome (GOLD analysis project Ga0307409, IMG submission 203888) | Maize rhizosphere microbial communities from greenhouse at UC Davis, California, United States - 322HYB-O-2 | ecosystem: Host-associated > Plants > Roots > Rhizosphere > Soil | place...
CAGTCCCGCCACCCGCGCCGGCCAGCGCCGAGGCTGCAACGGGGGCGCGCGGCCCGTTCACGAAGCGGCTCTCGTTCGCCGTGCTCGAGGACTACGATAAGGGCGACGACCTGCGGGAGGTGGCCCGTGACTTCGAGCTGATGAAGGAGCTCGGCGTCGGGGTGTGGCGCGGCAGCTTCGGCTGGGACGACTACGAGGCCGAGCGCGGCAAGTACGACTTCGCGTGGCTCCACCAGTTCGCCGAGCTTGCCGCGCAGCACGGGATCGCGCTGCGCCCGTACCTCGGCTACACGCCCGAGTGGGCGGGGGTGGGCCGGAAGGCCGATTCGGCCGCCTGGAACGACCCGCCGGCGCGCGTCGACGACTGGTCGCGCTTCGTCGACACCCTCGCCCGCGCCCTTCGGCGACACCCGAACGTCCTCTCGTACGAGATCTACAACGAGGAAAACGTCAAGCTGTGGTGGGACGGCACCGTCGCCGAGTACAACGACGTACTGCGGCGCGGCGCGACGGCGGTGCGCGCCGGCGACCCCGACGCCGCGGTCCTGCTCGGCGGAATGGTCTGGCCGGACGTCGAGTGGCTGGAGGCGACGTGCGCGACGCACGCGAACGCTCCGCTCATCGACGTCGTCCCGTTCCACGCGTACCCCGAGACCTGGACGCCGGACTCGGTCGTCGTCGAGAACTACCTCGACGCGTCGTACGCCCGCTTCTTCCTCCCGACGGTGGACGGCGAGTGCGGCGGCAAGCCCGTGTGGATCAACGAGACGGGCTTCGCGACCACGCCGGGCAAGACCGAGCAGCAGCAGGCCGAGTGGTGGGCGCGCGCGATCGCGACGTTCGCGGCCGCGCCCCGCGTCGAGCACATCGGCATCTACGAGATCAGGGACGCACCCCAGGACCGCCCGGTGATCGGCGACGCGCCGAACTATCACCTCGGCATCACCCGGCGCGACCGCACCAAGAAGCTCGCCTTTCACACGGTGAAGCTGTTCACGCGCCTCCTCGGCGTGGACACCGTCACCGTCGCCGACGCCGAGCTCACCGTCGCCGTGACCGGCGGGCGGCCCGGAGCGCTCTACCACCACCTGTTCCGCCGGCCCGACGGCCGCCAGGTGCTGGTCGTGTGGGACAGGCGCGACTCGCCGACGCTCCGGATCGCGCTGGGTCGGCGCGGCGCGACGGCCACCGAGTATTCCCTCGACGGTGCCGCGGCGCCCTACCGCGCCTTCGACGGCCAAACGCTCACCGACGTCCGCCTCACACCAGGCGTCGTGCGGATCTTCGAGATAGAGAGCAGGGAGTAGAGAGTAGGCCTACTCCCTACTCCCTGCAGTGCTCACTCGTACCGCAGCGCCACCACCGGCTCGATCCGGCTCGCGCGGCGCGCGGGCAGGTAGGCGGCGGCGAGGGCGACGGCGGTAAGCAGCGCGGCGACGCCGCCGAAGATCAGTGGGTCGTGGGCGCTGACGCCATACAAGAGCGACGTCAGCACGCGGACCAGCCCGAGCGCGCCGGCCGTGCCGAGCGCGACGCCCAGAAGGGCCACGCCCAGCCCCTGCCCAACGACGAGCCGCAGCACTTGGCCGCGCTCGGCGCCCAGCGCCATGCGCACCCCGATCTCCCCCGTCCGCTGCGTCACGGTATACGACAGCACGCCGTAGATCCCGACCGCCGCCAGCAGGAGCGCCGCGCCGGCGAACAGGGCGAGCAGCGCCATGTTGAACCGCGGCTCGGCGACCGACGCGCCGAGGAGCTGACGCATCGTCGTGATCTCCTCGACCGGAAGGTTGGGGTCGAGGCGCCACACGCGCTCCCGGAACGCCGGCCCGAAGGTGCGCGTGAATGCGGCCGCGTCACCGCTGCCGCGCGCGATCACCCACATGTCGTTCATCGGGAACTGCGAGTGCGGGAAGTACGTCGCCGGGTCGGCGGGCGCGGAGAGGCCGAGAAACGGCTCGTCGCGCACCAGGCCGACGATCTCGTACGTGGATGGCATGCCGGGCCACCACGCGCCGCGCACGATGCGCTTGCCGATCGGGCTCTCGTTCGGAAAGTGCCGGCGCACGAACGCCTCATTCACCACCACGGCACCCGGCGCGCCGCCGCGGTCGGTGGCGCGCACGTCGCGACCTTGGAGGAGCTTCACGCCGACCGTCCGAAAGTAGCCCGGCTGAACCGGTCGGATGCGCGACTCGGGCTCGTGTCCCACCGGCGGTGGGTCGCGCCCCTCGATCGTGAAGCTCGACGTCCACCCTTCGCCGATCGGATGCTCGTAGGAGACGGCCACCGATTGGACGCCCGGCATCGCCTCCACCTCGGCGCGCAGCCGCTCGTAGAATCGGACGGCCTTCTGCGGCTCGTCGTAGCGTGTGCTCGGCAGCTCGACGCGCGCTACGACGAGCCCGTCGGGCGCGAAGCGCGGGTCGGCCTCGTGCAGCCGCCAGAAGCTCTTGACGAGTAGCGCCGCCCCGATCACCAGCACCGTCGCCAGCGCCACCTCGGCGGCCACGAGCCCCTGGCGAATGCGCCGGCGCGAGCGGCCCGGCGTAGCCCCCCGCGTGCCGTCGCGGAGCACGCTCGCCGACGCCGCGCTGCGCCGCACTTGCAGCAGCGGCAGCAGGCCGAAGGCGAGACCGGTGAGCACGGACACCGTGAAGAGAAAGAGGAGTACCGGGAGGTCGAGCGCCACCTCGTCGGCGCGGGGCAGCGTGCCCGGCACTAGCGCGAGCAGGGCGCGCATTCCGCCCCACGCCACCACGAGCCCGGCGCCGCCGCCGGCGAGGGTGAGGAGCAGGCTTTCTGTGAGGAACTGCCGCAGCAGCCGCCCGCGTCCGGCCCCGAGCGCGGTGCGCACCGCCACCTCTCGCTCGCGAGCGGCGTTCCGGGCGAGGAAGAGGCTCGCCAGGTTCGTGCAGGCGATGAGCAGCACGAGCGCCACGGCGCCGAGCAGGATGAGTAGGGCCGGGCGCGCTTCGCCGACGATCGAGTCCTGCAGCGGCTCGAGCTTGGCGCCGCGCTTGGCGTTATCCGCGGGGTACTGCAGCTCGAGGCGGCGGGCGATCGCCTTCACTTCGGCCGCCGCGTGGGCGAGCGTGACGCCCGGCTTGAGGCGGCCGATGACGGTGTAGTTGTGCGTCCCCCGCTCCGCCTCCATTCGGCCTGGCACCGCCGGCCGCCAGAGCTGCGTGTCCGACGTGAGGCGAAGCCCGGGGCGCATGACGCCGACCACCGTCACGGGCTCGCCGTCGAGCGTCAGCGTCTTGCCGAGGACGGCCGGGTCACCGCCGAAATGGTTCTGCCACAGCGCGTGACTCAGCACCGTCACGGCCGGCGCGTCCGCCCGCTCGTCGCTGGCGAGCAGGGCGCGGCCGAGCACCGGCGTGGCTCGGAGCATCGGCCAGAGATCGCTCGTGGCGTAGGTGGCGCGGAGTCGCAGCGGCTCACCGCCGCCACCGGTTAGCGTGACCGGCCAGCTCCGTACCGCCGCCAGGCCGGTGAAGGACGTGCTCGCGGCCCGGATGTCGACGAAGTCCAGGTACGACGAGTTGGTGCCCACCTTCTCGCGGTCGCCGTCGGTCGGCTCGCCGCTCAGGCGCACGAGGCGTTCGGGCTCGGGCAACGGTAGCGGGCGTAAGAGCACACCGTTGACGACACTGAAGATGGCCGTCGTCGCCCCGATCCCGAGCGCCAGTGTGAGCACGACGATGGTGCCGAACGCCGGCCGCCGCAGCAGGCTGCGGACGGCGTACTTGAGGTCGAGGCCGAACATGTCGGAGGCTCCATGGTGATGGCGCCGCAGCCAGAGCGCGTCGGGCAGCGCGCCGAGGCAGCGGGCGTGAAGGCGGGCGCGGGCGAGCGGGCCGTGGGCACCGGCGCGGGCCGCCGTCCGCCAACTGTGATGGAGCTCGCCCTCCCACTCGGCCGTCCACTCGACGCGCCGGTCTGCGGGGACGATCCAGGCGGCGAGGCGCACCAGCGCCAGCCCCGGCACGGGATCGGCGGGTGTGGCGTCGCGCGTCGGTGGCGTCATCCGGCTTAGGCGGGGGCCGGCCGCGGCGCGCCGGCCGGCCCGCCGAAGGCGCGGAGGGCGTCCGGGTGCCGGGCGAGCGCTTCCTGCAACGCTTCGGCGCCGGCGCCGGTGATCTCGTAGTAGCGGCGCGGTGGCCGCTGCTCGGCGCGCGCCCGCTCCGCCGGCTCCCAGCGCGAGCGCACGAGCCCCGCCCCTTCGAGGCGGCGGAGGATGGGGTACACGGTGCCGCTCTGCAGCCCCGTGGCGTCGAGGATGTCGAAGCCGTAGCGCAGGCCCCGCGCGAGTGCGACGAGGACGAGCGTTGTGGGCCGGGTGAGGCGGACGGAGTCGGGCACGGGGGCGGGAGGCGCTCGAAGTCTACCTATGTAGAGTTTTGCCGCGGGGAGGGCCGGCGTCAAGAGCGAGGGCGGTGCGGAGCAGGCCGGGGGACCAGAGGGACAAGGAACTCGCGCGCGAGACCGGCGATTCAGGTGCGGTGAGTCTGGCGCGCAAGACTTGATCTCCCGACACGGCCGTCGCACCGTAGGCCAGCGGCACCGAGCCGGGCCGCGTCGTTCGCGGCGCTCGAGTGTAGCAAGGTGCGTGAAGGTCTAGGACGTCGCACGGCCTGGATCCCGTGCCCCCAACGTGAGGCGATGCCTATGCTCCCGAACGTCACCCCGACCGACCGCTACGACGCTCCGACCGCGCCGCGCGCGGGCCGCGCCCCCGGCGGAACACTCGCCGACCGGTACCGGGCGGTGCGCGCGTGGACGCACGTACTCTGCGAGCCGCTCGTCACCGAGGATTACGTCGTGCGGTCCATGCACGACGTGAGCCCGACGAAGTGGCACATCGCGCACACGAGCTGGTTCTTCGAGACCTTCGTACTCTCGCCCCACCTGCCCGGGTACCGCCCGATCAACCCGCGCTACGCTTACCTCTTCAACTCGTACTACGTCCAGGCGGGTGAGCGCCACTGCCGCGCGCAGCGCGGGCTCGTCACCCGTCCCACCGTGGCCGAGGTCTACGACTATCGCGCCCACGTCGACGAGCACATGCTCCGGCTGCTCGCACACCTCGCGGAGGCCGGCGTCGACGACCCGGCGTTCGGCTCGCTCGCCGCGCTCGTCGAGCTCGGATTGAATCACGAGCAGCAGCACCAGGAGCTCATCCTCACCGACATCAAGCACGTCCTCTGGACGAACCCTCTGCGTCCCGCCTACCTGCCGCGCAACGCGGCGGCGCATTCGGGTGGCAGCGCGCCAGTGGCACTCGACTGGGCGGCGATACCCGAGGGCGTGCACGAGGTCGGTCACGCCGGCGCCGGCTTCGCGTTCGACAACGAGTCGCCGCGCCACCGGCAGTTCCTCGAGGCCGCCCGCGTCGCCTCGCGGCTCGTCACCAACGCCGAGTATCTCGAGTTCATGGCCGACGGCGGATACCACCGGCCCGAGCTCTGGCTGTCGGCCGCCTGGGACGTGGTGCGCGCGGAGCAGTGGGAGGCGCCGCTCTACTGGGAGCGCGAGGGCGACGGCTGGGCCACGTTCACGCTCGGCGGCACGCTCCCCGTAGCGCCCGCCGAGCCGGTGTGCCACGTGAGCTTTTTCGAGGCCGATGCCTACGCGCGCTGGGCGGCGCTCGCGCGCTGGTCGGGCGCGCGACTCCCGACGGAGGCGGAATGGGAAGTCGCCGCCGCATCGGCGGGCCCGGCGAGCGACGCCGCCGGCACCTTCGCCGACTCGCAGCGGTTCCACCCCGCGGCAATCGGCGGCGCGGCGGGAGCGGGCGCCGGCGGGCCGGCGCAGCTCTACGGCGACGTGTGGCAGTGGACGGCGAGCCAGTACACGCCGTATCCGGGGTTCCGGCCGGCGGCCGGCGCGATCGGGGAGTACAACGGCAAGTTCATGTGCGACCAATGGGTGTTGCGCGGCGCGTCGTGCGCGACGCCGCGTACGCACGCGCGCCTCACGTACCGGAACTTCTTCCCCGCGGCCACACGCTGGCAGTTCAGCGGCATCCGCCTCGCGGCGGGGGCGTGAGGCCCGCCCGATGACGAGCCGCTTCGCCGAGCCAGCCGCCCCACTCCCGGGGCCGACCCGCTCCGCCACGGCCCGCCAGCTGGCCCCCGCGCTGCCTGACGAGCTGCGCGCCGAGGTGCTCGCCGGCCTGCAGGCGCCCCAGAAGACGCTGCCGCCCAAGCTGTTCTACGACGAGCGCGGCGCCGAGCTGTTCCACGAGATCACCGCGCTCGATGAGTACTACCTGACCCGCACGGAGCTCGGCATCATGCGCGCCCACGCGGGCGAGATGGCCGACCTGTTAGGCGCCGGCTGCGCGCTCGTCGAGCTGGGGAGTGGGGAGGCGCTCAAGGTCCGCCGCCTCCTCGACCGCCTGCGCCAACCCGCGGCCTACGTGCCCGTCGACATCTCGACCGAGCAGTTGCAGCGCGTCGCGGCCGACATCGCGCGGGCGTATCCGGGCGTCGCCGTGGCGCCGGTGGCGGCGGACTACACGGGGGCCTTCTCGCTCCCCGAGCTGCCGCCGCCCGCGCGAGCGGCGCGGCGCGTCGTCTACTTCCCGGGCTCCACGATCGGCAACTTCCACGTCCCCGAGGCCGTCGCGTTCCTCCGCCGGGTCGCGCAGCTGTGCGGACCGGGCGGCGCGCTCCTCCTCGGCGCCGACCTACGCAAGGACCCGGACGTCCTCCACGCCGCATACAATGACGCCGCCGGCGTGACGGCCGCGTTCAACGTGAACCTGCTCGTGCGCCTGAACCGCGAGCTCGGCACGTCGTTCGACCCCGCGCGGTTCCGGCATTACGCGTACTACAACCCCGTGGCCGGCCGCGTCGAGATGCACCTCGTGAGCCTCACCCGACAGACGGTGGACGTTGACGGCGAGTGCGTGCGCTTCGAGCGCGGCGAGAGCATCTGGACCGAGTCGTCGTACAAGTACGCGCCGCGCCAGCTCGACGCGATGGCGCACGACGCGGGCTTCGAGGTCGTCCGCGTCTGGACCGATCCTCGCGAGTGGTTCTGCGTGCTGTACCTGGTGGTGCGCGAGCGCGGCACGGACGCGCAGTCTCGTGGGTAGTCGAGAAGCGACGTTCGAGTGCCACCCGTTCGACGGTGCGCAACGAGGGCGTGGTGGGGTTGTGCGGCGTCCCCGATGCCGCCGCCTGCACCCGGCTGCACGACGTCGAGCAGCGCTGCGGAGGCTGGCTGCTCATGACGCACGACCGAGTCTGGCGCGCCCCGCAGTTCGCGGTGATCCCGGCGTTCCCAGGGGTCCCGGGGGTCATGCTCGGCGTGCGGCGCGCGGCGCCGACGTGCCCGGCCGCCGCGCCGCCGGCGTCGTCTGTACGGTAGCGTACTAACCCATTACATGATAACAACTTGCACTCGTCGTGCCGAGTGTTTACTCTAGGGAGCGTTCCGACGTCGGTCACGCGCCGCGTTCCGGACGATCGTCGCCGAGCTTCGGGGGCGCGCAGCGAAACCGCGTATTGCTCCGGAGGCCCGATGGAAGAGCGCACTTCGATTGCCCCGCCCACGCCGGCGATGACTGCAACGGCGGCGCCCGCGGCGTCTGCGGCGTCTGCGGCGTCTGCGTCGGTTCCGCCGCTCCTCTCGCTGCCGACAGTGATGGCGATGCGGCGAGTCCTGCGCGCGTACGGCGAGGGATGGGCGCTCGACAATCGGCTACGGCGCGCCGCGCGCGCCGTTGCCCAGGACGCCCACCGCCGCGGTGCGCTGGCCGAGCAGATGCTCGTCGCCGTCAAGCAGGAGTGGGGCGCGCTGTCGGAAGTCCGGGCGCTGCCGCCGGGCGACAGCCTTCAGGATCTCTCGAGCCGCTTCATTACACTCTGCATTCGCGAGTTCTTCTCGCCCGGTGCCTCGTCGGCGACCGACGTGCCGGCCGTTCGCCGCGCCGATTGACCATCCTCATCGCACCCGTCGCGTCTGGCCTGGAACCGCCGGACACCGCGCCCCTCTCGCCGTCGCCACTTGAAGCCGTGGAGCGGGCGCAGCGCGCGAGCTCGCACCGGCTCGCGCTGGTGCGCGAGAGAGCCGAGGCGCTCCGCGTCATGGCCGACGCGACGAAGTTGCGCGCCGCCTCGCTGCTCTGTGAGAGCCGGCTGCTGCGCGATGCCATCGCCAGCCAATGCTGCGAGCAGCGGCCGCGGATGAACTGCAAGAGCGGCCGCGGATGAGCGCGGATACGCGCGGATTTGATTCGTCGCTACACTCACAAAGCTCCTCGTCTCGAGTCGAGACGAGGAGCTTTGACTTGCGCCGGGAGCGATCCGCGGTGATACGCGGTGATCCGCGTGCATCCGCGGCCAACGAGTAGTCGCAGTACCCGCGGCGTTACCGATCGCGGCGACCGTCGCGCTGGCGCCCTTGCTCGAACCAGGGGAGCACGGATAGCGCGACGTAGGGGCGGCGGACCACGGCGCCCGAGCCGACCACGGGCACCCCCACGTCGAGGCGCGCCGAGCCGCGGCCCGGCTTGTTGGGGCTCAGACGGAGGCCGACGCCGACCACTCCGACGCTCACCTGCTCGGCGCCCGGGAGCACGGGCTCCCACCGCACCGAACCCGCCGCGAGCTGCCGTTATTCGCACCGCTAACACCGGCGTGACCTTCCGCTAACTTTCGCGGATACCACCGCCCCACCTCGGGCCGCGCCTACCAATCCCGTCATGCGCATCCTCTCGTTCGCTTTCGTCGCCTGTCTCGCGCTCGCGGCACCGACCGCGGCGCAGGTCACGCGCCCCGCCCGGCCCGCACCCCCGCCGCGCGCGGCCGCCGCGCCGGAGTCGCTGACGGCGCGCGCCTTCGCCGGCCTCGTGGAGCGGCTCTCGGAGCCGGGCGGCTACTTCGACACCGACAATCTCATCTCCAACGAGCGCTCGTACCTGCACGTGATCGGCAAGCTGCGCGAGATGGGCGTGCGCGGGGGCGCGTACGTCGGCGTGGGTCCCGACCAGAACTTCTCGTACATCGGGCACCTCCGCCCGAGCGTGGCCTTCATCATCGACATCCGCCGCGACAACCTGCTTCAGCACCTCGTCTTCAAGGCACTCTTCGCCCACTCCCGCAACCGCGCCGAGTACCTGGCGCGACTCCTCGGCCGCCCTGCGCCCCCGGACGTCGGGCAGTGGGGTGACCGCTCGATCGCCGCCATCGTTGCGTATCTCGACGCGACGCCCGCCGACTCGGCGGCTGCGCAAGCTGCGCGCGCCGCAGTCCTCGCCGACGCCCGTCGCAGCGGCATTCCGCTCTCGGCCGCCGACGTGCGCACGCTGTCGCGGATCCACCAGGCGTTCGTCGACGCCGGCCTCGGGCTCCAGTTCACCAGCCACGGCCGCGCCCCGCGTCCCTATTATCCGACGCTCCGGCAGCTCGTGCTCGAGCGCGACCTCGCCGGCCGGCCCGCGAGCTACCTGGCGAGTGAGGACGACTTCCAGTACGTCCGGCGCCTGCAGCAGCGGAACCTGGTCGTCCCGGTCGTGGGCGACCTCGCCGGCGATCACGCGCTGGCCGAGATCGGGCGCGTGGTCGCCGAACGCGGCGAGCGCGTGTCGGCGCTCTACACGTCCAATGTGGAAGACTACCTGATCCGTGACGGGACGTTCGACCGGTACGCGCGCACGGTGGCGTCGCTGCCGCGCGGCCCGCGGAGCGTGATCATCCGCAGCTACTTCGGCTATTTCGGCCGCGGACCTGGCCGCCCCCATCCGCAGCTCGTCGACGGCTACGCGAGCGCCCAGCTCCTTCAGACCGTCGCCTCGTTCGCCGCCGAGCACGCCCGCGGCGGACTGCAGACGTACGCCGACGTGGTCACGAAGGGTGCGATCGTTTTTAATTTGTGGCGTTTTTTGTGGGTTGCGTGGGGCGCGCCCCCAACCCCCCCCCACTCACCAATCTTCACTCGCCACTAGCGCTGCTTGGTCCGCGCCAGCGACCGATAGTACTCTTCTACCAGCGCGCGGAACTCGGCCGGCACGTCGTCGGAGCCGCCGAGGCGCGGGGGATCTTCCTGATCGCCCTCGATTCGGCGGCGGAGGGCGAACTCGAAGGCCTTGAGGCCGTCCACGACGCTCGCCTGCAGCCGCTCCGCCTCGCCGGCGTTGGCGTACGCGCGCTGCTGCTCGAGCGTGCGCATGCGCGCGATCAACGAGTCCAGGTCTCCGGTGGCGTACCCCTGCCTGACGAGGGCGCGGCGCAGCTCTTCGGCCTCCGCGCGCCGCCGCTCCACCTCCCGCCCGAACTGCCGCACGTCGTCGGGGCTGAAGCCCCCGGAGCCCCCCCCGCCGACGGCGGCGCCCTGCCCGCCGCCACCGAAGCCGGGTGACGATGCGCCGGGCGGCCCTCCGGCACTGCCTGACGACTGCCCGCCGCCGCGCTGCGCACTCCCGTCGGCGCCACCCTGCGCGTTCGTCTGACCGTTGGCCGACGCGCGCGCCGAGCCCTCGCCGCCCTGTGCGCCGCCCTGTGCGCCCGCGCGCGCGCTGTCGCCTGGGGAGGTCGTCTGACCGCCCCCGGGAGCGCCGCCCTGCTCGCGCCGCTGCCGCATCCGCTCGCCGAGCGACTCCATGCCGCGGGCGAGCTCGCGCGCGCGGTCCAGCGCCTGGGCCGCGCGGCGCGAGTCGGGGGCGCGCACGGCGCTGGCGGCCGCGTCCACCTTGCCGCGCACGTCCTCGATGTTGCCCGTGATCTGCTCCTCGAGATTGCGCGCGTACTCCGCCGAACCACCCCGCACGACGTCCTTCGAGAAGCGGAGCCGCTCGCGGATCTGGCTGTCGCGGATCGCGTTCGCCGCCTCCTGCAGCTTGCGCGATGCCTCCGGCTGCTCGCGCCGCGTCTCGCGCGCCATGCGATCCAGCTCGCGCTCGAGGCTCGAGACGCCCGCGGCCAGCGAGTCCTTGCGGTCGAGCAGGCGGGGAAGCTGCCCGCTCTGCGCGGCGGCGGGCCCGGCGCCAGCCAGGCGCTCCGCCTCGGCGGCCACGCGCCGCTGCTCCTCGGCCAGCTCGGCGGCCTGGCGCTGCGCGTCGCGCACGTCGCGCTCCAGTCGCGACGCGCGGCTGTTGCCGAGCGCGCGTTCCGCCTCGTGCAGCCGGTCCGCCGCGGCGGACGCCGTCGCGGCCGACGACTCCTGTGCGCGGCCCTGCGAGGCGGCGCGGCGCATCTCGCTCGCCGCCTCCTGGAGGCGCCGGATGCCCTGTCGCAGCTCCGGCGAGGGCCGC
>Ga0307409_100001618_pt1 | contig 11264 bp, 5 predicted proteins | sample 322Ometagenome_2_FD_203888 | JGI IMG/M metagenome (GOLD analysis project Ga0307409, IMG submission 203888) | Maize rhizosphere microbial communities from greenhouse at UC Davis, California, United States - 322HYB-O-2 | ecosystem: Host-associated > Plants > Roots > Rhizosphere > Soil | place...
CGCTCGCGGTTCGAGTGGGGGTTGATTGCCGACATCCAGTCGCCGGACCTCGAGACGAAGGTCGCGATCCTGAAACGCAAGGCCGAGACCGAGGGCATTCCGCTGCCCGACAACGTCGCGATCTACATCGCCGGCAAGATCAAGTCGAACATCCGGGAGCTCGAGGGATCGCTGATCAGGCTGATCGCCTACGCCTCGCTGACCGGCCGCGAGATCTCGCTGCCGCTCGCCCAGGACGTGCTGCGCAACGTGCTGCAGAACGACGACAGGGCCATCACCATCGAGATCATCCAGAAGTTCGTGTCGGAGTATTACCAGCTGAAGCTCGGCGAGCTGAAGTCGCGGAACAACTCGAAGTCGATCGCGATGCCGCGACAGATTGCGATGTACCTCTCGAAGTCGCTCACGAACGCATCGCTGCCGGAAATCGGTAGAAGTTTTGGGGGAAAGCACCATACGACCGTGATCCACTCGATCAAGAAGATCGAGGAAATGCGAAAAACCGACCTCGATTTCAACAGCCTGATCACGTCGTTTCTACAGGCATTCAAATAAATCCACAGGTTTATACAGCTCAGCGAGACGCACCGTTGTGGAAGAATCGGCAGGCGCGAATCTCCACCGTTTCCTCACCGCGGGCGCGGTCCGGTACCACCGCCGAACACCCTGTGTAAGTTGTTGAAGGACAATGAGTAAATCGTTCGCCTAGACTTTTGCACAGCGCCTTCTTTCCTGTATAATTTCTTATCTCTTCTGATCACTCTATAAGGGAGTGAACCACCACTTCCGGCTCCGTGAACGCGGACATACCGCTCCGCTCGAGGTCCTATGGAACTAGTTGTCCGCAAGAATGAGCTTCTGCGAGAACTGCAACTTTTCCAGGGCATCGTCGAGCGGAAGAACACGATTCCGATCCTCGCCAACGTGCTTCTCGAAGCGAAAGGCAACGAGGTTCGGATGCTGGCAACCGACCTGGAAGTTGCGCTACGGAGCAAATGCCAGGCGGCCGTTGCGAAGGGTGGCTCGTTGACGCTTCCTGCGAAGAAGCTCTACGAGATCGTCAAGGCGCTTCCGGAAACGGACGTGCGGATCGAAGAGGACAAGAACGGCGTCAAAGTCGCTGCGGACAAGTTCGATTCGCGGATGCAGACACTGCCGCGTGAGGACTTCCCGACGTTGCCCGACGTGACTGGAAAGGCGCGCGCGGCGCTTCCGCGCGCCGCCGTGCGTGAGATGGTCGCGAAAACACAATTCGCGATCACCGGCGAAGACACGCGGTATTTCCTCAATGGCGCGAAGTTCGTCCTCAAGCCGCAGAGTCTCACGCTGGTGGCCACCGACGGCCATCGGCTGGCCCTGGTGGAGGTGAACCATGCCACCGGCGTCGACACGGAAACCGGTGTCATCCTGCCGAAGAAGACGCTGCTGGAGCTTGGCAAGCTGCTCGCCGAGGGTGAAGGAGACATTCAGTTCGAGAGCGGCGAGAACCATCTGTTCTTCGACGTTGCCGGGCGCGTGTTGATTTCGCGGATGATCGACGGCCAGTTCCCTGCCTACGAGCGGGTGATTCCGAAGGGCAACGACAAGACGATTGAATTCGATCGCGATCGCCTGACCAGCGCCGTCAAGCGTGTCGCCCTGCTGTCGAACGAGCGATCGCGGGCGGTGAAATTCGAGATCGACAAAGGGAAGGTGGAAGTCACCTCGAGCTCGTCGGAGTTCGGGGAAGCGCACGAGCAGTTGGCCGTTGAATATAGCGGCCCCGCGCTCACCATCTCGTTCAACGCGCAGTACGTGCTCGACTTCCTCAACGTCGTCGAAACCGACATCGTGTCGCTGTCGTTGAAGGACGAGGTCAGCCAGGCGGTGATGAAACCCATTGGCGCGGATGGCTACGACTACACCTACGTCATCATGCCGATGCGCATCTGAGCGGAGCGCCGCTCTTCCGTTGAAACGAGAGAGGCCGCGTTGAGCGGCCCCCATCCAGGGAAACGCGTGGAATATCCGGAACAGCCGAACACCAGCCAGCCAGACGATCTTGTCCCCGACGAGGCACCGGTGTCCGCCGGTGGCAACGGGTCTGCCGACGAATACGGTGCCGACAAGATCAAGGTGCTCGAGGGGCTCGAGGCGGTACGGAAGCGCCCGGCGATGTACATCGGCTCGACCGGCGCGCCGGGACTGCATCACCTGGTCTATGAGATCGTCGACAACTCGATCGACGAGGCGTTGGCGGGGTACTGCGACGAGGTCAACGTCACCATCCACATCGACAACTCGATTACGGTTGTCGACAACGGACGTGGCATTCCGGTCGATCAGCACGCCAGCGGCAAGTCGGCTGCGGAGGTCGTGCTGACCGTCCTGCACGCCGGCGGCAAATTCGATAACGACAGCTACAAGGTCTCCGGCGGGCTGCATGGTGTCGGCGTGTCGGTCGTCAACGCGCTGTCCGAGCGCCTCGACCTCGAGATCTGGCGCAACGGCAACGTCTACCAGCAAAGCTACGAGCGTGGGATCCCGGTGACCGATCTGGTGACCGCCGGCACGACGCAGAAGCGCGGCACAAAGGTGACCTTCAAGCCGGATTCACAGATCTTCGAGACCATCGACTACAGCTTCGACACGCTGGCGCAGCGTCTTCGCGAACTGGCGTTCCTCAACGGCGGCATCCTCATCACCATCGACGATGAGCGCGACGGGAAGAACCACCGTTTCCAGTACGACGGCGGCATCGTCTCGTTCGTCCAGCACTTGAACAAGAACAAGGCATCGGTGAACGACAAGCCGATCTTCATGAAGGGCGAGAGGGACGGCATCGACGCGGAGATCGCGCTGCAGTGGAACGACGGTTACACCGAGCTGGTCTTTTCGTTCGCCAACAACATCAACACCCACGAAGGCGGCACGCACCTGTCCGGCTTCCGCGCGGCGCTGACGCGGACGATCAACGCCTACGCGGTCAAGAACAACCTGGCCAAGGACCTGAAGGATGCGAGCATCAGCGGCGACGATATCCGCGAAGGCCTGACCGGTGTCGTCAGTGTGAAAATCCCGCGGCCGCAGTTCGAGGGCCAGACCAAAACGAAACTCGGAAACACCGAAGTGAAAGGGATCGTCGAGGCGATCATCAACGATCGGCTCGGACAGTTCCTCGAAGAGAACCCGACGGTCGCCAAGCGGGTAATCGGCAAGGCCGTCGATGCGGCGCGCGCGCGCGAAGCGGCCCGCAAGGCCCGGGATCTGGTCCGCCGGAAAGGTGCGCTCGATGGCAGCAGCCTGCCCGGAAAGCTGGCGGACTGTCAGGAGCGCGATCCGGCCCAGAGCGAGTTGTACATCGTCGAAGGTGAATCGGCCGGCGGCTCAGCGAAGCAGGGGCGCGATCGGCGGTTCCAGGCCATTCTGCCGATCAAGGGAAAGATCCTGAACGTCGAGAAGGCGCGTTTCGACAAGATGCTGAGCAGCGACGAGATCAAGACGATGATCGCAGCGCTCGGGTGCGGAATCGGCACCGAGGACTTCGATATCGAGAAGCTTCGATATCACCGCGTCATCATCATGACCGACGCCGACGTCGACGGCTCGCACATCCGGACGCTGCTGCTGACGTTCTTCTATCGCCAGATGCCGCAACTGATCGATCGCGGGCACATCTTCATCGCGCAGCCGCCGCTGTTCCGCGCCAAGCGCGGCCGGACAGAGACCTACATCAAAGACGAGCGCGAACTGGAGACCTTCCTGATTCGCCGCGCCGTGGAGTCGCGCGTCGTCAAGCCGGCGGACGGCAGCGAGTTGTTCGGCGAGACGCTCGAGTCGCGGCTGCAGCGCATGATCGGCTACCGCAAGCTGCTGCAGCACGTCACCCGCCGCGGCATCCCGCCGGAAATCGTGACCGCGCTGCTGCAGATGGACGCACGCGACAAATCGTTCTTCGAAACGAAGGATCGCCTGGAAATCCTGTCCGCGCGGATGACCACGCCGAACCGCAGCGTGACCGTTGGCCGTGACGATGAGCACAACGCGTTCTTTCTCGACGTCGAGGATCGCTCACACGGCTACCCGCGCCGATTCGTGCTCGGCGTCGACTTCATTTCATCGGGCGAGTACCGCACGCTGGCCGCGGCGTACCGGGAAATTCACGACATCCACTTCCCGGTGGTCGTCAAGGCGATGGAGACCGCGCGTGACGACGACGATAGCGACGACGCCGGCACGGCGGCGGCCGACAGCAGCGCGATCGGCGGCGCGCCGCTCGATGAGGCGACGAAACTGGCAGCGGAGCCGAAGGATCGCGTCGCCGCCGCCGTTGGCGCCCGGCTGCCGAAGAAGGAGCCCGACATCACGCTGGCCGACTTGGACGCCTTCGTCGAGTACTTCATCACCGCGGGCAAGAAGGGGATCGCCGTGAATCGCTACAAGGGACTCGGCGAAATGAACCCCGACACCCTGTGGGGCACGACGATGGATCCCGACGCGCGAACGCTGCTCGAGGTCCGTGCCGAGGATCACGCCGAAGCCGATCAGATGTTCACCACGCTGATGGGCGACCAGGTTGAGCCGCGGCGCAAGTTCATCGAGGACCACGCGCTCGACGTCCGCAACCTTGACGTATAGCGGCCGCGGACCGGACACGGTCCGCGCCACGATCACCACTTTCAGATGACCGCACAGACCGCGAACCGCCTGCCCGTCAACATCGAAGACGAGATGAAGCGCTCGTACATGGATTACGCGATGAGCGTAATCATCGGGCGCGCCCTGCCCGACGTACGTGACGGCCTGAAGCCGGCGCACCGGCGCGTGCTCTACGGCATGAAGACGATGGGCCTCTCGTCGACCCGCGGTTATCGCAAGTGCGCCAAGATTGTCGGCGAGGTGATGGGCAACTATCACCCGCACGGCGACGCCTCGATCTACGACACGCTCGTCCGGATGGCGCAGGACTTCAACATGCGCGCGCCGCTGATCGACGGGCAGGGCAACTTCGGATCCGTCGACGGCGACCCGCCGGCGGCGATGCGCTACACCGAGGCGCGCCTCAAGTCACTCGGCGACGAGATGATGACGGATCTCGACAAGGAGACCGTCGACTTCGTCCCCAACTACGACGAGACCACCGAGGAACCGTCGGTGCTGCCGTCGCCCTTCCCGAATCTGCTGGTCAACGGGTCAGCCGGCATCGCGGTCGGCATGGCCACCAATATCCCGCCGCACAACCTGCGCGAGGTCATCGATGCGGTCGTCTGGACGATCGAATCGACGTATCACGAGACGCCGCCATCGGCGGCGGAGCGGCAGCGCAAGCTGCTGGAGCTGGTGCCGGGTCCCGACTTCCCCACCGGCGGCTACATCATCGGCCGGTCGGGCGTCCAGCAGGCCTACCTCACCGGCCGCGGCATGGTCATCATGCGGGCCAAGGCGGAGATCGAAATTTCGAAAAAGGGCGATCGCCAGTCGATCGTGATCAGCGAGATTCCGTATCAGGTCAACAAGGCCCGCCTCATCGAGCGGATTGCGGATCTGGTGCGCGAGAAGACCATCGAGGGCATTTCCGACATCCGCGATGAGTCCGATCGCAAGGGAATGAGCATCGTCATCGAGCTCAAGCGCGGCGAAGTCGCGGACGTCATTCTCAACAACCTGTACAAGCACACCGCACTGCAGAGCAGTTTCGGCGTGATCATGCTCGCCATCGTCGGCGGCCGGCCACGGGTGCTCACGCTCGCCGAGCTGCTCGACAACTTCATCGAGTTCCGGCGCGACGTCGTGCGGCGCCGCACCGAATTCGAGCTGCGGAAGGCCGAGGCCCGGGCGCACATTCTCGAGGGGCTGAAGATCGCGCTCGACCACCTCGATGCGGTCATTGCCCTGATTCGCGCCGCAAAAAACCCCGGCGACGCCCGCGAGGGCCTGATGGTGCAGTTCGGCCTCACGCAGATTCAGGCGCAGGCGATTCTCGACATGCAGCTGCAGCGTCTGACCGGCCTGGAGCGGCAGAAGATCCTCGACGAGCTGGCCGAGCTGCTCAAAACGATCGAACGGCTGCGCGCGATTCTTTCGAGCGACAAGATGCTGATGGAGATTGTCGTCCGCGAGCTGCGCGAAGTGCGCGATCGTTACGGCGACGCCCGACGCACCGAAATTCTTGCCGAGGCCGGAGAATTCCGGATCGAGGACCTGATCGCCGAAGAGGACATGGCGATCACCGTCAGCAACACCGGCTACATCAAGCGCACCGCGATTACGAGCTACCGCAATCAGCGGCGCGGCGGTAAGGGCCGCATCGGCATGCGGACGCGCGAGGAGGACTTCGTCAGCCATCTGTTCGTGGCGTCGACCCACGCCTACATCATGATTTTCTCGGACCGCGGTCGTGCCTATTGGCTGAAGGTTCATGAGATCCCCGACGTCGGGCCCGACGGCCGCGGCAAGGCGATCGCCAACCTGGTGTCGATGCAGGAAGGCGAGCGGATCGCCGCGCTTCTGGCCGTCAAGGAGTTCGAGGAGAACAAGTTCATCGTGATGGGCACCCGGCGCGGAGAGGTCAAAAAGACCGAGCTGAACGCCTTCAGCAATCCGCGCGCCGGCGGCATCATTGCGATGGACGTCGAGGAGGGCGACGCCGTCATCGCTGTCCAGGTGTCCGACGGCAGCAATGAGATCTTCATCGGGACCCGCAACGGGATGTCGATCCGCTTCAGGGAAACGGACGTCCGCTCGATGGGCCGGACGGCCGGGGGCGTGCGAGGCATCGAACTCCGCGAGGACGATGAAGTGGTGGCGATGGAGGTTCTCGAACCCGGCGGCACCATCCTGTCCGTCACCGAGCAGGGCTACGGCAAACGGACGCAGCTCGAGGAATACCGCGTGCAGTCGCGCGGCGGCCTTGGCATCATCAACATCCAGACCAGCGAGCGGAACGGCAAGGTCGTCGGCATGGCGCAGGTCCACGACGACGACGAGTTGATGCTGATCACGCAGCAGGGAAAAATCCTGCGCATGGCCTCGCGCGACATCCGCACCATCGGCCGCGCCACCCAGGGAGTCCGGTTGATCGACATCGAAGGCGACGATCGCGCCGTTTCCATCGCGCGGCTCGCCGAAAAGGACGATGAGACGGCGAACGGAACGTCGCCGGAGCCTCCGGTCGATGACGGGGGCGCGCCACCGGCGGTGCCGGAGGACTAGCCGCTGACGCGGCTTCGACTCGGCGTGGCGTGCGCCGCTGCCCTGGCCGGCATCGCCTGCGGGGTGCTCTCGCCCGAAGAGCAGCTGCTGACGGACTTTTTCGAAGCGTCGCGTGTCTACGACGTTTCAGTGATGTCTCGCCTGTCGGCGGTTCCGCTCAACCCCCGGACCGACGGGATCGTCGATTCGTTTGAGATTACCCGTGTCGATCGTGCGGCCGACGGCACCGAACAGGTGATGGTCTCCGCGAAAGTCCGATCATTCGCCGGACAGGTCGGCTCCCGCCAGCTGGAGTTCACGCTGGCGCGACGCGATGGCCGCTGGTTCATTCAGCAATGGAAAGGCACCCCGTGAAGGCGTGCCCTGGGTAAAGGTGGCGCGCGTCGGGGGACGCTGCAGAGTGTGCCTCAGGCGACTTCGAGTTTCGCGAACTTCGCCCGCAGCGTCTTCTGCCCAACCGAGGCGAATTTCACGATCAGCTTCACATCGTCGTCCAGCGGCTCGATGCTGATGATCGTTCCGACACCAAACGCCGGATGTTTGACGCGCAGGCCCGGCTTCAGGCCCGACGGAACGGACTGATCTTCGTCCTCGTAGGCGTACGCCGGAGATTCCTCGCGGCTCTTGCCGCGGTATCCACTGCCCTTTCCGTAGGACGTGCCGCGGAACGGGGAGAAGGACTGCGGCGGCGTCAGGAACGTCGACGGCACTTCGTCGATCAGGCCGGGTGGAATCTCGTCGATGAACCGCGACGGGTCGGTGGACTGATAGTCACCAAACACGCGGCGGCGCGCGGCTGACGTGAGTACCAGCCGGCGCTGTGCGCGAGTGATCCCGACATAGCAGAGCCGGCGTTCTTCCTCGAGCTCCGCTTCGTCTTCTGCCGATCGGGAATGCGGAAACAAGCCTTCCTCGAGGCCGGCGATGACAACCACAGGGAATTCCAGCCCCTTGGCGCTGTGCATCGTCATCATCAGCACGCGCGCTTCCTTCGAACCCGCTTCCTCGTCCGCATCCGAGAGCAGGGAGAGCTGATCGACGAATCCCGCCAGCGATGGCTCTGCGGTTCGGGTTTCGTACTCTCGGGCCGCGGAGACGAGCTCCATGAGGTTCTCGATGCGGCTCTCCGCCTCCTCGCTCCGCTCTTCGCGCAGGTCCTGGAGATAGCCACTGCGATCGAGGACTTTCCCGAGGGCGATCGAGACCGCCTCCTCCGCGGCCATCGACGTCAGGTTGACCAGCAGGTCGCGAAACGCCGCCAGCGAAGCGGACGCGCGTGCAGGCAGCAGGCGTCCTTCAAGCGCGTGCACCAGCCGCGCCCACAGGGAGTTGTTCGTGGCGACAGGCTGCAGCCCGGCGAGCAGCGGCGGCAGTTCGACCGCGTCTCCCAACTCGATTGCGTCGAGCGACTCCATGACGCCCTTGCCGATACCACGAGCAGGAACGTTGATCACCCGCCGCAGGCTGACGTCGTCGTGCGGGTTCAGCACCAGGCGGAGGTAGGCGAGGGCGTCCTTGATTTCCTTCCGCTCATAGAAACGGACGCCGCCGATGATCTTGTAGGCGATGCCCGACCGGCGGAGCGCGTCTTCCACGGTTCGCGATTGCGCATTGGTTCGATACAGCACCGCCACCGTATTGTCCGGGTCCTCATGCAGCGCCGTCCGCGACATACGGGAGATAAACTCCGCCTCGTCGATGTCGTCGCCGGCGCGGTAGTAGAGGATTCGTGCGCCGCCCGCGCGCTCGGTGTAGAGCCGCTTCTCCTTGCGGTTTCGATTCTGCGAGATGACCGCCGACGCGGCGTCAAGGATCACCTGAGTCGAGCGATAGTTCCGCTCGAGTCGAACCGTCATCGCCTCCGGGAAGTCGTGTTCGAAATCGAGGATGTTCCGCAGATCCGCGCCGCGCCATTTGTAGATGGATTGATCCGGATCGCCGACGACACAGAGGTTCCGGTGTGTGCCGGCCAGTTGCTGGATCAGCAGGTATTGCGGCCTGTTGGTGTCCTGGTACTCGTCAACCATGACGAACCGGAACTTGTCCGCGTAGCGCTCGCGCACGGCCGGTGCCTTGTCGAACAGCTCCACCGTTCGCAGGAGCAGATCGTCGAAGTCGAGCGCGTTCGCGTCCTTCAGCCGCTGAGTGTAAATCTCGTACAGCTTGCCGATCTGCGCGTCCTTCGGGTTCCACGAGTTCGCGGCGAATGACTCGGGGCCTTCCATCCGGTTCTTGGCGTGGCTGATCCGCGACAGCGCGAGCCGCGGCTGCAGCGTACTGTCGTCCATGCCGATTTCGCGCAGCGCCTGCTTCATCAGCGCGAGCTGGTCGGTCGAGTCGTAGATGACGAAGTCGCGCGACAGGCCGATGTGCGGCGCCTCCCGCCGCAGGAGCCGGGCGCACAGCGCATGAAACGTCGAAATCCACATGCGCTGGCAGTCGACGCGCAACAGCGTCTCAACGCGAGTACGCATCTCGCCCGCCGCCTTGTTCGTGAACGTGACGGCGAGAACACGATCGGGTTCCGCGAACTGTTCGCTGACGAGGTAGGCGATGCGGTGGGCGATGACGCGGGTTTTTCCTGATCCGGCGCCGGCGAGGATCAGCAGCGGGCCTTCCGTCTTGAGGACAGCTTCCTGTTGTTCGGGATTGAGGCTGGAGAGCAGATCCAAGCCTCTATCTTACCGTCGTCGAGCAGTGCCGAACGGCCGGCCTACTCCACCGTCACCGACTTCGCGAGGTTGCGCGGCTGATCGACATCGCAGCCGCGTCTGACCGCGATGTGGTAGGCCAGGAGCTGCAGCGGGATCGTCATCACGATCGGTGTCAGCATCGGGTCGGTGCGCGGCATCGCCAGGAGCACGTCGCGCTGCGGATCGAGGATCGCCGCCATTCGAGCGTCCCCTTCGCTGGTAATCGCGATCACCGCGCCACCGCGTGCCTTGGCCTCCTGAACGTTGCCGACGATTTTTTCGAAGACGTGGTCGTCGGGCGCGATGGCGACGACCGGCATCCGCTCGTCGATGAGCGCGATCGGGCCGTGCTTCATTTCGCCCGCCGGGTATCCCTCGGCGTGAATGTAGGAAATTTCCTTCAGCTTGAGCGCGCCTTCGAGCGCGATCGGATAGTTGATTCCGCGCCCGAGAAACAGGAAGTCGGTCCGGTTATAGAACTTCTCCGCGATCCGCTCGGTGGCGGCCGAGGCCTTGATCGCCTGCTCGACGATCTGCGGCAGCTGGAGAAGTTTTTCGATGTGGGTGCGCACCTCCGACGTCGACAGCGTTCCCCGCACCTGGGCCATGTGGAGCGCCAGGAGCTGCAGCGCAACAAGCTGCGAGGTGAACGCCTTGGTGGATGCCACGCCAATCTCCGGTCCGGCATGCGTATAGACGGTGCCGTCGGCTTCGCGGGTGGCCATGCTGCCCACGACGTTGCAGATGGCAATACTGCTGGCACCCTTGCGTTTACTTTCGCGCAGTGCCGCCAGCGTGTCGGCGGTCTCGCCCGACTGGGTGATCACGATTGCCAGCTCGTCGTCCGACACGATGGGGTTCCGGTAGCGGTACTCGGAGCCGTAGTCGACCTCGACGGGCACATGCGCCAGGGCCTCGATGAGGTACTTCCCCACCAGACCCGCATGCCATGACGTGCCGCAGGCGATGACCGTGACTTTTTGCAGGCGGCGGAATTTCTCGTCCGGAATGTTGAGGTCGGCGAGGAAGATCCGCCCCCTGTCGAGCGAGACGCGCCCGAGGATTGTGTCTCGCGCGGCGGTGGGCTGCTCATAGATTTCCTTGAGCATGAAGTGCTTGTGGCCGCCCTTCTCCGCCGCAATCGGATCCCACATCACGCGCTGCGTCGTCTTCGAGACGGCGCGCCCCTCGTAATCGGTGAAGTCGACGCCGGAGCGGGTAATGACGGCCATCTCTTCGTCGCCGAGGAACACGACATCGCGGGTGTGGCTGAGAATCGCGGGGATGTCGGAGGCGACAAAAAATTCATCCTTGCCCAGACCCACGACGATTGGCGGCCCGTTGCGTACGGCGACGATCTTTTCCGGATCCTCAGCGGAC